>Ga0181527_1004395_pt1 | contig 12116 bp, 9 predicted proteins | sample PEATcosm2014_Bin_30_FD_119762 | JGI IMG/M metagenome (GOLD analysis project Ga0181527, IMG submission 119762) | Peatland microbial communities from MTU Mesocosm Facility, Houghton, MI, USA - PEATcosm2014_Bin06_60_metaG | ecosystem: Environmental > Terrestrial > Soil > Wetlands > Peat | place...
ATCATCACAAAGACTGTCCGGCGAAAAGGACTCGGCTTCGTCCATCATGCGGGAACCCATCCCCGCCATCGATTCGACCGATTGCGAAGACGCTCTCTGAGGCCGCCATGCTCGCGCCCACAGGACTCCCACATGGAAAGGTCGAATCGGTTGAGCGTTCATCTGGTCAATCCCAGCGACAACTCCTTTGGCACCGCGGTCATCACGCCTCGCTGGCTGTTTGTGCTGGCGGCGGCGACACCCGCGATGGCGGGCGATCCCATTCTCGTCGATGAATCGCTCGAACAGATTGTTCCCGAGACGATTCAGCCGGGAGACATCGTGGGCATCAGCGTGCATACGGGCAATGCGCTACGCGGATACCAGGTTGGCAGAATGGCGCGCAGCCGGGGGGCATGGGTGGTTTATGGAGGCATTCATGCCACGCTGTTTCCCGAAGAAGCCCTTGAAAAGGGACAAGCGCACGCGGTGGTGAAGGGGGACGGCGACATCGCCTGGGGCAAAGTCGTCATGGATTGCCTGGCTGGGCAGCCGGAGAGGATCTACGAAGGCGGGCGAATTGAAGGCGGCGAGTTTCTGGCCGCGCGCTGGGACTTGATTCGCTCGGATAAGTATATGTGGGCCTCAGTGCAGACCATCCGCGGATGCCCTAAGCACTGCTCTTTTTGCAGCGTATGGCGGACGGATGGACAGAAGCCGCGGCAAAGAAGGTTCCAAAGCGTGATCGACGAGATCATTGCTCTGCGCCGGCTCGGCTTTCGCTTTATTGCCCTGGCCGACGACAACTTCTATCCGGTGACGTATACCGATCTGCGCCTGGCGAGGGAACAGAACAACACGGCCAAACTCAAGGAACTAACGGCCATTCGCGCCGGGCGCTTCCAACTGATGGAAGAACTGGCCAAGCTGCCCAAGGACATGGTGTTCTACACCCAGATGACGATGGAAGCGGGCGAGGACGGCAGTTTTCTGGACGCTATGCGAAAGGCCAACATCAAAGGCGCGCTGGTGGGTGTTGAAGCGGTGACGCCGGAGGGACTCAAAGCTGTCTACAAGGACTGGAACCTATCCGGCGATGCCCTGGCCAAGCAGTTGCAGACCTTCAAGGCGCACGGAGTTCATGTGCTGGGTTCGTTCATCTTCGGGCTGCCCACAGACAAGGCTGCTACCTTCGATGCAACGGTGGAGATGGCCCAGAAGGCGGGGATCACATTTGCGCAATTCGTGATGATGACGCCGTTTCCGGGCACGGTGGACTTCGGACGCTGGGAGAAGGAGCAGGCCCTGAATCCCACCATGGTTGGCGATGTGCCCATTACCCGGTACTGGCTGATTCCGAGCGAGATTCGGCCCAAGATGTTCACCCCGCATCCCACCATGAGTTCGGACGAAATTCGGGAGCGCACACAAAAGGTATGGGACAAATTCTATACCTGGGGAGCAATCTGGCAGCGGTCGGCCTGCACCCCCAATCTGCGCTCCAGAGTCGCGTTCATGTTTCTCTCGAAACTCTATAGGCAGATGTACGCGGGCACCGGAATCTCAACCGATAGCGCCCGGCGCAAGAAGTCGAAGACCTGGGCGCGCTGGACGGCGCGCCAGTGCAAGAAGCTCTTCCAGGCAAAGCCGATGCCGGAACTGCCTTCGGCGGAGTGGGGGATCGGGTTGCCCGATGTGCGGCAGGCTGCGTTTGCAGGCGGCGAAGGACCGGAAATGGCGGGTAGGTTCGTCGTGATCCCGAATAGATGATTTCCGTCGGTTTGAGAGCGAGAACTACCAGCCGAGCACGTAAGCAAAGATCAGCGGCGCGACGATCGAAGCGTCGCTCTCGATGATGAACTTGGGCGTGTTCTCGCCGAGCTTGCCCCAGGTGATCTTCTCGTTGGGCACGGCGCCGGAGTAGGAGCCGTAGCTGGTGGTCGAGTCCGAAATCTGGCAGAAGTAGGCCCACAGCGGCACATGCTCGCGCCGCAGGTCCTGGTGCAGCATGGGGACGACGCAGATGGGGAAGTCACCGGCGATTCCGCCCCCAATCTGGAAGAAGCCGAGCGGGCTCTGGGCGGTGGTGGCCGTGTACCATTCGGCCAATTCCGTCATGTACTCGATGCCGGTGCGGACGGTGTGGACGTTCTTCACGTCGCCTGAGATGCAGTGGCCGGCGTACATGTTGCCCAGGGTCGAATCTTCCCATCCGGGGACGAAGACGGGCAGGTTCCTTTCAGCGGCGGCCAGCAGCCAACTGTCTTTGGGGTCTATCTGATACGACCGCTTGAGGTCGCCGGAGAGCAGAATCCTGTACAGAAATTGGTGGGGGAAGAAGCGCTCGCCTGCCTGGTCGGCACGGACCCACTCTTTCAGCACTTCGTTCTCAATCCGCCGCATGGCCTCCATCTCCGGGATGCAGGTGTCGGTGACCCGGTTCATGTGGCGGGCAAGGAGCTTGGCTTCGTCGGCGGGGGTCAGATCGCGGTAGTGGGGAACGCGCTCGTAGAAGTCGTGGGCAACGAGATTGAAGACGTCTTCTTCCAGATTCGCGCCCGTGCAGCAGATGCCGTGAATCTTCTCCTGGCGGATCATCTCGGCGAGCGAAAGCCCAAGCTCCGCGGTGCTCATGGCGCCGCCGATGGTGACGAACATCTTTCCGCCCGAGGCCAGCAGCGCGTTGTAAGCCTCCGCCGCATCCACCAGCGCGGCGGCATTGAAATGGCGATAGTGGTGCTTGATAAAAGACGTTATTGAGGGCATCTTTCTCGATATTCTCCCCATCCCAAGCTACCACAAATGAATCGCCTGCAAGCCGGCGCGCGGCGCGGCCGCGGCTCAATTAAGCTGTAGGCTATGCTGGACGCGCCGTTCACCCGGATTGCCGCCGAGATCAAGGAGTTTGCCCGCACGGCGCCCAACCTTGCCGCGCTCGAAGGGTTTGCGGTCGAGCGGATTGCCGGCCGGCTGCCCGACTACGACTGGGTTGGCTTCTATTGGCTTGACCCTGGCGATCTGCAGACGCTGGAACTGGGCTCTTTTGTGGGCGCGCCGACCGAGCATACCCGGATTCCGGTATCGCGCGGCATCTGCGGAGCCGCCGTTGCGCTGGGCGAGACGATCGTCGTGGACGACGTTCGGGCCGATCCGCGCTACCTTGCCTGCTCCATTGAAACGAAGTCGGAGATCGTGGTGCCCATCCGCGCGCATGGACGCGTTGTAGGTGAAATCGATATCGACAGCCACAGCGCCGCGGCCTTCGGGCCGGCGGACCGCGCCTTTCTGGAGGCGTGCACCGCTTCCATCGGCGCATTCATCGATAAGGCTGAAGCCAGTCGGCAAGTTCCATAGCCACGAATCTCCACAGGTCTCCGTTACGCCTTCCCTTCTTCCAGCAGCGCGTTCACCCTGGCCATCACCTGGAAGGCGTCGGCGACATAGACCACATCGGCCTTGCCGCGGGTCCAGCCGCAGTTGGGGTCCAGCGAGACGGCACGGCGCTCGCCGATGAAGCGCCAGCCCACCACGTGCGGCTCTTCGCCGTGGCAGCATGTAGCCAGTCCCTTGGCGTGGCGCGGCGTTGCGCCGGTCTGCCCAATTTGGTTCAAATGCGTCAGAAATGGAAGCACGGAGTTCCCTTCGCCGCCCTGGTCCACCAGCGATTTGCTGCTTCCCAGCGACGCCCCGGCTGCCCGCAGGAATCCAAGGATCAGTTCGCCGGCCTCGGCGGCATGGGTCTGGCCGTCGGCTTGCTTCTTGGTCCAGCCGGCCCCGGCCACAAAGAGCAGCTTGGCGTCGGGGCGGATCGTTTGCGTACCCTGGGCCGGGGCGCGAAGCCCGCTGACCGTGGTGCGCAGCGTCGGCAACTGGACCGCAATCTCTTCGACCTGCGCGGGGCCGGACTGACCGGCGAACGCTGCGTGCGTGCCCGCGTCGAGAAGCAGGAACCAGGGGCGCGCATCGCGGCTTAGGACGGCCTCCACACGCTGGCGATAGAACCAGCGCGTCGCCAGGATCGCATCGGAACCGCCTGCTTCCGTGCCGCCGATGGCCGTGATGTGCGTATCGATGAAACCTCCCAGCCGGTGAGCGACGGCGGCCGCGACCCGCGTGAATCGGGAGCTGGCTGGAGCGAGCACGATGGTGGCTTGTGCCGCGCGGCAGAGGGATCCGCAGGCGGCGGCGTCGGTCGCGTAGCGCGGCTGGGCAAAGGCCTCGCCGGAGACGGCCAGCAAGCGCGCTCCGGTGGAGGCAAGGGAACTGGCAGCGGTTGCGGCGGCCTCGGAGCCGGGGGCTACGATGCCGATGGTCAAAGTTGCGCCGAGGCGGGCAGCCAGCTCCTGGCCGGCAGTCACCGCCTCCAGAGAGGCTTTGGTCAAGGCGGCGCCGGTTTCGGCGGAGGTTTCGCCGCCCAGGGCTATATGCGTGAGTACAAGAATCGTTTCCATGGCTGTTCTGTCATTGTATTGACTCTATCCTGCATGCAGGGTATAGGCCAGAAACCTGTACCCTCAGGCGGAGCAAGTTTCTCCGCGGGCCGCAAGGTCCGTCCTACCGGCGCCGACACTCCTGCAAGAGGATCTAGATGGCGTTTTCACCGCGCTCGTCGTTGCGGATGCGGATGGCCTCGTCGATGCGGCTGATGAAGATTTTCCCGTCGCCGATGTGGCCGGTGCGGGCGGCGCTGAGAATGGCCTGCACGGCCTTGTCCTTCAAGCCGTCGTTGACCACCAGTTCGATTTTGACCTTGGGGAGAAGATCGATGGTGTACTCGCGGCCGCGATAGAACTCGCTGTGGCCCTTCTGGCGGCCGTGGCCGCGGGCTTCGAGGATGGTCATTCCTTCGATGCCTGCCTCGATCAGCGCATCTTTGACTGCATCCAGCTTGGCGGGCTGGATTACCGCTTCAATCTTGAGCATGTGCGGATTCCTCGCTTGAGAGCTTGGCTTGGGGCGGTTTGATTTTGGTATCCCACCCTGGCCGCAAGAAGAAGAACGCGGCGGGGGCCGGGCGCCCAGTGACGGTTGAGGCTCGCGGAATCCCATCCTTCCGCCGAAAAAGAGGCGAAAGGATGGGCCGCGGAGCAGGAACAAGATCAGGCGTTGAAGTCGTACCCCTCCTCATTGTGCTGGGAGAGGTCGAGGCCGGCGGTTTCCTCGGCGGAGGAGACGCGCAGGCCCATCGTCTTGTCCACGAGGAAGAGCAGCACGAGAGTTCCCACGATGGAGAGCGACCAGCCGACGCCCACGCCGACGGCCTGGTTGAGCACCTGATGCGGGTTGCCGTCGATGGCGCCGGTGGCGATGGGATGGCCCGCCGCGTCCTTGCCGAAGACGGCATTGATGGCCCCCGAGGCCAGCAGGCCGGTGAGCAGCGCGCCCATGGTTCCTCCCACGCCGTGAACGCCAAAGGCATCGAGCGAATCGTCGTAGCCGAAGAACTTCTTCACCCTGAAGACCATGAAGGGACAGACGATGCCGGCGATGAGGCCGATGAGCAGCGCGGACATGGGCTGGACAAAGCCGGAGGCCTGGGTGATGGTGGCCAGCCCGGCAACCGCGCCGGAGATGGCTCCCAGGGCGGTGGGCTTGCCGTTGTTCAGCCACTCGGCCACAACCCAGCCGATGGCCCCCGCCGCAGCGGCGAACTGGGTATTGATGAAGGCGCTGGTGGCCAGCGGACCGGCGCCCAGCGCGCTGCCGGCGTTGAAGCCGAACCAGCCCACCCACAGCATGGCGGCGCCGATAAAGCTGAGCACCATGGAGTGGGGCGGCATATCCTCCTGCGGGTAGCCGGCGCGCTTGCCCAGATAGAGGGCGCAGACCAGCGCCGAGACGCCGCTGGTGATGTGAACCACAGTGCCGCCGGCAAAGTCGAAGACCGGCCAGCGGCCGCCGGCGCTGTTCAGCATTCCCCCCACGCCCCAGATCATGTGGGCCATGGGGCAGTAGACCACGAGCGACCAGAGAGAAAGAAAGACCGCCATGGAACTGAACTTGACGCGCTCGGCAAAGGCGCCGGTGATCAGCGCCGGAGTAATGATGGCGAACATGAGCTGGTAGACCATGAAGCTCTGTTCGGGGATGGTGCCGCCGTAGTTGGGGTTGGGCGCGAGTCCCACGCCGCGCAGAAAGGCGTGCTCAAAGCCGCCGACGAAACCGTTGCCGGCCCCGAAGGCCAGCGAGTAGCCCACCAGCGCCCACAGAACGGTGATCAGGCCCATCATGGCGAAGCTCTGCATCATGGTGCCCAGGATGTTCTTGCGCCGGACCAGGCCGCCATAAAACAGCGTCAGGCCGGGCGCGGTCATCATCAGGACCAGGGCCGCGGAGATCAGCACCCAGGCGTTGTCGCCGGAGGTCTGGGCATCGCGAACGGCTTGCTGGAGGGCGGCGATCTGGGCCTGGGTGGCCGGCGGCGAAGGGCCCAGGTTGGGGGCGACGGCAAAGGCCAAGGACGGGAGGCCCAAACAGGCAAGCAGAATGATCAACTTGGTTGCGCGACGGCACATAAGATTCCACTCCAGACGGAATTGCGATGGATGAACAGCTACGCACTGAGGCGGAGGCCGGCCGCCAGTCCGGATAAATCGAACGAAGAAGCGCCGGTCGCGCAGGTCAGGCTGACCGCGAGCCGCGACCGTGGTACAGGCGTCGACAGGGGCAGCCTGTCGAACGAGAAACTTGCCGTGCAAAAGGTGCGTTGGGGGGATTTTACATAATCCTTATGGAAATCGCAAAGTCTTTATGGAATCTTCATTCCTTGTGGAGTAAATGGCGGACCTGGGGCTTGAGGATTCATTCCCGGAGGGCGATCCCCGCCGGGCTGAAGCGGCGGTATAGTAGAAGCATGGAGAGCGCGGCGGAGCAGGATCGTTATCTATTCGGAGCGCTGGAAAGCAGCGCACGGAACCGCGCCAAGCTGCGCGAAGTGAGCTACGGCTACGAAGAGCCGGAGGGGTTGATTCTGACGTCGCTGGATTTTGCTGTGAACTGGATACGGAAGAGCTCCGTTTGGCCCATGACGTTTGGCCTGGCCTGCTGCGCCATCGAGATGATGTCAGCGGGGGCGTCGCGTTTCGATATTGCGCGCTTCGGCGCCGAGGTCTTCCGGCCCTCCCCCCGGCAGTCGGACTTGATGATTGTCGCCGGACGGGTATCGCAGAAGATGGCGCCGGTCATTCGCCGCCTCTACGACCAGATGCCGGAGCCGAAGTGGGTGATCTCGATGGGGGCCTGCGCCACCTCGGGCGGGGTTTTCAACAACTATGCGCTGGTGCAGGGCGTCAACCAGGTGATTCCGGTGGACGTGTATGTTCCGGGGTGTCCACCGCGCCCGGAGCAACTCTTGTACGCGATTACGCTTCTACAAGAGAAGATACAGCGTGAGCCGCGCAGCCTCTTGAAGACGCTGAATGCCGGGTAATCGGCGAGGGATTGTTGCACTTTCAAGGCTGGGAGTTGGCGAAGCGGCCATTTGCGGCCTGAGACGCGCAGTGCACGTCGGGTTGCAAGCTGCAGAAAAAAAATGCGCAATCGGATACATGGCTGTCCCGCTGCAGGTTTTATAATTCTGCATGAACGCACTGCGATCCCTTGGTGGTGCGAAGTCGAGTCGGTCCGAGCCGAAGTTTGGGCTCGCAAGCAGCCGTTAGCATCTGTTCATTCAGTTTGATTGCGGAGGAAAAACGCATGTTTGCTCGTGTTTCAAAGTCTCTGATCCGAACTCTTGCCTTGGCATTTGTGGCGTTGATACCCGTAGCGCTTGCTGCCCAGGATTCAGCCCAACCAGCCGCCAAGGCCTCAGCCGGTGATTCCGCTTCCAAGTGGGACATCTTTGGAGGCTACAGTTATCTTGCCCCCAATGCAACAGTGAACGGCTATCAGTTTAGCGCCATCAACGACGGTGTAATTGCGAGCGTCGCGAGATACTTCAATCAGTATTTCGGTGTGCAGGGTGAGGGGGATTATCACAACGACAACAGCGAAGGCCCGGCGAACAATTCGTTCGCGATTAACGGTGATTTCAGTGGCGGATCGGCGGGCGTCATCTTCAGATTCCCCACCACTGACGTTACGCCGTTTGTCCATGCGTTGGTCGGCGGGGAGCAAGTTGGCAGCTATTACCAGCAAGATACTTGGGGCGTTGTGTTGACGGCCGGCGGCGGCTTGGACCTTCGGACTTCGCTGCTCCACGGCCATTTGGCGGTTCGCGTCTTTCAGGTAGATTACCAGCAAGTCCACGGGGATTTCGGCGTAGGCACGCATGCCGATGATGTGCGTGCGAGCACCGGTCTCGTGTACCGCGTCGGCTCCTTCGCGCAGCCTCCGCCGGTGACCCTGGCGTGCTCGGCCAGCCCGGCTACGATCTTCCCCGGCGACCCGGTCACGGTGACCGCGACGGCCGGCAACCTGGGTCCCAAGCTGAATGTGGTTTATTCCTGGACGGGAGTGCCGGGCTTGAAGGGCAACGGAGCGACAGCTTCGTTGGACTCGGCAGCTACGGGAGTGCTGGCGCCAGGCGCCTACACGGTGAATTGTGGAGTGAAGGAAGGCAAACCCGGCAAGGAAGGCCTGAGGCCGTGGGAATCTGCCGCCGCAACGGCCAGCTTCACGGTGAAGGCCTTTGAGCCGCCGACGATCAGTTGCTCGGCCAGCCCCACCACACTCAACCCGGGCGACAAGAGCGCCATCACCGCTGCAGGCGTAAGCCCCCAGAATCGTCCGCTGACCTACAGCTACTCGGCCGCATCTGGGACCGTCAGCGGCAGCGGCGCAACGGCTAGCTTCGATTCGACGGGAGCTGCGCCAGGAACCGTAGGGATCAATTGCAATGTCTCCGATGACAAGGGGCAGACCGCAACCGCCAGCGCCATCGTGACGATTACGGCGCCTCCGCCTCCGGGACCCTCTCCGGAGCAAGTGCGGCTCGAGGCTCGCCTGGCACTGCACAGCGTCTTTTTCCCGACCGCTCAGCCCAGGGCCGAGAAGCCCGAGGGCGGCCTGTTGGACAGCCAGCAGGCAACTCTGACCACCCTGGCGACGGACTTCAAGAGTTACCTCACATACAAACCGGATGCCCACCTGACTCTGAGCGGACATTGCGATGTGCGCGGATCCGTCGAGTACAACCAGGCGCTTTCCGAGCGCCGTGTTGCTCGCACCAAGCAGTTCCTGGTTGACCAGGGCGTTCCCGAAGGCAGCATTGAAACGCAGGGCCTCGGCAAGGAGGAAGAGCTCACCGCCGACCAGGTGAAAGATTTGGTGGCACAGAATCCCGACCTGAGCGATGCGCAGCGGGCGAAAGTTCTCCACGACCTGAACGTCATTGTCCTGGCTCAAAACCGCCGTGTAGACGTTACCCTGAGCACTACGGGCCAGCAATCGGTGCGCCTGTACCCGTTCAACGCCGCCGATTCCCTGTCGCTTCTCGACGAGAGGAGTCTAGCGACCAAAAAGAAGGCCGCGGCTGTAAAAAAGTAAAACACCGCGGTCGGCGAGACCAAGGTGAGGTACGACAGGTGGGGGGCGCACATGCCCCCCACCGAAAGAGCAGTTTCCGGATGTTCGGAATGATTGAAGGAGAAGCGCATGTATTCGTCGAATTGGAAGTCTGTTTGTCTGGTCCTGGTTTCGGCGTCTTTAGCCCTTTTGCCAATCGGGTGCAAGAAGGCTCCGCCGATAACACTGACGGCTCAGGCTAGTCCTCCTGCCGTATTCCAGGGCGAGCCGGTCACAGTGACCGCTACCGCTGGTGCGGTGAGCACCCAGAAGAAAGTGAGTGTGATTTACAGCTGGTCGGGAGATGGCGTGACGGGCAACGGAGCGACGGCCGCAGTGGCCACCGCGACGCTCGCGCCCGGTACGTATACGGTGAAGGCTGAAGTGAAGGAAGGAAAGCCGGGCAAGGAAGGCCTGAAGCCGGGTCAGTCGGCAGATGCCTCGGCGAGCTTCACGGTAAAGCCGTTTGAGCCGCCAACGATCAGTTGCTCAGCCAGCCCCAGCACCATCAACCCAGGCGACAAAAGCACCGTCACCGCTACCGGCGTGAGCCCGCAGAATCGTCCGCTGACCTATAGCTACTCGGCGACCTCTGGGTCCATCAGTGGTAGCGGCGCCACCGCGGAGTTCTCCTCGGCCGGTGCGCCGACCGGCGCCGTGGGGATCGCTTGTAACGTGGCCGACGACAAGGGCCACACTGCAACCGCGAACACCAGCGTGACCATCACCGCCCCATATGTGGCTCCGGTTCCGCACACCCAGGCTCTTTCTTCGATTAGCTTCGCTAGCGACAAGGAGCGCCCGACGCGTGTGGACAACGAAGCCAAGGCGATACTGGACGAGATAGCCCTTGACCTGCAGAAGCAGCCGGATGCGAAGCTCGTGGTGGTGGGCGATTCGGATGCGAAGGAAAAGGAGAGGACCGCAAAGGAGCAAAAGGCCGCGCTGAAGCACAAGCACCTCAAGGTTGAGGACCTGGCCGCCGAGCGCGCCGTCAACGTCAAGGACTATCTGGTGACCGAAAAGGGCATTGACGCCTCGCGCATCAGCGCGGCGACGGGTGCGGCGGATGACCAGAACGTGGCAACGTACCTCGTTCCTGCGGGAGCGAACTTCACAGCCGATGTGCAAGGAACGACCCCAGTGGACGAGACAGCGGTGAAGGCGCAGCCGCGCAAGCCCCTTGCTATGCGCCACACCCACAAGAAGGCTGCCGCGGCCATGCAGTAAGCCCGACGGCCTTGCGCAGACAGTGAACCGGTCGCCAGGCCTTCCATGAGTTATGGAAGGCCTCGCGAACGTAAGGTTCAAAGACACCTCCCGCAATGGTTTGAGGCTGACCGGGAAACCGGTCGGCCTCGTCAGTTTCATGCGGCCCTTCCTGCCCGCGTTCTTCCTATAAAACCCGGGAGCTTCATTTCTTCAGTGAGTCGCTCGCGGGTAGGGCGAGAGTCTCTGTGCAGGCGCGGAGATCTCGCGCTTTCTGATCCTGCTTTCGATTTCCGATGTAATACCGACGGGGCGTGTATCTGTGAGCGGTGGGGTCGCGGTCCATGGCGATTTAGCGGCCACAATTCACACGCAGCATCACCAAAGCATTCGGGGGCGGCGCTCGTCGTGCCCCGACGCGGCCGGGGGCCGGATGATACCTTGTTTCTGACGGCCCACATGCACCGACGCACGCGCAGAACGCTCTGGATAGTGGCCGCGGTCCTGGTTCTTCTGGCCGTGGCCGTCTTTCTGCGCTCCAAGGCTCCGCCGGAGGCCGCGCGCCTGCTGCCCGAGTCCGACGGCATCCTCTACGTCAACCTCAAGCCCTTCCGCGCCTTCCTGCACAAGGATTTGAAGCCGCCAAGCCGCGTCCCCGAGTACCAGCAGTTCGTTGACGCCACCGGCATCGACTGGGAGCAGGATCTGGACCAGGCGGCTATCGCCCTGCACCGCATGCCCGACCCCAACGGCCCCAACGGGCCTGTCGCCTACTCCATGGTGCTGGTGGGCAAGCTCACCGGCCGGCGGCTCAACGCCTGGCTCGACGCCCACGCCGTCAGCCGCGAGTCCTACGCGGGCCACACCGTCTATTCCATCCCCTCTGAGGGCCGCACGGTGCGGATTGCGCAGATCGGCTACGACATGCTGGCTGTCTCCAACACCCCCACCACCGAGCAGATCCACTCCATGCTCGACCGCCATCGCGCCGCCGCCCTGCCTTTCGCCGGCTCCACGCTGCTGGCCCAGCACTACCACGACGTGCCCCTGCTCTCGCTGGCCTGGGGAGTCGGCCAGATCGGCTCGCCCTTCAACGAGAGCGGCGCCATTCATATCTTCGGCCTAGCGCTGCCCCTTGAATCCGACTCCACCTTCGTCGCGAGCGTCACCCCGGCCCTGTCGCTGGGCGGCGCGCTGAGCGTCAAGGTGGAAGAGTTCGCGCCCGACGACGAGACCGCCTCGCGCCAAGCCGCCGCCCTGGCTACGCTGGTCACCCTGGCGCGCGGATTTACCGCCCCGCTGGGGGCAAACACCGCCAATAACGGCCTCAAGCAGCTCCTGAAGACCGCCGAAGTCAACCAGAAACGGAACCGCGTCGTGGTTACGGCCACGCTTTCGCCCGCCCTGCTCACCAGCCTTGCGCA
>Ga0181527_1004397_pt1 | contig 12115 bp, 20 predicted proteins | sample PEATcosm2014_Bin_30_FD_119762 | JGI IMG/M metagenome (GOLD analysis project Ga0181527, IMG submission 119762) | Peatland microbial communities from MTU Mesocosm Facility, Houghton, MI, USA - PEATcosm2014_Bin06_60_metaG | ecosystem: Environmental > Terrestrial > Soil > Wetlands > Peat | place...
CGTCGGTAAGCAAAACCCCGGCCTTGACGTCAGGAATCTCGCCAAGATGCGCTTGCATACGCGCACGATCATCAGCGACCGCCGTCAGGCCTTCGTGGGCAGCCAGAGCCTGCGCATGGCCGAGTTGGATTCGCGCCGCGAAGTCGGCGTCATTGTTCGTGAACCAAAGGTGGTGAATGGTTTAATCAGAACTTTTGAGGTCGATTGGGTGGCAAGCGCCGTGCAAGAGAACCAAAAGGCCGAAGCCAACGTGAATGATATCAAGAAGGCGGTAAAAGAGCTGGTCAAGGAGCTGTCGCCGCTGAACCCCATCGTGGAAGAAGCGCTCAAAGAGGCTGAGTCAGAAGCCGGGAGCCCGAGCCTGAATCCGCAGGAAATTAGAGAGACGGTCAAGGAAGCGGTGAAGGAAGCGGTGCGGGACCGTGTGGAAGAAATGATGAATGAATCCCTCCAAGGGCCTTAACCTCGGCAGACCATCCAACACCGATATGTCCGGGTCGCAAATCCTGGGTGAGCAATCTTGACCAAAGGGGTGAGCAGTAGGGGACTGCAACGCGATTCCCATCAGGATACAACAAGTGTGCATCGAGGGCTCCGGCGGATTGAAATCGACGCCTGCGAGGTCGCGGGGAAATGGAAAAGGGAGAGACATATGAATCCAAACAACAGATCGGTATGGGCGAGGGTGGTATTCACCCTTCTGATAACAGGGATGGTGGGACTAAGCCTGATGTCGCGCGCTTCCGCGCAGGTCGTCAAGGATGTGGGCGATGCAGGGAAGGATGCCGGCAAGGGTGTAGCCAAAGGCGGCAAGGACGCTGGTAAGGGGGTAGGCAAAGGCGGCGAGGCCGCCGGGAAGGGTGTAGCCAAAGGGGGCAAGGACGCCGGTAAGGGGATAGGCAAAGGCGGCGAGGCCGCCGGCAAAGGTGTTGGCAAAGGCGGCGAGGCCGCCGGCAAGGGCGTAGGCAAAGGTGGCGAGGATGCCGGCAAAGGTGTGGGCAAAGGCGGGAAGGATGCCGGCAAGGGTGTAGCCAAAGGGAGCAAGGACGTCGGTAAAGGGATCAAAAGAGCTGTCAGTCCCGGAGGCGACAGCGGGGACGGTGCAAAGAACTAGTTAAAGGAAAATCAATCATGATCGCGCGACGGAGTTCGAGGCGGCCCTGGCCGGGCCCAACGTGCGTCACCAAATACCGGTTGAAGTATCACAAGCAACAAAAATCGAGAAAAGTGAGGGTACGAGATTGAATCGAACGGCTACGTATGAAAACTTGAAAGAAGGCCCCAGCGCGGAGGGAACCGAGCGCGCCCAGCCCCAACTGCACCAGCAGGCGAGAGAAATTCAGCCTTTCGGCAAGATCGCCAAGCTGCCGATTGCGCTCGACGAAGAAGTCTGCGTGTCGAGTGTGCAAGCACTGAACCAGGTGCTGGCCGACACGATGGTCCTGCGCGACCTGTACAAGAAGCATCATTGGCAGGTGGCGGGGCAAACCTTTTATCAATTGCACCTGCTGTTCGACAAGCACTACGGCGAACAGGCGGAACTGGTTGACGCCCTCGCCGAGCGCATTCAGATTCTGGGCGGAATCAGCCTCGCGATGGGTATTGACGCTGCCGAAACCTCGCTTATTCCGCGTCCCCCGCGCGGGCGCGAGGAGGCTCCCGTGCAAATCGCCCGGTTGCTCGAAGCGCATGAATTTCTTTTGCGGGCGGCCCGCACGGCAGCTCGACAAACGGCGCAGGCAGGCGACGACGGCAGCAACGATTTGCTGGTGAGTCAAGTCATTCGGACCAACGAATTCCAAGTCTGGTTCCTGGCCGAGCATCTGGTTAATGTCCCATTAACTCAGGCGGAATGAGGGGAAAATGACTCCTGACTATGATTTGTCGAACCTGATAACCGATCAGGTCAAAGTGTGGATTTACCTCCAGGGCGACACCATTTTCGGCCAGATCATGGCTGATCAGGCCGAGCGCCTGGGATTCCCCCCCGCTCTAGCGGGCGGCATGGTTTCCGCCATGAGGGAGAAGCCGCCGGCGATCTTTAGCAATGGGTTACGGGGAGCGGGTGTATAGACGCCCGCCTCCGACAACAAGGAGGGTTTGAAATTATGAGTATAGTGCAAACGCCTTTGGTACAAATCTTAATTGCCCTGATTGTGGTGGGCGTTCTTCTCTGGCTCGTCAACACCTTCATTCCGATGGCGGGCTCCATTAAATCGCTTTTGAATGCTGTCGTGGTGATCGTGGTGGTTGTGTGGCTCCTGAACATCTTCGGGCTCATGCATTACATCACCAATTTTCACGTCAACCGTATGGGGTGAGAGTGGACGGGCTTCGTGAAACTGAACGCCGCTTACGCGCTGTTCAAGAAGGCGTGCTCGGCATGGGCAGATGACAATGCCCCGAGCATGGGCGCCGCGCTGGCGTTTTACACCGTTTTCTCGCTCGCTCCGGTTCTGATTGTCGCGATCTCGGCCGCGGGGCTGGCGTTCGGGCAAAAGGCGGCCGAGGGTGAATTCTCACGGCAACTTCAAGGCTTCGTGGGACAAACGGGTGCAAGGGCCGTGCAAGCGATCATCCAGAGCGCGGATCGGCCCGCGTTGGGTATTATTGCGAGTGCCTTCGGCATCGGGATTCTACTCGTAGGTGCATCCGGGGCTTTTGTTGAGCTCCAAGATGCGCTCAATAAAATCTGGAAGGTTCCACGCAGCTCAGAAAGCGTCTGGATGCGCGCAATTCGAGAACGCTTCTTGTCGTTCGGCCTGGTCCTGGGTCTGGGTTTCCTATTACTCGTTTCATTGGTTGTGAGCGCCGCGCTGGGGGCCGTGGGAAATTTCATAGCGCCGCTGCTTCCTTGGCCCGTATTCCTGTTGGAATCGGTTAACTTTCTCCTCTCGTTGGGAGTCATTGCGCTGCTCCTTGCGATGATCTTCAAGTTTCTACCTGATGCCGAGATTGCCTGGAGAGATGTGTGGATGGGTGCGGCCGTCGCATCTCTCCTTTTGACGAGCGGCAAAGCGCTGATTGGGTTGTATCTCGCCAGGTCCACTGTCGCGTCAGCATACGGGGCAGCATCATCCCTCGTCATTATTCTCACTTGGGTTTATTACTCCGCACAGATCGTTCTTTTTGGCGCGGAAGTCACGCAGGTCTACTCCCACCAAAACGGTTCGCGGGACGAAAAGGCTAGATTACTTTATAGAGGGGCAGCAATGTCAGGCGCTACCACCGTCGGCGGCGCCTTGGGTAACAACTGCCGGTAAACGATTCGCAAAGCAGCTAGCACCGGAACTGAAAGAAAGCATCCGGCTACACCTGCGATCGACCCGCCCGCCAGGACTCCGAAGATGACCAGCAAAGGATGGAGCTTCATGCCGGCGCTCAGCAAATGCGGTGAAACAACATAATCCTGTAAAAAGCGGAACGCGAGAAGGAACACGAAAATCGCGAGCAGATGGTGGGAGCCGCTCAAGCCGGCAACGAGGATGACGACGGTGGCTCCCACCAGAGGACCGACCATGGGAATAAACTCCAGGGGAAAAGCGGCAGCCGCCAACAGAATCCCATACGGAACACCGACCATCGAGAAGAAGAGTCCATAACTCAAGGACGCCACCACTCCCAACAACACCAATGCCCGCATGTATTGGGCAAGGAGCACGTGCAGGTCTGCGGCAATTCTCTCCACCATGTCGCGGCGGGCCCCTGCGGCAAGAATGCCCACCACGGAACTGAGCATCTCCCGGCCATCTTTCAAAAAGAAGAAACTGAGAATCGGAACCAGGATGAAGAAAATTAGGTTTCCCGCGCGCGACATAACCCCCAGCGCGGCATTAGAAAGCATTGCCAGGATTTCTCCCGAATGCTGGGTCACTTGTTGTTGCACCGTCGAAATGACCGTCATCTTCAGCGGCAGAGCCCAGTGTGAAGCGGCGGGCGCGATCGGAGGCTGGAATTTGGTAAGGAGATCTGGGAGCCTGGCTGCCAGGGCGTTCGCCTCCTGGACGATTCGGGAGCCCAGCGTAATTCCCATGATAATCAGAATCCCGACGATCGCGAGGTAGACGAGGGTGAGCGCCGGCAGCCTTGACCGCCCCGGTAGCCGATGATCGAGAGGCTTCACCAGGGGCCAGAGGAGATAGGCAAATAGCAATGCCACAATAAAGATGAACAAAGTCTCGCGAATGAGATAGAGCAGTCCCGCCAGGAGAAGAACAAGAACCGCTGTCCAGGTGTAACGCGCGGCGTTGCGATCAAAACCCAGCAAGATCCTGCTCCCTCTAGAGGGCCGCAACCTTTTCAACTTCAGCGTGGCTGACGTTGGTCGCGGCGCCGTGAGTAGCGGCCATCCAAGTGGTGGCTTCGGCAAGTTCGTCTCCGGTGGGCGGGTAGATCAGTGCCAGACCCTCCGGGCATGCATCGGCTGGACGCGTGAACTGATTCTGGTTCATCAGGATGAAGTCCAGGGCCAGACCCAACGGAGGAGATTGGAATTTGTTCTTGAAACCGATTCCGCTGGTGTGAGCCGGAGAAGTCCTCGTCCAATAGTCGCACACCATAGCCTGATGACCCTCGGCATCAACCGACCAGATGCTCAGGTAATCCACCGCCGTTCCCGCCGCACTTTGGTATTCAACCCGTGCTGAGCAGGGGTCGCTGACTTTCTTTAAGTCATCCCAGCCCAGAATCACGGCAAACCCCAGTGCCTTGTCCAATTCCATGTTGATTCTCCCTTGCGAACGAATTACTTCGCGGGCCTTGGAATCGCGACGACGCGAAAAGGCCGGCGTGGCATCAATTCCAAGAAGTTTGTTTCGACCGAAGACGCGGTAGCAACGAGTTCCGTGATCTTATATTTCACATCGCGCGAAACCATCGTGGAACGCCCGAGAATGCGGACGTTGGCCGCGGCCTCGGTGGCTGTTTGCAGCCACATTCCACCGACGTCGCCGTAAACGAAGGTGACGCTTACGTCCCGCACCCACCAGGACGGGCTCTTGGCAAACTCGCCCTCAAAGCGGCGAGGCAGGTAGGTATCCGCATCCACCCAAATATTTCCATTGAGAAGATGTTGTTCTTTGCGCCGGGGAAGCAACTCCAGCACATAACAGCGCTGGCCATTCACGTCTGCCTCGCGGACAAAGCGGAAATCATAATTGTCCGCTGACAAGTCGGTTGCGAGGTGATCCTTCTCGACCTCTGCCTCACCGGCCAGCATGCGGCGAACAAGGACTTGTCCCACTCCGCTCCCATTCGTCTCCTGAATGGTGTACTTCTTGGAGTCCGGAGGAACGAAGGCTACGTCGGCAATCACCTCGGCCTTGGCCTTGCTTTCGTCTTTGCCAAACAGCTTGTAGTTCCGCGTGACGATGTAAGGACGAAGGCGGACACGGTTTTCCGCCCGGGCCTGCGCCATGCGGGCGATGATGGTTTCCGCCGTTGGGACCGAGCTTCCGTTCTGAGCCGATGCGGATGCCATTCCGGTGACGAGATAGAGAAAAAGCAACCACCCGGCCTGCTGCCGTCCCGCCACGTAGGACGAGCTCCGTCCCGCTTTACGGATTTTGAACCCCGAGTTTTGCTGCAAAGGCGCACCCCCCGCGATCGACCGCTGGGTCCCTGGCCCGAAACGAATTAGACCAAAACTACGGCAAGGGCCGGCACACCCCGAATAGCACGAACAGCAGGGTTAATTCCTGCCGGCCCCAACGTTTGGGCCTGGTTCGGCCGCCTTACGAATAAGATCTGCGGCCGGTAATCAGGTTCCAGACCAACACAATCACTGCACAGACGAGCAATAAGTGGATAAGGCCTCCGCCCACGTGAAAGCCAAAGCCCAACAACCACATCACCAAAAGAACCGCGAATATTGTCCAAAGCATGTTTTCCCTCCCCCCTAACACCCGTCTCCAGGTTGGTCCCGGATGGGAGTTCGAGGCACCTTTGTTATAGCTTGGGGTAATTCGCGTGTCAGCCCCGAACTGCTCACCTAGCTGGTCAGAATTGCTCATCCAAATTAGTGTTCCTCGATGGGGGACGAGACAGATGCCTCTCCGTTTCCTGGCAATGCGTCGTCACCAAGTGTTCGAACTCCGTCGGCGAAAGAGATTTTTCTATATAATCCGCAGCGCCAAGTTGCAGGGCCGCGACACAGCAATTCATCTCCAGGCAACGCCTCAGCACCACCTCCGGCGTGTGGCCGCTGCGTGCCAAAGCAAGCTCTATCAGGCCGTGCGGGTCAATGGCCGGGCTCACGACGATGAAGGCGAAAGGCTCGCGGTCCAGGCATCCCTCCGCCTCTCGGTAGTCCATAAAAGCTCGGACCGAGTAACCCATGCGCGCGAGCAGCGTGGTGAAATACTCCAAGTCGTGTTCATCCTCATCAACCAGCAGGATCCTTCCGCGGGGAACTAAGAACTGTGCTGGATAGAGATGTGGCTTGCCATTACCTGACGTCATCTGATGTCTCCTCTTTGGTCGATTTTAGTGAAATGGCGTTTTCTTTCCGGCGCAGTGGCCGGTGTTCCCCGCGAAGGCGTTACAAACGGAATAGGTTAGCAAGATCGGTTTATGCCTGGCTGTTCAGAAACGCACACCTGGGTGTTCAAAACTGCACACCCAGTTAACTAAGGGAAAGCTACACGGTGGTGCCGCCAGAAATTGCGAAGGGTCTACCAGGGCATAGGCATGAGTGTGATCTCTCGATGGCCGAGAAACGATCGATTCTGGGGCACCTATCCATCGTGGGCACTGGAGCTGAAGTTCGGCTGTCTGAGGGGAAGAGCTTCCGATGGGCAATTGCCAGCGCCGCTGGCCCCGACAGATTTGGTTACGGCCGCAGGCCGCCGTGCGCTACCCGCTCACCCTGCCGCGGCTCGAAATGCGTCGTGACCAGGCGTTCGAACTCCGATGAGCATTAGTAATGGCGATCCAGGGGTCATACACTAGCAAATCTGGTTTTGACCTGTCTGTTCAAAATTGAACACATGGATGTCCAAAAGCAATCATTCCATTTACTGAAGGGAAACTACAGGGTGGGGCGGATCGAAATCACGAAGGGTTCATCAATTTGAACTTGGCGGGGTCTTACGGGATGCGCTTACGTTCCAGATGTAAAGGAAGGTGGCGTCGCTGGCGGTGGCAACCGTCCGCCCTGCTTTCCGGGTTGCACGATTCAGGGCTGAACGTACCCTCTCTTTGCTTTCCACCAATTCTGCCAAGGGCACTTTGATGGCGGAACCATCCTTCAACTGGTCGAGATCCTTGAGGATTGTGGATACAATCTGCTGATGTTTGCCCTTTCGTCCTTGCGGGACGTTGATTTGCGCCATCGTCTTGAAATGGACTGGGGCTTTGTCTGCCTGAGGACTCATACCTGCCTCCGCGAGTCCATAGCGTTAAGGATTCGTAGCGCTATTCTGTCACATCGTGACGTTAAACTACAGGTAATTAATCAAGCCGCCGAAATGCCGGGGGGGGGTGCGCCGGTTAACCGAGCGGGCCGGTAGCGGAGGGGGGGGACGTGTCGTAGATATAGCGGATGCGCCATCCTAAGGGCCACGGTAAAGATTTCAAAAAGAGTTAACCCGTATCGGTTAAGCCCTGTTAGGCTTTAGGCGAGAGAAGAGAAAGGATGACTCCCAATGCCTAAACCCAAAGAACCAAAAACATACTTCGAGCAGATTCCGCTGGAAATCGTTAAAAAGATCGCGGAGGAAGACATTCCGGACGACGCAGCGAACGGAGCCGACGTGACCGTCGCACCTCCGGCAAGAAAGCGCTCAGCATTCCCGCGTCTCAGGTTAGCCAAAGTGAACGCCCTATAACAGTCATCTCACAGCGTGACGGGGGCAAGAAAGTGGACAAACATCGAGAGATGGTTAGAACTTGGGGGGCAAGCCTCAAAAGATTACGCCCCTGTAACCCGCATGAAACTCAGGCATGTGAAATTGTTATGACCCAAGGAGAAAAGAGAGGTGGATATGACGCCACAGATACAGAAAAGCCCCGCAAAGGTAGATAAGGCCAACGGCAATGGCAAGCCCACACTTGCAGCGGCAACCGGAAACACTCCCCCCGTCGATTGGGCAGCATTCCTCGGCGGAATCTCGCGCGGGAAAACCGCTCTGGAATACAGCGAGGGCCGCACGATCTTCGCGCAGGGAGACCCTGCGGATTCCGTGTGGTATCTCCAACACGGCAAGGTGAAACTCGCGGTGACTTCGCAACAGGGCAAGGAAGCGATTGTCAGCGTTCTGGGAGACAACGAGTTCTTCGGCGAGGGATGCCTGGCGGGCCAGTTGTTGCGCATCTCGACGGCTTCCGCAGTGAGTGATTGCACTCTTTACCGGATTGAGAAGGTGCTGATGGTGCGTCTGCTCCACGAGCAGCACGGAATCTCGGAATTGTTCATCACCCACTTGCTCACCCGCAACACGCGCTTTGAAGAGGATCTGGTCGACCAACTTTTCAACTCCAGTGAGAAGCGCCTGGCCCGAATTCTCTTGCTGCTGGCGCATTTTGGCAAGGAAAGCAGAACCGAAACGGTCCACCCCGGAATCAACCAGGAACACTTGGCACAGATGGTCGGCACCACCCGGTCGCGGGTGAGTCACTTCATGAACAAGTTCCGGACGCTGGGCTTTATCGATTACACGGGCAGCGGCGCGTTGACGGTTAACAATGGCCTCTTGAGCGTGATCTTGAGCGACTAGTCCGGATTCCTCACTCATCTTCCCCGCAGGGGATACACATAATAGCCGGGGGAAGGGCGCCCGGAAGATGTATCCCAACCATGAATCCCCAGCCAGGTTCGACCCTGATAGGGCCGAATCCGTGTGCGCTTACGCCCAATTTCCGTCTGCTCGGGGCGGCGTTGGGCGACCGTCGGGAGTGGAACACCACGCGTTCCGGTGGCTTTCCCCCCGCTATTATATTGTGCCCATGCAGAGCGTGCGAACCTCGGCAAATCCCACTCCCTCCACACTTTAGGTTTCCCTATCTTATCTGGGATGAGCATTGTTGACCTCATGCGTGAGCCGTAATGAACTGACACCCCTGCGGGCCCACGGTATAACAATGGTGCCTCGATTATCCAGCAAGAGGTAGAAGTGACATGAATCGGAGGCAACACCAGTGAAACCAAATCGAGTTATCTGCACAGCAGTTTTGCTATTGCTTCTCGGAACCACCGTCCCTGCGTTCGCACAAAAAGGCGAGGAGGAAAAGGGCGGAGGCAGAGGAAAACCTCAGGCGGCGCAACACGAGCAACAACCTCAGCATGCACAGAAAGCACAGCCGCAGCGCGCTGAAAGAGCGCAGCCACAACGTGCCGAGAGAGCACAGCCACAACGTGCCGAGAGAGCACAGCCACAACGTGCCGAGAGAGCACAGCCACAACGTGCCCAGCAGGCACAGCGCCAAGCACAACCGCAGCGCCAACAGGCGGCGCAACGTAAACAGCCCCAACGCGTCCAGCAAGCGCAGCAGTCCCGAGGGCAGCAGCGACAGACCGTTGCTTACAACGGCGGCAACCACGGCAACCGCGGCAACGGGAACAATGGCAACCATTATGGCCGCATTTCTGATGTGAATTACAATTCCCATTTCGGTCACGACCACTCCTTTCACATGGGGCGTCCCGAGATGAGGGGCGGATATAACCGCTTCCGCTACGGCGGCTATTGGTTCGGGTACAACGAAGGATGGCCAATGGGCTGGGACTACGCTGACGACATGTATGTCGAGTATATTGATGGCTACTACTACATGTGCGATCTCAGACATCCCGGCATTCGCCTTACACTCAACATCTTCTAAGGATTCATCCAGCCCACCTTCAGGGTAGGGTCCAGTCGGTACGGGCCGCGCGGATCGCTTCCGGGGAGGGCTGGATCAGTCTGTTGGCCTATGTAAGGGGGCGATTTTGGCTCCCCACCAAGTCGTGACCGCCCCCTACCTGGAAATCCTCCCATCAACTGGCCTGAGCATTTTTGACCAAACACGTGAGCCATGCGGGACAGACACGCAAACCACCCCAGGGTATAAACGTAGTGTCGAAAAAGAAAGGGCAGATTCTGGCAGGGCGCGGAGCCCGAGGAAAACCGATATGTTCGCACGAGCAGTTGTGATCAAGGTGCAGCCCGGGTGCGAGGTGGAGCTTGCCAGGACCTTCGAGCAGGAAGTCATCCCGCGGTTCCGAAAGGAAGAGGAATTTCGCGGCCTTCTTACTTTCCCCGTCCCGGACGGAACGGAAGCCCTCTCCTTAAGCCTTTGGGATCAAAAAGAGATATCTGGTGCCTCTTAAATTCATTTCATTTGTAGGTCCGACCCAGCAACGGGGCAGAATCGAACGCCCCAAGAAAGTATCGAGGTAAATCCGATGAAAACGTTGTATCGATTCAAAGCAGTAGCAATGATCTTCTGCTTGAGCCTGGTGGTTCTAGCGATTCTACCCAATGCGAAGGCAGACGATTGGAACAACAAAACAGTTATCACTTTCGACCAGCCCGTCGAGGTTCCCGGTGTGGGCGCTCAGACCCTTCCGGCCGGTACGTATGTCTTTAAGCTCCTTGATTCCTCTTCCGATCGCCACATCGTCCAAATCTTCAACCAAGCCGGGGACCATGTGTACACCACCATCCTCGCCATCCCCAATTATCGTCTGAAGGCGACAGGCAAAACGGTGATGACATTTAAGGAAAGAGGCGAAGGACAGCCGGAAGCCATCCATGCGTGGTTTTATCCGGGAAAAGAATGGGGCGAGGAGTTTGTTTACCCCAAGACCAGAGCTTTGGAACTGGCCAAGATTGTCAATGAGCCCGTTCTCGCCACGCCGATCGAACTGCCTGCTCCCGTCGAGGCCTTGAAGACGGCGCCGGTCATCGCCGTTAAACCTACAGGAGAAGAGGTAGCCGTAACGGAAGTGGTCGAGACTCCACCAGTAGAAGTAGCCGCCGCGCAGCCAGCCGTCGCAGATACCCTGCCGCAAACCGCCAGCCATTTGCCGCTTCTGGCATTGATTGGGCTGCTGTCTCTGGGCGCGTTTACGGGGCTTCTGTTTCTTTCGAAGCGAATTGTTTGAGCCGAGTAGAGGGAGCTTTACGCCGCCATTTGCTCCGTCAACTGACGGATAAACTCGCCGCTACAGCCTCAAATCGAACCACTGTCTGGGGACTTGCGTAGACTATTGACGTAGGGCTCCAGGAAGGCGCTTCGGTCACCAGTTTGTTGGCCCGGGCGAATTTGCCTGAGCGTCGGGTCGCGAGCGGGGGTGGTGCGCAAAGCATCGCCCCCTTCACGGTCGAACTTCAAGAAGACCGCCCTTCTACCAACTGTCGGAATCGAGTGGAAGGCGATGAGTTACCTGGATTGAGGATGTAATGTTGTTCATCACGTTCGAATATGCCACTTGCTTGCTCGTGGCATTGATGAGCGGGACGTTTCTGTTTACGCTGAGCGCCATGTGCGTCATACTCTGGGGGGCAGGTGGGATCACGTGGCGGTGGTGGCGAGAACTAGCATCACGCCCCAATTGGCTGATAGGAAGATGGACGGCTGAACCTCGCGAACCTTAATCATGTTGGCCTTTGCCTTGTGGGAGGTACGGTTCGTTGCGGGTTGCGAATTTATCCAACACGGGAGCATGCACAGCAGAGGAACGAGCCACCTCGAGCCATCGTCTGGCCGCGCTGGTTTTCTTGCTTGCTCTGCCCAGTGTGGCCGCCTCGCAGGCCGTCTCGACTTCCGAGTTGCGGCCGGTTGACCCATACAAGATCAGCATGAGCGTTTCGAGCGTGGTCTTGCACGCGACCGTGGAGAACCACAGAGGCGCCCTGGTTTCGGGGCTCGATAAGGACGACTTCCAGGTCTACGAGGACGGAGCGCTGCAACAGATTGATTTTTTTAGTCACGAGGATATCCCGGTTACCGTGGGCTTGGTTCTGGACAATAGTGGAAGCATGGGACCCAAGCGGGATGAGGTGATCGCCGCTGCCCTGGCGTTTGCCCACTCCAGCAATCCCCAGGACGAGATGTTTGTCGTCAATTTCAACGAGCATGTTTCGTTTGGCCTGCCCGCCGACACGCCCTTCACGGACCAAACGGCGCAATTGCA
>Ga0181527_1004398_pt1 | contig 12115 bp, 12 predicted proteins | sample PEATcosm2014_Bin_30_FD_119762 | JGI IMG/M metagenome (GOLD analysis project Ga0181527, IMG submission 119762) | Peatland microbial communities from MTU Mesocosm Facility, Houghton, MI, USA - PEATcosm2014_Bin06_60_metaG | ecosystem: Environmental > Terrestrial > Soil > Wetlands > Peat | place...
CTGACGCCATGCTGTGCAGTCACGCATGCACCGGCCTGGGGTGCACCGCCTCAGTCGGCCGACAATGAGCTATTGAATCCGCCTCCGGGCAAGTCAATGACCGCTCTGGAGGAGGCGAGGAGCTAACGACAGCGGCTGGTTCGGTGAGGGTTTCGGACGCCGGCCCATTGCAGGCGGACGGGGCTTGGACGCGGGGCCGGCGTTCGAAAGCCTCCCAAGGACGAAACCGCGGGCAGGAAGGGCGCTGTTGGGTCGACGCGACCTATGGGGATTTGAGTGTGGCGAGGGGATCGCGCAGGCGCTCGGGGCAGCCGGAAGCGTCGAGCTTTGTCGATCGGAACGAGAACGGCTCGGTTAGTTGATCGCGTAGACGAGGGTGCGTGGCGTGAGGGCCGCGGTTGGAGAAGGTGTTCGGGCTGCGGAAGGACAATAGCCGCCAGCTCCAACGGCTGGCCGGAGGCGAAGCGGAGCGGGAAGCGCAGCGACGGTGATCATGAGGTATCGATCCTGATCCGGCTTGGCGATGGTGAGCGCGCAGGGCGCACGCCTTCGAACGTTTCGATGACGATCATCCGGCCGCCGCAACATGGGCATCGACGCTCAGGCGTGGGCTTTTCGACGTTGTGTTCTTTCTCGGCGCGCGAGCGCGCGGGCGAGGCCTCGGGCGTGGCCAGCAACTGGCGGGCGCGCTCGACATTGTGGGCTCGAACGGCGCTGGTCGCTTTTATACCATTTTCTCTTTTGTGTGTCTTGACCCGCAAGCGGTCGACGTAGGATCCAGCTGTGCGGAAAGTGCGGCGTGGGCGCAGATCTCGTCCTGCTCGGCGGTGCCGCCGCTGACCCCTATGCCGCCGCTGACCCCTATGCCGCCGCTGACGTCGTCACCGAAAATGATCGGCACGCCGCCCACCGAAAGGACGAAGCAGGAATCGATCGTGTTGATCCCATAGCCGGCGGCGCCGGGCTGGGCGATCGGCCACAGGTTACCGCTCGGCGCCCGCCGGGCGACGGCCGTGTAGGCCTTGCCCTGGGCAATGACGGTTGAGGCGAGCTGGGGACCGTTCCTGCGCTCGAACATGACGATGTTGCCGCCAGCGTCGACAACACAAATCGCGACCCGGATGCCAAGTTCCATCGCCTTCTTCTCGGCGGCGGCGAGTATTGATCGGGACATGTCCGGGTCCATTCGTGGATTCCTCCGTTTGCAATCTGGTTGGAAGGCGAGGGACGCCGCCACCTCAGATCGCGTCCGTCTTCACCCGGTGTTCCGGCAGGCCCGCCACGTCGACATCGATCGCAAAAAGGCTGCCGGCGAGCCGTTCGCCGGCATGTCCGAGCATGGAGGCCGAGAGCACGAACAGAGTCTTCATGTCCGCTCCGCCGAAAGCGCAGATAGTTATGTCGGCGCAGGGCATCTCGATGATCCGGGCGATCTTTCCGTCGGGCGCGACGCGCACGACGCAGCCGCCGCCGAACCGGCAGTTCCAAAGACAGCCTTCGCTGTCAATCGCCGAGCCGTCTGGTCCGCCGCGGTTGAAACCGGCGAAGTGGCTGCGGCTTTGGCCAATCTCGGCGGTCTCCAGATCGTAGTCGAACGCGCGAATCTCGTTGGCCAGCGTGTCGCCGAAAAAGAATGTGCGGCCGTCGGCGCTCCAGCACAGCGTGTTGGAAACGCCAATGCCCGAGCGCATGACGCGGCTCGATCCGTCCATGGCGACCCGATAGAGCACGCCGAGGCCCGGGCTTTGAAAGTGGCCCTCCACGGCGGTGTCCAGGTCGCCGCTTGGCAGCGTGTTGTTCTCCATGGAGCCGACCCAGAAATAACCGGCGGGATCGGCTCGCCCATCATTTAATCGCACCTTGCGGTAACCAGGCAGCGAGAAGCCGATATCGACCGAGCTATCGCCGGCGGGGCGCCAGAGCAGAATGCGGCTCGCCAGACAAACAAGCAGGCGACTATGGTCTGTTGTCGGAGCAAGCGCGACGACAGGCTCGTCGAAACTCCATGATCGCACCGATTGGGTCGCGAGATCATAGCGGTGGACAAGGAATCGGCCCACGTCGCACCAGTACAAGGCCTGCTCGTGCTCGATCCAAAGGGCGCCCTCTCCGCACCGGTCATGCGTCGGCGCCAAGCACTTCACGGCGTCCATTTTGCCCTCCAAATTCTGGGTTGCGCCTTGCCGACAGTTCGGCTGCGCCGGCGGCCCACAGGCGGCTCCACCGCCCAATGCGCGCTCTTTTAGCAAGATCGCGGTTGAAAGGAAGCCATTTTCTGCAATTTCCTGTCATGTTGCAACGAATGGCCCATTATTGCATGCTATTGCAGCAAAGAGCGGCTGTACTGCGGCGTGATCCGTCGAGTGCGGCCCGGCGCGGCGTGATGGAGATCAGACTTCGGAACGGCGCACGGGTGCGCGTCGAGGCGGACGTCGACGGCGAGGCCCTGCGCCTCGTGCTTGCGACGCTGAGCGAACTGTGATGCTGCGCGTCGCGCCCGGCGTCAAAGTCTACCTCGCCTGCCAGCCAGTCGACATGCGGCGCGGTTTCGACGGCCTGTCGGCCGACGTGGCGCGGGTTCTCGCCGCCGATCCCTATTCGGGCGCGGCCTTCGTCTTCCGCGGCAAGCGGGGAGACTACGTGAAGATTTTGACCTGGGACGGCTCGGGCCTGTGCCTGTTCGCCAAGCGGCTGGAGAAGGGCAAGTTCGTCTGGCCGCCGATTGTCGAAGGGGCTGTGCAACTGACGGCGGCGCAACTGGCCTTGCTGCTCGAAGGGATCGACTGGCGCCGCACGGTCGCGCCGGCGCAGACGGACCGCCCGCGGATCGCCTGAGCGCGCGGAGTCGCCACAAAAATATGGTGACTCCGAGAGATTGCGGCTGCATCCGGCGATCGAATGTGCTAGACATGGCCATGTCGCCGGCGACGCCTGATTTGCCCCGCAATCCCGACGATCTGCGCCGCGTCGCGGGCGATCTGCAACGCGACGTCGCCTGGCTCAGGGCCGAGGTTCACGCCAAGGCGCTGATGATCGAGAAGCTGCGCGCGCAGCTCGCCGTTCTTCGTCGCGCCCGCTTCGGCCGCTCGTCGGAAAAACTCGAGGCGCAAGTCGAACAGCTCGAACTGCCGATCGACGATCTCGAAGAGGGCGCCGCAGAGACGCTCGCGCGCGCCGCTGTCGTGGAGCCGGACGCGACCGAGGCCGCCGCGTCGTCTTCGAAGACGCGCAAGCCTTCGGTCCGCGCTCCCTTGCCCGACCATCTGCCGATGGAGACGATCGTCCACGAAGCGCCGTGCGTGTGTCCGACCTGCGGCGGCGACAAGTTCGGCCGGATCGGCGCCGACGAGCGCGAGGTGCTCGAATACGTTCCTTCCCACTTCAAACGCGTCGTGCATGTGCGCCCGAAGATGAGCTGCCGAGCCTGCGAGACGATCGTCCAGGCGCCGATGCCGACGCTGCCGATCGAGAGGGGCCGGCCGGGGCCGGCGCTGCTCGCTCACGTCGTCGTCTCGAAGTTCTGCGATCACTTGCCGCTGCATCGTCAGGCCGACATCTACGCCCGCCAGGGCGTTGCGATCGACCGCTCCGTCATGGCGGGCTGGATTGGGCATATCGCCGGACTGCTCGAACCCTTGAGCGAGAGGATCGAACGGCATGTTCGCGCCGGCATCGCGCTGCACGCCGACGACACGCCGGTTCCGGTGCTCGATCCAGGCAGGGGCAAGACGAAGACCGGACGACTGTGGACGGCGGTGCGCGACGAACGCCCGTTCGGCGCCACGGCGCCGCCCGCCGCCTTCTATCGATACTCGCCCGACCGCAAGGCCGAACGCGCGCACGCGCTGCTCGCAGGCTGTCGCGGCTTCCTGCACGCCGACGGCTACGCCGGCTTCGCCGATCTCTACCAACCCGAACCAGAGACCGGCGTTCCGCGCCTGACCGAAGTCGCGTGCTGGGCCCATGCGCGGCGCAAGATCTACGACGTCCATGTCGAGACGGAATCGCCGGCCGCGCACGAGGCGCTGGAGAGGATTGCGCGACTGTTCGCCGTCGAAGCCGACATCCGCGGACGAAATCCCGCCGACCCGCCAAGACGCCTGTCGACGCCGCTCGGCGCCGATCCTGGCCGACCTGAAGGCCTTCCTCGACGCGACGCTGGCCACAATTAGCGGCAAGAGTTCGCTCGCCGGCGCCATCCGCTACGCAACGTCGCGCTGGGCGGCGCTGACCCGCTTCGTCGACGACGGCCGGCTCGAAATGACCAACAACGCCGCCGAGCGCGCCATCCGTCCGCTGGCCCTCGGCCGCAAGAACTACCTCTTCGCCGGTTCCGGCGCCGGCGGCCGCCGCGCCGCAATTCTGTATACGCTCGTCGAAACCGCGAAGATGAACGATGTCGACCCCGAGGCCTGGCTCGCCGACGTCATCGCCCGCATCGCCGATCATCCGATCAATCGCCTCGACGAACTGCTCCCCTGGAAATGGAACCAGGCCTCAGCCCTTTCCAAGGCCGCCTAAACAACCGCACGCGGCCGGCGGATCACGCTTACGATGCGGATGCCCTCTGCGAATTTGCTTTAATGCGGCTCGCGGGGATGGCCTCTCAGGGTCACATTGAGCCGGTCGTCGCCGAACCGCGGAAGGTCGCCTTTGGGTCGAGGCCGCCACAACGCTCTCCCCCTCGTTATATTTGCGACAGCGCGCAAGTTAGGTTAGTTGCTTCCGGCGACGCGAGCTGTTCCTCCCTGAGCTTCGGGCCCCATGGCCAGATACCCGCCGTCAATCGGCAGGTCGGTTGCGGTGATGAAGGAGGCGTCATCGCTAAGCAAGAAAAGGATGGGGCGAGCGCATTCCACGGCCTCGCCCATTCGGCGCAGCATGTGATAGTCGCCCCATATCGGACCCCATTTTTCCCGACCGCCGCCATCCAGATCCGCGGCCTTGTCGACTTCACGCGACCAGATCCAGGCTGGACTGACGCTGTTCACCCGGATCCCATAAGGCGCCAGATCAAGGGCGGCGCATTTGGTCAGCTGGCCGACCGCCCCTTTTGACATGTTGTAGGTCCATCGCGCCTTTTGCGCGATGTGCCCGGAAACGCTGCGGACATTGACGACGGCGCCGCCGCCGACCGTCTGCATTGGTTTCACCACGTTCTGGATCATGCGGGCGTAGTTCACGGGTCCCGCGAAGTAAGACCGCTGCCAGTCGGCTGCGGTGGCGTCCAGCGCCTTGGCCGTAAACGCGAAAGCGTTGTTGACAAGCAAATCGACCCGGCCGAATCGGGCGAGCGTAGCTGCGACGAGTTCACGGCAGACCGTCTCGTCTCCCATGTCGCCCTGGACAAAGAGAACGTCACGGCCCTGAGCCACGAGCTCTTGGGCGACCGCGCGGCCCCCAGTCGAAATGCCGGAAAAGACGACCTTCGCCCCTTCCTTGCAAAGCTCCTCTACGACCGCGCGGCCGATTCCGCTCGATCCGCCAGTGACGATGGCCACCTTGCCGAGAAAACGATCAGATATTGCCTTATGCTCAACCATTGCTTAGCTCCCTAGATTTCACCGTCGTCGCCAGTCCCAGAATACAGCGGCACGGCGGCCCCGCGCCCGCGAGCCAAAACTGCTTGGATTCGGCGGACCCCGCCCGCAGAACAGCAGCCTAAAGACCATAGAGCACCTGTGCGTTGATCCCGAATGCTTTGGCGCGAGGCTCGGGGCTGAGACTAGACAGCAAGTTCTGGGCGAGGCCATGCACCGCCTCATAGCTGTCCACCGCCAGCAGGCATACCGGCCAATCGGAGCCAAACAATACCCTATCCTCGCCGTAGAACGCGAGCACCCGTTCGACATAGGGCCGGAAATCATCTTCCTGCCACGAGGACATTGCGGCTTCCGTCACCATGCCGGAGATCTTGCACCAGACATTTGGGTAGGAGGCCAGTTCCCTCTTCAGGCTTTCCCATGGCTCCAGTTCGCGAGCTGCGATGCGGGGCTTGGCGATGTGGTCCACTACGAATCGCATCTCCGGATTCTCGGCGACACATCGAATGCAGGCCGGCAGCTCTGGCTCCTTCGGCAGCAGGTCATAGACGAGGCCGGCTCGTCCGACGGCGCGTACGCCCGCCATGACCTCCGGACGGTTCAACCAGCCTGGATCGGCCTCGTCATGGACTTGATGGCGGATTGACTTGAGAAAGCGCCCGCCCGACCCGGCTTTGAGCGAAGCCAGTATCTTGTCAACCTCTGGGTCGTACAATGGAACTCAGCCGATCACGCCGGCAACAATCGGCATCTTCGGCAAGCGCCAGAAATTCGCGTGTTTCGTCCAGGTCCGGTATGGTCTGATACAATACGGTCTTGTCGATTCCAGCCTGCTGGAGCAAAGGGCGCATGTCGGCCGGCGTGAACGGCCGGCGAATGGAGTCAAACGCCTCGCCTTCCATCCAGTAGGAGTCCCGCCGATCCGGGTTCCAGAAATGATGGTGTGAATCCACCTTCATTCGATCCTCCACTTGCTCTCCGTTTCGTCCTTATGCGGGCACGGGTGGGGCAGGGGCGCGCCCCTCTCTTCAGATCGCTCCACAGCGCCGCTGGGTTGCGCGGATCTCAAACGGTGATTCACGTGCCCCGCGGCCTCGGAGCGGACGCCACTCAATTCCGATGCGCTTGGCGGGACCGGCCAATGTCGCCGCCCTCCTTGTTGTTCAAGCGAGAGCCGCAGCCGGTTTCGGGACGGACACTCTGTCGTTATCGATCTGGATCGCATTCATGATTGAGGAGCTCATCAGATCGTATTCGCGTGAATTGGTCAGCTCCTCGACGACGCGGTAGTCGTTCATCACGTAGATGCGGTCGGCGAGTTGGATCATTTCCGAGAGATCGCTGGTGATCAGCAGCACGGCGACGCCGCTGTCGGCGAGCTCCCACACCAACTGGTGCAGATAACCCTTGGTGCGCACGTCGACGCCCGCGGTCGGCTCGTCCATGATCAGGATGCGGGTATCCGCGGCGAGCCATTTGGCGACGCTGACCTTCTGTTGGTTGCCGCCCGACAGATTTCCGACCGTCTGCCGAAGACTGGTCATTTTGACGTCCAGCCGCTCGAGGTGGGGCCGGATCGCGGATTCTTCCCCTCGTTCCGAGACCAGGCCGAGTTGGCCGGCGATCGCATGCCAGATGGTGATGGCGGTATTCCTGGCGACCGAGTGTGTGAGGATCAATCCCTCGCCCTTGCGGTCCTCGGACACATAGCCAATCCGCCATTTCCGAAGGGCTTCGAGGACACCTCCGATCGAGGTTCGCTTGCCATCGATCAGCACCTCGCCGCCTGTGATCACCCCGTGACTGCCGATGACGGCCTTGGCCAGTTCGCTCCGTCCGGCGCCGACGAGCCCGTAAAGCCCCACAACCTCTCCCGCCCGCACGTAAAGGTCGATGTCACGGTGGCCGAGTTCGGTCGTTACGCTCTTCAATTCAAGTCGCCGCTCGCCAAGCCTTTGGCTGCGTACGCCCAGGTCCGAGACAGCGTTTTCTCGCCCCAGCATGAGCGTGACGATGTCGACCTTCTTCATACCTTCGAGCGGGCGGTCGTTGCAGGCGTTCTTGCCATCGCGCAGAACCGTGATCCGGTCGCAAAGCGCCATCACTTCCTCGAGCTTGTGGCTGACGAACAGGATAGCCGCGCCCTGATCGCGCAAGCGGCGCAGGACTTTGAACAGCCGGTCGACGTCAGACTCGCTGATCGACGCGGTCGGCTCATCGAGTAGCAAGATGTTGCTATTGAGCGACAACGCCCGGCCGATCTCCACGAGTTGCATATGAGCCACCGACAGCCGCTGCACCGGCGTCGCCGGATCGAAGGAGACTTCGAGCATGTCGAGCCAGCGCCGTGCGTCCTCGCGCATCTTGGCGTGCTGCACCACGCCGTGCCGCGTCGGCAGTCGGTCGAGGAACATGTTTTCGGCGATCGAGTAGCGGGGGATGAGGTTACGCTCCTGATGGACGACGGCAATGCCTGCGGCGAGCGATTCCTGCGGAGAGGAGAATCTGACGATCTCCCCCCTGAGGCGCATCTCGCCTTCGTCCGGTCCATGCACGCCGGTTAACATCTTGACCAGCGAGCTTTTGCCGGCGCCGTTCGCGCCGACCAAAGCGTGGATCTCGCCGGCGCGCAGCGTCAAGTCGACGCCGTTCAGCGCGCGAACGCCGGGATAGATCTTGGTGACCTGCCGGACTTCGAGCAGCGCCCCCATCACGGCCGTCCGCTTGTGGTTTCCGGCGAGGCGACGTTCACGGAGCTGCGCCAACGGTTGAAGAGCACAGTCGCAAGGATCAACGCCCCAAGGAAGAACTGGACATAGAACGGATCCGTTCGGGCCAGCAGCAGCCCGTTCGTGATCAGGACGATGATGACCACAGCGATCATGGTGCCTGTCACCGAGACATAACCACCCTCGAGCACAGCGCCGCCGATCACCGGCGCGGCAAAGGACGGCAGCAGCCAATCGGCGCCGATCGTCGGCTCCGCCGTGCCAAGGCGGGCGACCGCGACCATGCCGGCGAGCGCCGCCAAGCCGCCCGACAGCGTGTGGGTAAAGATCGTCGTCCGCGAGAGCGAGATGCCGGCGAGTTCGGCGGCCGCCGGATTGCCGCCCATGGCCAGCATGTGTCTTCCGGGTCGCGTGTAATAGAGGAGGCCCGCTACCGCTCCCGCGGCGAGCACCGGTATGAGCAGGATCGACGGGATCGGCCCGAGATAGCTGTCGTACAAGTCCTTCAGCGCCTGTGGCATTTTGTAAAAGGGGATGCTCAGGGTGATGCCGAGATTGAGGCCGGTGAAGACGAACAGCAACGCCAGGGTGATTATGAATCCGCTGATCCGGGTATAAGCGACCAGAGCGCCGCTCAGTACGCCCGCCGCCAGGCCCAACAGCAGGCCGACCGCAGCCGCGAGCCCTATTGGTAGTCCATAGACCTCGAGCATGCCGCCGAACAAGATGGCGATCAAGCCACCGATCGCTCCGACGGCAAGGTTCATCTGTCCGATAGCGATCACCAGCATCTGCGAGAGCGCCACCAAGCTCGTCACTGACAGGATGCGCAGCATCACGAATAGATTGTAGGCGCTGAGAAAACTGTTCGAAATGATCGCCAGGAGCAGTGCGCCGACAAGGGTCACCAGCAGCAGCGGAAACCAGTCTTGGGAGATCAAGCGCTTAGACAGGTTGGTCACGTCAATCTCTTTTCCGCTCTTTGCACCAAGACGGTTCGCCAGCGGTCGAGGCCGACAGCGGCCAGCAGGGCGAGACCGAGGAAGAACTGGATCCGGAAGCCATTGACGTTGAACAGCACCAGCCCGTTTTGCAGCACCGAAACCAAGATCGCGCCCAGCAGGGCGCCGCTGACGGAAACGAACCCGCCGGCAAGCAGGGTGCCTCCGAGCAGGGGGGCGAGAAAGGACGGCAGCAGCCAGTCCTCGCCAATCGAAGGCAGGGCGGCGGCGAGGTGCGCCGTCACAAGCACGCCAGCAACGCCGGCAAGCACTCCGGAAAGCGCGTGCGCGATGATGATCACACGGTTGACCGGTACGCCCGAGAGTCCTGCCGCCACCATGTTGGCGCCTGTCGCGAGGATCTGGCGGCCGAGGACGGAAAAATTGAACAACAGAAAGAGCGCGCCGCAGACGATCAACGTGACCACGAGGAAGCCCGAGATCGGTCCGACACGGCTGTACCCGAGCGCGGAGAACTCGGGGGGTAGATTGTGGAACGTCGTCGCCTTGGTCACGATCAGCATCAGCCCCGTAAAGAGACTGGCGGTCGCCAGCGTGATGACGAAGGCATTGATGCCCGTCCCCACGATCAGCAGGCCGTTGAGCATGCCTAACAAGCCGCCGGTCGCCAGCGCCGCGAGCACGGCCACCGGAATCGGCAAACCCAGTTGCTCGAGCGTATAGCCGGTCACCATCACTGCGCAGACCCCGATCGCGCCGAGAGCCAGATTCATTTGCCCGAGCGCCAGAACGACCATCATCCCAAAGCCGATGATTGCGTCGCTCGCCAAGTTGCGAGTCAGGGCGAATAGGTTGAACGGCGATAGGAAGCTCGGCGCGATCGCGCTGATCGTTGCGATCAGCAGCAGGATGACAAAAAGCAGGCCGCCGGTATTTGCCGCTTGAATCATGGATAATAGCCGCGCGGCCCGCAGCGCCCTCGCCGGCGCTGCTTCCTTTTCGACAACGCTTGACATCGTAGGATCTCGCCTCGCATAGGCTTTGCGAGGTAGGACGGAGCGGCGCACGCCGCTCCGTCCTACCGGATTACCGGATTACCGGATTATTTGCAGATCAGATAGTTTTTTTCGAAAGACGATATGATGTCGTTTGAGACTTTCTTGATTAGATCTTGATAGCCGGCGACATTGTCCTTGGTGACGAGCACTATGCCGCTGTCGATGAAGGTCTTGTTCACCGCGTTGTCAACGAACTTGGCGTCCGGGTTCATGGTGCAGCCGTTCAGCAGCCGGTTCAGCGCGTAACTCGCGATATAGCCCTGCCCGTATGAGTTTTGCGCTATGGTGCCCTGGATGACGCCTCTCTCGATCGCCGAGATAACGATCGGATCGCTGTCGATGCCGATCATCTTGATGCGAGTGTTGTGCATATTTTCCAGCGCACGGGCGGCAATGACCGACGAAACGTACCCGGTGCAGTAGATGCCGTCGATCGAGGCGCCGTTCGCCGCCAGGACCCCGTTGATCTTGGCGTCGCCGGTCTCCTGGCTGTCGGTGTCGGTCACGTGCTGGTAGAGTTTCACGTCCGGCCCGGCGTCTTTGATCGCCTGGTTGATCGCGGCAATGCGCAGTTGCGTGTTCGGATCGACCAAGCGACTGCCGAAGTGCACGATCGAGCCCTTGCCGCCCATCGCTTTGATCAGCGCCTGGGTGCCGAGATAGGCCGAGCGGTAAGGGTCTGTCGCTAGGCAGAACTTGGCGGGGCTAGGGCTCTGCGTGCAGCCGCCGATGGTGACGGAAACCGCCCCGGACGAGGCGAGTTCGGCCATGGTTGTGTTGCTGCCGGTGGTGTCGCCAGGCATGATGCCAAAGGCGTTGTAGCCTTGGGCCGCTAGACTCTCGAGCAGCTTGTTCTGCAGATCGAGCTTCCATTCCTGCGGCACGGCGTACTGGGCTGCGGCGAGACCGAAAGCTGTCTTGGCGTCAGCCGCCGCTGGTCCCCACGGCGCAAAGTATGGGTGCGGGCCAGCCGGTACGAGCGCAACTTTGACCTCGGTCGCCGCCGCCATAACGGTGCCCAAGGCCAGACAGACAACAGCGAGTCCAAGTTTTTTGCTAAGCGTTTTCAACTTCGTACCTCCTCACAATGGCAATGGGCCCAGTCCCACCTCAGACCCAAGATGCGAATGGGCCCACCTTTCCTCCGCCGAAACGATTTCGCTCCGGAGAACCCTAGAACCCTAGACCTAACCATTGGTTATGTAAACAGGGGAATCAGGTGATAGGATGACCTGATGGCACGGCGACGGACGGACGTCAATGCGACATCGCAGCGTGTTCAGGGCAATCGGGTGAAGGAAGGGCGTGACAAACGGGAGAAGAGCTGAATCTGTCGACGTCCGCTGATTCGATTGGCGGAGCAGGACGATGGAAGCTTTGGACGCGACGGTTGCGGCGAGTTGTGAAACGGCGGCTTTCCTGGGTCATTTCAAAGACTTGCCGGATCATCGGCAATCCGGCAAAGTGACCTATCCTTTGGATGAAATCCTGCTCTTGTCGTTGCTGGCGGTTCTCGCCGGCGCGGAGGGTTTCACCGACATCGCGCGCTTCGGCGAGAGGAAGCTTGGGTTGCTGCGCCGCTTCCGCCCGTTCGCCGACGGGACGCCGAGTCACGACCATCTGGGCGACATTTTCGCCACGCTGGACGCGCGGGCCTTCCGGCGTTGCTTCGTAGCCTGGGTGGCGGCGCTGACCAAGACGCCGGCCGAGGTTATCGCCATCGACGGCAAGACGTCCCGGCGTTCGGGGAAGAAGGGATCCAAGGAGGCCATCCACATGGTCTCGGCCTTCGCCGCGCGGCAACGCCTGGTGCTGGCGCAGAC
>Ga0181527_1004407_pt1 | contig 12101 bp, 10 predicted proteins | sample PEATcosm2014_Bin_30_FD_119762 | JGI IMG/M metagenome (GOLD analysis project Ga0181527, IMG submission 119762) | Peatland microbial communities from MTU Mesocosm Facility, Houghton, MI, USA - PEATcosm2014_Bin06_60_metaG | ecosystem: Environmental > Terrestrial > Soil > Wetlands > Peat | place...
AGTCAAGTTGCCCCGCGCCGCCGAGGGGAGCAAAGAATTGGTCGCCGAAGATTCGTTCGCATTCAAGGTTGCCACCCCTGCCTCCTCAGCAACCGCCAGGTTGAAGATCCGCGTGCGTGCGTTGTCCGCCATCGTATTTTGCCTGAGCTGCTCGAACGACTCGGAGAACGGTTCGAACGAATAAATTGACGCCGAGGGAAACAGGCGCCGGTAGATTTGCGTCACCTCACCCGTCCAAGCCCCCACATCGAAGATGACAGGTGTGGTCGAGTGGACGATGGACTTTTGAACCTCGAAGGCGTCCGTTGACCGCCGTTTCAGTTCATATCCAAACCTCAACAGCAGCCTCTTAATCAGATGTTTCATAGCCGGTTGCGGGTCTTTCTCCAATCTCGCAGAGCGTCCAGGATCGTCACGGCCACCTGGCGGGCCGGCGAGTAGATCCAAATGAAAACGGCTCCGGCCAGCAGGCCAACCGGCGCACAAATCACCACCTGCGCCAAGGAAGCAGACTCCCGCACCAGCCCGCGCGCCAGCCAGGTCGCACCACCGACAATACACCAGAGCGGCACGAAGCGCCAGAAACCGGCCCAAAGATCAGACGCGGCCACGGGTCCCCGCCGCCCCGCAATATAAAAGAGTACCGGCATTTGGATCAGAACGCCGGAAACCGAATAGCTGATCGCCACGCCGGCTGGCCCAAAAGGCAGTCCCACGATGAACGAGGCCACCGTCAGCCCCGAAACAATCAAGCTGGACACCAGCCAATCCCGGCCCCGACCCTGGCTGGCGAACAACCAGGTCGCGGCATAGGACAGTGGATGAAATAGCGCACAAATCGTGAACGCCGCAAAAATCATCGCCGCCTTGTCCCACTTTGGCCCCAGCACCACGAGCGTCAGCGGACGGGCGAGTGCCAGGAACATGCCGGTAAAAAGAAAAGCGGTCAAAGCGATGCCCTGGTAAACCTGGAGAAAAGTGCGCCGGTAACGTTCCGGTTGAGTTTGGAGCCGGGAAAGCGTCGGCACAAAAACCGACTCGATCGGGGTGATGAATTGCTCCAGCGGCCGCATCAGCAAAGCTGCCGCGCGCGAGTACAACCCGACAGCCCCCGGCCCGCAAAACCGGCCGATCAAAAGGCCATCCGACCCGCGCGCCAGTGACCAGATAAAGCCGGCCGTCGCCAGGTTGGCCCCAAAACTCAGCAAGGGCCTCGTCCCGCATCGGCGGGTCGGCCGCTGCGGACGCCAGCCCGACGCCGACCATGTCAGCACGCAGGAAAGGACCGCCGTTGCCAGGTTCGACCAGACGAGAGACCAGTAGCCGCACTTCAGCCAGGCCATGGCGATGGCAACGGCAACTCCGGCTGCCATCGAGGCGAGCTGGATGATCGCAATGGATTTGAAGCGCATTTGTCGTGTCAGCAATGCCAGGTGTTGCACCGTCGAGCCGGCAAGCAAAAAACTAATCGCCATCGCGCCGGTAATGCCGATTAGCCGCGGCTCGCGATAAAACCACGCGATCACCGGCGCACAAGCCGCCACCGACAAACTGATAAAACCGCTCAACGCCAGGTTAATCCAAAAGAGATTTGACACCTGCGCGTGGGTGATCCCCTCTCGCTGCACCGTGGCGGTGGAGAGGCCCGCATCCTTGAAGATCCGGAAAAAGCCCATCACGGTCGTCACCATTGCCACCAGGCCGAAATCCTGCGGCACCAGCAGGCGCGCTAGCACCATGGTCGAAGCCAGGTTCAGAATGAACAGGCCGCCTTGCGCGACCATAGTGACAAACCCGCTGGAGATCGTGTGGCCGCGGAGATCCTTCAGCAGGTGGCCAGTCGTGAAATGCGGCTCGTGAGCGTCGGCGCTGCCGGGAGCTTCGACGCGTGCCCGCTGCGCTCCGGAACTGCCTGGCGCCGAGCCTGCATCCAAAACCGCGCATCTGCTGACATTGGGCTTGTGCATGGCCACACCGGGTCACTGAACGGGCCGAGACCCTTTCAACGCGCCAATCCCCCTCGGGCGGCTCGCCCCGCCAGCGCCTGCCCGATGAGGACCTCCAGGGAACGTGAGACAGCCGCTGGACCATAGGCTTGGATCGCCGCCTCCGCCGCGGTGCGCTCCCATTGTCGCGCTGTAATGACCTGTTTGACCGTCGCTGCAATCGTATCCGCATGGTTGTCCGGCATGTAAGTAATTCCGCGTTCGATGTCTCGCTCCAAAGTGCCCATCGGCGTCGAGATCACGTGGGCGCCGGCGGCCAGGTATTCGATCACCTTGAATGCGAAGACGTTTCCCGGGGTTTGGCTGATCTCGTGCGCGTTGATGCAAATGCTGGCCGAACAAATCAGGCCAACCAATTCTGGCCGGCCAACCAGGCCGTGGAACCGGATGGTCGGGTGGTTCCCCGCCACTTTCCGCAGTTCTGCCGACTGAGGCCCGTCTCCCGTGATGTGCAGTTCCCAGCCCAGCGGCGCGGCCTTCCCCCACGCCGTGATCAGGGAATGCAGGCCGTACTGTTTCGAATGCGTGCCGCAGAACAACACCCATTGCTGCTTCCTGGAGCGCCCCTCCTGGCGGCAGGCGACCAGGTCGGCGCCCACCACGCCTCGAAGCAGGAGCTTGGGAACGCCTGGGGGAAGCTGCGAGAGCAGCCGCGGGGAGCACGCCATGCCGCCCGAAACCTCGTTGAGCACCCGCATGGCATAACGTTGATAGCCAAAAGAATGCCGACTGACCGCGCCATTAATCCTCACGAAGGCATCATCTTCGTACTCCAGCAGAACGGGAATCCCCAGCGCATGTACCGCGTACTTCGCACAGGTGAGTTGCGGGTGCTTCAGGTTGTGGATGATGGCGAGATCGAACGGCGCTGCGCGATGCCGGGCTCGAAACAGGCGCAGCAGGCTCAAGCTGGACCACAACGCGTTGAGGCGCCTCACCGGCAGCGCCGAGGAATAAGCGATCGGAACGTCCGGATGGAAACTTTTCGGCTCTCGGAAAGAAGGGTAGATATTCCACCTGGGTTCGACGACTTCGCCCTGGGACAGGATCTCCACCTGGCAGGAATTCGCGCGCAACAGGCCGGCAATCAGCTCAATCTTGATCGAGTTAGCCAGGCTCCGATTCAACACAATTGGACGCCGTTTCAAAAGCTCCGGCCCCTGATAGAGGGCGAGGTAGGCTATTCTCATTGGCTTCTTGGAACTTCAAGGCTGTTTATGGCGTGCCCGCTTCGCTCCTTAGAACTGGAAATAAATGAATGGAACCGAATCGGTCGCGCCCAGGCAGCTCAGCAACAGGGCCAGTGCTGCATAGGCCGCCATTCGCACCGGAACGCTTCGCTGCGGAATCTCACTACCTGATGCGAGCCTCGACTAAATCGGGAGGGGAGGACTCGACGCGGCGAACAGGGGTCGCTTGTGAGAATATGCCATCCATGATTCGGCACGTCAGGAGGATGTCGCGGTAGGGGATCGGCAGCGGCGCGTCCTCGAGCACTGAGCGATAGAACGAAGCCGTCAGGCAGTGTAGCCCCGAATCGGCGTGAAAATCCCGCGCCAGGAACTTGCGGACGTTGCGCCAGGCATTGGCGAAGTATTGTTTGCCCTCGGCCATAGGCGGGATGAACTGGTTCAGGTAGCTCTTGTAGCTCTTGCCCGGCAGCTTTAACAAGGTCTGGTGGTTGTGGTCGGCAATCAGCGAGTTCTTGGGGCCATAGATCCGGAATTGGTGCAGCGGCGGGCTCATCTGGGAGGAAAACGTGAAATAGGCCGTGGTCCGGTGTTCGTCGCAAATGATGGCCCGCAGCTCATCGATAATAACCTCCTCGCCGATTTTCTCCAGGTAGCGGCTCGTGAACCCATGCGCGAGCACTGTCGGCGCCTCTCCCGCCATGAATTCGGCGATTTTGCCGATGCCGTGATTGATGATGTTGTGCAAGAGCCCGCCCGGGAGGGCGCGGACCCAGTGTTCTTTGTCGCCCAGCAAAGCCTTGGCGTAGCGTTCATCACCGAGGTTGTAGCAATAGATGCTCTCTATATGCACGGGCGGGCCTCCCAAGTAGCCCTCATGGATCAACTGGCGCATTTCCCGCGCCACCGGCGTAAACTGCGTGTTGTGGCCGACCGTAATCTTTTGCTTGGAAGTTACCGCCATCTCGATCAGCTCCTGCGCTTCCTCGCGGTTCAGCGTAAAGGGCTTCTCGACATAAACGCTGGCCCCGAAACGCAGGCATTCCCGGGCGAGCGCAAAATGGCTTTGGGGCGGCGTCGTGATATGCACCACCCGCGGCGAAGACCGCCTCAACAGATCGCTGACCTCTGCGCAACAATGCTCCACGCCAAAACGCTCGGCCATTTGCCGGGCCATCAGCTCTTCCCGGTCGCAAACCCCGACCAGCCTGGCCTCCGGGATTCGGCGGATGACCGCCGCATGGCTGTCCGCCACTTTCCCACAGCCGATAATCGCCACCCGGATCATCGTACGCCTCCTCCGCTGGCTCTGAGGTATTCAAAGTAGCGCTTCGAGGCCTCGGTGAAGGGCACTCGCGGTTGCCACCCGGTCAGCTCTTTCAGCTTCCGGTTCGTGTACCGGTTGCCCTTATACACCGCAGAACAACGCCGGCGATTGAACGCCGGCGGCAACTGCCCCTGCGACCACTTCGAGTACTTTTCCCACAGCCAGTTCGCCAAGTAAAACAACCGATACGGCACATAGACAGACTTGAAGGGCCGGACGTTCCGCTTATACAACCGCAAAAAGGCCCGGCTGGTCGGCACATCGTCGTCCACGATGTTGAAGACCTGGTTCTCCGCGCCTCGGGTGATTCCCACCAGCACGATCGCCTCGGCACAATTGTCAACATAGGTCAGCGGAATCCGGTTCGGCCCGCCCAGGTGCAGGAACACCCCGAAGGTATCAATGCCGACGCGGGCGGTGATCTTCTGGCGCGTTCCGGGGCCGTAAACGGCGCCCGGCCGCACGATCACATAGGGCACCTGGTGGTCACGGCCATATCGCATCACGATCTCGTCCTGCTTAACCTTCGCGAAACAGTAAGCGTCATTACGTTCCATGTGTTCGGTTTCCACCGGGCAGGTCTCATCCAGCAGTTGTCCTCGGCGCATATCCACGGTCGAGTAAACCGCGAAAGAACTGACGTTGAGAAACCGCTTGAGGCCCCCGTCTGCCACCGCGCCCTCCAGCAGGTTCCGGGTCGTGACGACCGAATTGAGGAAACTGCCGGCAAAGCTCTTCTCCATTCCCGCGGCCAGATGGAACGTGACCGAAACCCCTTGCATCGCTCGCCGGCAGAAATCCCGCGAGAGCAGGTTCCCGGGCATCCACTCGACCTGCGCTCCAGCCGGCTGCACGACCCGCTGCAGCACGGAAACGTCGCTGGTGGGCCGCACCAGGCAGCGGACCCGTGAGAACCCGTGCGCCAGCAGCATCGCGACCACTCGCGTGCCGATGAACCCGTTCGCCCCCGTTACGAGCATGCGTTCGTCCTTCCCGACAATCCATTTCTGTTCCATTAGTCAGCGACCAGCGGCAAGGCCACAGGCCTAAAGAGAGTGAGACGCTTAAACGGGATTAGATCCGTTCTCATTTTCTCCTCCGTGCAAGACAAGCGAGCGCGCCGCACAAGGCAGCATCAGTGTGTTCTCAGCGCCATCGGCACCATGAGGAACGACTCTGTTTGAACCATCCATGCCTTCAGGCTCTCAACTCCCGACACTCGCGCCAAAGAGGGTAGCGCCTGGATCTCGTATGCAAATGAGTTGGCATGCTCAACGAGAGCGCCAACATCAGTTTGGTACGGAGCAAGGTTTTCTTGATTCCACTCAAGCAATACGTGCGGCCTCTCGCGCTCGATCAGCTCGCATGAACCCTTTAAAACTTTGATCTCAGCTCCTTCAACATCGACCTTCATATATGAAACACGGGGCCGGCCGAGTCTGCGCCACTCCGTCTCAACGGTTGTCTGTTTAACAACAATGTGATGCTTTTCCCCTCCTCTCTTGGTGTCTCGCAGGCCGTCATAGGCGGCATTGCCAGGCCTCGATGCGTAGAATTCGACGCTGCCCAGAGAATCACCCGCGGCTTTTGGGACGAGTTTCCACCGAGCTCCAAACTCTGATTCGCGCCAAGTACGCTCCAAATAGAGCAAGGAAACCGGTGATGGCTCAAATGAAAGCACCTGGGCTCCCGGAACGTTGCTAAGGACCGGCAGGGAGGTCAACCCAATGTTCGCACCAACATCAATGAACCAACTTCCAGGCTGCACGAGCCGACACAAGCAGGCCGTAACGTCCGGCTCATAGGTGCGTTGCTCGCAGCTTCGTCGAAAGATCGCAGAACCCCTGGGAAAATATACTCTCGTTCCATCGTACGTGAATTTGCCGCCCACCACCGGGCACATCCCGTACAACAAGTACCTCGCGGCTTGCCAGGGCCTCATGCTGCCACTCCAAGCTGGCGCAAGTCCTTCCCACAGTGTAGCCAATCTAACTGCTAGCGCAGGGGACACCTTAAAGAAAGCCTTCTTAATATATTTGCGAGTTGTCATCTGTAACCCGAGGGCTCAACTACTCGGTCACGTACTTCTCCTTGACCGCTTCGATTCCACAAACCGCCAGCAGTTTTCCAATATGATCGAAATCCTTAATCAGGTACCTCATGAAAACATGTTGCCCCAGCAGAAGCAGAATGGGCAGCGCCACCGTGTAGGCAACCGATGCCCCCACCGATCTGAGGATATCAACCGGCCCAAACCCGGACTTCGCCACGGATGCCTGGCCTCGCAGCAGTGCGCGACGGAGCTGAAAAGATCGGCGCAAGCGATGGGAAGGAACAATTTCATTAACCGGCGCCTCCTGGCACCAGGCGAACACACGTCCCTTCTCGATAACACGCCTAAAAAAATCCCTGTCCTCTCCCCCCGCGCCGCATTCGCGCCGGAAAGGGCCTTCGACGTCGCTCAAAACGCTGCACCGCAGCAGCGCATTGCCTGTACGGGTTTGCCTCCAGTTGAGGATCTGTCCTGTAGGATGCATCGGACGATCAAACAGCCGCGCTTTCACGATCCACGCTGGCGGATTGTTCTCGAAATGCGGGATAACCGGTCCGAGCACCCCATCCACTTTGTACCGGACTAGGGCGTGGTAATGCTGCAGCAGCCAGTCGCCGGTCGGAAACTCGTCGTCATCAATGAAAGCTACGAAGTCGCCCCGGGCGTGCTGTACTGCCATGTTCCTCGCCAGGGCGATGTTCTGCTCGGGTTCGACATAGTAGTCAACGGACTGGCCAAGCCTCTTTCCGAAGGTTTCCACAGCAGGACGCGCTGACTGTCCGCAGTCATTGTCCGCTACTACGATTGAAAAATCGAACTCTTTGTTCGTCTCTTGTTGTGCCAGTCTTTCCAGCAAGTTGGCCAAGAGAGCGGGCCGCTTGAAAGTGCAGATGCAAATGCAAATGTGAGCCTTTGTTCCAGACATGTAATGCCGATACTTGCTTTCCCGCTCTCGCAGTGGGAGGCATCTCGCTCAGTCAATCACACCCGGCTGCGGGCACGCAGGCAACATGCGAGTAGTAGGGTGCGGCAGGAGGAACATGCAGTTTTCTGGCGTTGTTGCTCAAGCGCGCGCTGGAGCAGCGCCTGGAGGAAAAGGGTGAAACCTGGGAGTGGGCGGAAATCCTGCGCGGTTTAGATAATCTCCAAGAAGTCGAGGCCCTGTTTCAGGGCAAGCGCTTTGTGTTACGCAGTCAGGTGCTGGGGCAGGCGCACCAGGCGTTTATGGCGGCGGGAGTTGCCCGGCCCCCGACGCTGAGGGAGAAGGCCTGAATCCACAAGACCAGGGAACCAGAAATGTAGTGCCAAGACCATTTGGCGTCTTTGTAAGTCCTTCAAAATCAGGGAGCTAGCTTTTCAAACTGTCGAAGATGGGTTTGAGCAGGCACTTTTGACAATCCCAAGTGGCAACTTCGGCACCATGAATCGAATGAAACGGAAATACTGGTGCGCGGGTCGCTCCGCATCGCGCGGCTAGCCTCCTCCGATTGCGACATGCAAACCCGGCGGCGGGGACGGACGGTCAGAACTAGCACTCAAACCCCTTTTCAGCCCACGATACCGCAATTGCGCCGGTATCGTGCCCACCATAGGAGTCAAATCTGGTCCAATGGGAGGCCACGGGGAGGAATCCCACCAGGAAGGCTTCCCCGAAAGGTAGAGCGAGTTAGGGATCGTCTGTACCGCAATACCGCTATCCCAGTTTGTACCGCCAGTGGCGTAGTCGTAGTTCCCGGCGCGGAGCAGGCTGTCTTTTACCCGAGGGTCAAGCAGTATCCAGACATCATTCGTTGTAGAGCCGAGAGGACAATTGACCCCCACCGAACCATCCAAACCGACGAACGAATTATTCCCGATATATGGATACCCCAACCGATAAATCACCGGCTCAGTGAAATCGCTGTTGGTCTCCGCATAGACCCAGGTAATTGAACTGGTGCCGAGGACATTCCCCACCAAATTGTTTGATAGCGAACCGCTATCCAGGGAGATCGGTTTCTGGTTTACCGCAACGCCTAAATCTGTTCCCCGAAAGAAATTCCTGAGAAATGTTTGGTGGCTCGATGAGCCGTGATCGTGGTCTGCCTGAAGCTCGCTGGCTACATTCCCTTCATAAAGGTTCATCATCGGATGCGCCCCGTGATCGGCGAGCAGGTCCGTGTCCAGCAGGTTCGTCTGAATGCTGATGAAAGTATTCGTGAAGAAGTTGTAAGCGAAAACACAACCGTCGTCTCCGGCGCAAACCGTAATCGGCTGAGATTGCCCAGCTAGTATGTTATTCTGGAAAAGCAGGCCGCTGCACTGATGGAACTCAGTCGCATAGCCCCGGCCCACTGTCTGCATCATTGAATCGTGGAAATAGCAGTTTTCAATTTGGCAATTAGCGGTTCTGAGCATTAACGCGCCCCACACCCAAATATACGAAAACTCCACATTCGTTATCCACGACCCGCAGGCGTCGTTAATCGTAATCATGGTCTGGGCGGCATTCGTGTAGTTCGCATCGTTCGCGATTGTGAAGTTCTCCATGCCAATCCCGGAGCCAGACGCCACATTCCAGTTCACATGAGCGGCCAATTGGTCCGAAAATGTGTAGTTCAGCGGCGGCCAGAAAGTGAGGTTCGTTCCGCTGAATGCCGTAATGAACGCAATATGCTGCATGAGCCGGCTTCCTGGGACGATATAACTCGAAAGCACCTGCCCAAAATCACAGAACGCCGCTTGATTGCCGCCGTCATAACCGACTGGACTGACCAAGTAATTGTCATTGGTCTGGTCAATCCATAGCATGTTCCCGACCGCTAAAGTATTTCCGTTGACGCTCAAAACATTAATGTTACTGCTGCCAGGAGGGTAAGTTCCTGAAACGGTCAACACATTGTTAGTAGTCCAATACTCAGCTTCAAAATCAAATGTCCCGCCCGATATGTTTGGACCGGACCTGATAATCGTTTTTCCCGGGCCGTCGCCGCGCACGCTGAAAAACCCTTTCCAACCTGCCCTGATGGAGTTGCTGACGGTGTAAGTCCCGGCTGGCAAATACACGACCTGATTGCTTGGACAGGCAACGATGGCGTTCTGGATATTAGTGGAATCGTCATTAGGCGGATTGAGACTGGGGTAACACTTGTATGCCAAATTGGTTGTTGTCAGAACATTCACGAAGATATTCGTCCGCCACGGTATTCCGCCCGGAACACCCGCGATAGTCCAGTCAGTCCGCCGCTCTGCTGGAATAATGCTGGTGGCCGGTGACCTCGGCAGCAGCGGCCATGCCGGGGCACCGCTGAAATCCAACAGCATGTTGTCGTAATAGAAATGAGTACCAAGGTCAATATTCCCGGTGAACTCCGACCCAATATAAACGAATCCGGCAGGCACCGTGTTGCTGTAGTTGTTAAGTTCCACCACTCCCATCAGAGTCAGGTTCGTGTCATAAACCCGAAAACCATTCGTTACCCCATTGATACCGTATCCTATCGTAATCCAATACCATTGATTCGGTTGGATTGTGGCCCAGTTCGTGCTGTCGCCAACGTGCAGCTTCTCCAGAACGCAGCGGAGATTGCCATTATCAGCAAGGATGAGGAAGTTGTTATACTCTCCTGCGTCAGTGCCAAAAATCGTCCCGAGGTCCACGTTGTAATTCGAGTCCACAGCCATATCGGTCATAAACCAGAATCCCATTGAGGCACTCGACGAGGCGTTCGTCGGTGTGAACTTGATGTAGTTCAGGTTGGTAAGCAGCGAAGACAACCCAAGCGTGCCGCTTCCCGTATATGCGCCATAACCGGGAATCGTTACCGACCCGATGAACGAACGCTGTGCTACCGCCGAAAAATAGGAGTTAGTGCCTACACCCGCACCGATATAGAACGTTCCCACAGGACCGTGCAGGCTGTTGGTCAGTGAGGATAGGTTCACGGCCTGACCGTTCGTGCCGCCCTCAAAATCAATCAGTTGCTGCGCGGCCCCAAAACACGTTTGGCAGAACAGCAGGAATAACAGCGTGAGTCTCATTTGTAGGTCGTGTATTTAAACAGAATGCCGGTGTCGAAATAAGTCCAGCTTGTGCCGTTGTCAGAATAGCATATCCCGTCGGAACCCCCGCCACCTTTGACGCAGAACCATTCAGGATCGTTGCTGGTGTCCGCCCGGAAACCCGTGCCGTCGCCGCTGGCCCCGCCGTGATAGGGCGTGCGGAAGATATTGCCGTCATTACCCAGTGCCAGAAGGCTCACCACTTCATTTTTCATTCCGTGCGGAAAGTAGCACGAACCTGGCCAACCCCGTAACCAGGAAGTCCCTTGGACATTCACCCTGCTGGACCGATAACGGTGTCCTAAAATAAAGCACCGCAGCGAGGGGGATTGACACCCACCTACGCCTGTCCCTGGCGCGCTAACACCCATGTCCTTTGCGAATCAGCTCCCAGGCCTGCCCGACCGGCAGGATTATGGCGCCGGATCGAACCGTGTACCGCACGACCTCCTCAAAAAACTCGGGGGTGCACCCAAATGGGCTAGGCTGGTCGCAGACATCATGGGTCGCAAGAATGAGCCACCCGGCTTCCCGGCAACTGCGGTCGAGCACGCTCCACACTGAGCCGACGCCATCTACGTCCTGTTCCAGGAAATAAGCGCTGAGATAATTCAGATCGATTGACCCCACATTGAATCGTTGGCCGCCCCCGCGACAGCAGGCGAAGTGCTTGGCGGTCGCGCGCTTCGTCTCCGGCCGCGGGCAGCCTATCGGGTAGGACATCGTTCTGAAAACCTCCCCGGGCAACAGGTTGCTCAGCGCCCGTTGGTTCTCGAGGAGGGATTCTTCGAAGACCCGCGACGGAGTATCCCACGCATGAGAATGAGAAAAGGTGTGGCACCCCAATTCGTGCCCGGCCGCCACGAGCGCCTTCAAATCCGCGGGGGAGAAAAGACGACCGGCCGGGGCGTCCTGGCCCATTAAGCCCATTGAGGCATAGAACGTAGCGGCAAGCCCATATCGCTCTAGAATGCCCCCTCCGGTCGTCAGTGCCGAAACGGGAAAATCATCGAACGTAAATGAGATGAATGGCCGGTCGTTGCGCATCCGGTACAGGCGCCGACCGAATTGCCGGGCCAGCAGGCGCCGATACCGCCCGGATAACCTCTCGGCGAGGCGCCTGATCGCCGCCTTCATGCGACCACGGTTGCCTTGGAAACCACCACCTCGTCTGCGTCCACCACGGAGGGCACCATCGCGGGCTGCGGCACATCCAGGGCCATGACCAGAAACGCCAGCCACATCGGAGTCAACCGAAAAAATGAGGACTCGGAAAAATTGAGCATCACCGCCATTACCCAAAACATGAATCTTACCCGCCCGAACATGGTCCCCCGCAGGAACTCTCCGGCGAGCTTCCATCCGACTACAGCCAGCGCTATCACCAAAACGAACACCCCCACGTAACCGCCGTCGAGATAGGTTTCAACGTATCCACTATGCGCGGTGGTAATCGTCGAAAACTCACCCCACATCTTCTCGGC
>Ga0181527_1004409_pt1 | contig 12099 bp, 17 predicted proteins | sample PEATcosm2014_Bin_30_FD_119762 | JGI IMG/M metagenome (GOLD analysis project Ga0181527, IMG submission 119762) | Peatland microbial communities from MTU Mesocosm Facility, Houghton, MI, USA - PEATcosm2014_Bin06_60_metaG | ecosystem: Environmental > Terrestrial > Soil > Wetlands > Peat | place...
AATGCGCTGATCGGGAAATGGATCTCAACAATTTCTCCAGCCAATAGAAGCGGGGCCAAACTCGCTCCGGTGATGCTATAGGTCAAAATTGAGGTAGTGTAGTCTGGCGTGGATTTTCCGATGTCGAAAATGAGGTTGATGGTCGTTACCGCCGCGATATTATTTAACAGCAAAACGACGTGGATGTAATCGTCTTGGGTGTACTTTCGGAACAAATTGGATGCGCTGAGAGTCTGGCTGAGTGTCCCTGTGCCGCTGGTTACCGAGGAAAGAACATCGGGAACCGCGACGGAATCGCCGGGAGACACCGCCCCATAAACTACAATGGCAAGCACCCCGGTTATCGCTTCAGTCGCCGCGTGCGTGCCTGCCGTCGAACACTCGAATGCACAGGTTCCATTTTCTCCTTTTATGACCGAGAGGACAAGAACCGTTTCTGTCCCAAGCGTTACCAGCGATCCGCGTCCGATGGTATCGGAAAGATCCACTGAGGGAACCACCATGCACTTTCCGGCGGTTCCAGAGTAGTATTGAATCGCCGTGATGGTGCAGGTGTCGCATGGATTCCAGACTTCTTCAATCGGATAGGTGTGTGCGCTTGCGAACGTCGCCAGCATCCCCGGAGAGTAGTAAGGTATCGTGACTTGGCAACTCAACCGCGTGTCTACGACCGGATCGGCAATCACCGCCGCGCCTACGGTGTCGTTCAAAACCGCTCCGTCCGAAAGCGCACCTGCTGTACCTGCCGCTGTCCAGTCAGCCGCCGCCTGATAAAATGTCGTGAATGCAGGCGCTTCCGTGGACGCGTCAAGCGCCGCTTGCGGCTCCGCAATACCCACCTTCGAGGCCACCACGTTGCCGCTTGAGTCGGGGGCCGAGAGTTTCTGGTAATCGGCTCCGTTGGTAATGTACATCCACGCTTGCGGTGAAGCACTGGGCCGGAACGGGATCATGCAGACGCCAGCCTGATTGGATGTTGCCAGGGTCGCTACCAAGTCGCCTGTATCCAAGTACACCTTGTCGTTGCTGAGATGCGCGAGAAATCGAGGCTTCCCGTCCGTCCCTAATGTGGCATAGGAGCCGATGTCGGTTACAGCGTGAGCATCGCCAGTGTCAAACAGGAGCACGTATCCCGGTCGCGTCTGGAGTGAGTTATCCGAAGCGGCCCGGATGTTCTGCAAGATCACATACTTGTCCGGCTGCATCGCATCGGCAGGCGAGCGGAGGTCTACTCCCTTGCAGGCGAATTTGAACCCAGGCGGCCGCTGGTAGTTCATCCGGTCGCCTCCGGTTTCTTGCTCGAATACACTGGGTCGCGTTGCGCCTGTAACTGAGACAGTTCCGACATTTGTTTTGAGAAGTAACCCATCTCGCTCAAACGGCTATTGTACAATGACGCGGCCCGAAGGAATGCTTGATATAGAGGCACGGTGGAAAGGAACTCCGCGCCGCCGAGTTTCACGCTGGCGAGATGATGCGCGTAGCCGAGCATCGCATCGTATTGGTCGCGCGGAATTTGAAGGGGATCACCCGCTGCTGATGGTACGGGCTGATTCTGAACCACGCTCAAGGTTGCCGAGTACCCGGTGCTTGAATCCGGCGCGGGACCGAAGGCGACAAGGTTCAAGCCGGCGACATAGACCGTCTCCGGTTGCCCCGGCGCCGCGGCCTGCCATCCCGCGTCGAAGTCATCCCCGTTGCGAATCGCATCCACGCCGATGGGCTTCCCATTCAGCTTCGCCGAGAGTACGCATGGCGCATCGCTCAACAGGCCGATGCCTTCCTCGAATCGTTGACGGCAGTACTTCTCTCGGAGTGGATCTTTGGCAAGCGATTCTTTAGCGAAGAGGTCTGCAAGCGCACCCCACTTCTCCACCCAGGCCCAATCGTCTGGCACTGAAAGCGTCGTGGCCGCCGTCGTGCTCAAAGATCCATCGCTATTGGCGCTCAGGACCTCCAGGAGAGCGGCGCATGGGCTGGTCCTGTCGAGACGTATGCCTAACGGTGGATCGGCGCTCTGAAGCCATGCGGAGGGCACTCCCTGGGGTGCTGTAGTCCAACCGGCGTCGAAGGACTCCAGGGTGAAATCATCCGACTGCTCAAGCGGCTTGACTTTGAAAGCCGTGGGTTGGGGCAACCAGGCCACCCGGCGAATCACCAAGGTGGAATCGGGCAGGATGATCCGACCCGGAGTGCAAGCCACAGTTGACCGGGTGAGCGTGCAGAAGGTCGTACCCAGTACGGCATCGTGCGCCCGTTCCAAAGCGTCGAGGATGTCGGCTACGGTGAACTGATTTGAACCCGTCCACGAGAGTGGGTAGGAGTCTGTCAGAGGTTCGAGGAGGTGATATTCAATGAGGGTAGCGAGGAGGTTGTCTGTCGTCGTGAACGGGCGTGGTGTATTGGTTTGCGCGGTGAGGTCGTAGAACCATGTGTTCGTTTGGAGGTTAAACGAAAGTTCCCCGCGCCAGAATCCAGTGAGAGCGTTCCATGTTTTCAGGGCTTCAACGATGTAGGCTTGGAGTTCAGCGGGCGTCCAGAACTGCTGGTTGGCGTCAGAACCAAGGTAGAGCCTTCCTTGCAATGCTGCGATGGCTTGCGCCAGAGTCACGTAACTGTATGTGTTCGTCACGGGTACTCATCCCACCTCTCGCAACCTCAAGTCCTTGCGCTGGCCCCCAACGTGAAACTGATCGCAGAACCGGCAGCGGTAAATGTCGAAGGCGCGGTGAAACTGCTTGTGCATCGTTCGCGCCGCCCGCTTCGCCGCTTTCCATGTTTCGTAGGGAATCTTCCCTTCGCATCCGGTGTGAAACTCAGGTACTTCGGCAAGATTCACCTTCCGCGCTAGAGCTTCGGCGATAGAGCCAGGGAGCAAATCAGTACCTCTTTCGCGGGCCTTTCGCGCCCGCCCGTCGGGCCTTGGACAGAAGGATCGCAACCCGCTGCTTGTTGGCCGCCTTCTTCCCCTTCTTGCGTCGGGTCTTCGCCAGCACGCGCGGGGGTTTTTTCTTTAGCTCATGGCCCGCCGCTTCGAGAGCTTCTCTTGAAGGCATTGGGCCTCACCATAACGGGAGCAGGAACCCTAGAACGAAAAACAGCATGGCGGCGATGAACAACGCCGAGTGATAGCCCGGCACGTTCTGCGGGGTTGGCCCCCACCACTGACGGTAGGTAATCAGCGAAATCACCAACAGAATCGCTGAAATCAGCCAGCAAACAAACTGTGACGAATGCATACCTTTCTCCTCTCGCCCGTTATCCCGAGCGCACGGTTACTTTCGTTTTTCTTCTTTCAACGTGACCTGGATATCCGTTATGGCGTCGTGCATCGCCTTCATCCCATCATCCAGTTTTTGAGTCCACAGATCACGTTTCGTCTGCCCATCTGTCAGGGCGTCCAGCTTCGCCATAACCTGTGCTTGGTTTTCATAGACTGACTGGAGGGTCTGAGTCTTGGCCCCTAAGTAGAAGGCCATACTGATGATTGCCACAAGGCTAATGCTGGTGCTGATAATCAATGGCCGGTGACCGTTCAGGTTTTCCATCACTCTACTCCCGGACTTGCTACGCCAGCAATGGCGTTGTAATAAGCTGAAAACGCTCCTACTGCCCCCTTCCATTGTCGCACAGCTACCCAGTTGTCAACGAGTTCCCTGTCATCCTTTCGGTATTCATGCCAAAGACGGGTGTACTCTGCTTTTGCAATCCCCATCAGGAATCGGAAGTCTGGTCCTGCGTTGCGCGGGTTGTCGCCCTTGTTCGCTTCGGCCCATTCATAGGCTTTCACCTTGGCGAGTTCCACAACGCAGTCTTCACCGATCACTGAAGGCAAGGTGTCTGTATCGTCCGACAGATCCGCGCCGCGCCGGATGCCATAGATGATGTACGGTAGCTGATACTGGGGCTGGCCCCACAGTTCAAACAGCATCCAACCGAACGTAGGGCTGGCCGGGTTGTTGTCTGGCATGAATGGGACTACGTGAGTGGGTTGCCTGTAGTTCTGCCGCTGCCGGTCCTGCTCGTCAATCCATCCCCGGTTCCGGGTGGTTACGAGTTCCCAGTTGTTGATGGTGTCTCGGACTGTCAGGAAAGCCCGGAAGTCCTGAAATGGGGCCGGGTAGTAGCACTGCATGATTGAGTACGCGGAGCCGGTCGCGGATGCTTCACAATAGGGCCTATCCAGCGTGGCTGTATTCGTTCCGTCCCATCCCCAGATGTTGTAGATGGTGTTTACGTCGATACGGAATTGGCGGGCGGTTACAGGGCTTGGCACTAAGCCTATGGCGTTTATGAGCGCGGCTGCCGCCGCGTCAAATACGACCGTGTTTTGTCCCTGGGTGACTGTGACCGTACCGCCCGTGATGAGAGATGGCGTGAACCAGCAGGACTCAAAAAGCTGGAAAGACCAAATGTTCTTTCTTCGGATGTCTCTCCACGCCCGGTTGATGAAGGTTTTACATAGGGCTTGGGGGATCTTCGGTACTACGCCGTGAAGTTCTTTGTACAGGTCAATGTATGGCACGGCGCACCAGACCCTTTCCGGCCTAGCCGCCGATCACCCGCAACCGAATGAACTCCGCGGTGAGTACCGTTTGGGATGTGACTTCGTTATTGTCCGACACGTTGTACCACTTGAGCACGACATTGACGCTGCCACTGGCTCCGGCCACGCCCTGCCCGATGGGATAGAACACCTTGACGTAGTACGTGCCGCTCGTGGTGGAATTGAATGAGAGGCCGGCGGCTTCAATGTAGTCGATCACCCCGCCACCGTTCAGGTGGGCGATGTCGAAGGTTTCTCCCCCCGTCGCGTAAAGCGCGGGGCCAGCGTGCTGAAGCACCCACTCTTGGCGCCCGCCGTGGGGAACCGGATATCCTGGTAGAACTCGATCCGCCATAATGGTCTCCTTAGTACCCGATGCACGTGTAACGGAATGTGTCGGTGTTGGTGTTTGGCCCAGTGAAGGTCACGGCACTACCTGACACGTATCCGGCGGTAAGCACTCCGATGTTGGTGGCGATGGTGGTTACGTCCTGGGCCGTACAAGTGTAGCTGCTCGCGCTGGTGAAGGCTGGACTCATGCCGGTTACCTGGAACGTGGAAGGGGTGTTGCTTACCAGCAAGCCGATTCCTTGAACCACTTTCAGAGTACTGCTGATATTCGTCGCGCCGCAAGCCGCGGTAGATCCGCAAGTCTGAGCCACTGCACCTGACACGGTAATGGAGGCGTCGGGAAGGGTGATGTTTCGCGCCCCCGTCGCCGCGCCAATGAACTTGAAATTGTTGCTCGCGGGAGTACCGGATGATCCAGCCAGCCACAAGTATTGCCACGGCAGAGAAGCCGTTCCCAGGCTCACCGTTCCAGCGGCGCTCGGGTTCATTGTCGTGACCGCCGATCCTGAACTTGTCGAGGCTGCGTTCGTCCACGTCGATCCGCTTTGAAGTGGCAGAACCACACTGTTCGGGTATCCGTTCCCGTCTGTCTCAATGAACGCCATGATCGTATCGCCGGCGGCGGCGGCCGTTCCGATGGTCTGTGTTACCGCCACGGTCCCGCTGCTGTTTGCAAACAGGATGTTACAGGCGCCGAAATTGGGATACGTGCAATCGTTCTCCGATGCCGCTGTAGCTGCGCTGCCAGCCGCCACTGCGACCGCATGGCCTCCGTTGTTGACCGTTCCGGCTGTCCAGTAGGCTTTAGCGGACTTCGCCACGGCGTAAACCGTAGGCGCCCGGAAAGTGCCGGGATTGGTGGTCTGGGCTATCAGAGCAGCCATGCCCACGAGGAGCGCGAATGGTAGTAAAATCTTGAGGGTTCTCATTTCAGTTCTCCGTAAAATTTCGGTTGTCGTAGGCTTCCGGGTAACGTCTTTGACAATACCCTCGGCCCGCCATCGCTTCGACTTGAGCGAGCTTGTCGGGATCATCCCGAAGCGCGAGCGCAGCCATGCTTCGACCGCGCTCCGCAGCTTCGGCGTATTCTGCCGGTGTCATCGTCGCCCTGAAGTCTCCCATTTCCATGTTCGGTTACCAGCGGAACATCCGGTTCATCCGCATGTCCACCGTCGAAGTGGTTGCGGCGGCCGGCAATCCAACGGCATCTCCGAGATACCGTTGAAGCATCTGGCCGATCTGGGTGAATGACGGCGCTCCGCCTCCGTCCAAAACGTCGGCCCGGCCCGCAGCGTCCGCAGCCGCATAAACGGGGCACCCGTCCGTGGGCACGCCGGTTAGCGGAGTAGTGAACGCGATGTTGGCAAGGCCCGCTGCCTGAATCCACCAGCTGTATCCCTTGGTCATGGTGGACACGAAAACGCCAGCGCAGAGGGCCACGCCCTGAGCGCCGCTTTCGTCCGGCGTCACTTGATGGATCGACTCGGCAACTCCGGTGTCCCAGAACGCCATGTGACCGAGAGTCGGGGTTAATGTGGAGGTCGCCTTGGTCCTCACGTAGATGTACAGACCATCCCACAGGTTCGACGTGGTGACATTCACCGTGTCCGACAAGGCCAGCGCATCCACCGCGTTGAGGATGATGCGATCTCCCGGTATCGTCTGTTGGCCTTGGCTGATTGCGAGGCCGGAAGGCGCCGAGGTAATCAATCCGCCGACGATGGCATCGCCGAGGTAGTAGTTCAGCTTTCCGCTGATCCGAATGTTCTGTTTTGTGAAAGGGCCGGATGGCATGGCTTTTCTCCTTTACGCCCCAAATCCGATCATGAGCTTATTGTCCCGCGGCGAAGGCGTGAACCAGTTAACTCCTTCTCTGTAAAACATAACTTCGAGATCCGGCGCATCCTGCGAGGGGATCGGTCCCTTGAAGTAGTGCCGGAACGCGGGGTCGGAGGCCGGGGTCAGAACCCAGTCCTGCAATCGCAGCCACATGAAAGGCTCACCCACCTTGCATGTGGTACTGGCCGGGAAATTGGAGATTGCTGTCTGGGCCGCCGTCAAGGCTCCGACCGTGATATCCGAAGGCACCAGCGAAGCCCCGATGAGGCCGGTGGGCAGTAACGCCCCGAACTTGGTGCTGGGCGCCAGGTTGTCCAGGTGGATGTAGGCGTCCATGATTTTGAAGCCGGTGACGCCAATGCGAACGTCCGTCTCCTGGGCGAACCTTTGCTTTGGCTCTTCGCGGGCCGCGATCAGGGCGAACAGTTCCCGGTTGCACAGGCCGGTGTCGGGCCTTTGGATGCACTGGAGGTAGCCGCGCAGCAGGGCCAAGTAATTCACTTGCCCTACCGCTCCCGCCGCGTCACCGCACCAGAGCGGAATAGAGTTCAGGGCGATGCCCACCGTACCGTTGCGCGTCTCGCCGCCGATGGTCAGGTAAGTGTTACCCATCCATCCGGGGTTCACGCCGTCGTTCAGGAATTCGTCCATGCCGTTCACGGCGATGGAACGGTCCTGAGACACCGTGGCGGCCGATGCTTGCCCGTGTCGATACGCGTCCACGTTCCAGTCGGTGTTGAAAGCCTTCACCGCCAGTTGCATGTACGTGTCGTAGATGTCCACGGCAGCGTTCGGGCCGGCGTTGATGACTTTGTTTTTCCACTCGTTGATCGGGATTTCCTCGATGTATTCCCGTTCACTGAAGGCGAAGGCCGCGAGCAGCTGCTTGTCTTTCACTTCGCGCGTGCTGCCGGGAACCGAGGCGCCGCCCGTGGGCCGGTCATACACGAAGGGGATCTGGTTGAACAGACCGCCCGTGTAAGGCCGTTCGTTCGCATAGAAGCGCACGATTTTCTGAAGCCCGTCTTCCACGAACAGGTTGTCCTGTACGACATCCTGCTCGATTGCCGCGCGGGTTGTCGCTGATAATTCGTCAAAAAGCGTGGGCATAGTTTACTCCGTTTTCCTTAGTGAACCAACTCACTTTGAGCCTGCACCTTATTGGCGCGCTCGATTCGTTGCGTCTTCAACTGATTGGGTGTACCGCGTTCCCACGGGAGGCCCTTGTCGCCGGTAGGTTTCGCCGGGATGAAAGGCTGGCTGGACGGCGCCCGCATTTGCAGGTTCGGGTTGCCCCCGTGTTCGCTGATGTACTTCGCCGTGGCCGCATCCGCAACCTGCTTGTCGTGAGCTTCCTGCTCCTGCTTCGCAAGTTCCGCGCGCCGTTCAGGAACCTTGTACTTCGCTTCCCAGATTGAGCGGATGGTAGCCGCCGGGTTCCGTTGCTGGGCCGTCAGGAAGTCATCGTAGAGCGTTCCGAACTCTTCGATTGACTTTCCGAACAGACGGGCGTGCTCATTGGCGATGTCCACGTAGGTTGACATGGCCTTGCCTTGCGCTCTTGCCAGCGTCGGGATGTCCGACATCGTGACCAGATTGTGTTGCTTTGGGTCGAAGGCGGGCGGTGTTGCGGCGACAACCTTTGCGGCGGCGGCGCTTGCGGCCTCTTCCGTCAGGTAGCCAAACTCTTTGGCGATGGCGACTTGCTCTCGCAGTGTCGCGGCTTCCATCCGGGCGTCGGCGGCGATCTTCTCGGCCTTCGTGATGGCGGGCTGGTACTCGGTGTCCAGCTTGTTCTTCCACTCGTCATTCACGGATCGAAGCGTGTCGCGCTCGGTTTCCAGCCCTGAGTACGTCGCTTCCAGGGTTTCGCGCATCGCAGGCGTAAGCACTGCAATGTCCGCGTCCGAGAAGCCCTTCGATTTTAAAATCTCGTCAAGTTTCATGTCCTTACCTCATCGTCATACTGGCGGCGCTTGGCTCTCAGGAGATGGGTGAGCAGCGAGAAGGCGCGGCTGAATCCTTTGGCACGCATCGTTAATCGTCCTCACCTCTGCCGTGGTCTGCGGATACATCATCCCGATTCGCCTGGAGAGAGAGACGATCTGCAAAATCCACTCCGCCGCCTGTGCCGCGCGTGGATCGGCCTGCGCTGGCGCTGGCGATGGGAACCCGCCACCCGCACCTGGCCCCATGCTCTGAGGGTCTTGAGGTGCCTGCTGACCTCCGAGGTCCTGTGGCGGCGAGTAGGGTTGCGGGGACATCGGAGCTAGAACTTCTTGCCCTTCCCGGTCTTCTCGTGGCCGCTGCCCTTAATCCGAGTTTTTCCACGCCGTTTCGTACCCACCATCTTTGCCATGGACTTTTCCTTTCTTTTCTTAAACTGGGGCGACTACCACGGGAGAGCCGCCCCTTGCTGCTTCCGGTTGACCCTCTTTCTCGGGGAACCAAACATGCGCTTCACTTTCGCTGGCGGCATGTGCGGCTCGTTTCCGGGATCAAGGGGCGGGCTACTTGTGGCCGCGCTTGCGACCGCCTTTCTTCCCCCGCTTCCGCATCTCGACAGGACCGAAGGTGAACATAGTGGCATCTCCTTTCCGTGACCCTACCCCCAAAAATCAAAACGGCCCGCAAGCAGTTTTCAAGCTGCCTGCGGGCCGTCCGGTACGATGAGGTTCCGTGTCGCTCAACGCCGGGGTCGAATCCCGACTTTCTGTTCCGATTAAAACTCTACACCAAATGACGATTCTTTGTCAAGTGGCTTTTTTGCTGCGATGGCGTTTCGCACCGAATTCCGCTGCCGGGGCCGATCCTTCGGTTGCCGGCGCTCGGGGCTTCCTGGTTCTTTTCGGTGGCTGATAGCCGAGTGCCGTCAGCTTCACGTCGATTTCCAGCCGCTCTTGCAAGAGGGCTTCAACCAATTTCGGCTTCCGTTCGGCAAGCCGCAATGCGCTTTCGATTTCGTCGTGTATTTCTTGTTCCAACTGTTTCTCCTTTTTGCGTTACGAATTCTGCTCATTCGACACAAGCTGAAGACTTTCCTCAGCCCTCACGTGACTGAACCCCCCTTGGCTGAAGTCGATCCTTAGTTGGCCCGTGAAACCTTCCACGTACAGGGCCGCGATCACAACAGCCAGATCCTCCATCGAAGCAACTGGGATATGCCGAGTCCGGCTCACCGCATGAGACTCATGGGCCGCCTGTACCAAGATACCGCCCTGTTCCAGCAGTAGATCACGCTCTGAGGGAATCAACCCAATTCTGGCTATCATCGGCTTTCGGTGATTGTAGCGCGCGACCCGCCGTCCTTCGTCTGCATCTGAGGCTTCTCATTCCCGCTTGGCGGCCGGCCACCCTTTTTTGAACTGCCCGGCTTCGGCCCGCCGAGCATAGCCGGGTCGATACCGGAACCCTCCATGATTTTCTGCATTTCAGCCGCGAACAGAATTTTCTCTTTCTGCTCCGTCTTCCAGCGGTCCTGTTCATGCAGACCATCGGGGATATGCACGTCTGGCACTTCGCAGGCTTCCATTACGGTAGCGTCGGCAACCGGCAACCCGCGCTGCTTCAACTGTGCCAGCAGCAGCCGGTAGCTCATCTGAGAAATCTCATGGGCAGAGTGAGGCAGCAGGAAGTGCTGGACGTTATCGGCAAACCATCGTGCGCGCTGGCGTTGGTCGTACTTGCTCTTTGTGGGGGTTTCTGATCCGGGTTCCGTCGTGTCCTCTCCCGGCATGTGAGACGGTACAAGGCTCGACGGTTCATAGTCGAAGACTTCCGGCGCCATTCCCTCGATGCCCACGTACTGAAGCAACGTGGGAGTGTCCATGTACTGAAGCATCAACCACCCGACTTGGTTCCCTGTCGCACCCAGCGACTTCTCCATTCCCCGGCAGATGTCTCTTACCAGCGGGCCGCTTGCCGCAATGAGCGCCTGGGCATCGTCCATGCCTTTCGCGGTTGCGCGGGCCTTGGCGAGTTCGATCATCTCGCGGGTCTGTAGCAGGTAGTCGAGTTCGTTCTGGAACTGCTCTCGCACCGCAAGAGTCGTCTGGCTGATTTGAAAGAACGACTCATCCACGGGCGACGTGAATGGCCTATCGACTTGCGAACCGTCGTACCCTATTCGGTTCCGCGGCTCCATCGGGTCGAACGACTTTGCCTCTTTCAAGGTCACCGCGTCCTGATTGTATGCGAGCGGGCGATCCAAGTCGATGCGAACTTTATCCATGCAACCCCGGTCGATTTCGTCGATTGATCTCTGGAGTTGCCATCCGTCGTGGATCGGGCTGAGTCCCATCGGTTCCCAGGGCCACCAGTCCACGTAGAAAGGAATCAGGTCAAGCTCGGGACACCAGTTGAACTGCGGGCCGTCGTACATCACACAGTTCTGAGAGGAAATCAGTAGGCGCCCGGCGGGGTATAGTCGCGCGTCGTTCTCATCGGCCACTCGCGGTTTCCCATCGGGGCCTTGCATCTCCATCCCGAGTGACGGTACTTCGTAATACCACGGGCTTCCCAGTTGACCCATCGGCATTGTGTAGCCGGTCATGTTCAGCGCCAAGTCATTGATGCGCGTGTAGCGAATCGGGATCAAGAGATCCGTGAGGGTGTCCGATTCCTTTTTCGAGAACCAGTTGGCCGCCCGCTTCGCAAGGTTCTGACTCGCAGCTTTTCGGATCTGTGCTGAGTACCAGTAGCGGGACTGGGTTGGTTGCAACTTGTCCTGGTACAGCGGGAACATCCCATGCGCCATCCAGATCGGCTGCTCATCCAGGTACGTCACGGCGTAGGCGTTGTTCCAGTCGCCGTTGCTCGGCATTTGGACTGGGCAGACGCTTGGCGCTCCGCAAGTGTCAATCTCGATTCGGCCTTTACCCTTGCCCCCCATCGCGCGCCGATAAACTGGCCTTGTAAAACCGACGCCGGTTGCGAAGGCCCACAGTAACGCGGCTTTCACGTCCTGATCCCAGTACCCCTGGAGATACAGCGCACGCGCCGTCTTGTTCATCATCTTGGCGTGTTCGGCATAGGCGTTTGTGGCGTGCCATCCCCAGATGGGGCGAATGTTACTCAGGCCCGCCGCCGCCACGCGGATGTTGGTTTTCAGCCGGCGCCCACTGATGTGTGAGCGGTATTCCAGGCAGTTCTTGATGGACTCATCCCCTGAGATTATGTCGAGGGCGGTCTGCCAGTCCTTGTACCCACGCTGCGCTTGCTGCCATTTCTGGCCTTCGGAGGTCGCGTCGTCAATCCATCCGAGACGACGCTTCTCATCCGCTTCGGCGGGGGAAACTTGCCACGAGCGTGGGATTTGATCGCTCATGGGATTTGCTCAATAGAGAAGAAATTCCACAGCGGGG
>Ga0181527_1004410_pt1 | contig 12099 bp, 10 predicted proteins | sample PEATcosm2014_Bin_30_FD_119762 | JGI IMG/M metagenome (GOLD analysis project Ga0181527, IMG submission 119762) | Peatland microbial communities from MTU Mesocosm Facility, Houghton, MI, USA - PEATcosm2014_Bin06_60_metaG | ecosystem: Environmental > Terrestrial > Soil > Wetlands > Peat | place...
ATTCCCGCACCGTTCCCCATAGCCGTTGATGGTCCCTTGCACCTGCACCGCGCCCAGTTGCACGGCGGCAATCGTGTTGGCTACCGCCATCTCGCAATCGTTGTGTGCGTGGATTCCCAGAGGGGTTTTGGCCTGTTTGGCGGCTGCTTCGAAACGCTCGCGGATGTCGGTGGTCAGAGTCCCGCCATTGGTGTCGCACAAAACCAGGAAGTCGGCTCCCGCCTCTTCCGCGGCCCGAAGGGTAGCCAGGGCATAGGCGGGGTCGGCTTTGAAACCGTCAAAGAAATGCTCGGCGTCGTAGACCACTTCCCGGCCCTGGGATTTCAAGTAGGCCACGGAATTGCGAATCAGGTTGAGGTTTTCCTCGAGCGATACCCCCAAGGCTACTTTGACGTGCAGGTCCCAGGATTTCCCGAATATCGTCACCACCGGCGTGCCGGCCTCGATCAGCGCCTGGAGATTCTTGTCGTGCGCAGCGCTGTGGCGCGGGTGGCAGGTGCTGCCGAACGCGGCGATTTTGGCATGCTTTAATTTCAGTTCCCGCGCGCGCTCGAAGAAGGCCACGTCCTTGGCATTCGAGCCCGGCCAGCCGCCTTCGATGTAGTCCACCCCCAGATCATCGAGTTTCCTGGCGATGTGGAGTTTGTCTTCCACGGAAAACGAGATGTCTTCGCCCTGCGAACCGTCCCGTAGCGTTGTATCGTAGATGGAAATCTTTTTCATATTTTCGTTTGATCCTAAAAAGCAGGATACGGTGAGAATGACCAATACGGCGCAATATGTCAATGTTCATCCCGACGTACCCGCAGAATGGAAATTCCCCTTCGTACTTGCAGTCGTGACCCCTGCAGGATGACAACGGAACTGGCGCTCGGCCCTTGCCCCACCAGGCCGGCCACGCCCGATTTGAGACGATATGTCTTGGTAGTTTGAGAATAGTGCGTTGGCGTCTGCGCCGGGAACTGAACGCACTATTTCGCGCGATTGGGACCACGCCAGCGAAAACGAAGACGAAGATCGAGATCAGGAGTACTCTAGCTCCTACGAGGGGTTCGTGATAAAGCCCCGACGGAGATTGTCTATGACTAAAATCTCGCTGGCGCTCGTATTGATCGCCGGCGTCCTCGCTTGGTTGGGGCCAGAATATGTTCTCGGCGCACAGGCGCAGCCGCCAACCGAGGGCCCAAAGATCATCTTGCTTCTTCCGGAGCACTTCTTGGGTTGGGCATGCATTGACTTTGGTGTTGTCGGCTCCCCTCCGTTGCCTCGTCAAGGAAATGCACTCATTGTCAGGCCTCGACAAGGAGAAGTTCTCAAGACTTCCGACAAACCGGGTGACTTTCCCTATTATTCAGAAACCTGGTTCGAGTTAAACGGCCAGCGCCGTCCTTTGCCAGACGATGTATACGGCCAAAGGGAAGTGCGAGTCAGCGACAGTAAACAGCCCGTGCAACGCTATTGCGCATTCTACGGTACGGTTGACGAAGCTGATGCGGCTGCCGAACCACCCGGCTTTGAACCGTCTCCGCACCAAGGGCAGGGCGTTTCAGAGGAGGAACGGCAGGCGCTCGTGGCACTTTACCGGGCCACCGGCGGCGACCATTGGTATCATCACGTCGGCTGGCTGGGACCCCCGGGGACAGAATGCAAGTGGCACGGGATTGACTGTTGGTCCCGGTACAATGATCCAGCGGCCGTTAGAGGCCTTGACCTTTCTCAAAACAACCTCGTTGGCAGTATTCCGCAAGCTGTTGGCCGGCTCCCGCACCTGGAGGACCTGAGCATTTTTGGCAATCACGTTTCAGGAATGCTCCCTCAAGAGTTGATTCAACGCTACTTCACGGGCGCGCTGGGGATTTCGGCAGAAGCCAGCCTTCTCACCGATGTGACCAAGATCGAATTCGAGAGGGATCCCTCAGCGCTCCTTTGTGGAAGACGCGAAATTACCCTCGGTTCGGACCGTCGTGCCGTTCTCTTCACCGACCATTGCCGGAACGCCACACCCGAAGATCGAGCCACCTTCTGCGAAGTTAAGGAAGGGCGGGTGGGGGCCGGACAGTTTGCCGCACTCGCGTGGTTGCTGGGCAAGAACGGATTCTATGCTTTACGCCCGCAGTACAGCCGCAACGTGACCGACGCGGCATTTGAGAGAACGCGCGTGACGAGAGCCGGAAAGCGCTATGCGGTGGAGAACTATGCCGATGGCGGCCCCTTCGAGTTGTGGGTCATTCAGGCGGCCATCGAAGGCGTCGCATCATCGATTGAATGGGAGAAAACTACCACGCAGCCCGAGTGTCCCAAATGGGATGAGCCCCAGGTCTCGCAACCCAATTAAAACGCTTGCGGGAACATTGCCGACCTCACACCACCGGTCACGCCGGAGGACGTGCTGTGCCTACCACTAACCGCTCTCTTAGTCGTGAGTCCTCAGTAAGCGTAGCGCGGACCTGTTCTGGAGGTCCGCGGCTTTTTGCGGTCATTCGGGGACAAGCCGCGGACCTCCAGAACAGGTCTGCGCTACACGCTTTTCGGCGATCGACAATCGTCAATCGAAAATCGCCAATCCCTCACTGCCCCTCCTCGGGCTCGGCCGGCCGCAGAACGCCGGTGATGGCCCGCACAAAGCGCTCCCAACGCGAGGTCTCGGCCACCAATTGCCGTCGTCCGCCGTGGGGTAGTGGGACAGTGCGCTCCAGTGTGGGCTTTTGCTTCGGCGTCGAACCAATGGTCAGAAGACACGCTGCCCGTGGCTCCCGCTATTGGACGAGTTTGAGCGCCTGCTTTAACAGCGAACTGAAGCCGAGGTTGGATTTGCCGTAGGCGTCGCGGTCGGCCTCGGAGTGGCTGGTATTGAAGTTTGCAATCACGGCGCGACCGTTCCGGGGATTCATCACGAAGAAAGCGGCAAACCCCGCCTGATGTCCCGTGTGACCCACCAGGGTTACCGCGTCGGCACCGGAACCGCGCGGGTAGAGGAAGAACGATAGCCCCATGAATTCCGGCGGCGCGGTGGCAAAATCGAGTTCGACGGGTACCACGGGCTTCCACATCTCTTCCAGCGATTTCCGCGAGAGAATCCCGGCTGAGCCCGCCGGGGGATTGCCGGAAAGAAACTCGACCCACCGCGCCAGATCATTCAGGGGAGCGTTCAGACCGCTGTTCGGTGTGGTGATTCCCGTATCGAATTCGCGGCCATTGGCGACAAGTTGGGTGTGCCCGTCGCTCGTGACGTGGAGGGTGTAGTTGTTGGAGCGGTGTTCGGCTAGGTGGTAGGGCGTCGTGTTGTAGTAGCTGTGCGTCATGCCCAGCGGCGTGAGAATGTTTTTCTGCACGTAAACCTGATAGGGGTCGCCCGTGAGCGCCTCGATGACGTGCGCCAGATAGATGAAGCCGGGGTTTGAATACTGGAACCTTGTGCCGGGCGCGAAGGCCAGTTCCTGGTAGGGCATCATGGCAACGAGTTGTTCCCATTGTGTCGGCTCGAACGGCTGCCAGGGCTTCGCCTCATCCCGGTAAGGCCAGGTCGGTGACTGAAATCCCGCCGTATGGGAAAGAAGATGGCGGAGGGTCACGCGCGAAATGCCGTTGTTTTCGCTGTGCAAACGAGCAAGGTCCGATACATATCGGATGATTGGGTCATCGAGCGAGAGCTTTCCACGATCGCGCAGTTGCATCACGGCGATGGCGGTGAGCGTCTTCGTGATGGATGCCCAATGAAAGATGGTGTTCGAATCCACCGGCTGATTCGCTTCGAGATCAGCCATGCCGATGTTGTGAGACTCGCTGATTTGACCCTGATCCACCATCACGTAGGCAGCTCCGACAATTCCATCCGCTTTGACATAGCCGTCGAAACTGGCCTGAAAGCCCGGTTCTTGGGCAGGCGACGAAATCAGCAGTGGACTGAAGAGGAATAGGACAACAAGGAATCTCAGCGTACGGGGAAGTGTCGGCATGATTGACGAGGATAACACCGCATAAAATGATGGGGCAACATCTGTTGTAGCGGTGATTTCCGACCGCAGGGGTCATTCCACCTGGGCATCCACACTACCCCCGAGGTGCAGGAAGGGAGGAATTTCTGGGGAAGGTGCGAAGCTTGCAAGCTTACTTTGCACCAGGCCGAACGTTTGTAGCTCGTGGTCCTTTTTCGCCACGCTCCATCTCAAACTCCACCACTTCACCTTCTTTCAACCCATCGAAGTTCAGTTGTTGAAGGCTGCTGCGGTGAAAGAAAATCTCTTGGCCATCAGTCGAACGAATAAACCCGAAACCGCGATCGCGAATCACTCGCTTGATTGTGCCTTGCATAGACACCTCGATTTGCGTAGGGGACCTTTTGTGGCGGGTCAGTCAACACACCCATGAAGTAACCTCTAGCACGCGTTGGGGCCACTCTAGCAGCACGCAAGATTGTTGTCAAAGGGATGAAAATGAGGAAGGATAGAGGCAAAGACAATATGTCGCAAGGCCTCGCCCGCGCTTACATGCCTTCCGGTTTGAACGATTCCACGGCGGCTGTGAGATCATCGTAGATCTCGAAAACCGTTCTGAGGCGGTTGGTCTGCAAGAGCTGATGGACGCCGCATGATATAGGTTTGAGGGCAGCGTAAATGCCCCTTGCCGCCACGCCAAGGTGTGCGACACAAAAGTGAAGAAGCGAATGTAGCGCGGGCGTCCCGCCCGCTGTCTCGGGAGCGTCCCGCTCCCGCCAAGAATGCGCGGGCAGGATGCCCACGCGCCAGCGGGCGGGACGCCCACGCTACGTCCAGGGGCTCTCCGCCTTCACTTTTATGTGGCACACTCGCCACTCCACGAAAACATCCCGAAACAGCTTCGCAGTGGTACACTCATACGCATCTCACCTTGGAGGGCTAATCATGAGCAAGGAAGGTCTGTCGCGACGAAGTTTTCTGCGCAATACAGCGGTGGGCACGACGGGTGCGGCTTTGGCTTCGCTTCCGGCGGCGCACGCCGGAGCGGCAGAGGTGCCGCCCGCGCCCCCCTGGCCGGTGACGGAGGAATCGTATCCCCTCACCGCCCCTGGCAACGCCGCCAGCCAAGCCCGTATGAAGCTGGTGACCGACTTGGAATTTCCCCGCGCCTATCAGGAGAAGCTGCAAGCCTATGCCCCCAATCTGGACATTAAGACCTGTGGGACCAGAGAAGAATTTCGCCGGGAAGTCGCCGATTCGCACATCATCTTCGGCGGTTGCAACAAGGAAGAATTCCTTGCTGCCCGGCAATTGCGGTGGATCCAATACCCCGCCGCGGGCGTGGAGGGAATCCTTTTCCCTGACCTGGTGGAAAGTCCCGTCGTCCTGACCAATATGCAGCGCATGTATTCGCCCACGATTTCGGAAACCGTCATCGGTCTGCTGATTACCCTGACCCGTCGCCTTAATGATTATACATTGCAAACCCGCGAGCGCCGATGGAACGCGTTAGAGGGGCTCAGGGAAATCAGCGGGCTCACCATGGGCATTGTGGGGATGGGCGGCATTGGCACGGATACGGCTTACCGCGCCCACTACGGTTTCCACATGCGGATTCTGGCCACGGACCCCAAGCCTCTGCCCAAGCCCGCATTTGTCGCCGAACTCCACTCGCCCGAATGGCTCCCGAAAATGGTCCCGCAGGTTGACGTACTGCTCAGCGCGGCGCCGCACACCCCCCTCACGCATCATATGTTCAATGATGAGATCTTCCGCCTGATGAAGCCCAGTGCCTACTTTATCAATGTCTCGCGTGGTTGGTTGGTGGACTCGTCCGCACTGGTCAGTGCCCTGAAAGAACGTAGGATCGCCGGCGCCGCGCTCGACGCGACGGAACCGGAGCCGCTGCCCCCGGATCATCCTTTGTGGACGGCGGGCAACATCATCATCACTTCGCACACGTCCGCGGTGTCGGCCGGTTCAACCGAGAAATCACTGGACCTCTTCTGTGAAAACGTACGGCGCTACACGAAGGGCTTGCCCCTGCTGAATGTCGTGGACAAGAAACGGGGATATTAACCGCTCGCGCGGAGGTGCCGGATGAGCCCCATCGTCCCTGACACTGAGCAGGGAAATCCCGATGGAGGCCGAACGGCACGAAGGACGATGGCAAACCAGCCCCCTGGGAAGGCCGCGTCTGATATTCCGGCCTTTAAGCCGTACCGGGGAAAACCCGCCGTACGGAATTTTAGGGGAGGCGATGGAAACGTCGGCATCATTCGAAGCCCGGTCCGCGCCATCGTCTCACCCGACCGTAAGTAGCACCCGTACGGATCTGTGCGGGGAGAGGTTAGCAATGTCCGTCCCTACCGCGACCCGTTCTCCTTTCCTGGCCCCGAAAAAGGGTACCTCACCGTTCTCCGAATTTTCGACCCTGCGCCACCTGCAAAATAGGGTATAATGTCTTACCCTGCATCAGAACAAAGAGGATGACTAGGAAGTAATCTCGTTTATGCCTTTAACGAGCCATGATGTTTCGGAAATAGAATTACCGGCGACTCTCGAGGAAGGGAAGTACCTCCCAATCCAGTTGAACGGTATCGTTGGGGACATGGAGGATGCCGTTGATGCTGCGTACAAGATGGCCCCCTCTGCAGCGCTTCCTGTGTGCCTCGATCTCACCGATGCACCCTTCATCGAAGTCACTTCGCTTGTATGGTTGATAGCGCTTTTGAGCACCCGCATGCGGGACGGTTTTTCAACCATCCTTCGACCACCCGAAAAAAAGAAAACGCGGGACTTCATGCGCATGTGGGCTTTCCCGCAGGCTATCCGGTCTGCTGTTGGGCTTGAGATTGAAATGTTTCTTGAACCGAATAATCGCGCTGTTCTTAAAGCCGACGAGAAGGCTGGACTCGACAAAACAGCGTATGCCGGCGAATTTCATAATATCGGCGGGGTTGAACAGCGATTGCTTTCGGAAGGTTTTTTCGAAATTACCACGTTTGCGCCGAGAAAGGAGAAGAATCCAACGCAACTCGCTGCAGATCAAAACGCAAAGTGGCGAGAGGATCGCATCTTGGCGGTGTTGAACTTGCACCTGCGCAAGCCCGGTCGCACGGTGTCGAGCCATATTGCTCACGAAGCAATGATGAATGCTCTTCGGCATCCGGACTCAAGGATCATTCAGACGGCATCATTTTTTGATCGACCGGAAACATACCAAGTCAATGAACGCAGTTTGGCACCGTGGCGAGAGTTCTTTCAGGTGCTAAACAGTCAACTCGCAGAACCCAAGGCGAACCCCGGCAAGAGAATCTGGTCATATTTTGATGACGACACAAAAATCGACGTACAGAAGGCAAAGAAAGGGATTCCCCTCCGCAAGGAACTCGGCCGCGCCGTACTCGACTCCATTAACGCAGCAGTCCGCGATCGCAACTTCTACGACCAGGAATTTTTTGAGAGAATTGAGATACCGAAAGAGGCGAAGCACTTTATTGAGCGACTCCGCTATCTCCCATCCATTGAAGTTGAACACTGTAACCGATACATCCTTGAGGCTTCTTTTCCGGAGGCGATTCGCCCAGCATCTAAAGGGCATTTGACCATCCTATTCAGAGATGACGGAGAGAGTGCGATTAACACGCTGCAGACGCCAATCCGACAGGGAAAACCAATTCGTTCGACAAAATCGCCAGAATTGCATACTGGCTATGAAGTGACTATCGAAGATGAAGACGGAGGGAAACCAAAAGTATATTGGTCGGATTTTACACCGGAAAGGGACACGCGCGAGGAATTGCTACTTTTCTCGACGCTGCTGCCTGGGGTGACGCGCGACGTCACAGGCACCGGCCACATAGTCGATCCTGAGGTTACGCGAGACCAGAAGATCCTGGGAATGCCAGGCATGGGTTTATTCGTGCTCACAACTGAAGCGATCGATGTCTTCGGCGGCACGGTGTCGATCCGCACCAAGAATCTATTTCTCACCATTCAGGCGACACACAGACCGGATAACATACGATACGCGGTCAAGATTCGGAGGTTCGGCGCTTGGTATCCACCCTTCCTTGGCAACATGATGACTGTTCGCCTTCCGTTGCGGTAGTCAGCAGTGGCCCGATATGAAACGCGTGGGGATAGTCTCCTGCAAGTTTGGCTCTGGCGCGGCGTCCACCTTAGGTGAGTCACATCTCGAGTTCTATCTGAGCGTTGCCAAGGCCATCACGAATGAACCCGTCACTCCTGTTCAGGCACCACCTCTTGCCCGCATGGCTATCACCAACGAAAGGTTAAATGCGAGACCCGGTGCGGTTGGGGATGCGATTGCGAAGCGTTGTTCAGAAGTCGCCAAGTGTGCCGAAGTTATCGTAGTCGATCTCGATGTGCCCGAGATGGCCAACATTAGGGGTTCTGCCCACATTAATGCATATGCCGCGATCAATTTAGCCCTGCAGACTACCCATAAGCCGGAGCAGTCACGCGCCCTTATGCTCATCTTGCTTGTGCCTGAGTTGCCTGACAGCAACAGCTCATCCATGCGACTATTAAATCCAGATCTCGCCAAAGGAAATATTGTTCTTATCAGCGACGCAGGTAAAATTCTGCCGGAAGAAATTTCCCGGCCATCATTCAACAAAGAACAATATCGCCTTAAACTGTCTGAAATAAGAGGAAAACCTATTGAGCTGCTTCGGCATAAGCTAGTGCGTCAGAGGGGTCATTTCAAACGTTTTGTGAATGGAGTTCATACGGAGTGTGTGCCGCTTTATTTCGACGGTCGGCTTTGCAGCGTCGAAGTGCGCAAGTTGGTTCATGATTACGTCCTTCAGAATTATCCAGGTGGCGCAAGGCCCCATTTCATCTATCGTCCTGACTACTCAAATTGGCTCGAGGGACTTCTCCACATTCTCGCGGGCGAGATTGGAGCAGAATGTCATCGCGTTTGGGAAGTTCTCGAGCGACCGGAGTTGGGAGATGATTTCGATGTATGTGCTCCGCTGTTAATTGTGCAGTTGATCGATAGCGGAAATTCATTGACTGAGGTGCGTAACCAAGTTTGCAGCAAGTTCCAGCTTGACGAAATTAAATGTCTCGCCGTGCTATCAACGACTGGTAATGAACCATGCTTTGGGTCACGTCTAGTGGCAGGAGCCGAGATAGCTTACTTTCTCAAGGTGCCCCAGATCAGGCAGTTGGTCGCTGACTGCCCGATGTGTAGATTGGACCTGCCTTACAGTAAAGAGGGGCACGATGACAATCTCATGTTAACCAGTTACGAATTCTGGACCATGGTCGATATAGCGGGACTAAAAAAGGAGGATGATCCACCACCGTACCGAATGAAACTAGAAGCGGTACCGGATTTCCCAAGAATTCTGGATTCTAATGGAGCCTGGATTGCCAGCAAGATTGGTGACTTGCTAAAAAATGTGACGGGCCAGCTGCCGAACGATATTGTTGTTGTGTGTCCAGATCAAAAGGGCTCCCAAGTGTTGACTGAGTATTTGCATTTGGTTTCTGGAGTTACGGTGATAAGGATCCGGGACGAGGATATTAGGTCAGCGAAGGATTTGAACACTCCCGACAGTCTCATTGACGAGTGGGAGAGGACCCAGCCTGAGTGGTATATGCAGATCAGAGCGGCAGCAACACAGAAGGTCGTCGTCCTAGACGAGTTTTGCGTTTCGGCGGTTAAGCGTGACGCGCTTCATACGGTGATGGGTCAACTCAAGAAAACCGTGGTGTGCTATTTCGCTCTGGCGGACTTCTGCCCGCAATTGGCGGAGAAATCTTCTATCCCGGTGATGTCCCTCTATGAATGGCGCATGTACGGAGGCGCCTGATGCCCCGTAAACAAGAACATTCCGCGACTAGCTGCAAAGTGCTCGTAGAACGACTGAAGGATTGCAAGTCTTCGGACCAGCGAGTGCTTCTCCTAGAGGACCTCTTGTGGAAATCCCGGAATCTGCCCCCTGGTGCCCGTTGGTTTTACACGGCAAGGGCTTTGAAATGCTTCGTGGATGGCCCCGTGGCTGCGCGCCTCGATATGGAGGAACCCGAGATGATGACACACAAAGCCGACGTTGCGATATTGACCGCCATACCGCCCGAGCTGATAGCAACGAAGATCGCGTTCAACATACCTCTTGAAATACAGGAAGACGAGTACGTGAATGGTTTGCGCTTCTGGGAGACTCCTCTGACTGATTCAACTGGAGGTCAGCTTGATATAGTGCTCACCATGATTGGAGAATCAGGAAATGTTTCTTGTGCCGCAGCGTGTGATCGCTTGTTCAACACGTACGATGTTGGTTTGTGCATACTTGTCGGGGTGGCAGCGGGTCTTAAAGGCAAAGTAAAACTTGGGGACGTCGTGGCTGCTGATATCGTGCTGGATTATGAGAATGCTAGGCTGGAATCCGATGGTGCAAAAAAGCGCCCTCGTCAGTTTTCCCCGGGCGTTCAGATCGCCCGAGATCTCGAATATTTCAATCCACAACAGCATAATTGGTACGACATCTTAAGGCAGGCCTCTGGACAATTGAGAGAGGTCACTTATCTGGAGGCGCCACCAAACGACGACTTCTGGAATCCTGAGTTTGTGTCCGGCGTTATTCTTTCGGGAGAAAAGCTTATAGCAGACGGATCGCTGGACGTAAGACGGAAAGAGTATCACGACAGAATAAGAGCAGCGGAGATGGAAGGGCGAGGCTTCGCTCGTATGTGCGAGGAGCACGGTGTACCCTGGCTGGTCTTCAGGGGGATTTCTGATTACGGAGACCCACAAATAAACAAGGACTGGCAGGGCACCAGCGCCTTGGATGCTGCTACTGCAGCTCGGCTGTTCATCGAAAGGGGCTACAAAAAACCCATATAGATAAACTTCCTTTCTGCCTCTCGGGCGAGGGGACAGACACCTCGTTATACTGGTTTTCGAGCGGCGGAGGGTGGCCGCAGCCATCCGTCGTGGACCCAAGGCGGAGAACGTTGACCTTCGCCCCACCGCGACGGTGATGAAACGGTGTCAACGGTGATGAAACGGTGTCAGGAACTGTTTTTCTCCCCCAAAGGTGAATGTTAAGGACCGGCGGAGCAGTGCCGTCGCGGTTCCTGCGATTTCCCCAGCCAGCGCAATAAGGTGATGAAACGGTGTCAGGAACTGTTTTTCTCCCCCAAAGGTGAATGTTAAGGACCGGCGGAGCAGTGCCGTCGCGGTTCCTGCGATTTCCCCAGCCAGCGCAATAAGCCATCAAAAAGTTTGGCAAAAGCTTCGGGTGAGAGAGCACCGAGGCGGCGGAGAGCGCGAACCGTGGGGAACGTCGTTACTCCCTGGACGAGAAAAGCGCCGGCCTTCAGAAAGGAAACAGGTACGGGGCGGTTCGCGAACCGCCCCTACACCGAATTAGGCTGGCGGTGTGCGGAATGACGGTAATAAGCGCGCGGTCTTGGTCTCCCAACGCCCGGCTGACTACCAGGGCGGGACGGGTTTTTCCCGCCATGCCGAAATCGATCAGCCAGACCTCACCGCGGCGGGCGACGTAGGACCGAACGGCGTTCGGCCCAGGACCAGCGCCGCTGGTCCCTACAAGCAATCGAACAGGGCGGCGGAGGCAGCGTCACCAGACGCGGCGAACACCGTAGGCTTCAAAGATCCGCTCGTTGGTGGCGATGGGGAGGTTTTCTGCCTGGGCCTGGGCAATCAGCATGCGGTCAAAGGGGTCTTTGTGAGGTCCGGGGAGGAGGCCGGCGCGAATGCCGTGGTTGACGGTAATATCCAGGGTCGTAAACCCTTCCCGGCTTATGAAACCTTGGAAGTCCGCGGCCAATTCCTCGGCTCCCGGCAAGCGTCCGAGTCTTACTTTCGTGGCGATTTCCCATGCCGAGGCCGCGCTCACCAGAACCACATTCGAGGTGGCCGCCATGGCCTTGCGCGCGGCGGGCGAGAGGGCAGGATCATCACCAAGCCACCAGAGTAATGCATGGGTGTCGAGCAGTAGGCGCACCGCTTTTACTCCCAGGCAGCGAGTTCCGCGGGCGGAAGCGGCGCAAAGAATTCCGGACCGACGCGAAGCTTTCCGCGCAGCACGCCTGGCTGCCGTCGGCCTTGCACCACTCCGATGGGAACCAGACGAACCACCGGGGTCTTGCCGCGGGC
>Ga0181527_1004428_pt1 | contig 12060 bp, 8 predicted proteins | sample PEATcosm2014_Bin_30_FD_119762 | JGI IMG/M metagenome (GOLD analysis project Ga0181527, IMG submission 119762) | Peatland microbial communities from MTU Mesocosm Facility, Houghton, MI, USA - PEATcosm2014_Bin06_60_metaG | ecosystem: Environmental > Terrestrial > Soil > Wetlands > Peat | place...
GCAAACCAATGTCAGCGTGCTTCAGGAAAACCGCGTCCTTCTCCACAGCAATGTTCCGCACAACCCCAGCGGCACAATCGTGCCCACAACGAGCACCATCATCCACGGGAAATTCAGGTGGAGGTGTTGCGTGCGCGTGCCCACCGCCAGCCACACAAAGATCCCAGTGGCCGCGAGCATGATGAGCACCTCCCACCAGCGCCTGGGGTGCTTGTTGTCGGCCAGTGGATCGTTGCCGCCCACCACGGCGGCCACATTCTCCCTGTCGAGTTCGTAGCGGTCGCACTCGCGATGCATGGCCGCGTCCCAGTTCTCCATCTCGGAGGGCGGCGGCTCGGCCATGCTGATCGACAAGGCGCCCGCGATCATGATGGTCGACCCGGCAAGAATCAGCAGCCGTCCGCCCATAGCCAAGCCCACGAACTCGCCAAAGACCAGCGCGCCCCACGCCAGGCCCCAAAGCTGGTTGGTGTTGGAGAGCGGAATGCCGCGCCCGATGCCGATGTACTTGGCCGCATACTGCTGGAACAGGTCGCCGATGACCCAGCAGAAGCCGCCCACAAACGGCCAGAACAGCATGGTTCGCGCCAGGTGGAGCTGCACCAGCACCTGAGACGCGCCGCCGCAGTTGATGGCCGTAAGCAGAGTGACGGTTCCCAGTTCGCCGAACGTGAAAATGGTCACGAACGAGAGCGGATTCATGCCGCTGATGTAGGCCTTGCGGTAGGGAATGTACATGGTGCCCAATAGCACGCCCGCACCCAGCGCGGCGATGATGCCGGTGGCCGCCTTGCCCGGCGTGCCCGCATTCTGTTGCGCAGTGGCCACAGCCAGCACCGCGGCCCCGGACACAATCGCCGCCGCGCCGCCCACCACCTTGGCCCAGTTCTTCGCCTTTGATCCGCGCAGTTCCTTGAACAGCAGGCAGCCCCAGAAGAGCCCCACCAGGCTGTTGGTGTTCCACAGCGGAAACGCGATGGCCAGACCCACGTTGCGCACGCCGAAAATGGTGAGCGTATTGGCCACGGCCCACAGCATCCCGGCCAGCAGCGCCCACACAATCAGGTGCGGCTTCTCGCGCAGGTCGTTGAACAGAAATCCCGTGCCCTTCAGCAGTGTGGGAACCGTCCAGCGCGCTACAAACGCGCCCATCACCATCCCCATGGAGATGATGAAGGGCGAGAATCCCGCGTTCACCAGCTTGGTTGGCGCTTCCGCGCTGCCCAGCCATACCGCGGCCGACAGTCCGCAAAACACGCCCAGTTTGTGCAACGAAATCGTCGACCGCGCCGCAATGACGCTCTGGCTCATCCTGTCACCTCAGCGTCATCAACAGTGCGGTTCCCAGAATCAGCACGACCACCGGCACCCACAGATGCACGTCGGTCAGGATAGCCACCCAGCACGATCGCTTCAAGCTTCTACCTCCGTCAATTTCACCGGCCGGTGCTCGTCGTACGACTTGCGCGCCGCCAGCGCCATCGCCACAGGAATGCGGCCGTCGATTCCGGTCACCGGTGTGGGCTTGCCTGTAAGCACAGCTTCGGTGAACGCCCCCAGCTCCAGCGCAAAACTTTCCGTGTAACGATCCATGAAGAAGTTCAGAGGCAGATCATTGTAAACAGATTTTCCGGTGCTGACCACCGCCTCGTTGGCATAGCGGTTCTCGGTTGCGATCTTGCCTCCGCTGCCCAGGATCTCCACGCGCTGGTCGTACCCGTACGGCGCTTTGCGGCAGTTGTCGATGGTTCCGATCACGCCGTTTTTGAAGCGCATCAGCACCAGGGCCGTGTCCAGGTCGCCGGCCTCGCCGATCGCCGGATCGACCATGACGCCCGCCGCCGTGTAAATCTCTTCCACCTCGTCGCCGATGAGAAAGCGCGCCATGTCGAAGTCGTGAATCGTCATGTCCAGGAAAATGCCGCCCGAAGCTCGCACGTACTCGATCGGCGGCGGCGCGGGATCGCGGCTGATGATGTGCATCATCAGCGGCGTTCCGATCTCGCCGCTCGCCACGGCCTTGCGCACGCGTGCGAAGTTCGAGTCGAAGCGCCGGTTGAATCCGATCTGCAGTTGCACGCCGGCCTGCTTCACGGCTTCGAGAGCCGCGTCAATCTTCTTGAGACTGAATGCGATCGGCTTCTCGCAAAAAATGTGTTTCCCCGCCTGTGCTGCCTGCACGATCAGGTCGGCGTGCGTGCCTGTCGGCGAGCAGATCAGCACGGCATCGATGCTCTTGTCGCCAATGATTTCCTCAGCCGACGCCGCCACCCTGGCAATGTTGCATCGCTTCGCCAACGCTGCCGCCGCCTCGCCGTTCACGTCGGCAACTGCCGTCAATTCCGCCTCGGGCAGCCGGAAGGCCAGCGTCTCCGCATGAACCTTCCCGATCCGTCCCGCTCCAATGATTCCGAAATGGAGTTTCTTCCCGCTCATGATCTCTCCCTATCAATAGACTTCAGCTTTCGTAACCAGCTTTCAGCTCTCAGCCGTTAGCTCCCGGCTTCCGCGCTGATTGTTTCAAGAAGACATGTTTTGACGTTCCGATTGTTTCAAGAAGACAGGTTTTGACGTTCCGATTGTTTCAAGAAAACAGGTTTTGACGTTCCGATTGTTTCAAGAAAACAGGTTTTGACGTTCCGATTGTTTCAAGAAAACAGGTTTTGAAAGGGCACGGCTTCAGCCGTGCCATATGAATCCTCTTAATGCTCGCGGCTTTAGCCGCTGAGGGATGTTTCTCTCCCCCTTCACCGCCGATGAAACTGCCCCTCGTGAACCGATGCATCTCGCTTTCGCACGGAAAAAGCTAAGAGCTGACCGCTGAAAGCTGAGAGCTGTATTCAGTGAAATTCGCCGCAATCGAGCGAATATACTCCCGGTTGCGCGCCGCGCTTTCCTTCGGCGTGCCCATCCCCGGCAGAATATCCTGTTCCACCAACATGTACCCCTTGTAATCACGAGCCGCAAGCCAGCGCAACAGGGCAGGGAAGTCCACGCATCCTTTGCCCAGTTCGGGATAAAGGCCGTTCCGCATGGACGTAAAGTAATCCCACTCTTCCTCGCGAGTGCGGCGCGCCACGTTGGGCTCCAGATCCTTCAGGTGAATGTACCAGATGCGCTCCTTGAAGCGGTTGAGCGCGGCTACCAGGTCGATCTCCTCGCTGCCCGTTCCATGAACGTAGTGGCCGGCGTCGAACACCAGTCCCAGCCGCTCCGGATTGGTTCCGTCAAGAAGCGTCGCAATCTCGTCCGGCGTCTCCACGTAGCCCGCGCAGTGATGGTGAAACACCGTGCGCAGCCCCGTCTCGTCGAACACCGCGCGCGCAATCCGGTCCGCGCCGCCGGCGAAGATTTTCCACTCGTCCTTATTCAGTCCCGCGCTTGCGGGCACGCGCCCCGCCAGCTTGGTGCGTCGCGGATCGGTCCCGTTGTCGTCGGCCAGCACCAGGAACGGCGCTTGCGTGGTGGCCACCGCTGCAATCAGCCGCGCCGTCTTCACGGCTCTTGCCGTGCCCTCCGCGTGCGCCAGCGGATTCTTGAGCTCCACCGGCACAAACGCGCCCAGCATCACCACGTTGTTCCGCTTCGCCAGCGCCTCGCTCAGCCGCACCGGGTCGGTGGGCATGTAGCCCCAGTCGCCCAACTCCGTTCCGGTGTAGCCCGTCTCCACCAGCTCGTCGAGCATTTGGGAGTATGGAATCGCCTGACTCTGGTCCTGGTGCTCCAGCGTGCCCCACGAACAGGGTGCATTGCCAACCAGCAGCTCATTCATGTTGTCTCCTTAGCTTTGTACAACCCCTCCGTTTTGATAAACAGCGATTTGTGGTTCATTTACACGTGTGCATCCAAGGATAAAAGCTAGCAGCTAGAAGCTAGAAGCTAGTAGCTAGTAGCTGCTTTTCAGAATTTCCGGCTCCACTCCTTCGGCCACCGCTCCACAACCACCTTGGTCTGCGTAAAGAACTCCACCGCGTGGTGCGCCTGCGCATGCAAATCGCCGAAAAAGCTTTCGCCCCATCCGCTGAACGGGAAGGTCGACATCGGCGCGGCCACGCCCACGTTGATGCCCACGTTGCCCGCCTGCACTTCGTAGCGGAAACGCCTTGCATTGGCGCCGTCGGTGGTGAAGATGCAGGCCATGTTGCCGTAACTGCGTCCATTCACCAGCGCAATGGCCTCTTCAATGGTCTGCGCGTGGATCAGGCTCAGCACCGGCCCAAAGATCTCGGTCCGCGCCGTCTCAGAATCCGGCGGCACATCGTCCAGCACCGTGGGCAGCACGAAATAACCATCCTCGTAGCCTTCCACCTTTTTGCCGCGCCCATCCACTACCACGCGTGCGCCGGCCTGCTCGCCCTTGGCGATCAGCCCTTCGATCCGCGCCTTGCTCTCGGCAGAAATCACCGGTCCCATCTCCACATCCGGCATTGCGCCGTAGCCCGTCTTGCGGCTCTTGGCCGCGGCCGCAATCTGGTCCGTGAATGTCGATCGCGAGTCGCCCACGGTGATCGCCACGGATGCCGCCAGGCACCGCTGTCCCGCGCAGCCAAACGCGGAATCGGCGAGAATCCGCGTCGTCATCTCCATGTCCGCGTCCGGCATCACCACCGCCGGATTCTTCGCGCCGCCCTGGCACTGCGCGCGCTTGCCGTTGGCCGCCGCGCGGCTGTAAATGTACCGTGCCGTCGGCGTCGATCCCACAAAGCTCACCGCCTTAATGCCCGGATGGTCCAGAATCGCATTCACCGTGTCGCGTCCGCCGTTCACCAGTTGCATCACGCCCGGCGGGAACCCCGCGGCCAGAATCAGCTCGAACAGCTTCTGCGACGTGATGGGCACGCGCTCCGACGGCTTCAGCAAAAAGCAATTGCCCGCAGCCACCGCGTACGGGAAAAACCAGAACGCGATCATCCCCGGAAAATTGAACGGCACAATCGCCGCCACCACGCCCAGCGGCTGCCGGATCATGTGCTCGTCGATGCCCCGCGCGATGTCTTCGCAGTTGGTTCCCTGGATCAGGATGGGCATGGCGCACGCCGTCTCCACATTTTCCACGGCGCGCAAGACCTCGGCCCGGCTCTCGACGAGCGTCTTGCCGCACTCGTTGGTAATAGAGAGCGCCAATTCTTCGCGATGCTGCTCCAGCAGGGTCTTCAGCCGGAACAGCGGCTGAATGCGGTCCACCACCGGCGTCCGCCGCCAACCGATAAACGCCCGCTCCGCCACTTCCACAGCCGCGTTCACGTCCGTCGCCGGCGAAAGCGGCACCTCCGCCAGCACCGTGGCCGACGCGGGATTCAGCACTTTCAGCACATCGCTTGCGCTCGACGCCCGCCATCCTCCGTCAACGAAATTCTGCAACCGCTCCATTTTGTTTTCTCCTCACAAATAACGACGTTCCCGCTTGCGCGCTTCTTCATAGCGTGCTCTGGCCGCGCGCACGCTCTCCAGCTCCGAAACTTCCGCTACCGCAACATCCCACCACGATTCATAGCCCGGCACGCCCTCCGACACATCCGTTTCCACCACGATCACCGTGGTGCGGTCCAGCGTCTTGGCTTCTTTGAGGGCTTGCTTCAGCTCATCCAGCGTACCAGCCTTCAGCGCATGTGCGCCCAGGCTGCGCGCGTTGGCCGCAAAGTCCACTTTAAGCACGTCGCCGTCCAGTTGTTTAGTCGCGCCGTTGCGGGCGCAATACCGCGTTCCGAACCCGCCCTGACCCAGCGAGCGGCTCAGGCTGCCGATCGAGGCAAACCCGTGATTGTCCACCAGCACGATGATGATCTTGATCCCCTCCTGCACCGACGTCACGATCTCGGTAGGCATCATCAGGTACGTGCCGTCGCCCAGGAAAACGTAGACCTCGCGGCTGGGATCGGCCAACTTCGCACCCATCGCGCCGGGAATCTCGTAGCCCATGCACGAGTAGCCGTATTCCATGTGGTAGCCGTTAGGCGTGCGCGTGCGCCACAGCTTGTGCAGGTCGCCGGGATGGCTGCCCGCGGCCGAAAGTAATACGTCGCGCTCGCCTGCCGCCTCCCACATCGCGCCAATCACTTCGCTCTGCGCCGGTTTTCCCCCGCCGTTCGAATTTTGACTGTTCAGATGGAAGAGCCTATCCACTTCCGCGTCCCACCCGACGCGCAGTTCTGCAATCTCTGCCGCATACGTGGCGCTCACCGTGTGCCCCGCGACCGCCGCGTCCAGCTGCTCCAGCGCCACGCGCGCGTCGGCGATCACAGGTATGGCGCCCACCTTGTACGCATCGAACTCCGCGGTGTTGATGTTCACAAACTTCACCGCTGGATTCTGAAATGCCGTCATCGAAGCCGAAGTGAAATCGGAGTAGCGCGTCCCGATGCCGATGACCAGATCAGCCGAATTCGCCAGGCGATTCGCGGCCAGCGTGCCCGTGGCTCCGATCGCACCCACCTCCTGCGCATGATCCCACTTGAGCGACCCCTTGCCCGCCTGTGTCTCTGCCACAGGAATGCCGGTCTTCGTCACGAATTCGCTCAGTGCCTGCGACGCCTCGCTCATCAGCACGCCGCCACCGGCCACAATCAGCGGCCGTTTGGCGCCGCGAATCGCCGCAACCGCGCGCTCCAGCGAAACGCGGTCCGGTTGTCCGCGCCGGATCAGCCACACGCGCTTTTCAAAAAGCTCTTCCGGATAGTCGTAGGCTTCGGTCTGCACATCCTGCGGCAACGCCAGCGTCACTGCGCCGCAGTCTGATGGAGATGTCAGCACCCGCATCACTTCCGGCAGCGCCGTAATCAGTTGCTCGGGTCGGTAAATGCGGTCCCAGTAGCGCGACACCGGCTTGAAGCAGTCGTTCACGCCCGTGTCCTGCGTCCCAGGAGACTCCAGCTGCTGCAGCACCGGCGCCACGTTGCGTCGCGCAAAAATGTCGCCCGGCAGCAGCAGCACCGGCAGCCGGTTGATGGTCGCCAGAGCCGCGCCCGTGATCATATTCGTTGCGCCCGGCCCGATCGACGAGGTGCAGGCAAACGTCCGCAGCCGGTTGCTCGCCTTGGCAAATCCCGCGGCCATGTGCACGCCCGCCTGCTCGTTGCGCACCAGGATGTACGGAAAATCGGGATTCTGCTGCAACGCCTGCCCGATCCCTGCCACGTTGCCGTGCCCAAAAATCCCCAGCACGCCCGCAAAAAATGCATGCTCGCGTCCATCCCGCTCCACATACTGCTGCTTCAGGAACTGGATCAACGCCTGGGCCATCGTCATGCGCCGCGTCTTCATGCTTGCTCCCCCGAAGACAGCTTCTGGCTTTTAGCCGCTAGCTCCTAGCCCGATCTTTCGAGAACCAGAACTGTTCATGCCTGGGCCATCGAGCTAAAAGCTAAGAGCTAAAAGCTAAAAGCTAATAGCTAATAGCTAGAAGCTGTCCTTCATCTTTTAACCATCGGCACCCGCGGATCCTTTTCCTTCCATTCGCTGCGCACCCACGCGTAGTCCGGATCGTCTGACGCAGCCAGCGAGCGCGCCGACCCCGCCAGCGCGTTCAGATAGTAGACGTTGTATCCGTGCGCGGCCACCACCGGATGATAACCCTCCGGCACCAGCACCAGTTCGCCGTCGCGCACCGTCATGGTTTCGTCGATGCGCCGGTCCGCGGTATACACCTTTTGCACCGCGAATCCCTCCGGCCGCTGAATCCGGTAGTAGTAAATCTCTTCCAGATCCACCTCCGCCGGCGGGTTGTGCACGTCGTGCTTGTGCGGCGGAAAGCTCGACCAGCCGCCGGCCGGCGTATACACCTCCACCACCATCAACCGCTGCGCCAGAAACTCCGGCGGCAGCATGGAATTGATCTGCCGCGTCGCATTCCCGCCACCGCGAATCTCAATGCCCACGTGCTTTGGCGTCACCAGCCTCGCCGGGTATTCGTCCTCCGCCTTCGCGTAGCAGAATGCCAGGTCGCAGGCCGCATCGGCGCTCACCGTGAAACCGGTGCGGATGGGCAGGTAAAGCGTGTACGGCAGCCCGTCAAAGACCGTGGCGCGCTGCCCAAAGCCCAGCCACTCGCCCCGCGAACTCGTCACCGAGCAAACCCCGCCCAGCAACACAATGGCCAGCTCGCGATTGGCTGTCTCGCCGCTGTACTTCTGGCCCGCTTCCAGCTTCCGTGTCTCAAACGACAAATACTCGTATCCGAAATCTTCAATCCGGTCGCGAAACTTCTCTGGCCGCACCAGCAAATCACTCATTCTCTCTCCAGGCACAATAAATAAAGCGGCACAGCCGAATCTGCCCGTCATCCTGAGCGAGCCCCGGCGTGCCGGGACGAGTCGAAGGGCCTGAATCTGGAGGCCCCACCTTTACCTCTGAATAACCAATAAAGCCAAAGCCTGCACACGTGTGCACGCAACCATCATCTACACCGCTAGCCCGCCTGTCAACTGAGAATACCGGTCTCTGGGCAGGGCCCTCTCATCCCATTTGTCATCTTGAGCGAGAAAGATCGCATGTCATCCTGAGCCTAAGAATCGTATGTCATCCTGCGCCAAAAACAGGATGTCATCCTGAGCGAGTCCCGGCGTGCCGGGACGAGTCGAAGAACCTGCGGTTGCTTTTGTCTTTGCCTTTTGCACGTTGCGATTGGAACGGGGACCCGCCTTTCTATTCCCTGTTCCCTGTTTTTTTGTATCAGCGCCTGGCTTCACCCAAGCCGCAAAACGCCCACCCATTTCCGAATGAAAAAGTCTGCGGCAAAGCCGCGTCCTGAAACCCAGGCGCTGCGGCATTCGCCTATCTCAGCAGCATCACCGAGCAAAGATCACCACAAGAGGTTCTTCTTGAAACAGGCGCGAAAAAGATCACGAGCGCGTACACCAGGGAGGTATATTGATTCGGCGCGGATGAAGCCAACCGCATTTTCTTCAAGAGTTGATTTGAAAGACATTATTTGCTTGTGGCTTTCCACGTAATCGGGGTATCATCTGCCCATCTCGCTTCAAAAGCTTCCCCAAAGGCTCCACGCGAGACAATGGAGGTTCTTTGACAATGCCAGTAATCAGAGCAGCGCGCCCCCGTGTGTCTTTTTTCGCCGCAACGCTGTGTCTTGCACTGTGTGCCCAGGTTGCCTTCGCAGCACCTTCAGACGGGCCACCCGTCCAGGGCAGCACGGTCGGATACGTCGACAACGCCATAGTAGGATCTCAAATCCGCGTACGGTTTGACGCCGGATTTGGCGATTCTCAACCGGACCTTGCTGAGTTCTTTTACGCGCAATGCGGTTGCGATGGCGGCACCGCAGCAGGCCCTAAGCCAGGTCTGGCAACAGATCTGAATTTCCAGCAACTCTACCTGCGCGGGGAATACGCCCCGAAGAAGTTCATCTCGTTCCTCTTCGAAGTGCCGCTGCGGTTCGTCCAGCCGGTTAGCTTTGCCCCGGCTACCGTTGCCACCACCCCAGGCTTCGGCGATCAGGCAGGCCTGTCGGATGTTTCGGCGGGTTTCAAGCTGGGGGTGGTGGCTTCAAAGCAGCAGGCCCTCACATTCCAGTTTGTTTCCACCTTTCCCTCGGGTGATTCCGGCAAGGGGCTGGGAACCGACCACTACACCGTCGCGCCCTCGCTTCTTTATTACCGAAACGTGAGCGACAAGTTTTCCCTGGAAGGGGAATTTGGCGACTCTCATCCTATCGGCGGCGATACTCCCGGGTTCGCCGGAGATGTGGTTGTGTATGGCATCGGTCCAAGCTACGTTGCATACAAGAGCAAGAATGTGCAGTTCGCCCCTGTGCTCGAACTCGTCGGCTGGAGAATCTTCGGGGGCATGTGGAACAACGCCGCACTCATCGGAGTTGTCTCAGGAAAACCCATCGACACAGCAGACGGCAGCAACATTGTCAATCTGAAAGGCGGGGCTCGGACCACCATCGGAAAGAATCAATCTTTCTATGTGGGCTATGGCCACTCTTTGACCACGGCGAATGTCTGGTACAAGCAGATTCTGCGAGTCGAGTACCGCCGCACCTTCTGATCGATGCCTCGTGCCGGCCCTCCCCTGCCAGGAACGCGGCAAGAGGAGAGCTGGTTGATCGATTCAGCTACTGTCGGACGGGATCAAATAGGAGCTTGAAAAAGGCCAGGCCCACGTCTCACTTGGTGGCCGCGGGCTTGGCGGGCTTTTTCATCTGTTGATCGATCCAGTCGCTCAACGTGTTGTTCTGCTTGAGTTGGTATTCCAGCGCCTGGCTTGGTGCGGCTAATTCGTCAAGGAGCTCGTGCGCGCTGTCGCTGGCTTGCTTCGCCTGTGCAAGTCGGTTCTCATCTGCCAATGAGCATGCCAGGTTGAAGTAATATTGTGCCGCTTCCGACTTGTACTCAAAGTTCCCCGGATCGCTCCGTCGCAATGCATTGATGAGATTAATCGCCGTTTGATTCCATTGGGCGGCTTGCGCATGCGCGTTCTGCGCGTTCTGCGTGTCCAGGTAAACTCCCAGATCGGTGTCCACCCGGGCCAACTCCTGCTCCGGCGCTGGTTCCGGCTCTGCCTCCTGGCCGGCCGCCGTCTGCCCGGGCGTGGAAGCGCCGTCGCCACCTAGCTTCTCCAACAATTTGGCGGCAAGCTCATAGTCGGCCTGGGGATCGGCTTTGGTTTCATTGAGCAGATTTCCGCGGTTATAGTAGCTGCGCGCCAAATCCTGCTGGTAGTAGCGATTGCTGGGCTGGCTTTGAAGCAACGCCTGCTGAATCGCGATCGCCTGGTTGTATTCGTTTTGCGCATTGGCGGCTGTGTCTTGAGCGGGCTTCTGCTTGCTTTTCCTCCAAAGGCGGTAAGTCTCGCCGAGCCAATTGTGGCAGTAAGCCAATTCCTCCCGGTACTCCGGTTTGTTCGGGTGATCCTGAGAGAGCGTCAGAAACTGAGTAATGGCCTGGTTGTATTCATTGACGGCATCTTGATAATCGTTACTGAGACGATCGATGTCGCCGATATGAGAGTGCGCCATGGCCATCTCCTCCGCAACCGTTTCGTCGCCAGGTTTTTGCTTGGCAAACCCGTTGTAAAAGACCATTGCCGCATTCATAAGCTGGACCCTGAGCTGCTCTGTCTCCGGAGACTCGGGCGCTTCCGCAGATTGTTGCGCGCCCGCAGAAGAAAGGCTCTCCTCCACTGCGTTCTCCGCCATCCCCAGGTTCTGGTTGGCCTGGGCCAGGTTGCGGTCAGCGTCCGCCTTCTCTCGGACCGCGATCCATGCAAAGGTCCCCACCGCCAGCACCAGTATGCAGAGAACGCCAAAGGCAAATTGCCAGGCGCGCCTTCTGGCCAGCTCCTTTTCCCGCTCGGCCTGGCGCTGCTTTTCGCTGCGGTCCAGAAAATCCATGGTCCGCGCGAAGTGCGAATCGTAGCGTTCCGCCCACGCCGCAGTCGGCTGGTTCTTGCGCCGCCACTGCAATGCCGTTTCAAGCTGCGGATCAATCCACAGACTCCCGGATGATTCCGCCCACCATGAAGCAGCCTGCGCGATCCGCAGGTAAAAGGCGGCAGACTCGCGCTCTTCTTCAGTCCAGGCAATGAGCCGCGCCCAGCAGCGCATCAGGCTTTCGTGCGATAGGTCCACAATGGTGCGCGATTCCAGGGCCACGCCGCTGTGGGGCGTCAAAAATGAGCGTCCGGCACGGCGGAAGATCTCGACCAAATCGATCACTTCCGATTCCGGAGCTTCGCAAACCGCGGCGAGTTCCTGAATCGAGCACGCCCGGCGTATTCCTCGGGGATCGGAGGTTGTATCGGTGAGGGCCTTGAAAAGTCGCTCCGCGATTCGCTCCTTGCCCTCCAGAGACGCTTCCTGAAACGCCTCTTCGGCGTGGATCGACAGAGCTTCCTTGAGACCGCCAATGGCCTCGTAATCGGCAATATCGATGCTCGGTTCATCGATACTCGGTTCTTCGTGGCGGTGGCTTTCCCAGTGATCCCAGGTGCGCATCAGTGCGTGCTGCAGCACCGGAAGCTGATCCTGGTCGTCTCCCAGATCATTCAGCAGGCGCAATACGAGACGCTGCGAGATGGCGCCGCCGGCAACCGCAACGGGGC
>Ga0181527_1004431_pt1 | contig 12057 bp, 20 predicted proteins | sample PEATcosm2014_Bin_30_FD_119762 | JGI IMG/M metagenome (GOLD analysis project Ga0181527, IMG submission 119762) | Peatland microbial communities from MTU Mesocosm Facility, Houghton, MI, USA - PEATcosm2014_Bin06_60_metaG | ecosystem: Environmental > Terrestrial > Soil > Wetlands > Peat | place...
CATAATACGCTGTCATACCACGAATAACACGCGTGTTAAAGTACAGTCAGCAGACATCTATCTTAAGTACGTCAGACTCCTGTACGCTGCCGATGGTTCGGAAACAGATCACAGTCAAGATCGAAGAATCGGTGATTCAGCAGCTAGACCGGGAAGCTGATCGCTTCGGACTCGATCGGTCAGATGTCATTCGACTGAAGCTGAACGCGACTCTGACACTCGCACAGGTTCCTGCTTCGAGCGTGATTCCTTAGTGTGTGGACCTGTCCTGTCTGTGGACGGCTCTTCAAACGCGGAGGGAAGCACTGGAAGGGAAGGAAGAATGACACGATCGAAGGGTGCATGATTTGACAGAGAAGGCGATCCTGTCTGTGAAGATTCCGGTGACTCTGAAGAAGCAGCTGGAGAAGGAAGCAGATCAGAGAGAGCTGAACGTGACAGACATCGTGATCGAACGTCTTAGTGGTCCTCCCGGTCAGAGCGCTCCGAAGGCTGATCCATCCGGAGGGGTGTCGAAGCCATCAGGAGCGCCGTCGCAAAGCGACTCCGAAGCCATCACCACCGGGAGGACACCCGCTGTGTCAGATGATCTCTCTCTGTACGACGACGCAGAGCTGCTTCGAGTCCTGAAGATCAGGAAGGACAAACGCGATCAGGAGAATCACGAAATCGATCTGAAGCTGAAGAAGGTCAAACTCCTGAAGTCTAGTCCGCAGAGTCGCGACGTACCCTGTCCGATCGGTGGGTGTGTGGCTGACAAACAGGGACTTACCTTCAGGAATCAGGAGGAGCTGAACGAACACTATTACATGGCGCACCGTGACAAACTCGCAGAACGGAACGGTGTCGAAGTCGGGAAGCTGCGTTAATGGCGTGGTACTGTGTCAGGTGTGGGAGACTCGAAGGAGAGACACCGGAGGAACACCTGTCACGGTGCAGCGCGTCCTGCTTCCATCGTGGACCGATTCCGCGATCATGGGCTGTCGAAACTCGGCTGAGTGTGACCGATTGACAAAGGAAACACAGGGGTGAGAACTCGACTCTATTCCTGATCTGCGCTGTCGTCGTCGCGAACGTCCTAGCTGTCGCAGCGACAGCGTACCTAGTCCGGACGTACCAGCGACTCCGAGACTGACGGTCGGAAACTAGATTAAAGATATGCAACGCCTATATGTCGGCTGTTGCATAGCTCGGACTGATGGCTTCAGAAATACGCCGAAGCAGGAACAGAATCGCCGGAAGGAAGGTCACTCCAGCGGAGAAGGAGCAGGCAATCCTAGACCGGGTTAAGCTAGGGCTGTCGATCGTAGAGATCGCTGGTCAGGTCGGGAAGAGCCGAACACAGGTCTGGAGGATCGTCAAAAAGCTAGGAGCTGAAGGGAAGGTGCAGCTGTCCGAGACAGGACGGATCGTCACCACCGAAGCGCAGAAGCAGCAGGAAGCCTTCGAGTCTGTGCAGTTCGATCAGTTCATCCAGCGCTACCCTTCCGTAAAGAGGTGGGTGGACGATCTCCTAGTCAGGAATTCCGGGGAGCCTATCGTACTCTGGAGAGCTAATGTGCGCCAGCTGAAGGCGATCTGCGACACGCTGAAGATCAGCCCGGAGGCTCTGATCGTGAACAAAGAGACAGCGCAGGTTCTCTTCACCTCCTTCGTTCTGGAGTTCAAGAAGGACCACAGCACGAATACCCATCACTACCTGATGGCGCTCCGGAATTACGCAGCCTTCAATGGGATCGTGTGGACTCGCGGAGTGTCCGGGCTGATGTCAGGGAAGAAGGTCAGCTATGGACAGTACGCGCACATTCAGCTGACAGATCAGCAGATCGCGGAAGGGACCGAGATCGCACAATGGTGGGGAGACATCGATCTGAGAGATTGGTTCTCCTTCGGGTGCGAGACAGGTCCGAGACACGAAGCGCTCCGCGATATGCAGCTGTACACCTACGAAGTACACGATGGATTCAGCACCATGAAGGCGTACGAATCCAAGACTAAGGGAACGTGGACAAAGTATTTCGTCAATCCCACAGTGCAGCGCTACCTTCAGGAACGGATCGAGCGACAGAGGGCAGCAGGGAAGCAGAAGCTCTTTCAGAACGGAGTCTCTGATCGGGACTTCAGTACTGAGATCAACGCACGCCTGAAGAAGCTGTACAAAGCTCTGAAGATCACGGAGCCGTACTTCTACGCGCACCCTTCACACGCGCTCCGACACATCGCTGCGCACCATTGGCTCCGGCTGATGGACTACAATTACTCACGCGTCGCGAAAATTCTCGGATGGAAGAGTGAAGTCACCCTGCGCGAGTGCTACGGTGAGGAGCCGGGAGAGAGCCTTCTAGCTGCTCTGAAGGACGCACAAAGGAGACAGTCGAAATGATCTGCGACTGTCTCTGTCACGTGCGCAACGGATCGGACGATCCGTGTCTCGTCTGCTGGTGGAAGCACAGAGCGACGGTCGAACGGGTCAGGCAAAGGGTGGAGCTGTTCAAATGAATCCGGAAGCTGCTTCAGGCAGACCTGACCCGATCCGGATTCTTCACCTCCGGTGCGGACACGATCAGCCCTGCTTCTGTTCGGTCGCACCGGACCTCTTTCAACCTCACTTCTGCTTCTTCGACAATTCGATGTCTAGCGTCGTCACGGTGTCAGAGCCGTGAGTGAACACCTGTCACCGGAGGCGCTGCGCGAACTGATCGCACAGCACATTCAGAACTGTGTGGAGTGTCAGACCCGATCGGTCCTGATCCGTGACCACGCTCTCCGGGCACTCGAAGCATGAAGTCGCGTCTCCGTTCACCACCACGGAAGCCTGCTGCCGATCTGATCGTCACCGTGTACTTCTCCGCTGCTGACTTCAAAGTATTCGAGCTTCAGCCCGGAATCAGTACTTTCTCCGTAGGGTACAAAGTGAAGAGGATCGTCCGAGTGAAGGTGCAGCGCGTAGGGAAATCACGTGCTGTCGGTGTACTCTAACCAGCTGTCGAAGCGCAGAGTGACGTTGTGCGTTCCGTCCGATTTGATGTCCAGCTCGAAGTACTCACCTGTTCCACCAGCTTCGACATTCGCAAAGAACTCCAGCATCCAATACGCTGAGTTCGCGTACGCGAACTGAGTCCCTGTGAAGATGTCTGTCGCTGCCTGCACAGCTGCACCTGTGAAGAAGAAATCTGAAGCAGGAGTACCTGCGACGTACGCACCGAGAAATATCAACGATCCGAAGGACAGAGCTTTGATCTCGAAGTTAGCTGTCGTCAGACCCACCTGATCGCTGATGTTCAGGTACATCTTCACGTTGTACCTTCGATTCGCTGTCATTAGGAATCTGAGTCCTGTATTCGCGTACGAAGCTGAAGTGAACACCTGATCTGTCGTCGTCCTGACGATCGTCGGACCTCCACCCGAAGCAGCAGGGAGTCCGTGATCGTGGTCCTGTCGAGCGTACAGCTTTGACGTACCCACGACAGCAGGAGCGCCGAACGTGTCCGGTCCTGTGACTGTCGTCGCTGGAGAAGGAGCCGGATTCGCAGGGAGTCCGTGATCGTGGTCCTGTCGAGCGTACAGCTTTGACGTACCCACGACAGCAGGAGCGCCGAACGAATCCGGTCCTGTGACTGTCGTCGCAGGGCTGACAGTCGGAGTGACTACCGTCCGTTTGAACACTCGCGGAGCGTCGTCAGACATACTGACTCTGTACTCCCGGCTTCACAGCTAGATTCTGCACACCTGTTCCGGGAAGCACCCGGACTCTGTTCTTCGTGACGGCTGGTCCTGTCGTCGCTCTGTGTGGATTGGTCCACGACTGAGTACCCTGCGACGCTAGGAAGAAAATCTTCCCTTTGAAGTTCTGATATTCTAAGTCCTCACCGGGCGAAAGCTCTCCGTAGTCAGTCGCAGCTGTCTGATCCTGATAAGACCATTGAAGAGGGTAGGTGTTCGCTAGGAGAGCGTGGATCACTCCCCACTCTGGAACAGGACAATCGACAGCGATCACCGGAGGACTTCCTGCTGTGCTGGAGAGGACCACGGATCACACCTGAACTGTATTCGAGCTGAATCCTGACGCAGCGTCCACGACGACGACAAGGACACCATTACTCGCGTCGATCGTCAGAGTCAGCGTACTGTTCAGAGTACCGTTCGCTGTCGCTGTCAGGGTGAGCTTCTGCACCTGCTGGTGAGGATCGTTCCGAAGGTACTGCTGAATCTGCACGTTGAGCTGTCCGTTCGGTGTGAATCCGCTTCCTTTGAGGACTAGGGTCTGAGCTGTGCGCACGCAGGAGATCGTCGGAGGCGTGGACGCTGTGGGAGCGTAGGCTGTCACTCCCGGAGCGAGAAGTCCAGCCGGATTCGTCACGTACCCGGAGAATCCCCACATTTGGAAGGACGGATTCCTAGCGTTCAGCAGCGCGAGTCCGATCGTGACGTACGGAGAAGCAGCTGCACCGAGAGAGAGCAGCTTCACCAAATTGTCCCACCGTGGACCTTCCTCCTCTTCTTCTTCCGGTACGTTCAGCTCCATGTCATTTCGCCGGAGTCGCTGTGAGCTTCAGGAGCGTCTGAAGGCTCTTGATCTCGCTCTCCGTGTACCCTTCGACAGTCTCCGCGACGTTCTTCCCTGCTTCGGTCAGCGTCTTGATCCCCTTCGTACCCGACTCCACTAGGGTGCTGACCGAACTCGCTCCTGATTTGAACAGGTCACCAGCTGTCGAAGTCGTGAACGCGATCATGAACCGGGAATAGGCTTCGTCAGACAGCAGTTTGGGGAACACGTGAGGACAGTTCGCGTCCATCATGATCTCCTGAATCTGAAGAGCCGGAGACGTACCCACGAAGAAGTCAGAGATTATGTTGAACAGGGAAGCACCGGAGGTGAGATTCCGCAGTTCTCCAGCAAAGTACGGAGAGTCTGAAGGATTCGCCATGAAGAACGGTCGCTGATTGACAGCACAGGCGTACGCTCCACCGTGAGCTATGTCAAAGAAGCCTAGAGTCCAGAGCGCACCCATAGGAATCGAAGAGTACCCTGTCTTGACTCCTTCCCTGACGACTTCGATCGTGTCCGAGTAGATTCCTTTGAAGGTGTCGAGCGAGATTCCGAGTACTCTAGCGCCGAACTCGAAAGCGTCTCCCGGTGATCCTGTGGTCCTGACTCTCGGATTCGTACTCTTCTTAGGCGTGGGACACCACCACCGGGTTCTCCGTGTCGTGCTGGAGACTGATTTCGATCTCCTTCTCGGTCAGGTGTGCATTAACCTGAACCTGTTTCCTCAGATCACGCGCAGCTGAAGCGAGTTCCGTCAATTCTGTCTCTGTGGTTCCTGCGTTGATCGCCTTAAGCGTTCTCTCTGCCCATTTCTTCGTGCGAGAATAGACCTCCTCACCTGTCTGTTCGACACCTTCACTCGCTAGACCTTCGATCAGGAGGAGGTGCTTCTCCATGCAATCGTGACAGGGGAACTCTAGGAAGTGATTCTCCAGCAGACCGAGATTGATCGCGAGCTGTTTCTTCCTGTACACTTCGTGATCGCTGCTGTCGTGAGTCATTTCGTCGCGTTCCCTTCCTGAATCTTCGTCAGTTCGGTGATTAGGTACTTCAGACCCTCTTCGATCTCCCTGTCAGAGACAGGCGCGAGTCGGTTCTGAAGCTCTTTCATCAGGTCCACGGTGTACACTCCAGCGATCTTCTCTGTCGTGGGGATACAGAAGCGGTCGAACAGACCACGGATCACCTGAATGATCTGCGTCTTTTTGTCCTGGAACTCTCCGGGACTGTAAAACATCAGGGCATCCTCCTGACGTTGAGTCCCGGAATCGGTGTGTCACCTGATCCGGCTGTGACCTTCTGAAGCATCTTGTACTCGTAGATTCTCAGTCCTGCGAGTACTTCCGTGAACGACAGCGTTCCTCCGGCTTTGACACCGATCCGTCCGTCAGGGAACGCTTCGATTACGATCTGCGCTCTGCGAACTCCCTTCTCGTTCACGCTCATGGGTGTGTCAGCACCACCGATCCGGACGCAGCTTGCACAGCTTCAGGTACAGGAAGAGGTGGAAGGCTGAGAGCCTGTCGAAGCGAGTTCCTGACCACGGCTCTCTCTCGCTCCAGCAGGAGTTTTTCAAGATCAGCAATCTCCATCGCGAGAGGTGACTGTCCTCCTCCACCTCCACCGAGAAGATTTCTGATTCCTCCTGCCTGTTTGACTTGATCCTGAAGGAATCCGAGAATCCCACCTCCTGACTGTGGTCCAGCTGGTCCAGCTGGTCCGGGTGCAGCCTTCTGATCGACGTACTGCTTCAGCCCTGCGCTCTGAGAAGCGAAGCTGTCCTTCAAATCCTTCGGAAGCTGTGTGCAAAACGACTCGATCGCGTCGATCCGTGGAGCTAGTTTGTCTTTGATTCCTGTCAGAACGTCACGCGTCAGCCCTTCGAGTCCGTCCACCTTTGCCTTCAGAGTGTCGAAGTCCTCCTGACTGACTCCCTTCAGCTCCGGGACAGGTGCAGCTGGAGCTTCCTTCCTCAGATCGCGTACGATCGGAGACTGTTTCTCACTTCTTGATTTGGTCAAACTTCGATCCTCCACAGTTCGGACACGCCTTCAGGGTCTTGACAGTCTCCATCGATCCTAGATGTACACCACAGCCGGGAGTCGAACACACAGTTTCGTCTTTGAAGCTCGGATTCTGAGTCCCACAGTCAGCGCAGAAGCGCGGTTGGTACGATTTGACGATGTGGGGAGCTGGTCCGGACTGTTTTTCAGGCTCCGGGACAGGTGCGGGTGCTGGTGTCGGCGCTGCTGGAGTCTCCGGGAGCGAATCGTCAGCTCCCTTCTCCTTCCGGAGACGACTGATCTCCTTCTCTAATTGACCGACTCTCTTCTCCCTAGCGATCCCTTTAGCTTCCAAATCGATGTTTTTCGCACGTTCCTGCTTCAGTTCTTCCTCAAAACTGAATTTCGGTGTACTTCCGTCCGCGTCGGAGTCTTTCACCATCAGTCTGCGCTTTGGAAGAGACAGATTTAACTCTTCACCGGAGGAGAAGAGAACTCAATGGGCAAGATACACGGTCCCAAACATGGGAAGTGTTGGACCTTCACGCGTGGTCCCGGTGGAAAGAAGCGGATCAAAGGTGTGAAGTGTCCACGGAGAGGGAAGAGGTAGGAGAACTTGGAACTCTCAGCAAAAACAACTGACCTTTTAGGCGATCTGACGACTGTCGGTGTCGGTGTCCTAGCGTGGATGAGGACCAGCACCAAGAAATTCGGAACGTACACTTCACTCAAAGCTCAATTCGAGGACGCAGCAGCGAACACGGTCGGCGCAGGAATCGTCAAACAGATGGATTCTTCTTACGCAGGACCGGGGAAGCTCCAGCCTGCGTTCTTCGGGTGGGCAAACAAGACGACAGGTGCAGGAATCGCTCTCGGTATCGCTGATTGGATCGTCGCTGAAGTCTATCCTCCGTACACGAAGGACTTTGACGGTCTGAGGAAGATCGTTCAGGGCGCAGCGACAGGTCTAGTCGTAGGTGGAGCGATCGGAGGCATCTTCGATCCAGAGCCGGGAATAGGAGGCATGAACTATGCAGGCATGGAGTCAGGGACTCCTGACAGCGCATCGTACGTGAACGCGTGCGTGTCACACAACAGAAGCGCGGTAGGTGGAACCTAGATGGGGTTCCGAACGATCGCGTACTCAGCAACGCAGGGAGGAGCCGTCACCTCACTTACAGCTGTGACAGCTCTCGCTGACGACAGCATGACCAAGATCGACAGCACTCACTACAAAGTACCTTCACAGAACCTCCTGATCGGACTGTACGCACACGGTTCGGCGCTCACGCGCTATCAGATCAAGACTCCTTCACTCGCAGGGAATCAAAGAGTACCTGTCGAAGTGGACGAAGTGGATCAGACAGCTGCGACGACAGCGACGACAGCGTTCCCACCCTTCCAAGACTACGAAGCCGATCCGGTTCCTCTGATCGCGGGTGAAGGAATCGAAGCTGACATAATCTGCTCAGGTGCAGCGCAGACGACAGTCGTCGTGTGGCTAGGTGACTCTAGCGTGTCGTACGTGACAGGTCCGGTACTTCCGGGAGTCAGAGCTACGTCAGCGCAGACACTCGTCGCGAACACGTGGACGAACTGCACACTCACCTTCGACAACCAGCTACCAGCAGGAGCGTACGCTGTCGTAGGCATGGAAGCGTTCAGCGCCACAGGGCAGGCTGCGAGACTCGCCTTCCCGGAGCTAGGACCAAGACCCGGAGTGATCGCTGGTACACAGCCATCAGTCAGGGGACAGTTCTTCAGGACCGGAAACTTCCGATCCGAATCCAAGACAGGGAACGTGTCGTGGGGGAGCTTCGTTCAGGACTCACCTCCGAGCGTGGACTTCCTAGCAGGCGCAGCTGACACCTCCGAGACTGTGATCTTCGACCTAGTGAAGATCGCTTAGAGGAGCCTTCAAATGGCTCCTCACATCTCCTCTGAGGAGAGAGTCAGAGCATGGTCAGCGTAGGCGCTACGACTCCGGTCAGGCTGGTGAACGCAGGGAAGCAGGACACACCGTTTCTGCTCGAAGCTCCGATTCTGAACTTCAACCCGGTCGAACTCGCGTACAATAACGCGGACTTTGCAGCAGGGATCGGGTACATCACGATCTCTCCCGGATCGAAGCTGTACTTCGCTCACTTCACAGGCGCTCTGTGGGCGCTCTCGACAGGTGGGACTCAGACGATCAACATCGCGTATCCTTCAAATCCGGGTCAGGTTCCTGTCTTTAACTCGGACATCTCAGCGTGGCTGGTCGCAGCTCTCCCGATCGACCTGATCTCAGCGTCAGGGCAGAGCTTCGTGGGTGGTCAGAACGTGTCGATCACCCTGAACACGTACATCTTTGCAGCGAACGCGAACGCCTTCGTGGGAGAACAGGTGTACAACGTCCCGGTGAACTTCGAGTTCTACATTCTGACAGCGACAGCAGGGAACCTCACAGTCTATCGGAATTACAACGGAGCCGGAGTGAACTCAGCAGAAGTCTTTGCGGTCGCAGCGAACACTCCTGCCCGGTGCGTTATCCCGGTGGACTACCTAGAGACGATCAATCTGAAGTACAGCGCCACAGGAACCTTCACTAAATTCATGGCGAGACAGCTAGGAGTGACATTCGCGACGGTGACCAGCTAGTGACAGGTGGAGGAGTCGCTTCAGCACCGTACGTGATCTTCTCGGACGCGTCGTATCTCACGGTCGATCCTTCAGGGAATTGGGGATTCTTCACTCCCACAGGGACAGAACTCTTCTTCGTCAGCAGGACACAGGCTGTCGGAAACTGCGTTCCGGGAATCTACGCGGAGAATGACCTGTACGGACAGACAGGGAACGTCGCTTCGATCTGCACCCTCACGCCTGCTGTCGAAGGGCTGTTCAGAGTCTCGGTCGCGATCAACGTCACCTTTGCTTCGACAGGCTCCATAATCGAGTGTACGTACACGGACCACAACAGCACAGCGCAGACTGACAAGATTCCGATCGCTCCGACAGGGACAGGAACCTTCACAGCCGGAGCCTTCACCACCGTGGACAGGTGGTCCGGTGAGATCATGATCCGGGCGAAATCTACGACAGCGGTCGTCGTCAAGACAATTTCGTACGCGACAGGAACGTACGATGTCAGCGCCGTGATCGAACGGCTGGCGGGAACCTAAGATGGCTGACAAACGGATCAACGACGCGATCGAAGTCGGCGCAGCTCTCTTCCTGCTCGGTGAAGCGTACCTTCTAGCGACGAGTCCACAGACCGGAGGAGGTACAGGTACAGGTACAGGAACAGGGACCGGGACAGGTGGACTGTCAGTCACAGCTTCAGCGTCGAACAGCTCTGCTGTCGTGGGGAACACAGTCTCCTTCGTCGCGTCACCTTCAGGTGGAGTCCCACCGTACACGTACGCGTGGAGCTACGGTGACGGAAACTCCGGAGGACCGGGAAACACATCAGCGCACGCGTACCCGGCAGCAGGCACGTTCACTCCTTCTGTCACGGTCACCGACAGCGCCGGGAACAGCGCGACGTACACCCTTCCACCGATCACGATCACAGCGTCAGGAGGTGGAGGCGCTGGAGGTCTAAGTCTCGTACAGGTCGGTACAGTTTCGACAGCGACAGGGATACAGATCAAAGTCACCACGGAAGCGTCAGGAGGAACTGCACCGTACACCTACGCGTGGAACTTCGGAGACGGTACGAATCCCACAGCTGCGAGTTCTAGCGGATCAGCGACGCACACGTACTCGATCGCAGGAACCTTCACCCTGACGGTCACAGCTACGGACAGCGCAGGGAACACGGTCACACAGGCTGTCGGAGCTGCTGTGATTCACTCTCCGACAGCGACGATCACCCTGACGATCACGAACTCAAAGACATCTGCAAAGGTCGCAGGCGCGAAAGTGGTCCTGACTTCAGTCGCGAACAGCTCCGTACAGTTCTCCGGAGTGACGGACTCCACAGGAACCTGTGTGCTGACAGGTGTCACGCTCGGAACGTACAACGTAGCGGTGTCAGCGACAGGGTACGTCACAGGAACTTCGTCAGCTTCAGTCTATTCGAGCTGGTCCGCGAGTATGACACTCACTCCTTCGTCGTGATCTCATGCCTGACCAAGACCCGGACGATCCACCGGGCGAACTCGATCCTGTGATTCCCTTCAGACTGAGCGACAGGCTCCGGATCAAAGCACTCGAAGTGAAGGTGAATGCTACGCTGTGGCTTCTCGGTGCTGGTGTCGTGGGTGTGGTCGCTCTAGTGGGAATCCTTTTAACAGGCGTGAAGGTCGTCTAACTAACATGGCTGGAATATCGAACAACGCGCAGGCTGTCCTAGTGACCGGATCATCGGTCCTGATCTGCGTCGGAGCGTACACCGGATACACCGGAGGGAATCCGTGGATCGCTCTCGGACTCGGAATCGTCGGATCGATCGGACTCGGACTGAAGGAAGCACTCGGAATCCTGACAGCGTAAGATCGGACAGAGAGGGAGTCGGGCTTTCCTCCTGTCGTCTAGCGTATGCGACAGAAGGCAATTTTCACCGACTCCCTCAACCTTTATCTAACGAACAGAGTGAGTCAGCAGCATGAGTGACGAAGCAGACCTGTCTCTGTCAGACGAATCGAAGCAGACGATCTTGGACACGGTGTCGTACCTAGATCGGAAGCACAGCCGAGAAGATGTCACACCTGACGAAGCGATCGAGTACCTGAAAGGCTGTGCGAGCTACGTCAGGGCAGCTCACGCTGACTGATCGTCCACGACAGGGTACTTCTAGGAGAAAAGGGTGGGGGTTTTGGGCGAGACAGCGGTAGCGTGTCCGATCTGTTCGGTCCTCACGGTCACAGACGAACTCGACAAACACCTGTCTCTGACACATCGACTGATTTGGATCAAGCTCCGTGACGCGTTCGGGAAGGGTGCAGACAAAGCGCTCTTCATTCGGGTGTACGATCTCGCAGAGCTGAAGAAGGCGAACCTGATCTGACAGAACGGTGCGCGACAGTCCTTCAGGATCGGCTGACTGACAAACACACTCGCTGTCGGAAGAAGCCTGTGGTCCGGGTCAGTTATTCAATCGCACAAACGAGTCAGAACTTCGTACTCTGCCTTCCCTGTCTGATCGCGTGGGTGCAGCACCTCATCCCGGATCTGAGAATCGTCCCGATTTGAGCGTCAGAATTTTTGGGGGAATCTTCGTTAGACTTTTCGACCGATTCTGTACGGTCGCGAAATGTTGCATACGTTGAACTGCTGTCCGCTGTGCTATGAAACAAACCAATAGCTTCGAGAAGCTGGACGGAAGGCAGTTTGACGGTCGTTATGGAACGAAAGACGTTGCATAGGGCTGTGCATAGGGTTTTGACCTTAACATCTGACCATAATACGCTGTCATACCACGAATAACACGCGTGTTAAAGTACAGTCAGCAGACATCTATCTTAAGTACGTCAGACTCCTGTACGCTGCCGATGGTTCGGAAACAGATCACAGTCAAGATCG
>Ga0181527_1004435_pt1 | contig 12049 bp, 12 predicted proteins | sample PEATcosm2014_Bin_30_FD_119762 | JGI IMG/M metagenome (GOLD analysis project Ga0181527, IMG submission 119762) | Peatland microbial communities from MTU Mesocosm Facility, Houghton, MI, USA - PEATcosm2014_Bin06_60_metaG | ecosystem: Environmental > Terrestrial > Soil > Wetlands > Peat | place...
CTACCGGATGCGCGCCTACGTGGACCAGCAGAAGCTCAAGGGAGGCGGTGCTATGGTTGGCTGACCCCCGAGACCTGAGCACTTTTCGTGCCCATCTCTGTGCACTTTTCGTGACCACCTACAAACGTCAACAACATCAACGTGAACGTCAACTTGGCCACCATGCAGCCCGCAAGGACTGGCTACCACGAGTAGTTAGAACCCCCCGTACGTCCGACAGCCGTTCACGCCGGCACCTTCGAGCGGCGTGCACGGCGGGCGGCGCGCGCCCCTTCGGGCAAAACCGGAGCCGACGGCCCCTTCAAGAGTCCGAGGTCGAGTGATCCCGCCTGCGGGCTCTTTAGCTCGCGGGCGATATAACTCCACTGACCGCGTCGGACGGCGGCACACCGCCGGTCCCGTTCGCGGCGAAGTACCCCACTGCTGGGGCGCCGCACCCCAGGTCCATGGACTGGGTGAGCGTCACGGGGTCACCACCCAGCGTGATGGTCGCGCTGGTGGCCGTTACGGGGGGGTCACTGGACGGGCACACGCTGGTGCTGCCGAAGACGAGGATCGCGGCTGTGCCGGGCTCGATGTCGATCGTCTCCGTCGCCAGTGGTCCCGGCGGGACGGCCTCCACCTCGCCCGAGCTGAGGGTGAACTGGATCTCCGGTGGACCCGCCATGTAGCACGCGGTGGACGTGGTGTTCGTGAACTCGACGCTCTCTCCCTCATCAGCAACCGAGTAGAAGCTGCCCCAACCGACGACCTGAAGATCGCCGAGGGTGCAGACGACTGTCGCGGGCGGGGGCAGTGTGGGCAGGGGCACGTTCGGCGTCGGCTTTCCCGGATACGGGGTCAGCGGGGTTGGTGTCGCGACCGGACCGCTCGTGCTCGGTCGCGGTGCCGTGGAGCCCGTGAGCTGGGAGTGGACGGCGGCAAACCCGACGATGATGGCCGCGGCAGCCGCCAGGCTCACCAGGCCGGTCGCCAGCGCGCGCCTGAGCCGCGCCCCTCGGCCTGCCACTGCGCGGGCGATCGCCCGCTCCTCGAGATCGGCCGACGGTTGCTGCCGGCGCCGGTGAGCAACATAGGATCGGATCAGGCGGACGATGTCGTGGTCAGACGGCGGATGGTCAGACATCGGCCAGCTCCTTCCTGAGCTTGGACATGGCACGGCCCAGGTGACTTCGGGCTGTCCCCGGTCGGCAGCGGAGCACCGCCGCGCACTCGGTCACGGTGTAGCCGTCGCAGAGATGGAGGACGATCATGGCGCGCTGGGGAGGAGAGAGAGCGTGCATCGCGTGCTGCACCGAGACCAGGCGCTCACCCAGCTCGGCGGGCTCCACTCCGGGCACCGGCGCCGGAGGCCCCTGCCCGCCCGAGGTGATCCAGCGTCGCAGGACGTGCCGCTGGCGAAGGCACCGGTGGACGCAGATGCGCGTCAGCCACGCCGACAGGTCCTCTCGCCGCCGCAGGGAGGCCCAGGCCCGCCAGGCGAGCAGCAGGGTGTCCTGGACCGCATCTTCGGCCTCGTGAGGGTCGTCCAGGATGGCGACGGCTATCCGGTAGAGGCGGGCTACCTCCGGCGCCACCAAGACCTCGAAGGCACGCCGGCGGTCCTCCTCGCCGGCGAGAACCCCCATCACGGTTGCCCCTGTGTCCATACCCATTAGATACCGCAGAGCCGCAATCTTCTTACCGGCCGGAACCGAGCAGGCCGACGCCCCGGCCCGGCTTAGGCGTCCACCTCGACGCCTCTCCACCTCCGCGGCTCCATCGTCTATCACTCTCCGCCGGCCCCAGGCTGCTCACGTCAGATCTCACCTCTTCGTCCGGGAACCTGTTCAGCCTGTTGGCGGCTGGTCGTCCGCACAGGTGTTACTCGTGGTTCCGGAGGGCGTCGTGAGCGAGTTGGCACAATCTTCGTCGACGTACATCGTATAGCCGCCCCAGGTCTGTTCAATCCCTGATACCGAGCCCCAATACTGCTTCAGTCGCTGATTGTAGATCCAGTCGCCGTTCGGCACGCCGTTATCGGGCGCGCAGGATTGATCGTCCATCACAGCGGTGTTGTAGTTCTCGTCCCAATCGGCTCCCCAGATGAAGTACGGGACCGGGCTTATGCCGGCCAAGTCTGCGAGGTACGACGTGCAGACCGATCCGTACACGCCCGGGAGCTGGTGGTAAGAGCCAGTGTCTGCCTCCGCGTCCCACCCTTCGATGAAGGCGTCGACCGCGGACTGGAAGGAGTACCCATCGCAACTTCCTGGGCTGTAGCCCTCCAGGTCGTAGATGAGGGGTACCTCCTGCCCATAAGCCTCCACCCCGTCAGCCTCGAGCTGGTCGGCAGCGTCGTTCTCCTGTGCAACACCTTGGCTGTATGCAGTACTTGGAACGTAACTGAAGACACTGCTATTTACAGTACAAGATTGAGGGGCCTGAGGGCCGACCCACGTGTACTCGAAGTTCCATCCGTAGCTATTGACGGTGTCCAACCAATCGGACATGTGGGTATCGTTTGCCAGGCTACACCCATACTCAACACCGCCGATGTAGACGTTGTACCAGTAGTACGGCGAGTAATCCCACCAGTACAGCATGTCAGTGGTGGAGGGGAGAGAACAGACGTCGAACCCTAACGTGATGTTCAGGCCGTTGCCGTCGCTGATGGCCAACCCCGGTTGTGCCGGAGCGAGCACGGCGACAAGTGCGGCGGCCGCACCGAGCCCGGCCAACCGGTACGCTTTACACCTTCGACGCGATCCACCCGCTGGTGGCGCCGCGGCTGCGTGCCCGGAGCGAAGCCTGCGCAGAACCCGGAGCGGGATCCCGACATCGATCATGTCCCGTCCTCCTTCCTGACGTCCACTTGAGTCTCAGCGCGAGCAGCGCCGGTCCTTCCCAGCCGCGTGAATCTCTTCCTCGACCTTCACGGAGGGTGACTCGCCCCGACCCCCCCGTCTATCCCCCTCGCGTGTAGATCTGGCATCCGGAGGTGAAAATTCCACGCTCGGTGTGGAGCCGAGGAGCTTTCCGACCGCGCCGGCGCGGGTGCGCACCCCCAGCCTGCGGTAGACGTCTCGCCAGTGGCTCCTGACGGTGGCACCACTGACCCCGAGGTCGGCGGCAATCTGCCCGTTGTCGCGGTCCAGCGCGGCGAGCTGGACCACGCGGAGCTGCTGGCGGGTCAGCACCGCGGGAGCCGCTGCTGCGGCTTGGCGAGATCGGACGGCAGCGACCACGGCCGCGGATTCCTGAGCGAGCTCGCTGGCCTTGGCTGCCATCTCTCGGGCGAGTCGGCTGAGGGCCTGGCCCTGCGGCTCCACCCGATCGGCGAACGCCTCCAGCAAGGCCAGGACCGCCACCTCCGTGAGGGGCTCGGGACCGGCGGGGCCGAGGTGTCGTCCGTGACTGGCAGGCACGCCGCGGAGGGCCTGGACCTCCTCGGGGTCCGCGGTGTCGGGGCGGATGTCGACGTCGCTCTCGCCGGGCGGGTGGCCCGTGTCGGGACGCGAGAGGTCGGGCACGGCACGCTCTCCTTCCAGGGTGCCACCCCCCTTGTAGCGCCCAGGATAGGCGAGGCCGAACGCGGGCACCTGATGCAGCTGTCACCGGCCGGTTAGCCGTTTGCATCCCCCGAGCGCTACCTGTCGGCGCTCGGGGGTGCAAACGTCGCTGGTCTGCTCGATTGCGCCCGCCTAAAGCCGCTCGGAGTCGCCCTGACGGAGGTCGTCCACTGCAAGTCCACCGCGGAGGTCGGCGTGGCCCAGGCACTCTCCACCTGCACCGAGAGGTGGCTCCGGCCGATCCTGCGCCTCGCCACCGCCCGTGTTGTGGTGCTCCTGGGCCGCCGTGCTCAGCAGCCGTTCCTCGCCCTCTACCCCGGTCTGGCGCCCGTCGCCCTCAGCGGCCCTCAACAGGTCGAGGGACGACCCCGGATCATCCTCCAGGTGCCCCATTCCAACGCTCACGTGAAGAGAGCCAACCTCTTCCCCCTCACCCCGGACCAGCGCGGGGCGGTGCGCGCCCACCTGCGAGGCGTCTGAGCCGGCCCGGCTCCCGAACCATGCGCTGGGCCGTGGGCGGGCTGGTGCGCGGCTCCCAGGTGAGCCAGGGAGGGAACCCCCCCAGCCCCTGATCGTCGGCACCGGCGCCTGACGGGCGAACGCGCCTGTCGCCCGCGCCCCGCCACGCCGCCATCCCCCGTCCTCAGCGGGACCGCTGCGGGCCGCCGGAACTCACGGAAGAGGCGCTGCGGGCCTGGCTGGCGCCCCTGACCGGGCTCGGAGCCGCCAGTGCGCTCGCGGAGGCCATGGCCGGCCTCGCGGAAGTTCCTCAGCCTGGCGAGGGGTAGGGCGGCAGCGACGCGCCCGACCTGTTGGACGGGGTACCGGAGAACTCCGACGATCTCGGCGGCGCGTCGACCCGACGAAGTGTCGGGCTCCTTACCCGGATCAGGACCGGCTGAGACCCTGAGGGCCTCCCTCCGCGCTCGGGCTTTGGCCTCATCCGCGTTCCTGCCCGCCGCGGCCGTGCCTCAGCTGGCCAGGGCTTCCCCGGGAGCCGACCAGACGTCCAACGTGGGGTGGCGAACCGACTCCGCCGTCAGCATCGCCAGGGTGGCGATCCGGGCGGGCGGGGGCGCGGAAGACAGGATGACCAGGCCCACGGAGCACAGCTCCGCGACGAGAGGGGCTCCAGATGCTTCAGTCCCGTCCTGGAGCGCCGACCGACGGATCCAGCGGAGGATCTGGGGCATTGACCGCAGCATGGTCGCGGCTCGACGCACGTCTTCGGGTCGCGCACGCTGGAGGTCCCGGAGCAGAAGGTTTGACCCGTCATCGGGTGCCAGGGCTGCCGCGGCCATCGAGGTGACGTCACGATCTCGGCGGGGCCGGGCAACCCAGGCGGCATGCCAGCCGCCGCGGACCGCAGCCGGTCCAGAACCGCAGGGCGCGACCCGCGGAACATCCGGTCGACGAGAGCCGCGCCGATGTCCAGGGCCCGGGGATCCTCGAGGGCAGCTCCGAGCAACTGTCGCTGGTCGGGGGTGAGGCCTGGAATCGACTCGGGGTCCAGATCGGCAGCTGCGCGGCGCACCTGGCGCTGGATTCGCAGCGGAGTGCGGGCGCTGGTCCTGCCCTCCGGCTCGAGCGCCATCTCCTGCCGGGCCCTGCTGGCCATCTTCGCGCAGGCCCATGTGAGATCCCCGACGAGACGCGCCTCGTCGCCACCGTAGCCGGAGGCCCAGAGGAGAAGCCGCAACTCCCTGACCTGGGTGACGCCAGCCTCACGCAGCCGAAGGGCTGCGAGCAGTCGGCGGTACGAGCCCAGGACTGGCCACTCGCCGTGCGCCCCGTGGCAGCCCTGATGGAGAGTGAGCGAGGGGCCGCTTATGACGCGGTTCTTGGAGCGTGTCCACTCGTCGATGAGGGCGTCGGTGACGGCGACGCTATAACCGCGCGGGGCCGCCCAGGCCACCGCATGGGTGATCAGGCACGAGCGAGAGATGAAGCGGCGGTGGCGGATGAGGCAGCTGTGCGCGGTGATCATGGCGCCTGGCATCTCAGTAGGCGAGGAGGAGCCCCGTGGCAACGACGGCACCTGCGGCGCTGGTCCGGCTGGGGGCGTTCAAACAGCGCACCCAGGCGACAACGGCGGCGACGAGGCGGGCGAGGAAGTCGAGAACGTCGAGAGCGTCCATTGGAGTGATTCCTCCTGTGTGGTGCGGGATTGATCCTCCCGATGATCTTGGCTGGCATCGCCCAGGCATTCCACCCCCCGGGCACCCGAGGTCCACCACGCCCGCCGGGGCGGCCCGCTCGCTGCAGCGGGCCACCACCGCCCCGAGGCGCAGATGCAGCTGGTGCAGTCCGACGGGGGCGAAGCCCAACGCGCCCCCGGGGGGGCCGGCCGCGACTACTTCTTCTTTGCCGGCCCGTGGGAGGTGTCGGGGGTGGAGCGATCGTGCCGGGGCACCTGAACCGTGTGGCCGTCCTGCTTCCGCTCGTAGGGCTTCACGGGAACGATCTTCTTGCCCTGCTCCGTCTCAGCCATGTGGCCGCCTCCTTACCCGCCCCGCGTTCCCCGAGCGGGGAACATCGGTTCGTATTGTACCTCCGACGCCGGGCGGCCCAAGAGGTTCTTCTCGTCAAGGTACATTCCCCAACACTCGGGTGGCCCAGTGTTGGGGAATCACATCTATGAAGGGGTCGTCCCTGTCAAGGGGGTCGAGGTCCTTGGGGAGAACATCGGGGAGGTGGACGGTGGTCGTTGGCCGCGGTGACCACGGGGTGCGGTCGGATGATCAGACCACACATCTATTCGGGGAGCTCCCATGGTGGGCATGCGGCCGGGGCGGCTCAATCACTATGAGCAGCCGCCCGATAGTCGGGGGCTATGTGATTCTCGAGCGCGCCTGACCACGTTCGACGAGCAGGTCATGCTGCGGCCAGCGGGTACGCGGCGCATCCGGCCGGGTCGCGTAACGCGTAGAAGCAGAGACAGAGCAGGCGGCGTGCCAGGGCCAGGCGGGCGATCTTGAGACCGCGGCGTCGGGCGATACGCGCTTCGAACTGACGGAGCTCGGGGTCTCTTCCGGTGTGGTTGGTGGCTGCCTCCACCAGGATCCAGCGCAGCCAGCGCGAGCCCTGCTTGGAGATGTGCCCTCGCCGGGTGTGCTCGGCGCTGGAGCGCTCGGTGGGCGTGAGCCCGGCCCAGGAGCAGAGTTGGTCGGCGCGGTGAAACCGGCTGACATCCCAGACCTCGGCGATCACCGTTGCCGCGGCCACGAAGCCGATCCCCGGTATCCGCATCAACCGAGGCAGGGCGGGATGCTTGCCGAACACTGCCTTCATCTCGTTATCGACGCCCTCCACCTCGATGGCGAGGGCGTCGATGAGGCGCAGGCACCCATCGATGCGGTGCCGCGAGAGGGGCGGCAGCTCGAGCTGAGCGAGCAGCCGACGCCCTGCCACCCCGAAGAGGTCGCTCATGTCGGGGGTGATGCCGTGATCGGCAAGCACCGCGTGGACCTGGCAGCGCAGGCGCGAGCGGATGCGCACCAGCGCCGCCCGCGAGCGGACCAGCCGGCGGGCCTCGCGGGCTTCAGGTGGCGCGATCCACGCCTCGGGCAGCAGGTGGGTGCGGAGCAGCTGGGCCAGGGTGGTGGCGTCGATGGTGTCGTTCTTCACCCGAGCTGAGGCGATCGCCCGCGTCGCCAGGGGGTGCGACATATGAGCGGGTATGCCGACCTCGTCGAGGAGGTCGGCCAGCCATCCCCACCCGTATGTGGCCTCGAAGGCCACCTCGAAAGACCCGGGCTCGAGCTCGCCGAAGACACGGAGGAAGTCCGCCGGCGAGCTCGGGATCCGGCGCTTCCAAACGACGCTTCCGAGGTCGTCGACGCCGACCAGGTCCGAGCGCCGGCGGTGCAGGTCAATGCCAACCGATACCATGTGCTGGGGCCTCCCTTTCCGGGCTCTTGCTTCTGCCGGAAGTGTCCTCTCCCTCAACGGGGGAGGCGGGAGGCCTCCCTCTTCATGGCATCACTTGATGGCTCGCTCTCTGGTCACGTGCTCCCAGGGATGACGAAGCATCCCTGACCACGGGTCCCCTGGAAGTCGTTCCACTCCGAGATCAGCCAGCCGCCGGGCCCTTCGTCAGGGGTCGCCGGGTAGCGCGCTCGCAGGCGCTCAGCCGGCGACGATCGGGGTGACCGGCGTCCATGTACTGCCACCGTCCGACGTCTGGAGGAGGCCGGACGCCTGTGTGTCGGAGTTGAAGGTGGTGGCCCAGCCGAGCTCCGAGGTCACGAACTGCACACCGGTGATCTGGTCGGCGCTGGCGCGGGCGGACATCTGGGTCCAGTTAGCCCCTCCGTCGGGTGTGACCCACAGCGTCGTGGCCAGCGGCGGCGTTTTGGCTGTGGTGGTGGTGAAGGTGAGCAGCCAGCCGTCCGCGTCGTCGAGGAAGTCCGCGGTCTCCGGAGTTTGCCCAGTGCCAGGCATGGCGATCTGGCTCCAGCTCCGGCCGGCGTCCGTGGTGATGCACAGGGTGGTGGTCGACTGCCCCGACGGCGCGAAGCTCCCGACCGCCACTAGCGCGCCCTCTCCCGACCAGACCTGGAGCACCTGGGTGGTCGGCTGCAAGAGTCCGGAGGTCGACGGCAGTGGCTGTGCGCTCCAGCTGCTCCCGCCGTCCTGGGTGACCCAGAAGAGGGGGCCAGTACCATCTGTGCTGCTCCCGATCCACCCGGTGATGGGATCGACGAAGGTGGCGCTTCCCTTGTCACCGCCGAAGGGGATGGAGCCGGGGGAACCGGCGGGCTGGGGGCTTTGCGGGTTGGTCTCAGCCACCTCGCTCCACTCGACACCGCCGTCGACGGTCTGGTAGAGCGCCATGCCCGACGATCCCATGGCCGCGCCCTCATACACGGAGAGCCAGCCGTCCTCGGAGTTCACGAAGTCCACGGTCCCGCCCGGGAAGTCCGACACCTGGAACGTCCCCTCCTCTGTCCAGGTCGTCCCACCGTCGACCGTCGACCAGGCGATCAGCTCGGCGCTCTCGGGCCCTGGCACCGGATAGCAGTTGTAAAGGGTGCCGGTGAGCGCCTCCGCGGTGCTGGCGTCAAGGAAGGAGGCGGCCACGAACTGCTGGTCTCCGGCGAGGGGCGGAGAGGCCACCGTCCACTCTGCGGCGCCGTCCACCGTGCGGAGGATCGCGCCGTCGGAGGCGCGCTGCGCCCACCCGCTGCTGCTGCTGAACATGTGCAGGTTCTCCAGCTGATCCTCGCTGCCGGCCTGCGGCGCGGGGCTCGCGCACGGGAAGGGTGTGGGCGTGGGCGTTGGCGCGGGCGTGGCGGTGGGAGGCGCGGGGGTAGCGACCGCGCCGATTTCGGCTAGCTGCCATTTGCCGTCCCACGTCCAGGTGTCGCCCAGGTACTCCTCGGTGTCGCCGGCTGGGTAGTTGCCTCCGAAGAGGACGATCGCCCCGTCGCCCGGGTCGTAGGCGACGGACTCCTCGGTGCGCCACGGGATGGTGCCGGTTGCCAGCTCTCCCAGCGCACCGGGCAGCGCGGCGATCTGCGTCCATCCCTCGGGGCCCCAGGAGAACACCGACCACGCCATCAGGAGCACGCCGTCCTTCGCCGAGCCCACCGGTCGGCCAGTGTTCAACAGCTTGACGCTGGCGGCGCCCGCGCTTCCGGTCGGGCCCGTGCCGAGCAGCTCCCAGGTGGACCCGTTCCATGACCAGGCAAGGGTGGTGAAAGCGGTCGCCGTTGCGGCCGAGCAGCCTACCTCCGACACGGTGTAGAGGATCAGCCTGCCACTCGAGGGATCGTAAGCGAGGCTGCCGAAGTTGGCGGGACCGGGCGCGGTCGCCGGCTGCAGCTGCACCCATGCGCCAACGCTCCACTGCCAGGTCACGGGGTCGGAACAGCCCCCACCCAGGCCGGTCACCAGGATGAGTTGCCCTGATGCAGCGTCGGTCGCGAGGGCGTCCTCCAACGCCGGGACCGGCAGACTGCCGTGTGGAGCCGCGCTCCAGCTGGCCCCATCCCACGTCCAGGTTCCCGACTGGGGCTCTCCGCCGACTACGGAGCTGCCTCCGCTCAGCACCAGCCGGCGGCTCTGCGGGTCGTACGCCAGCATCGCCTGGGTAAGGGGAGGCGGTGACGATCCTGGATGCAGCTTCAACCAGACACTGCCGTCCCAGCTCCAGGTGTCGGAGAGGGTCGTCCCGCCGTCGTCGCCGCCATACATGACCACCGTGCCGGTGCCAGGGTCGTAGGCCATCGCCGCGCCCTCTCGTGGCGGCGGCGCGCCGGGGGTCGCGGTTGCGATGCTGCTGGCCGACGCTGTGGAGGTGACGCCTGTCGTGATCGGCCGCCCGCACGCGGCCACGGCAACACCGAGGGCGAGCGCCCCAACTCCCAGCACAGCTGCTCGGCGGAGCGTCCCCCTCGGGTGACAACGCCGAAAGGGAGGCCGGGGCCGACGGCTGCCCGAGCCAAGAGCCCGCGGCTCAACGTCCTCCTCAGGACCTGCGCCCCCGAGCATGTCGAGCACCGCCTTCCACATGTTTGGCGCCCGCCGCGGCCGTAGAGCCGCCATCTCTTGTATGTACGTCGGAAAGGCGCGAAACGCTACGCCTGCCACGCCAGAGGGCCACCGAGCCTGCCCCCGATTGGCAGACAAGCCAAGCCAATGGGTCCGCCAGAAGGGCAGACGATCTGCGCCACCGCCGACGGGGGGACCTCGTGGACGGCGGCGCCGTTCGTCATGGGATGGGACGGCGCGGCTGCAGGGTGAACGGCTCGCGCAGTTTGCTCCGAGTGTGATAACGGAACACTGGGCTGGCCCAGTGTTGGGGAATGTCCCTAGATGTCCGGGCGCCTTGATGGGAACCGTCGGCCTCAGCTCGGCTGGCATGACCCCATCACGAAGATGCCCTCCCCGTTGAGTTCCACCGGCAGGGTCGCCACCGCTTGCAGGGCCGACGCCGGGTCCCACCAGTAGAGGGTGACGGACGATCCCGGCGCCAGAGGCCCGGCGCCGTCGAGGGACACGCCAACGCGACCGCGCACAACGGCCGCGTTACTTGCGGTCGTCGCCGGCATCTCTTGTATGACACTGATCCACACCCAGTCCCCGTCGGCGGTCACCGCGATCGGCCAGGTGGAGGAGCCCGCTGCCTCGGGAGGCGCTGACCAGATGACGTTCACCGAGCCCGGCGCGGTGAGGAGGATGAGGCGATCGACGGTGTTTTGACCCTGTGTCGACGCCCAGAGGACGGGCTCGTCCGCGATGTCGACCGCCATCAGGCCAAGCCCGCCATACGGGGACATCTCCGTGCTGAACCACGTGGCCTCCGTCCCCGTTCGGAGGTCGTACCGGACCACGGTCTGGGATGGTGCATCCTCCTGGACGTACCAAACCGCATCGGCGCCCACCCGGGGTGCGAGGGAGTCGCTCAGAGCGGTCAGGCTGAAGTTGAGCCCGATCCGGCGCTCGGCACCACTGGCGGGATCAACCAGGTAGACGGGATAGGTGGCCGCCCACGCGTACGCTGGGCCGGCAGCAGGAATGGCGACCCCGTTGGGCGAGGCCAGGGGCGGCACGGTCAGTCGTTCGACGACGATCCCCTCGTTGGCCCACCCCAGCAGCACGTCGTACTCGCCGCTAGGAGTGATGGGGCGGGCCGGGCCTGAGGTGCCGACAACGTAGAGCCGGCCCGCCGGTGGCAAGTTGGGGTCGCTCACAGGGATGGTGGGCTGGCCGACGTAGGCGAGACTACGAAGGTCCGGTGATGCCACAGCCCCAGTCGGCACGGCGAGCCACCCGCCCAGGGCAGAGAGGTAGACGCTCATCTCTCCGGATGCGGTCGACGGCGGGTTGGGCCCCGGGGAGGTGGTATCAACACTGAAGTCCCCGGTCGCGGTGTCGAGGAGGCCCAGGCTGTCGGAACCAGAGCCGTTGCTCTCCTCCACGGGGAGTTCGCACGCCGCCGGGGACCCCGCCGGGCCCAGCGCCGCAGACGCTGGGGTGGGGGTGGCCGGGGACGCGCTCACCTGGGCTCCCGAGGTCGCGGGCACCGGGTGGGACGCAGGGCCATGGTGTCCGCTGATTGACAGGTCAATGACGGCGAAAGTGGCAGCTGCGACGGCGACCGCAGTCAGGGCGGCGAAGCCGGCGCGACGCCTCATCGCCGGTCTCCCCCGCGGCCCAATCGGCGCAGAGGAGTCCTGGGCTGCGGATCAGTGATCTCGGCGGAAGGGCGCGCGGACACCAGCGTCGTTAAGAACGCATCTCGAGTTCAAAGAGTTCCCCCGACCTGTTTCAGTCGTGGCCCCAGGAGGAGAGGTTCGACGGCTTCGGTCCGATGAGAGTGACAGCACCCTCGCCTGGCCCAGTGTTGACAAGTGTCACCTGAGGGACGCGGAGGACGTAGATACTGACGAGGGGTGGCTCGCGTCCTTCCCGGTATTGAGGGCGATGGGGTGAGGCTCCAATGGCTGGCCGGCATCGCGATGATGACGGCCGCCTGCGGGCCGGGGATCCAC
>Ga0181527_1004438_pt1 | contig 12045 bp, 11 predicted proteins | sample PEATcosm2014_Bin_30_FD_119762 | JGI IMG/M metagenome (GOLD analysis project Ga0181527, IMG submission 119762) | Peatland microbial communities from MTU Mesocosm Facility, Houghton, MI, USA - PEATcosm2014_Bin06_60_metaG | ecosystem: Environmental > Terrestrial > Soil > Wetlands > Peat | place...
CGAGCATCATTTTGCGTAAACGGGTCATAGGGAACCTCCTTATGACCCGACCTTACCCGATCACGACAAACCTTCAACTCCAAGCACGCGAAGCGTCCGCCGCCCAGCGGCTTCGTTCAAACGCGGCTGTGGGAAATAGCTCCTCCCTTGTCGCCTCGTGTTTATCAACAAACCCGCATGGGGAATCCGCAGTTCTGGGCGAGCGACGGCGCGCTCGGAAACTATGCTGGGTGGGCACATTGCCGGATGAGGAATGAAAAAAGGAAACTGGCCAAACTGTAGGTCTTCAGTTCTCAGTTTTCAGTAAAATCTCCGCCAGCGGGGCGAAGGTATGCTAGCTCTCCGATCTCTCTACGGGAATTTCCTGGAGTTCGGTTTCGGTCTCGCGAAGCTCCATTTTCGTCAACCTCCCGATTCTTGCCCTGGAGACAGAAGTTCACTTTCCAACGATGTTCATTATAAATGAACAACACTAACAAATGAACAGAGGCGTAGCGCTGGCCTGCTTGCCAAGGTCCGCGGCTTCTCAGGTTTTCAGCAGCGCCCCGATGCATCGGGGCGGCTTGTCTTGGTTCGGAGGCTAAATGTCGGTGTTGTAGCGCTGAACTTTAGTTCAGCATGTGCCGACCTGAAGGTCGGCGCTACTTGGTTCGGAGGCCAAAAGCCGGGGAGTCACAGATAAAAAGCTTAACGCTGGAGGTCAGCGGCGGGGGCGGAGGCGATTCGAGATAGCGGATTCAAAATTCAAGATGGCCGAACGCGGGTGCGACGGCCCCTCGGAAACTGTGCTGAGTGGGTAACTCAGCGGTTTGGGATTGAAGAACGGAAATTGGCCAAACTGACTTATGATCGAGTCATCCGATCAACGACCCATCGAGTCATCATTTCATCGGGTCATTGAAAAACAGTAAATGGCCAGATGGCCCAAGGGTTCAATGGTTCAATGGCCCGATGAACCAATGAATCAATTTTTAGGGATTTCCTGGAGCTCGGTGGGCTGCTGGCAGCAGACGCAGTTGCCGGGCTCCAGCGCCACGATGTTGCAGGTGGCGCAGAAATAGCGCACGCGAAAGAGCTTGCCATTATGGATTGTGTAGAGCCACTGAACCTCGAAGGTGCCACCGGGCTGCGGGGTTCCTTCCAGACGCACCTCGCGGCCGTCCAGGCGCCTGTCCTGCATGGTGTGGAGAAGGTGGGGAGTATCGGCTGAGAGCGCCTGCTCCCGGCCGTTGATCTTCAGCAGGGGACAGTCTCCTCGGGTGGTCAGCAGTTGACCTTCGAGCACGGTTAGAGGCTTGGACTGGGCCGCCCACAGGCTTGAGGCGAGAAGGGAAGCGAGCGCTATCGCCAGAACCCAGGCCGCGCCCCGCGAAGGGGTCAGTTCTATCTTGGCCAGACTTCGTTGCCAAGGAATTGTTGCTACTGATTTCATTTTATGCTCAGCCTCGCCCGGAGGGCGAATTCAGAATTCAAGATTCAGGATTCCGGATTCGAAATGCCATGCCGCGCGCCCAATCACAAATCGCCAATCGCAAATCACCAATCAAAGATCGTCAATCGCCCATCGCAAATTCAATATGCCTTGCCGCGCGCTTCAATCGCAGATCACAAATCGCAAATCACAAATCCCAAATTCAAAATGCCGCTCAGCGCGCCCCAATCACAAATCGCAAATCACCAATCAAAAATCGCAAATGCCCAATCGGCAATCGAAAATCGGCAATCGCAAATCCCTTCCCGCGCGCCCCAATCACAAATCGCAAATCACCAATCAAAAATCGCAAATGCCCAATCGGCAATCGAAAATCGGCAATCGCAAATCCCTTCCCGCGCGCCCTAATCGCAAATCGCAAATCACAAATCACAAATGGTCCTACCCCTGCCAATGGCCCACCACTGTGAATGCCAGGGGCAGGTCAGCCCCTTGCCCGTGGCCCTTCATTTGGACGTTCCAGTTGCCGGAGTCATCTTTGGCGACGGAGGGAAAGCTGGTGCCGCTGACCGGCGCGCCCACCAGGAACCCGGGATGGGGCGTGCCGGAAGCCTGCCGACTCAACTTCACCACGTCGTCGAACGGCAGAATCTTATCCGGGTCATTGTCGGCGGAGACGGGCGCCAGAACGAAGGCATCGCGAGAAGGATTCACCCCCATATGGTTTCCGTCCTGGGGAATGAGCTCGTAGCGCAGGGTGTAATACCCGGCCTTGATGGTCTGATTGCGAAAATCCGTGGCGTCTTTGGGGAAGTGCAGAACGCCCACGAACACGCCCGCGCTCAAAGCCCCAAAGAGAACGTCCGATGAGGCGTTGGGGTTCGCACTGGTGGGGAGAGTCTTGCGCAACCATACTTCGCAAAGGGTCGCGCCCTGATCGCTCGAGACGCGAACTCCCTGGGCGTCAAGAGTGCTCTGAATGGGGGCGGGAATATCCGCCGGTGCGGCGCCAATGGCTTCCGCCTTGTAACTACCTTGGCCGAAGGCGCTCGCGAGCGCACAGAATTGAATGGCCAGAACCAGTCCGAGTACGCGATGCAGTTTCATTGACAAACCCTCCATACCCTTTTATTAGATGTCATAAATGCGAAACGGGAAACTCCCTGGCGGAAGTTTCCCGTTCTTGCGCCGGAAGGTGCGTTGGAGCCTCGTAGGCTAGAAGCTGCCCACAAAGGCGCTGCGCTTGTCCACGTTCTTCCAAACTTCACCCAGGCCCTTGCCGGAAAATGAGCTGTCGAGCGTAAAGGCCGGCATGGAGTGGGCGAGAGCCACGAGGGGCGGGTAATAAACCGATTCGTTCCCGCACAGGTGATCGCCCTGGCAAAGGCTGCGCGTCTCAATTTGGGCGAAGGTGCCGGCCACCAGCTTGGCCGCGCCGTGAAGATCACCATGTTCCACCGTCATTTGGATGGGCGCCGTCTCAACTCGCACCACGTGGTCCAGCAGACCGCCCGCCATGGAGGCGGCAAACGCCGCGAGGGCCGTCCGCTGCTGGCTGGTCGCGCGGGAATCGACGATCAGCACCGACCGCGCGGGGTAAGGGTCGTGATAAGGATCGCCCAGTGTGGCGTGGGCCCTTACGACGGCTACGACACTAAGTCCGCTCAGGGAGACGCCTTTCCAGTCACCTTCCCGAACCTTCCAGGCCAAAATGGCTTCCTGGCCGGTTAAACTCACTTCCGACATCGCGAAGCAGGGGCCCGTGAAAACATCCGCGCTGCGAGCTTCGAGGTAATCGCCCTTCAGGGCCGCGTTTCCGGGGACTGCCCAAGCCGAAAGCAGAAATAGACAAATTCCAAGGGACAAAATGACTTTCCTCATGACCCGAACCTCCACGGAGCAAATTTTGCTTTAACGCCCCATGGACATTTTATCCCATTCCGCCGTGGGATTCAACCCGGCGCCTAACTGTGGTCGGGAATAGCGGTTATTCTTAGGGTATCCACTTTCCGCCCCCAAGAAATCGGCGCCAAAGCCAAATCCCCCCTAAAAAGCTTCGAAGCAAGCCCGTCCCGAGTTGCAAGCCTCGGGCGTGACGACTTGGCCATCCGGGCCCATGACCTTCTGGGTGTGCACGCACCAGCAAATACTGGCGCCGGAGCGGGGAACCGTGGGGTCGGGTTCCGCCTCAATGAACATCCACTTGGAGCGGATCATGCGGCACTGCACCTGGGGCTCGGTAATTTGGCGAACAGGTTCAGTTACCATTAGGCCTCTCCCTTCGCGGCACGCAGGATGGCGCGTTTCACGGCCACGCGGGCCAGTTGAACTTTGTAAGCGTTCTTCGAAAGCGGCGTCGCCTTGCTGAGTCCAGCTTTGCCCGCCTCCCAAGCGACATCTTCATCCACCGACTTGCCCTTCAGCGCTTCTTCCGCTTCCGGCGCAGGCCAGGGCACCGGCGCGACATGTCCCAGCACGACGCGGGCGCTCTGCACGCTGCCGCCTTCGAGCTTCAGGACCACCGCCGCCGCAGCGAGTGGCCAATCCAGAGCTTCTTTCTGCCGCACCTCGTAGATTGCCATCTTGACGTCCCCCGGATGCGGGACGAGAATTTCCGTAACGATTTCGCCTGGACGCAGCGCGTGTTCGATCTCCTTGTCGCTCTTGGGCGTTACAAAGAAATCTTGCACGGAAAGTTCGCGCGCGCCGCGCGGGCCGTGGAGTCTCACCTTGGCGTTCAAGGCGATCAGGATGGGAGCCAGGCTCGATGGGCTTACGAAATAAGCCGGCCCGGAATTCCCCAGGATGGCGTGGTAACGATTGTCGCCGTCCGGGACCAGCGGCTTGTCCCTGTAAACCGCCAGCAAACCAAACCCGGCGCGGTAGTACCAGCAGCGCGGGCGCTGGCAGAGGTCGCCCCCCACCGTTCCGGTGCTGCGGACTTGCGGGCTGCGGACGCCCTCCGCCGCCTGAACCAAGGCGGGGTAGTGCTCTCGGACTTCCGCGCTCTCGATCAACTCTTCCAAGGTCACGGCGGCGCCGAGGCGCAGCCCCGTCACACTCCGGAAGGAAATCCCCTTGAGTTCACTGACGTGTTGCAAGCTCACCAGACGCTTGGGCTTCGAAACGCCATCCTTCATCAAGCTGATGAGGTCGGTGCCCCCGGCCAGTGCCAGGGCTTCGCCCTCCGCACCGGTGAGCAACTTGACGGCTTCCTGGGTTGACTTCGGCCGAGCATATTCAAAGGCTTCCATTAGGCAACCCCTCCTTCCGTAGGGGCGAGCGGCGCTCGCCCAAGGGCCGAACGCCGTTCGGCCCTACCTTTCTCGAGTGCGGCCAGAACTTTGTCTGGAGTCAGGGGGATGGTCGGCACCCGCACGCCAATGGCATTGGCCACGGCATTGGAAATGGCGGCGCCGGGGGAAATCACCGGAGGCTCGCCCAGCCCGATCGTCCCGCGTTCGTCGTAGCCGGGGCCCGTCATCATATGGACCACCAGTTCGCCGATGTCTCCGATGCCGGCGAGCTTGTAAAACTCCATATTGTTATTCAGCATGCGCCCCGTGATCTGGTCCATGATTTTTTGTTCGAACAGCGCGTAACTAATGCCCATGATCATGGCGCCGAGGCACTGGCTCTCGGCGGTTTTCAGGTCGATGATGAGGCCGCAGTCCTGCACCGCCACCATCTTGTTGATTTTCACCAGGCCGGTTTCCGTATCCACGGAGACGTCGGCAATCTGTACCCCGCCCACGCCGCTATCCCCCAGCTTGCACTTGCTGGCATCGGGGTTCTTCCCCATGGCCTGAATGCTCTTCACTTGTAGCTTGGCGCAAGCTTCCTTCCAGGTTAGTTTCTTCGAGTCATCGCCCTTGGCCTGGATGTGCCCACCCACGGCCACCAATTGGTCTGTCGGAACGCCCAGACTAGGGGCAACGAGGGCAAAAAGTTGGCTCAGAGCATCGACCGAGCCGCGGCGGGTGGAGGCTGACACGCCACCCACCGTCGTGCTGCCGCCCGAAGCATTGTCAGGAGGGTATTTGCTATCGCCGATGTTGACCGTGATGGCCTCCACCGGCAGCCCGAAGGTTTCCGCGGCCACGATGGCGATGACGGTTCGGGTGCCCGTTCCGAGGTCCTGGCTTCCTATGGTCACTTCCACGGAACCGTCGGGGTGAATGGTGACGTTACACATGCTGTTGTGGCCGCGTCCGCCCCAGGTGTGCATGCTCACCCCCATGCCGCGCTTGATGTGGCTGGTGGTTTTGTCTCCCCGTGGGTGCCAGTTCTTTTGCCAATCAGCGAGCTCGGCGGCGATCTGAAATTCTTCCCGGTAGACTTTCCCGCGTCCTCCCGCAGCAAGGTCAGCGTTCTTGGACAAAAACTCGATGGGGTCCATGTTGAGCTTCGCGGCCAGATCTTCCAGTGCGCCCATAGTAAGCACCGCTGCCTGCGGATGATCTGGCGCGCGCCAAGCGCGGGCGGGTCCGGTGTTCGTGCTGATGGAGGTATGCTGGGTGGAGCTATTAGGTATCTCCAGCACGTAAGGAAGGGGAGGCATCCCCGTGCCGGTGGGACCACCCGTGCCCCAGGAGTGGGAATCCCACGCCACCAGCGTTCCGTCTTTTTTCGCCGCCACCTTGATTTGGGCATAGCTGGAGGGCCGCGCCCCCGCCGCTTCCATTTCCATGTTGCGATCGAGCATCAGCTTGACGGGCTTGCCGGCGGCCTTCGCCAATTGCGCCACATGGATGCCCCATTCGTCGGGACCGAACTTGCTGCCGAATCCTCCCCCCACGTAATTGCAAATGGTCTCAATATTCTTGTCGGGAACATTTACCCCTTGCTCGCGCAGCGACTGTCCGATTTGGCTGGGGAGGCCGGGAACATTCTGCGTGGAGGAATAGGTGAGCAATTTCTCTCCCGTCCACTCTGCCACGTTTCCATGGGCTTCCAAGCAACAATGGGTGATGGTCTGGATGCCGTAATAACCCTCGGAAATAACCACGTCAGGGTCGCTGAACGCCTTGGCGGGATCACCGGCCGTCTTGCCCCCGGCGCTCTTGGCGTGGTCGCCGGCTTGTTCCAGGTTTTCTTCCAGGACCAGGTAGGGGAGCTCCTCGAATTGCACTTTGATTTTGCCAAGGGCATCCTCGGCGATTTCTTCGCTCTCGGCGGCGAGGGCCACAATTTCATCGCCGACCCAGTTGGTTTCTTTCCCCACGCCCAAAATCACCTGCACGGTTTTCACCCCGGGCAACTTTTCCGCCTCGGAGGTGTCAAGGGCGGTGATCTTCGCGTGGGCGTAAGGCGAGCGATAAATTTTGCCGAACAGGAGCCCGGGCCGGTTAATGTCGTAGGTGTATTTCGCCTGGCCGCTCGCTTTCGCGGGCCCATCAATGCGCTTGATGCGCTTCCCGATGAGGCTGCGTTCACCAGCCGCCGGCCAATCATATTTGCACTTATCCATTGGCGCGTCCTCCCTTCAGGGTCTTGGCTGCATCCAGAACGGCTTCTCGAATCCCTGCGTAGGTGCCGCAACGGCAGAGGTTGCCGCCCAGGCCACGTTCCACATCTTCCCTTGTTGGATCGGGATGTTTGTCCAGAAAGGCTTTGCAGGCGACCACAAAGCCGGGCGTGCAGAATCCACACTGTTGCGCATCGTGCTCAACGAACGCGGCCGTCACCGGGTGGATCTCACCCGTCGTCGCCAATCCCTCGATGGTCTCGAGGCGGTGGCCTTCCGCCTCGATGGCGAGCACATTGCACGCGTACACCGGGCGTCCATCCAGGATCACCGTGCAGGCCCCACAGACTCCGCGATCGCACACTTTCTTGGCGCCGGTCAGGTCCAGTTGATTGCGCAGTGCGTCCAGCAAGGTCACACGTGGCTCAACCTTCAAGCTGTGCGCTTTGCCGTTGATCTGGAGAGTAATCGGCACTGCACCCGGCCCCAGCACGCCGGGTGAAGGTTCCGGCGCCGCAGCCCCTGCTTGCGGCGCGGCCAGCAGACCGGTGGATACCGCCATGCTGGCGCCCTTTAAAAAGTCGCGTCGCGAAAGACCTTCCGGCGGGAGTTCTGGCGAATTTCTTTTCTTCCTTCGCATGTTGGGCTCCTGTAGTGGTGAAACAAAGTGTTGGTAATTGGGATTGCTGCACCGGCGCCGCCTGGCGCCCTCGTTTTTCTATTTTCCTGAATCAATCCTGAACCCGAAGCTGGCTATTATATCACCGGAAAGTGGGTTTGTGGGGAAGCGCGAATGTGACTTTTCGGGGCGATTTTGATGGTTCGGGGAGGAGGGCGACCTGGGTAGTGTCCTAAAATCTCTTGAAAGACCCTGTCGCTGGTTTCAGGACCATCAGTCTATTGCATTTTGACTCTTTCGCCGCAAGCCTTCGCAATTTCAAGTTATGCCTCTGGCAAGCGAGGCGCTGATGAACTATACTGCGCCTCCTCCTTGGAGCGGGGGCGCATTATCCATCTCCCCTTAAGGCTCTTCGCATGTGGCATGAAAAGGTGAAGGCAGCATGGGAAAAACTTCGGCGCGGCGGCTTGACGCGCGCCCGCTTGGTGGACCTCCTGCTTCCTAGCGTGCGCTACCTCTTCGAGACGGAGGTGCATGCCTATGCCTTTTCGATCGCTGCCAATGCCTATCTTTCCCTTTTCCCCTTCACCCTGATTTTGTTGGCGATCTGCCGGCGTTGGCTGCACTGGGGGAAAGCCTACGAGATGGTCCTTCAGCTTCTGCACGTACACCTTCCCAGCGGGTCGGAATCAGTGATTCACAATTTGGTGCTCGTGGTTCAAGGGCGGCCACGGCTTCAGTTGGTATCCGTATTCATGCTTTTTTTCACCAGTTCGGGGGTGTTCCTGCCGCTGGAGATCGCTCTCAATAAGGTGTGGGGATTCCCCCGCAATCGCAATTTCCTGAAAAATCAGGGTATGTCTTTTGTCCTTGCCCTGGTTTCGGGGGTGCTCGCCCTGATCTTTACTCTTGCCCTTACGCCCCTGCAAGCGGGCATCACTTTCTTGATTGGCTGGATACCCTCCAAAAGCTTCCTTACCCTGGTGTCGCGCATCGTTCTGGAGGTTGCCTCCGTGCCCTTCCTGGCTTCGATTTATTTCGCGATCTACTATATATTGCCCAACGGGAAAGTACCCGTCCGCCGGGTTTTCCCCGCCGCGATCGCCACGGGAATCTTAACGGAGGTGGGGAAGGTCATCTATTTCCTGACTCTCCCGATGTTTCGTTTTCGGGAGGTCTACGGGCCCTTTGCTTTGTCCGCGACTTTGCTTTTCTGGGCGTATGCGGGCGCCCTGATTCTGCTCTTCGGGGCGCACCTCTCAGCGCACGGGTTTATGTCGAATGAGGCCACGGAGGTCGCGCCGGTGGGAAGTGAGAAACCAGGAGTTTAGGTTGATATCCATGGGAAACCGGCAGCAGATCCAAGAAATCCCGGGCGCATTGCGCATGACTCTGGAAAAGGCCCACGCCGAGTATGGGGCGGCTGTGCGCAAGGTTCGGTGGGGGGAAGGGCCGCTCAACGTATGTGGGGCGGGGGATTGCGCCGCTTTGGGCCTGGCGGCGGGCTATGCGTTTGAAATGTTTCTCGGCTGGCCCGTGGTGGCGCGCCCGGTGGAGGTTTTCCAGAACTACGGTCTCTCGCTTCTGCAACTGCGCTCGGTGCTGATGATAATTTCCGCTGCGGGAGAATGGCCGGAAGCCCAGGAACTTGCCCTTAGTGCGCTCGAGCGCGGTTGCACGACGGTAGCGTTGACCAATACTCCTGACAGCCCGCTGGTGAAATTGGCGGATCATGTTTTCCTCACTCGGGCCGAAGGTGATGTGGAATCGCCCACCGTGACGGTCTGTATGCACGCCGCCCTCAATTTCCTGGCGTTCGAAGCCATGCGGGTGCTGAAGAAACCCAAGCCGTGGTGGGACGTGGTGGAAAAGGACTTTGATCAGTTGCCGGAAAAGCTCCAGTGGGTGTTTACGCAGCTTCCGTCGGTGGTCCGCTCGGTTGGGGCAGAGGTGGCGCGCCTACCCAGGTTGCGCATCGTGGGTGGAGGTTTTTACCACTACCCCGCCTGGCAGGCGGCGCGGCGAATGCGATCCCTGCCCGGCCTTCAGGTGGAGGGCGTGGAAGCCTCGGAATTCTTGAGCGCACATGCCCACTTCGCCCGTCGGGGCGATACGCTCCTGTTTCTCTCCGGCTCGCAATCGAAAATGAAGAAAGTCCTGCATCGCTGCGCTTCACAAGCGCGGATGAATGGGGCGCGGGTGCTTTCCCTAACGGATAGTAACGATCGCGAACTTGCCGAGGGCTCGGACCTGGGAATCTTGATCCCTTCGCTGCTGGAAGCGCCGGCGTGTACCCTCACAATGTTTATGCTCGAGTGGCTGGCGATGGAAGCCCTGCGCGCGACGAAGCCATAAGAGAAAGTCAAAAGGAAAAAGTGAAAGGCCGTAAGTCTAAAATTCCCGGCGAAAATAACAAGATGCTAAGGGTTTGCACATGGAGTCACCGCCCAGTTTGGGGCGTTTCAAGAGGTGAGAATCGGCATCTGGGAGCTATCTTTATCGGAAAGCACAAACCCGGCATCTTAATGGATTCAGTAAGGCGTTAAGATATTAAGTTAGTACGGTTGACAGGGGGTTCTGATTCTGTTCTAATTGATCTATGGACGTAGGCAAACGATTAAGACAATTGCGTGAAGTTAAAGGTCTCTCGCAAGGCGACATCGAACGGCGGTCCGGTCTCTTGCGCTCGTACATCTCTCGCGTTGAAGGCGGATACACAGCCCCCTCGCTCACAACTCTGGAAAAATTTGCCAAAGCATTGGAAATAGAACCTTACCAATTGCTTTTCCAGGGTGAGGGAAAACCGTCCGCACCCAAGGTTCCCGATCAGGTGAACCTGGGCAAGCCGGTTAAGAAGCTGATAAAGTCTTTTGAGGAGATGTCGAGCACGAACCGCAGGCTTTTGCTGTCGATGGCAGACAAGCTCGCCAAGCACTGAGAGGACCCAAGCTTTTCTGTGCGCGCCGATCGCGGTTATCCTTCTCAGCTATCGCCGGGAAGATAAGGGATGGGTGTCGGCGAAAGCGCCAAGGCCCTTGTCCCTGCCTTTCGACCCCGGAAAGGCCAGGGACTGGGTATCGCGTGAAGGTGGGAGTGTCCCTCGGATACAGGGGCAAAACCAGGGTTTTCTCCTCTTCGGCAGGCCTTGGGGCAGGCCCTTCCCAGCTAGAAAATTACCCTGTCTTGATGCTGGTTTGTTGAGGGAGCTGAGCACCTCTGACCAGACGATGCGTTTGGATGCCAACCTTGAGTCCCATCACCATCTCGTCTGCGTAGGTTGCGGAACCATATTGGATTTTTCCGAAGACAGTGTGGCGCCCGTCCACCTGAAGAAAACGCCGCGGGCATGAGTTACGATCCTAACTCATCGTGAAAATAGGATAACTGGTTTGTTTTCAAAAAACTCTGAGGAGCACTCTCCATTTTTAACATCTCTAAGGGTCAACGCCCCTTGATGATTGTCGATTGTCGATTGACGATTTGCGATTGAGGATTGAGGAGTCCTGACCTTGATCCGCACCATAGTGACCCGCCTCAATTGGCGCAAAGCGGAATCTTCCATTCTTTGCATGAGCAGCAATTTGTTGTCCTTCGAAGCTTGGCCCCGGGGCTCGCAAGAGGCACTCGCTGCCTACGGCCCTTCGCTTCCCGTCTCCTGGCACCTGACTTCTTGCTCCTGTCTCCTCACTCGTCATTCGTAATTCGTAATTCGTAATTCGTAATTCGCAATTAGCATATCAACCTACGCTATTAAAGTCAAGAGAAATCTACCAGCGTTAGAGGCTATAAAATGTCGCTGTCGGAAAGCAAGCGTAGCGAGGACCCGTTTTGCAGGTCCGCGGCTTTCCCTTGCCCATCGGGGACTTCCGAGGAAAGTCAAAAGGCAAAAGTCAAAATGCAAAAGTCAAAAGTAGGGACAGGTCTATGAGAGCGGCTTTCTCGTCGGGGTCGCGAAACCTGCATAGGAAAGCACGCAAGAAAGGATGTAGCGCAGGGCTCGCGGTTCAGCCTTGCGGCTTTTCCACCGCGACGCGCATTGGGCGGCGCGGCCCAAAGGATTCGGATTGTCTCATGGCGGCGCGGCAAGAACCCGCACCGCTGGAAGAGCCGCAGGGCCGGAGTGCGGGCCCTGCATTGCAAGGTCGTAAATTCTTGTTTTCTCAGCAAGCTTTTTTCCAGCAGATTCGTAGAGCCCGCGTGAACAGCGGCTTTCGACGCATAGATGTTCTACCGAAGGGAAATGTTTCCAGCCCGCTTTGGTTGCGGCCAAAGGGCCGCGCTGCGCTACCACGCGGGTACAAATCTGGTTCTCCTGGACCCCCTTGTCCGCAAGACCTTGCGCAGTAGGGGGACGGCTTGCCGCCCTCTGGCTCCGCATTCACCCTGTGGAACGCCGGGCAGGGTAAGCCCTACGCGTGCCCCACAAAATAGTACTGAACAGGATTCGCATTTTTCGTTATGGAAGGAGGCATGCAAACCACCCAAACGATTCTCCACGTGTTGTCCAGCCCGGTAGTTGTTCGGCAG
>Ga0181527_1004439_pt1 | contig 12044 bp, 12 predicted proteins | sample PEATcosm2014_Bin_30_FD_119762 | JGI IMG/M metagenome (GOLD analysis project Ga0181527, IMG submission 119762) | Peatland microbial communities from MTU Mesocosm Facility, Houghton, MI, USA - PEATcosm2014_Bin06_60_metaG | ecosystem: Environmental > Terrestrial > Soil > Wetlands > Peat | place...
AAGGCTGGCATCCTGGGCGCCCGCGAGGGCTTTGTGAAGATGGTGTGCGACGAAAAGTATGGAGAGATACTCGGCGTCCATATGATCGGGCCAAGGGTAACGGAGTTGGTGGCCGAAGCAACCGTGGCCTTGCGTCTGGAGGGTACGGCACTTGACTTGTCCCATACGATCCACCCGCACCCCACTCTTTCCGAGGCGATGATGGAAGCGGCTCACGCCGCGCATGACTGGGCGATCCATGCGTGAAACCCCGTGGCCAGGGACTCGGGGCTGGGGGCTAGGGACTGGGGACAGTAGGATGGGCTCCGGAACCTCCAAACGACGGAACGAAGCCCTTTCCCCCGGTCCCTCGTATGATGTCCCACTTAACTATTTACAGGCCACGCACGCTCACCACCCCCTGGCCCCCTCCGTGAGAAGTGGAGTTGGTGAGCTAGCTCCCCTCCTTGGCAAGGAGGAGGCAGGGGGTGGTTGTTGTAAGGAACAGCCGGCACGCGCCCAGACCCTGATTGCGATGCGGTGCCACGTTGAACAACTCGGGCTTGTGAACTATGCAGACGCTCTGCGCCTGCAACGGGAGCGCGTGGCGGCGCGCCGGGCGGGCGCCATCCCGGACACCTTGCTTCTGCTCGAGCACCCCCATGTTTACACGCTGGGGCGCAACGCCAGGCCGGAAAACCTGCTCGTCTCCCGCCAGCAACTGGCGGCGAGGGGTGCGGAAGTCTTCGAGATCGATCGCGGCGGCGACGTTGCTTACCACGGCCCCGGGCAGTTGGTGGGCTATCCCATCTTCGATCTCGCGCAGCACCGGCGGGATATCGCCTGGTACATGCGCTCCCTCGAAGAAGTCTTGATCGAAGTTGCCGGTGATTACGGAATCGAGGCCGGACGGCTGGCCGGGGCTCCCGGCGTCTGGGTGGGCAACGACAAGCTGGCGGCCATGGGAGTTCACATTTCCCGTTGGGTCACTTCCCATGGCTTTGCCTTCAACGTCAACACAGACCTGCGCTATTTCGAGTGGATCGTTCCCTGCGGCCTGCGCGACAAAGGCGTGACCTCACTCGAACGGCTCTTGGGCCGGCCGGCCGCCATGGACGAGGTAGCCGAGCGAGTCGTGCGCCACTTCGAAAGAGTTTTCGGATTGGACATGATCGCGGCGTTACAGCAGGTGCAAGAGCTGTGAGGCTCCGTGTGAAAAGTGGATGGATGGTGATGATCATTTGCGCGCAGCTACTCGCTGGAACATTGCTGCTCGAGTGCAATGGGCGGAGCAGTTCGCGGCGCGTCGCGCCCAGCCAAGACGCCGTTGTTACTCTTCCCGTGCTTGCGCTCGATGGTGACGGCAGTCCGGTAACCGACCTCACCCAGAATGACTTGAAGTTGTACGAAGGGGGGAAAGAACGACCCATCGAATTGCTGGCGAGGGACCCCGCACTTCCCGTGAGGGCAGGCTTCTTATTGGACATGAGCCGAAGTGATTCGAACTCTGTGAAACTGCTCGAGGGTGCAAATATCGCGGCGCCGCTCTTGCGCACGGGCGATTCAGGCTTTGTAGCAGCGTTTGCGGAGAGGGGTGCGCTCATGTGCCCACTCTCATCGGACCTCGGGCGCATACAAGAAGCCATTAACTGTGGGTTCGATCCGCAAAGCCTCGGCGTCGGCACCGCCTTGTACGATGCCATCTTCTATGCCTGTAGCGAAAAGCTCTCCCTGCGATCCGGCCATCAAGCGCTGATTGTCTTTTCTGATATGGGGGACAATGCAAGCCTTCACACGCCAGAGGCAGCCCTTGCCGAGGCGCAGCGAACCCGCAATGCGATATACCCAATCGTCTTGAGAGACATCTTTAGCTCCCGGGATGACCACTTTAGCTCCGCCGGGGAGCGGGCAGCCCACACGCTTGCCAGTGAGACGGGCGGCGTTTGCTTCCGTGCTTCCACGGTCGTCGCGGCGCAGGGGGCGCTGCGGCTCATTCGAATTTACTTGGATAATACCTATATGATTAAGTACGCGCCTGCGCTGCTGCGAGTTGCCTCCATCAAGGTCCGGTGCAGCCGGAAAGGAATCAGGGTCGTGGTGCCCAGTCGGAGATTCTGACCGGTTTTCTGCGTCAGGTGTGCAGAAGTAAGGCGGCAAGAATTCGAAGCAGCGGTCGACTTTCGAGTTTCGATTTTCGAGTGAGGTGAGGTTGCTATGCCCACGAATGTCATTATGCCCCAGATGGGTGAGAGCGTTGCCGAAGGGACGATTACCAAATGGCTAAGAAAGGTCGGTGAGCCGGTCGGCCGGGATGAGCCTCTCTTTGAGATATCGACCGACAAAGTGGATGCGGAAATACCTTCGCCGGCGGCAGGGATTCTGTCACAAATTCTGGTGAAAGAAAACGAGACGGTGGCGGTGAACACGGTTGTGGCGGTGATCGATGGCGAAGGCGCTGCCGTGGCCGCACCCGCTGCTGAGGCAGAAGAGGAGGTCCCAGCGCCTCCGGCAGTTCCGGCTGCTGCCCAACCGCCAACGTCTGCCGCGGAAGTGAGGTCGTCACCGCTGGTCAGGCGTATCGCCCATGATAACCAGGTTGACCTCACGCAGGTACAGGGTACGGGATTGGGAGGCAGAATCAGCAAGAAGGATATCCTGGCTTACGTGGAACAGCGCCGGTCTGCCGCCGCAGGCAGAGCCACCGCAGCCCCAGCGCCGTCCGTGCAGCCGCCTTCCGCAACGCCCGCCGCGGTTCAGCCGGCTCCGACACCCAGAACTTTCGCTGGGCCAACGCAGGTTGTTCCCATGACCCCCATGCGCCGGCAAATCGCCGAGCACATGGTGGCAAGCAAGAGAATTTCGGCCCATGTCTACACCGTATTCGAAGTTGAAATGACCAAAGTGGTGGAGACAAGGGAGCGGCAACGTGATGAGTTTGAGCGGAGAAGCGGCTTCAAGCTTACCTACACACCCTTCTTCGTCCGAGCTGCGGTCGAAGCTATCAGAGAAATCCCTGTTGTAAATTCCTCGGTCGACGGCGCGAACCTCGTTTACAAGCGGGACGTTAATGTGGGGATTGCGGTGGCGCTCGAAACGGGGCTTATCGTGCCGGTCATCAAGCGCGCGGATGAAAAAAACTTTCCGTGCATCGCGCGCGCGGTTCAGGATCTTGCGGAGCGAGCTCGAACCAAGCGCTTGAGCGTCGAGGATGTACAAGGAGGGACTTTCACTATTACTAATCCTGGGAGTTTCGGGGGTCTGTTCGGCTTGCCGATCATTAACCAGCCTCAGGTGGCCATCCTGGGTGTGGGCGCTATCGAAAAACGCCCGGTGGTGCGCGACGATGCCATCGCTATCCGATCGATGGCCTACCTCTCCCTTTCCTACGATCATCGGGTCGTCGATGGAGCGGTAGCCGAAAAGTTCCTGGGCCGCATTAAGCAGATGCTCGAGAATTGGGACGAACCGGTACTCTAAGAACAGGTGCCAGGTGCTAGGGGCGGGGTGCAGGAGCAGTTCATGGTTCAGGATCGTCCCTCGTCCCGTTTCTTCAACTGACCACGGACCACGGGCTGTCAACTGTCGACTGTTGACTGTGAACTGCCTTTAATCACTTGCCGTTCGGCGTGGGGCTGGCGATTGGAGTGGTTGCAGGCTGAACGGCAGGCAGGCGATCCACGAGATTCCCAAAATCATCTAAGCAAACATTCGGATCCATGCCCCTCTGCTGAAGATTGGGCAGGAATAGATTAAAGTTCGTGGCAAAAAAACGTTTTCCTTCATCCTTATGGCCTAGCTGTGCGAATTGGGTGGCCATCGTTTGCAAGAGTCGAAGCGAGGGGCTCTTTTCCTGACGCCACTTGGTGAGATTCTGACGCAGGATGCCGGTGAGGTAGTCTGCATACTGGTTTGTACCGTCAATGTACTGCCCGTTGATGAATGCGTAGATCGAGAGCACGTCGGGCGCCTCGGCGCGGTCGCCACAAGCTGTCATGACGGGACGATGGGCCACGCATTCCCAACTCTTATCTTTGTGGATGTCGCGGATTTCCAGACCCTCAAAAGGTAAACCTTCCAAGCCATCGATTCGGCCCAGGACTGCTACTGCGTCCGTCCCTAGTTCGATTATCGTAGCCACGGTGCAGCAGTGGTCCCCGCCCGAATACTGACCTGCCACAACGTCCGGCACACCGTTCCCGGTTAGGCTCTTGGTGTATTCCGGGCGGCTGCGGCTACCTGGGAGGGGAAGCCCATGACGCCCGTTGAAGTCATAAAGGGTCGTCCAGGGGTCTCTTGATCCTTCCAGGGTCTCCAGCTTGAAGACCGGTTGGTTATCCTGGTTGTAAACGACAAACCGGCCAGAAGCGAAAACCAGTGGAGCGGGGCTCTGCCGGTATAAGGCAGCGCGATAGCTCTCCAGTCGATACGTCTTCAATTTCTCGTATCCAACCAAATCCGGTACTTGCCCGCGTATGCCTGTGCTGGTGAGGATGAAATCCTCGGCTGAAGATGCCACCTCCTTCAGGTTGGACGGATTCCACTGTCGCTGGATCGCCACAAAGGTGAGAACTACGATCACGGCAAGCGCGAAAGAGATCGCATTTTCGCCCTTGTGCATATCCCCTCAACCTTTCCCCAGAATGAAGAAGTTACCCCCGCCATGGAACAAATCTATTTAATCACTTCTCGCCCAGATTGTCATGAGCGCGCAATTGTGTGGGGTGGCTCAGTTGGATGGAGATTATTCCCAAGCCTTGACCGCGCCCCGCCGGAAGGAGTCCAGCACCCAATTATCCTCCGCCTGTTGATGGCGAAGAACATAGAAGTTGCCGTCGTCTGCCAAAACCTTGAAACAGTGGTAGCCTACACCATACCACTGATCCAGGACCTCTTTGACTTCGAATACCTGTCCCCCGGGCTTGTCGCCAAAGGAGAAGCGGAGGGGCCGTTCATCAGCCTTGTAGCCTGAGTAACAGTCGACATTGAGATGCAGACTCATGACACCCAATGAATGGCACGCAGCGCGTCTAAATCTGGAATACCATTCCTTTTACATCAACAGTTCTGCGCGGATAGACTGAGCGTATTCATCGAAGCCTGAAACGGGCGCCAGGCGGATATGCTCGTGCTGAAGAACGCCCTGAGAGAAGCGGACGACGGGATTGTGTGGGTCAGGTTTATCTTCGTGCCCGACCGTCAAGTGGCAAGAGTCCTTATCGAGGACTCGGTCGAAGGTCCACTTTAGTGCCTCGACGAGTTTGGAGTCCCTTTGCAGAGATAGTGTGTGGATCAGCTCTAGGCGCCCGTTGGGCCTGCCCGTTTGTGCGGGAGGCTTATAGCCAAAGTCGAAAACAAATGGGTCGCCAACGGCGGTCCATTGGGAGGCGGGGATGCGCTTTTCAAATAATCTGTGTTCCAACACCCCGTATCGGCGCAGGGATTCCGTCATTCGGTGCTTGATGCGCATCCTGGTATCTTGCTCTGTGGGACCCGCAAGGCGCGCGCCCACATACCGTTCGAAAAGGTCCTGAAGATGGGCGCGCAGGTCGGTGGTCAAGCAGGTTCGGGGTGGTGACAACTGAATGAGGTTGGAATAGGACTGCTGCATGTCGCGGACATAGCCCTCGAGGTCCTTTTCGTGTTCCCCGATCTGTTCCTCAAAGTGGCGTTGAAGCTCCTTGAGGAACTCGGTATCTGCTTGGGCGTGAAAACGATTGATGCGCCGGAAATCGTCGCTGAACAAGCAATCCAGGAACTGCTCGGGACGGGAAAAAAGGAACACCCCGATGTTGATAAACTCCTGCTTTACCGCGTCCGGGACGTAGCGCACCAGGAAGTATGAGCACTCCTTCAACTCGCTCTCTTTCATCATGGGTCCTGTCTCGATTGACCGACCACTTCAGCCTCATGCCCAATTCGGGAACGGGTGCAAGGAACTATTCTTTGCGTCAATGATCGCCTGCCGAAGTCTTCTGCGCCGCTCATACAATCTTTCCCCAAGCCGTGTCACCTGACCGGGCTCGGGCCTGCACCACTCCTCAGGCATTTGGAGGATACATTCCTCGATTTGAGAAGGATCAAGGTTCTCAATCCTGGAGAGAAAGGGTTCAAAAGACTTGAATCCCTCGACCTTCTCATAAACCAGCCGGCGTGGATAAAGACCCCGGATAGGGCTGTCCGGAAAGGTCCAATCGCCATCGTTAAAACAAAAGCCCTGATCGATGAGTAAAGCTGAATACGCAGGACCTTCCTCCTCCACAGATCGAGAGAAAATAACCTGGCGGCCGTCGCAGTTACAGGTCCACTTGTCAAAAACGAATCCCCCCAAGAAAACGGAAGCTAAGTTCCTGACGTTACTCAGCAAACGATCAGGTAGAAAATCCACTACCAGAGTTTGGCTGGGAACCCCTGGGAAGCGTGAGCCAAAATGCAGGCCTGGCAAGCAAAGCACGCGGCGGGGGCCGATTTCAAGCTCGAGGGGGGGCTTCCCACGGATAAGGCCGGGAGGAACTTCGACGAAGGCTGGGGTTGCGACCGGGAGGCCAATGAGCATGGCCAAACGACCCGCCAACATCTCGTTGGCCAGGACGCGCACATGCTGAGGGTTGTTCTGAAACTTAACAACGTAATTGGAAGCATCCTCACAACGTAGAAGGTAGGGCTGCGACGCGCCCCGCATACGCCGGATCACCTCGAGGGCGAGAACTCGAGCGCAAGCCGCGTGACCACTTAGGCCTGACGACTCACGGTTTGGTTTGAACTGCGAGACCATCCACGCTGCCTGACCACTGGCGCCGGCCATCCAGCTTATGCTGAAAGGTCAGACACACGCCCCCCCTCTATCCTCACCGAAACATTGAGCGACTATACGACCCCTTGCGGGTCTTCGGAGCCTGGCCCAGCTACCGGGTGCGGCGCTTCTTCTTGGCGACCGGCTTCTTAGCTGCCTTGGCAGGCTTCGTCGGCTTCTTAGCTGCCTTGGCAACCTTCGCCGCTTTCTTTACGGGCTTCTTTGCGGGCCGTTTTTTCGGCTCAGGCTTCGCCTTCGCGACCTTTTTCCGGGCCACCGCAGCGGGCGCAGGAGCCGGGGCCGGTCTGCGTGTCTCCGCAGCGGCCGGAACTGGTGGAGCCTCTTCGGCAGTTACGATCTCCTCTACCTTGTAAGAAACCTCCTCCTCAAGCTCCTCGCCTTCCTCGCCCAACCTTTCCTCCGCTTCTTCCTTGTAGTCGGAGGAGAGCTCGTCTCCATAATCCTCAAGCTCATCACCCGCTTTATCGTCTTTATCGAAATCCATGAATCCCTCCCCCCACCCTTTTGTGACTCACCCACAAAGACCCAGCTTTCGCCTGGGCGGCAGGTGCCAACGTCTTAACTTCTTCGCTGGAGGCAGATGTATAACACACCATTCGTTGTGTCAAGTACAATCATTGATTCAATCGTTGATTCCCGCAGAAAAGAGTCCTAACGCCCTTGGGCAAGTTGTTTGGGAGTGACCTTGGGTGTAGCCACCGTATCTCCCGGCCCCGGGGTTGCCTTTGTGCGGCTAGTTACCTTGCCAGCTTGCCGGGGATTCTTCCGCCCCTTGGAATGAGACTTGCTGGAAGCGCTCCGTCTCCCTCCCGCCACATAGATGCGAAGAGACGCTCCGGGAGTCAAGTGGGAGGCTTTCAAGTTATTCCAGCGGCGGATCTGGTAAGGAGTCACCTCAAAGCGGTCGGCGATAAACTCCAGAGTATCACCGGCGCGAACACGATACTTGACCGCGTAGCGCGGCCCCTCTTCGTGGACTCGCGCCAGAGACGATTCCTTGCCGGGGGCCAGTGGGACCACCAGGTGGGTACCCTGTTCCAAGGCCGATTCGTTGTCCAGCCGGTTCACTTCCCGCAAGGTCACAGGTGAGACGTGGAGCTTCTTGGCAATACTGGAAAGGGTTTCGCCTTCCTCCACCTTGTGAGCTCTCCACCAGATTCTCTTATCCTCCGGAATAGCTGCCACCCTTTGCTCAAACAGTTCCTTGGTTCCCTTGGGAAGGTTCAAAGCGAATTGAGGGTTGTTGGGCGGCGTGGCCCAGCGAAGTAGACTAGGATTCAGCCGAGTCAACTCTTCGACGGGCCGGTCGATGAGTTGAGCCACCAGGCGGAGGTCCGTGGGCGTACTTACCACCACTGGCTCGACAGAGAGAGGCGGGTCCGGCTGAACATCGAAGCCATAGGCTTTGGGGTCCTTCGCGATCATCAGGGTAGCCATGAAAATCGGCACGTAGTCTTCCGTCTCAGCGGGAAGGGCGTGCAGCCTTCGCAAGCTCCAATAATCAGCGTAGCCCGTCCTCTCCACGGCTGCCTGCACCGTCAAGGGGCCGCTGTCGTAAGCCGCCATGGCAAGGGACCAGTCTCCAAACATCTGGTACAGATCCTTAAGATGGCGGGCCGCGGCCTCCGTGGACTTCACGGGATCTTCCCGCTCGTCCACCCAACGGTCCTTCTTCAACCCATAGAGCACGCCTGTCCCGACCATGAACTGCCACATGCCTTTTGCGCCCTGGTTCGACAAGGCGTAAGGATTGAACGCGCTCTCCAGGGCGGCAAGGTAGATAAGGTCCTGAGGAATCCCCTCCTTGCGCAGGGTGTCGGAGATGAGCCCCTGATATATTCCCAGTCGCTTCAGAGCTGTAGTGATGTAGCCCCGGCCCTTGTTCTGGAGATAAGTCAAAACGCCCTCAACATAGTCGTTGGAAACCAGCGGCAGGTCAGACCGAACGGCTTTCAGTTCCCGCTGGGCTCGCTGCTTGATTCTTGGATCAACGGGGAAGGTTAGCCCGGAGAATGATTCGAGTGGCGTAGGGACATAATTATGCGGACTCAAGGTGTCGCCGCGTTCCAGCGCCGCCGCCTCGGCGGCGTAGACGTCCTCTACCAACTTGTCGAATTCAGCACTGAGGCGGTCGTCCCCCTGAACATCGAGGTTCGACTCCAGCAACTTCTCCACCGCTTGATCAAATTGTTCCTTAGCTCCTTCCAGGTTTCCGGAGCGATAATCGGCCATTCCGGCTTTGTAGAGGGCTTCAACTTGTGAGACGAGGACGGTGGCAGGGTTGGGGTCCAGCGCGGGCCGATTATCAGACACCGCCACAGGAGGCTTGAGCGGCAAAGGTTGAACAGCCGGAGTTGCTGCTGGGACTTGTACTACCGTCGATCGCTTTTCAGCTCCGCAACTTAATAAAAGGGCAACGGCGCTGAGGCTCGACAGGAGCTTTGCCTTTTCCGAAAATATCTCTCCCATCCTAGGTTTGATAAGTCAGTCCGTCCTTTCCCGGGTACACGAGCCAGATTTTAGCGGTAAGGCCCACCAAGGTCAACCTTAAAGTCGATCAACCCTTTTGAATTCCTAAGGTTAGACCACCGACAAAGTGTCGCGTTCCGGGTAACCCAGGAGGCGGGTTGCAGAGCAAGAAGTGTGGATGTCCTGAAGAATATTACCCGATGTGTGGGGAGGCACCCAACTTCCCCCGACTCGAGTCCACGAGGAACCTCGGCGCCTCTCGCCGCGGCTGAATTCGAGCTATTTCTGATAGTACTTAGCGTTGGTCTCGGTAAAGTCCTTCCATTTCTCCGGCAGGTCATCGAGAGGAAAGATGGCGGAAACAGGACAAACCGGCACGCACGCCCCGCAATCGATACACTCGACTGGGTCGATGTAAAGCAAGGGAACGTCGGCGAAGTTGGCTTCATCCTTACGGGGGTGAATACAATCAACCGGGCAAACGTCCACGCACGCGGTGTCCTTGGTATTGATGCAGGGTTCGGCAATCACATAAGCCATACGAAGTTCCTCCTGTGGGTACTCTTGTTTGCGTACTCTTGCGCCCCCATCTTGCCATAGATTACTTGGCCGCCCCTGGGCATGCGATGACTTAAGTCGTGCCCGAGGACAGAGTGTCTGGTAATCTGTTAGAGTGACGGTTCTCGATCCAGTTGAGACTCTGCGCCGCGTGGCGTTCTTCGCTGTTTTGCCGGTAAATGAGCTCACGACCTTGGCCTGCCATTGTGTAGCCCGGCGACTAGGCAAGGAGGAGATGTTGGTCGCTGAGGGTGATGCGTGCCATGGCCTCTTCGTCGTCCAGTCCGGAGCGATCAAAATCTTCAAGATGGCCGAGAATGGCCGCGAGCAAGTCCTTGTGATCGAGCGCGCCGGGTCCACTGTCGGGGAGCTCTCAATCTTTGACGGGGGCAATTTTCCTGCTTCTGCTGCCGCAGTGGAAGACTCCACACTCCTCTTCCTTCCCAAGAAGGAATTCCTGGATTTGTGCCGTCGCAATTCAGAAGTGGCGCTTGCCGTTATCCGCACCCTGGCGTGGAGGTTCCGTTACCTTGCGGACTTGGTGGAAGAATTATCGCTTAAAGAGGTCAGCCACCGGCTGGCGCGCCTCCTGCGTGACCGCGCTCTGAGGTTGGGCGTCCGCACGCGGCACGGCGTCGAGTTTCCCCTGGAGGAAACCAACCAGCAGATCGGCGCGGAGATTGGCACGGTGCGTGATCTGGTTTCGCGCAACCTCCGGCGTTTTGTTGACCGAGGCATCATTCGCCTGGAACGCCGCAAGGTCATCGTCCTTGACATGGCCGAGTTGGAAGCACAGGCCGCCGGCGCGAAAAGGGGTTCAGGGTAACCGGCACGAATATGGGTCAAGCGAGAATACGCCAAATCGGCAGTCCTACCAACTCCCTATTGAAGGTTTATCGACAGGCTTTGGCAAAAGGGACAACGCGCGAGGGGTGGCTGGCGGTCGAAGGTCCATTCCTTGTGGAGGAAGCCCTCGGAGCGGCTCCGGCGGTTCGAACACATAGTGTACTCATGGCCGAAAGCGGTCTGGCGAAATTTGCGCGGCTTATGAAACAGTTGCCCGCTGAAGCCGAAGCCGTGCAGGTTCCGGACCGCCTGTTCGAGCAGGTGGCGCAGACCAAGAACCCCCAGGGGATTGCCGGGCTTGTCGAACTGCCGCCTCACAACTTAGATACCATCCTCGGGGGCGAGAATCTGCTTCTGCTGGTGGCCTGCGGGCTCCAGGATCCCGGCAATCTGGGTACCCTCATGCGCAGTGCGGTGGCTTTCGGGGCTTCAGCTCTCTTCACACTCCACGAAACCGTCAGCCCTTTCAATCCCAAGGCCGTGCGGTCTTCAGCCGGCGCGATCTTTCACCTTCCGGTCCTGGCTGGCCTGGCGGCCCATGAACTCCTGACTCGCCTGCGCGCGGCTCAGGTTCGCATCATCGCCGCCGACCGCCACAGTCCCTTTTCGCTTTGCCAGGCAGATCTGAGAGGCTCGCTCGCCCTCATGGTGGGAAGAGAGGCTTCCGGCCTGCCACCGGAAATTGCCCGAGAAGCCTCGCTACTCTTGTGTATTCCCATTCGTCCAAGGATGGATTCTGTTAATGTGGCGACTGCCGCCAGTGTTTTTCTTTACGAAGTTGCCCGCCAGCGCGGTTTTAAGTATTGAGGCAATTCTTATGGGTCTGTTCGGACCGCCACAAAGCGACGTATCCCACCCTCGAAAACCGGGAGGCAAGAGTGTATCGTCGCCCCTTGCTGACCGCATGCGGCCGGAAACGATCGAGGAATTCGTCGGCCAGGTTCACATCCTGGGGCCTGGCAAGCCACTGCGCAAGCAGATTGAGCGTGACGAGCTTGCCTCAATGATCCTTTGGGGGCCGCCGGGCTCAGGCAAGACCACGCTGGCAACGATTATCGCGCGCAAAACGCGCAGCGAGTTCGTCCGCTTCAGCGCCGTCCTTTCCGGCATAAAAGAAATCAAGGCAGTGATGGCCACGGCGGAAAAAGTGCGGCAGTACGGGCAGAGGACTGTCCTTTTCATTGACGAGATTCATCGCTTCAACAAGGCGCAGCAGGACGCCTTTCTCCCTTACGTCGAGCGTGGCGACGTGGTGCTGATTGGGCCCACCGCGCGAACCTCTTCCTTCGAAGTCATTTCCGCGCTCCTCTCGCGTGCCGAGGTTTACATGCTTTCCGCGCTCTCGACCGATGAGGTCTTGACGCTACTTGAGCGCGCCTTG
>Ga0181527_1004440_pt1 | contig 12043 bp, 5 predicted proteins | sample PEATcosm2014_Bin_30_FD_119762 | JGI IMG/M metagenome (GOLD analysis project Ga0181527, IMG submission 119762) | Peatland microbial communities from MTU Mesocosm Facility, Houghton, MI, USA - PEATcosm2014_Bin06_60_metaG | ecosystem: Environmental > Terrestrial > Soil > Wetlands > Peat | place...
ATCGTCCTTACGCCTTCACGGTGATTGAAGTGTTGATTGCCGTGATCATCGTGGCCGTGCTGGGGGCCACGATAATTCCGCAGTGCGTCACGTCCAGCCAGGACACCAAGACCAGCAACCTGAATTTCAAGCTCCAAAGCGTGCGCGCGCAGTTGGAGATGTACAAGGATCGGCACCTGGGCGCCTACCCGCCGGCCACCGACAGCGCCTCGTTCGCGGCCCAGATGTGCGACAAGACGAACCCGGACACGCCCCTGAACGCTGCCAAGGGTCCCTGCGGGCCGTGCCTCGAGGGCGACCTCCCCGTCAACCCGTTCAACAACAGCTCCACGGTTGCCATCATCAGCGGCACGACCGCGCCGACGGCGCCCACCGGCAGCAGCGACGGCTGGCAATACAATCCGACGACCGGCTGGTTCTATCCGAACAACGCCGAGTTTTTCCAGCCTGCCCAGTGAGGATGCCCTTTGGCACAGCCTGCTCAGTGAGGATGCCCTTGGCGCGACGGGATCTTCTACACCGGCGAGGGCGGGTGTATGCAGGCGTCGCTTAGCGAATCCGCTGGCAGGCAGTGACGTGGACCGAAGCCGGAGCGAGGTCCTGATCGAGGCGGGCCTGGCCGTCGGCGGCCGGCTGCACGCTCGACAGCGAGAGATCATGCCCTGCGTCGAGGACCAGGGTCTCGCAGCGGAGCGGGCCTTTCCAGGGCAGGTTTGAAAGGCGCAAGGTCAGCTTGCGGCCGGCGGCGGAAAAGTTGCTCACCAGCACCGTCACGCGCTCGTGCAACCTGTCGATGCCGGCGGCCACGGCCAGGCCCTTGGGGCAAGGGCCTTCCACGCTGATCCGCTGCGGCGTGTCGACGAGCATCTTGAAGGCCTTCAGGGCGTAGAAAGTCTTTTTCGGCACGCCGTACTCATTGAACATGCCGAAACCCTGGATGTCGGCCGAATAGAAGGTCGCCCCGTCCAGCGGCGCGTCCTGGAGCAGCGTCAGAGTCGCCGCGGTAAAGGCGGCGCCCTCGGGCCCGCCCTGCCGTTGGAACCACCGCTGCTGCCGGCCCGCGTCCTTCACCGGTATGGTGCACCACTCGTTGCCCGGCAAGAAGGCCCATTCGTCCAGCAGGCTCTCGGTCTTGGCGAAGCCATGCGCGTCGAGCCAGCGGCGGACGGCGCGGGCACGGCGGACGATCTCGTAGGGATCGTCGCTGTAGGTGTGCCAGGTGAAGAAATCCAGGGGGGCCGCATCGTGCTTGCAGCGCTGGAAGAATGCCAGGGCCAGGTCCGGCGGCTCCCAGCGGTCGCCCTGCAAGCGGCCGAAGTAGCCCATGGCCGGCCCGCCGATGCTGACGTCCTTGCAGTGCCGCTTGATCGCCTTGGCCGCGGTCACATACAGGTTCAAGTACTGCTCGTCGGTGCCGGTCCACATCGCCGGGCGGTTCTCCGGCTCGTTCCAGATTTCCCAATAGCGGATCTTGTGGTGGAATCCGCCGGCCCAGCCTTCGTTGTAGTGACGCACGATGCCGACGCAAACGGCGGCCCATTTCTCGGGATCGGCGGGCGGATGGACGTAATACTTTCGCTGCGTGTGCTCGATGTTCTCGCCCAGCCGGAAGAGGATGCCCGACCCGACGTTGACGATCGCTTGCAGATAGTCGTCGGTGCGGCGGAAATCGTAGCTTTCCGGCCGGCTCGGATCGGCGGCGAAGTCGGGGAAAATGGTGTGGATGTCGACCGCGTCAGCATTGGGCCAGTGACAATCGTGGAGCCGGGTGAGCGGCACGCCGAGTTCCCGGTGCCGATCGGAAAGGTCGATGGTTTCGCCCGCGTGAATCGGCCCGCTGTTCACACCGTGCAGCGCACGGATCGTGCCCGCAGGGCGACCGCAGTCGATCGTAAGCTCGACGGCCGCGGCTCGTGTCGCCGTGAGGAGCAGGGCCGAGAGGGCCAAAACACAGCGGGCGCCGGAGCGGGTCTTGTGCGGGTTCATGTTTGCTCCGGCTCCGTAAGCGTGCGCCACGGCTGGATCAGCCGTGGCACACGTCGTGGCTGTTGGCCGGGACCAGCCGATTCGGGCCGTGTACGGCTCGGGGTGGGCAACGCCGTTGCTGCCTCAGCGCAAATCCAGGCACACCAGCTCGCCCTCGTGACTGCGGCAATAGACGCGGCCGTTGGCGACCATCGGCATCGTCCAGCACTGGCCGTCGAGGACTTTGGCGCGGGCAAGCTCCTTGAACGCCTCGGGCGAGGCCGCGGCCACCAACAGCGTGCCGCCGTCGAGCATCACGAAGAGTTTGCCGTCGGCCAGCGTCAGCCCGCCGCCGACCGGCAAGCCGTTCTTGTCCCAGAGGACCTTGCCCGTCTCGAAATCCAGGCATTTCAGGCTGGCCTTCTGGCCCTGTTGGCCGTGGACGCCATAGAGGCAGTCGCCGGAGAGCACGCAGGTCTGGCAGTGGTTGTTCATCTCCTTGTTTTCCCAGACCTTGGTGAGGTCGCCGTCCTCCAATTTCAAGAGCGTGCAGCCGCGGCCGTAGCCGCTGGAGATGAAAACCTTGCCGCCCGAGATGATGGGCGTCGCCGTATTCACCCCATACGCGGTCTCCCACTTGTACTTGGCCGGGGCTTCGCTTTTGGCCAGCTTGTAGATTGCCAGGCCGGCGCCGTTGAAGGAGGTGACGAGCTTGTCGCCGGCTTGGCTGAAGACGACGGCCGAAGCATACCCCGCGGTTTCCGAGCCGGCTTTCCAGACCAGTTGGCCCGTCTTCTTGTCCAGCAGGAAGACCACGCCCAGGTCCATAATCACGTTGTCGCCCAAGACCAGGGGGGAGCAGGACAGCGCCCAACTGCCCTTCTTCACGCCGAAGTCATTGACTTTCTGGGACCATTGGAGTTGGCCTTTGGCCGCGTCGAGGCAGACGAGCGTTTGGTCGGCGTTCAGTGCGAAGACCAGCCCGTCGTCGACCGCGGGCGTGGCCGTAGTTTCCTCGCCTTTGCCCTTGCCGGCGGCCGGCCAGCGCCAGACGACATCGCCCGTCTCGGTGTCCAGGCACCAGACGGTGCCTTGCCCCTGGGTGTAGAGCTGCTTTCCGACCACGGTCATACACGAGTGGCCGGTGCCCACCTTCTGTTTCCACAGCGGTTTCGGGCTGTCGCCGGACCAGAGCTTGAGGTTCTTGTCGGCCGAGGTATTGTCGCGGTGTGCGCCAAGGTAGCACGGCCAATCGGCCGCGCCCGCTGCCACCGCCCAAAGGGAAACACACAGGCTGTAAATCACGGCGCGTCGCATTGTCATAAGGCACTCTCCTCATTTTGATGTGGTAGAACTGCGAGTTGCCCCCCATTCTACAATATGCCGGTGCCCAGTCAACGCAAGGCGGGGATTTATGCCGAGGGGGCACGGCCTGGGCCGTAGAAGCGGCATCTTGCCGCTTTCTGGCGATGCGAAAAGAGAGCCCCGCGCGAAGCCAACGCGGCAGGATGCCGCGTCTACGTGGGGTGTGAACGGTTACCCAGGCACGTCACTCGATCCGGTACAAGTGCGTCGCGGTCCGCAGGAACAGGGCCTTGCCCGATACGGCCGGCGAGGCCATGAAGCCGGCTGCCAGCATATTGACGGCCAGCTCCTTGTAGGCGCGGCCCGCCTCGATCACCGTGGTCTTGCCCTCGTGCGAGAAAAAATAAACGCGGCCGTCGGCCGCCAGGGGCGAGGCTGAATACTGGCCGTCGATCCGCCGCTGCCAGACCATCTCGCCCGAGCCGGCCTCGATGCACGATGCGACGCCGCCGTCGTTGACCGTAAAGACTAGGCCGCCGGCCAGCGTGGGCGAGGTCTTGAAGGGCATCCCCTTGGCGACCTTCCAGACGACGTGGCTCTCGGTAACGTCGCCCCGGCCGCCAGGCCGCACCGCCCACAACTCCGACCGCCCCGAGCCGCTGCTGAGCAAGACCATCCCCGCTGCCAACAGCGGGCGGGACGTCGTCGAGAACCCGATCGGATAGCAGACCTTCCAGAGTTCCTTGCCGGTCTGCGGGTCATAGGCCATCGCGGCCTTCGAGCCCGCGCTGACCAACTGCCGCTGGCCGGGCGGGCCGATCACCAGCGGCGTCGAGTAGGCCTTGCGGAAGTCGCCGTCGGCGCCGGCAAAGTCGGTCGAGCGGTCCGTCTTCCAGACCGTGCCGCCGGTGTGCTTGTCCAGCGCCACCACGTACTGCACGTCGAAGCCGTCATAGTGCAAGAACAGCAGATTGCCGAAGAGCACCGGCGAGGAGCCCGGCCCGCGGAAGTGGTTGCAGTGCAGGTCGCGCCGCGTCCAGAGCTTCTCGCCCGAGGCGGAGTCCAGGCAAGCCGTGCCGTAGGTGCCGAAATGGACGTAAACCCGGCCGGCCTCGATGACCGGCGTAGGCGAGGCGTAGCTGTTCAAGCTGTTGATCGGCTCCGGCTGGTGGTCGTCAAACAGCAGGATGTCGTGCAGGATCTTGCCGCTGTCGCGTGCTACGCAGACGGCGTAGAGCCGCTTGCCATCAGCCGTGGCGGTCGTCAGCCAAACCTGGTTGCCCCAGATGACCGGCGACGACCAACCGCGGTCGTGAATGGGCGTCTTCCACTTGACGGCGTCGGTCTCGCTCCAGCGGAGCGGCAGGCCGACGGCGTCGGAGCTGCCGTCGCCGCGAGGGCCGCGAAATTCCGGCCAGTTCTCGCCGCCGCAGGCAACCATGCCAAAACACGCCGCGAAGATCAGCAACCAGACGTTTCGCACGACGAGCCTGTAGGGGACGGGGGCAAAGGGGGTGTCAATCGGCAGAGGCAGTGGAAAGCAAGGGCGTCCGCCCACGGCGCCCGCACACGCTATTGGGTGGCACGTCCCTGAGCTTGCGAAGGGCGTGGTTTGCGGGCCTTCCACGCCCTTCGTTCCTCAGGGCGTGCCACCCGTTTGACAATTGTAAAGGTTATTCCTTCGCCAGCCCTCATTTGTCGGCGCCCTCCGCCACGCCGACCAGGGCGTGGACCTCGTCGTGGGGATTCTGGAGCGATCTGGCCCAAGCGAGGGCTGCCGGCGGCGAGTTCTTGGCCCACGCGGCGGCGACCGCGCGAAGGGCGGCGGCGCGGTCGCGGTCCGGCGTGAGCTTTGCCGCCCAAGCTGCGGCTGGTGTGGGGTCTTTGGCTGCCCAGGCCGCACCCACCACGGCGGCGGCGCCGGCCCGGTAGCCGTAGTAATCGACCACGCCCGCCCACCGTTGGACTAGGTCGGCGGCGGCGGCCGGGTCGCGCCGCGAGAACTCCACGGCCACCTCGTGGATTACGTGACTCTTCAGCACCAGGCTCGCGCTGGCGGCCGCCAGCTTCAGGGCGCCTGCGACGTCGCTGCGGGCCAGTTGCCGGGCAATTGCCGGGTAGGCGGCGCCCGTGCCGCGATTGGCTTGCGGCCGGTCCGCCGTGGCGTTTTTCTCCGTTGCCGCGTAGTACCGCAATGCGGCCTGGGGGTCTTTCTCCGCCCAGCCCGACGCTACGCCGTCGATGGCATTGCCGCGGCAGCCGCCGGGGCCGCCCGGTAACGCATCGGCCCAGGCGGCGGCCGCCGGGAGATCCTTGGCCGCATAGGCTTGTCCCACTTCGGCGACGATCATGCCCAGCCGCGGGAATTGCTCGTGCCACTTGCCGACGTTCAGGGCGGTGAAGATCGCACACAGCTCGGCCGCGCCCTCGGCGTCGCTGCGCGCCATCTCGCGGGCCACCAGGGCCAGCGCCATGATTTTCGTGTAGCGGTCTTCGATCGTCTTGGCGTAAGCGGCGGCGGCGTGCGGGTCGCGGCTCGCCCAGCCCTCGGCCAGATCGCGGGGAAACGCCTTCTGGAACTCGGCCTCCTTACGCGACGCGAGCGCCGCGCGGGCGGCCGCCGGGTCTTTGCGGGCCCACTCGCGGAGCACGCCGCGCAGGGCGTCCACCCGGAACGGCTCATAGTTGGTGATCTTCTCCGCCATCGCCAGCGCAGCGCGCGGATCGGACTTGGCCAGCTCGCGGGCGGCTTCCATGGGCGCCGTCCGCGGCGTATTGCCCCAGCTTTCTTCCTCAAGGTGTTTCCAGATGAGCTGATCGGCGAGTTTCGGGTCCTTCGTGACCATGCCCACCACGGCGTAGCGGAGCGCCGTGTTCCGCTCGTCCAGGGTTCCCCGGGTCTTTTCCTTGAATCGCAGGCCCCAGTCGCCCGCGGCCTGCGGGTCGGTTTGACCCCAAGCGAACATGACTAGCGACAAGAGATCCCGCTTCGCGGTCCAGGACTGGAGTTGATCGGCCAGATCGGCGGCTCGCGCAGGATCGCTGCGCGACCATTGTTCGGCGACGGCGTACTGGGCCCAGGTCCTTGCGAAGCGGTCGGTGATCTCCGCCGCGCGTTTTTCGGCGGCGAGCAAAGCGTCTTGCCGCGGGGATTCCGCTGCCGCGGCCGGACCGGCGGGGGCGGCGAAGAACGATACAGCAATCAAGCACGCCACCGCGTAGCCTCGCGCACGTGGGAACCGCCTGGCGATCATGGTTGGTACTCCCTCAACGTATCCGGCACACTCCGTGTGCCGTTGATTACAAGCGGCACACGGAGTGTGCGGGATACGACGTGGCCTTCCTACTCTCCCAGCCGCACGCTATCGCCCTCTTTATAATGCTTGTTCCGCAGGATGTCGCGGCAGCGCTGGCGGATGTCGACCGCCAGCTTCAGGGCGGCCGGATCGGCGGAACCGGCCAGCGCGGCCTCCTGGCGGATGCGCTTGACGATCAGGCGGCAGGCCTGCATGCCGCCGTCCACCTCTTCGCCCGCCCCGCGCATCTGCGGATCGAACTCGCGGATCCTGGCGCCCAGGTCCGGCGCGCCTTGCCGCACCAGGTCCTTGCAGTAGTCCAGGGCCATGCGCCATTCCTCGGGATGGGCGCACGGCTTGTCGTGCTCGACCATCGCCTGCCACAGCTCGCGCATTTCCCGGGCGATGGGGATCACCCGCTCGGCCAGGTCGCGGGCCTGGGGGTTGCGGGCCTTGGCGTCCTCGGCCAGGCGGACGACCCCGTCCGACCAGGCCAGGTACTCCTGGATCCGCGCGTGGGCCGCGTCGAGGAAGTCCTTGATCTTCTCGATCGAGCTCAGCGCCTCGTCGGTGACCATCAGCGGGTCGTCGCGGCGCGGGCTCTCCGCCCGCTCGCCCAGGTAGTAGAAGACCAGCCCGCCGCGCTCCGAGCAGGTTGCCGAGGCCGTGGGCTTGCCGCTGCCCGCCGCACCCGTGCTGCGGGTCTTGTTGAGCCCTTCCAGGTCGAGGATGTACTCGCACGGGCCGGCCCCCAGCGTGTCGCGCATCACGTCCACCAGCGTCAAGGCGATTAAGGGCGTTTGCTTCACGCGGTCGCGCGGATAATTGATCGCCAGCAGGAAGTCGGGCACGGCGACCTTCCGGTGGGTCATCATGTGCGTGAGGCTCGTTTCCAGGTAGAGCCGCCATTGGCGGCCCGAAAACCAACTGGGCACGTGGGGATGCACGAAGACGTCGCTATACGGGGTGTCGCCGGCGGGCGGGAGCAGCGGCACGGGCAGCGTCTCGGAGGCCATGCCCGACGCCGCGCCCGCGGCCGGACGCCTGGCCAGGATCGTCATCCACTTGGCGGGGAAAGGCGGCTGCCAACCTTCGACCAGCAGGGTCGCGTCCTTCTGGGCCGCGCGGAGGTCCCGCTCGAACCAGGTCCCTTCCCGCGCCACGACCGCCACAAAGACGCTCTTGCCGTTGAAACTCACCTGCGTGGCGGTGAAACGGCGGTTTGCCCCCGTGCCTTCGCCCAGCAGGAACACCTCTTCGCCGCCGTCCTTGGGCCAGGTGATCATGCTGAGCGCCGCATGGCCGTCGACCAGGTTGACGATGAAGTTCTCCGCCGGGACGAAGACCTTTGCCGCCCCGGTCTCACAGGCGTCGTAGAGCACGTCGTTGCCGAAGAAATCGGGGAGGAAGGAGAACCGCACAGGTCCGCGAAGCTGCAGGGCGGCGGCGCCGCTGCCGGGTTGCAGCTCTACGAAGCACTTGCCGAGTCCCAGCTTGAGCCGCGCCTGGACTTCGCCGGCGGCAAAGCCCACGACGGCCTGGCCCTCGTCGTACTCGATGAGTTTGAGACCATCCAGCCCGCCGGCCTGCCTGCCGTGGTCGCCCAAGAGCGTCAACGTGTGCCGCACGCCGGCGGCTTTGCCGTCGCCCTTGGCCAGCAGCACGATCTCCTTTCCGCCCGCGGGAAACAGCACCGCGAGGGCCTGGTTCTCGATGGCCAGACCGCCGGCAAAGGGGCCATCGGCCGATCCTGGCGGCAGCAGCTTCCAGCCTTGCCGCGCGGCAACGTCCGCCGCCTGCAATCCCGCGCCCTGCGGCAGCTCCCACGCAGCGACCGCCGGGCCGGCTGCCGGACTATCAGCCCGCGCCAAGCTGCTCAGGAGCACGATCCACACTGCCGGCATCGACGGCCTGATTCCGACTGCACAGCTCATGCGAGGAATCCTCCATTTCGGTAGGGTATATTCCCGATTGTGGCGGACGCCGCGAGCGCAGTCAAGCTCCACGGGAGCGCGGGGAAGGACGGGTGCGCGATCCTTCGTGACATACCTTGGATTCAACGGGCCTCGATGAATCTCGGGTCGGCCCAGGTCCGCACGGTATAGGCGTCGCTCAAGAGATCGTCGCGGCGCGTGACGAGCTTGATCTGTTTGGCGGCTTGCAGGTTGCCGGCCACCAACAGCCGCGGCCCGTCTGCGGGGGTCATCAGGCCGCTCTGGGTCCGCAGCTCGCCGTCCACGTAGATCTCGAAACTCACCCGCGTGGCGGAAGAGGAGATGCCTGCCCGCTCCCGCGTGCAGTTGGCGTAGGTGCCCACTTCGGCGGCGAAGGCGGCAAAGCCGGCCCCCTCGATGTTGTAGGTCGTCTCGTGCAGGGGCGACGCCCACAGGCCGCGCATGAAGGTCTTGCCGCCCAGTTGGAAAGGCGCCTTCGCCACGTCTTCACGTTTCATATCTGGGAACTTGTCGGGCGTGCGGTTCACGCGGCTATAGAAGGGCAGGCCGCCTCCCTGCTCGATCCACCAAGGGCGGGGGCCTTTCCAATCGCGGCTGTAGCCTGCGTCCACGTGCCACGTCATGCGTTTGGGGTCCAGGTCGTTCAAGTAGACCGCGTGGCCCGCTGGGACCGCCGGCCTGCGATAAGGCGGGATGACGTAGACCTTGATCTTGTACTGGTCGGCGACGGCCCCTTCCGCGGCGGTGAGGGTCAGGATCGGCTGCAGCGCCGCGCCCTCTTTCCGCCTGGGGCGGGCCACGATCTTCACCGGCACGGAGCCCAGTGGCCCTATCAGGCCCGAGGCCGGCTCGGCGGTCAGCCCTTCCCAATCGCTGGCGATCTTCCAGGCCTGCGGGCGGGACGTGCGGTTCAGGAGCGCGAACTCCTTGGCGTCGCTGCCGTCCACGGGCGGGTTCAAGACGGGCTCCATGACGTAACGGATCAGGTTGGGCTGTTCGGCGCCGGCGCCGCCGCCGGTCCAGAACTGGATCTCGCGGCGGAGCTTCAGCTCGACGCCTCGCTCGACCCGCGCCAGGATCCGCACCGGATAGGTCGTGCCGGCCGCCACGTCGGTCACCTCGAGCGTGCCGGAGACGTCGCTGCCCGGAGTCAGCGTCTTGCCATCCAGGAGGATGCCCAGCTCTTCGTGAGCGGCGGCCGTGCCCTGGGGTTTTTCGGGCACGATCCAGGGGTCGGCCGAGGAAGCCTTCCAGGTTCTCGGCCGGCCCGACCAGTTGCGGAGCCGCAGCGCCAGCCGCGTCTGGCCCAGGGCGGGCACGGTGATTTGGCCGCCGGTGAAGGTCGTGCCTGCAACGGGCGCGCCGCCCGTGGAACCCGCCACGCTCTCGGTGTAGACCATGCTGAGTGACGTCTCGCCCAGCGAGGTCCGATCCACGTCGAGCCCGGTCTTCTCGGCCACCTTGGCGGCCGCCAGGTAAAGCCGCCGCGAGCGGTCCTGCCAATTGCAGGCGATGTCCATCGTGCCGTAGTCCGTGCCGCCCGCACCGACGTGCAGCGTGCCGCGGAAATGGTCGTCCAGGACCGTCTGCACCTCGCGGGCCAGATCGTCGGGCAGCAGCTTGCGATCGAGCATCTGTTCCAGGTAGATGCGGGCCTCGGCCTCCTGGATGCCTTCGAGCATGGCTTCCACGCGGGTGCTCGACTCGACGCCGTCGGCCCCCGGCCAGAGCGTCTGGACGCAAGAGCGGCCGACCATGCACCAGTAGCCGCCCTTGACGCCGTCGAACCAGGTCTTGTTGAAGTAATCGGCGCCGATGCGTCCCAGGCCGTTGAAGCCGCAGTAGATGGCCCGGTCGCACATCACCCGCCAGGAAAAGGGCGTGGAGCAGCCCTCCACGCAGATCACCGAGCCGCCGGTGCGGCCCATGAGGAGGTGGATGAACGGATTCTTCCAGCCCTGGAAGCTGTTCGGCGTGAGGTCGACGCCGTAGGCGCGGGCGGCCACGCGGAAGGTGGCATCGGGGCCGCGGGCGTGCCCCGCACAGGTCCAGGCCACGCCGGGCGCGGCCTCGGCCAGGAGGGGAATGAGGCCCTTGTCCGGCACGTCGTCGAACGTCTGGCCCCAGTACATCACGTCTTCCAGGCCGAGGCTCTTCATGTGTTCGCAAAGCGACTGCGCGAAGGCCCGCCACAACGGCCCGCGCGTGGCCTCCTGCTCCGGCCCCAGATTGACGACTTCCGCCCGGTCCGTGGCTTCGTCCAGCACTTTGACTTCCGCGGGCGCGGGCACCGCCTGCATCACATCGAAGCAAATCACCTTGGGCCGGCCCTGGATCCTGCCGGCCAGGGCCAGGTAGCGGTCCATCAGCGCGTAGTCAAAGGCCAGTGTGCCGTCCTTGCGGCGGATCCAGCGGATCATCGTGTCTTCCCGGTTGCCCAGCTCGGAGCCCATCAGCACGGGGACGAAGAGCCAGCGGTTGCCGATGCGGGCCAGTTGCCGGAACGAGAATTCGATCAACCGCCAGTGCTCGGGCGACCAGAGTTCCACTTCGTAGGCCCGGGCGACGCCGTAAGGCGATTGCTCCGACTGCACGAAGGTCTGGAATTCCCGCGGGTCGGGCACCCGCCAGGCAATCACTTCGGCCTCCAGCGGGATCTCCAGCGGCCGGGGGACTGTCCCAATTTTCGCGGCGGAAGGGGCCTGTTCCTTGGGAAGGGCCATAGTCGCCGAGAAAATGGGACTGTCCCCTTGCGCACGGATGGTGAGCGTGCCCCGGTAGAGGCCCGCCGGGGCGTCGGCCGGGATTTTCAGCGACAGCCAGATCGGCTGGCACGTGCCGGCCGGTACGCTCTCGGGCGGCACGGGACTGACGTGGTCGAAGAACTTGAAGTTGCGGAGGAAGTTCCGCCTGGCCTCCTCGGGCGAGACCCCCTTGGGATATGAGCCGTAGAGGTTCCGGCCGTCGCTGTAGCGACTCAGCGCCAGCTCGGTCGCCCAGGAGTGGTCCAAATCCCCGTCCAGGCAGCGGCCGGATCCCAGCGGCGCCAGCTCGTCGAGCCCGTGGCCGACGAGGTACTGGACTGCCAGCGCCGAGGCGGGAATCTTCGCCCCGCCCGGGCCGACAAGATCGCCGGCCGTGGCCCGCAGGCCGGCGAGCGGTCGGTCGCTGCCCACGCCGAGCTGGGCGGCGTAGCTGCCGTTGCGTCCGCCGACGAAGCGTGCCCGGCCGGCCGGCCAGCCCGGCGGGTTGAAATCCCGATCATAGAGCCGGGCGTGCAGGTCGTCGACCCACGCCTGGAAGCCCGGCGGACGGACCGTACACGATGGCACGGCGGCCGACGAACTCCGCAGCTCCACGTTCACCAGGCCCACGTGGTCCCACCGCACGTTGTGGCCCATGTCGCCGAGCCAGCCGCAGAACCGCTCCGTGCGGGCCCCGTGTACGATGATCGGATGGTAACGGCTCGTGCGCAGCTCGACGGCCAGCACGTTGGTGCCCTTGCGGAGCAGCCGGGCGGGA
>Ga0181527_1004447_pt1 | contig 12027 bp, 10 predicted proteins | sample PEATcosm2014_Bin_30_FD_119762 | JGI IMG/M metagenome (GOLD analysis project Ga0181527, IMG submission 119762) | Peatland microbial communities from MTU Mesocosm Facility, Houghton, MI, USA - PEATcosm2014_Bin06_60_metaG | ecosystem: Environmental > Terrestrial > Soil > Wetlands > Peat | place...
CAAGTTCCATAGCGAATGATCCGCACCAGCGCCCCCGCCCCCTCGGAGGACCTAGAGTCCCTTCAGGAACGCAATTGCGGCGTTCTTCTCCTGGAACTCGCCGGTAATGCGGTCGCCGTTGCTGTAGTGGGCATTTAGCTCGTAGCGCACGAAGCCCGCGACCGAACGGGACTCGTCGTAGCTCTCGATGAAGTCCAGAGCTTCCTCGACGGTGTGAACTTCGCAACTGGGCCCATGTAGCGCGGCAACGCAAACTCTGAGCAATTTCCTTGCCAGGGATCGTCCCAGACGCTGGAGAAAGTCGTCCAGTTCCGCCGCGTGACCCTTCTGTAAGCCCCTGGGAATCCTGGCCTTCTGGGCGTTGCTGAGCGCCTCATAGGCGTTGACCTTTCGCTGGACCTCCTCGTCCGGGGTCTCCTCGTCGAACGACGCATCGATTCCCGCCCGCGAAAAGGCGCGTACGATACTGTCATAGGGGAGGTACAGCACGCAGAAGCCATTCGTGCGGAGCTGCTGCAGTGAGCCCTCGGTAAACACCCCGGCGAGGACGGCGCCGAGAAAAGGGTTGCATGCGGAATACTTGGTAGCCAGCGGCAGTATGGCCCCCTGGATCTCCTGCGCCTTGTTGCGGGAATGTTTCGTGTAACGGCGCCAGGCAGTTTCGATAAATGCTTTGGGCAATCCCTGCTCGTTCTCCGAGCCGCCGCGCTCCAGGACGTAGTCCAAATCGTGTTCGTTGCCCTGCTGGTCCGTCCAGGCCACCTTGCGCTTGTCTCCCCGTGCCGGGCGCGGATGTTTGTAATCCAGGTACAGGCCGTGTCGCGCGGCGATCGCCCCGAGCGGGCCGCGGAGCATCCCCTCCAGCATGTCGCCGATAATCTGGCCGAATCTGTGTGTCGGCGACTGTGCCATTCTGATCGCCTCAGCCCGTGGCCAGCAGCTCGCCCTCGCAGAGCGGGACGCGGTGCTTCCGGTTTTTCCACTTGATGTTCCGGTCCCGAATCTTCTCGAATCGGAAGTCGCGAAACCCGGCCGCCACCGCCAGCCGCCCAAGCCATTGGATCACCGGCACGTACACGCCATAAGGTGCGGAATCGCCTACGACAAAGAACACCTTGCAGGGGGACGCGCAGCACCTTCGCAGCGCGTGCCACACCTTTGCCAAGTCTAGGAAGTAGCAGGCGACCATGAGGTGATAAGTCTTCTTGCCCCCCCTCGTCAGGCGAACCCTTGCCAGCTCCTCGCAAACCTGGCGGATGTCCTGACCGAGCGGCGCGAGGCAAGGATCTTGCAGGACCTCGTCGAGATTCACCGCCCTCTCGGGAACATGCTGCGAACAGGACCGCACCAGGTGTTGCCGGACCGCTTCCTGCAAGCCCCCCCACCCGCGAATCTCCCCCAGGAACGTCATCTCAAGGCGCGTAGCGTCTGCGTAGTCATAGTTGTTGGGATAGGGTGGTGAGGTGATGACGAGCGTGGCAAACCCGGCGGGTACTCCCCCACAGGTACGGGCGTCCCCCTGAAGAAACTGAGTGCAGGGGCCGCCGATCGCCTGGGCGGCGAGCATATCCCGATAGACGGTCCGCATTTGTTCGGAGAACGCCGCGAACGGCTCTGCCGAATTCTTCTTGGACTTCTTCGGCAGAACATACTGCCAGTTTGCGGTCCCGACGTGAGAAACCCGCCGCAGGATGCCGGCTAGCGTAAGCCACGTCAGTTCCGATGCCGCAGAGCCGTCCGATTGCTCCTCGTAGGCGCGACGGATCTTGTCCAGGTCGGCCAGCGCCTCATCCCGATAGCACCGTCGAATCAGGGACGTGTATTCTTCGATGGCTCCTTTTCTTCGCTCTGCATCGCGCAATACCGACTCCGCAAATCGGCGGTATGCCTCCGGGTCGGATCGCCGTTGGAGCTTTGCCCGTGCCACACGGCTGACGAACGGGTGAGAATCCACTCCATAGCTCTCAACACCCGCGTCCTCCGCAGCGATCAGGGTCGTCGCCGATCCGGCAAACGGGTCGAGGACACGCGTGCCGCCGCCACCCCGTTTCGCCCGGCAAATGATTTCTTCGGCCCATTGAGCTGAGAACCCCGCGCTGTAACGAAACCAGCGATGCACCGGCAATCTCATGTTGTCCAGGAACGTGGACTGGTTCCTGGAAGGCTCGACAGCATCGGGGAACAGGATCTGCTGTCTAACGGGGGGCATGTTTGCCGGCGGTTAGCGGGGGACCCTCAGCGTGACGGGGCGGTGCCGCGGAGCTCGTCCAACCGCGCCATCGCGCGATCTTTCAACTCCCCGGAGGCCCGGCGGACGACCTGCTGATAATAGACCTTGGCGACCCCGGGCTTTCCCGCCTCCTCGGCGGCCAGGCCACGCTCGAATAGGGCCTTGAACTCTTCCTGCTCGGCGCCCTCTTCCTGGGCGTGCATGCGGCGGGCCTCGGCCACGCTGGGGGCCGGGCGGCCGGCCGTGCTCTCCTGCGCGGCGGCCAGATGGCCGGCGGGACCCTCGTCCTCGGGGGCCGCCGGCTCCGGCGCCGCGCGCCTCGGCTTGGCGGCAAGCCCCGCCGGCTTGCCCCCCGCGCCCTGCGGCATCGCGCCAGGCTGGCCGTCCGCTCGGGCAGCCGCGACCGCGTCGCGCATCGCCTGCACCCGGGGATTGCCGTCCGCAAGCGGCATGCCCGCCGCGTCGGCCAGTTGCTGCGGCGTGGGCCACGGACTGAAGGACGAGATCGGTGGAAATGCCCCCACCACCGGAACCACGCTGATCACAAACGGCGTCTGCGACGTGTCCGAGACGTAGCCCGTCTGGCCGTTCATGATCGTCAGCACGGGCGTCTGCGTCACGGAGGTCCGGGTATCGCCTTGACTGAGGTCGAAGGCAAAGTTCAACTGCCCCTTGGGGCCAACGATGGCGAAAGCCGTTTGCAAGCCGGCGCCGGTCTTCGGGTCGCCGAACTGGGGTACCGCCAAGGGGAAACTACCTACCGAGAAACTCATGCCTCGATAACTCCCCCCGAAGCCTACCCCCATTCGCTCGAAGAAGTTGTCGCCAATGGTGTGGAACGGCGAGCCGATCGTCATCTGCTGGGCGGAGGTCACGCCGGTCGTCAGCCAAAGGGCGATCCCAAGTCCCGCCACCAGGATATTGGACGCACAGCGCATGGTCCTACCCTCCACCCCACCTCTGCCCTTACCTGCCGTTTATTGTATCGGCACAAAGGGCCGGATGTCAACCAGGAGTGCTTTTCGCAGGATACTCCGAGGCATTACGTCAAACCCGCCAAGAGCAGCATAGGGTTTGACTTTAGGGCGGAGGCCGGCGTAGAATGCGGCCTTTGCCGGCCCTGCGGAGGAGTCCCTCCCGGCGTCCGGCAGCCATAGCCATGGTGCCGCATGGGAAGCCCGATAGGACCGCCGGGGTCCGCTTCGCCGCCCGGCAGCCGCGATACCGCGGGTGCGACGCTGCTGGGCCACCCGACCGGGCTGTTCGGCCTGTTCTTCGTCGAGATGTGGGAACGCTTCTCATACTACGGGATGCGGGCCCTCTTGGTCTTCTACATGACCAAGGATTTCTTGCAATACGAGGACAGCACGGCCAACACGGTCTACGGGGCCTACACGTCGCTGGTCTACATGTCGCCCTTTTTCGGCGGCATGTTAGCCGACCGCCTGCTGGGCGCCCGGCGGGCAATCATCCTCGGCGGCCTGTTGATGGCCGCCGGCCAGTTCATGCTGACGCTGCCAGACCGCTGGGCCTTCTTCGCCGGGCTGGCCCTGTTGATCTCGGGCAACGGTTTCTTCAAGCCGAACATCTCGACCATCGTCGGATCGCTCTACAAGCCCGGCAGCCCCAAGCGCGACGGCGGTTTCACGATCTTCTACCTCGGGATCAACCTTGGGGCGGGCATCTCGCCGCTTTTGTGCAGCTACATCGGCAAGGAGTTCGGCCGGCAGTACGGCTTCGGGGTGGCGACCGCCGGGATGCTCGCCGGTGTCGCCCTGTTCATCGCGCCGACGCGCCTGAGCCGGGTGTTGATCCTGGTCACGTCGTTGGTGACGGCGGCGGGCCTGGTCGGCTTCTATCCGGAGGACCCGGTCTCGATCGCCATGACGCTGTTCTCGGCGGTGGCCCTGGTGGTGGCGGCGGGGATCGCGTGGGTGGCGCTGGGCCGTGGTGGCCTGCCGCCGGGCGCCGGCGCCCCACCCGACGCCGAGCGGCTCCGCCGTCGCGTGTTCGGTCCCCTCTCGCGCGAGTGGCTACTCTACCTCGGTACCGTGGCGGCGGTGGTGCTCTTCACCTTCCTGGTCTCGGGTGTGGGGCTTCTCTTCCGGCCGGCGGCTACGGGGCGGGCCGCCGCGACGTCGCCTGAAGGCCAGCAATCCGAGGAGTTCGCGGGAGTTCCCTTCGGCGGCAAGCCTCTCACGCTGGTGCCGCTGGCCACGGTCAAGCAGATGGAAGAGAGTCCGCGGCCGTTGGTCCGTGCCGCGGCCGTGGTGGCCGAGGAAGGGAGCCGGCCGGCCAGCCTGATGCTCATCGTCGCCTTCGTGGCATGCGTCGGCTACCTGGCGGTCGAAATGGTCCGGCTGGACCGCACCGCCCGGCAGCGGATGTACGTCGTCTTGATCCTGACTTTCTTCTCGATGCTGTTCTTCGCGTTTTACGAACAGGCGGGTAGCTCGCTCAACTTCTTCACCGACCGCAACGTCCGCCGCGTGGTGCTGGTCGAGCGGACGGTTACCGCCGACGAGGTGGGCACCACGATCAAGACTCAACCTACCCAGGAACAAGTCGGCTACCGCAACGGCGCGAAGATGTTCACGCTCGACCAGCTCGAGGAGTTTGAGAAGCTGCGGCAGGAACACGCGGCACATCGGACGCTCAAGGAGAGACTCCTCCGGTTGGCAGCCACCGTGGGGTTGTTGCGCCAGGAAGACAAGGACGATTCAGCGTTCAAGGCCGAAATCGACTGGAAGGTCAGCGCCGACAACGTGGGCATGGGAATCGCCACGCCGGACCGCGAGGTCCCCGCCGAGAGCTTGCAGTCGGTCAACTCAATCTACATCCTGCTGGTCGGGCCGCTGCTGGCGGGCCTATGGACCTTCCTCGGCGCCCGCGGCTGGGAACCGTCGACGACCGCGAAATTCGCCCTCGGTCTGCTGCAACTGGGCCTCGGCTTCGGCATCTTCTGGTACGGCACCTGGACGTGCGACGGCCGCGGCATGGTGCCGTTGGTCGTGCTCATGGTGGCCTATCTGCCCTATACCACGGGCGAGCTGTGCCTCTCGCCGGTCGGGCTGTCGATGGTCACCCGCCTCTCGCCGGTCCGGTTGGTGAGCACGGTCATGGGCACGTGGTTCCTGGCTTCCGCTTATGCCCAATTCCTGGCCGCGATGATCGCGCAGGCCAGCAGCGTGCTGAAGCAGGGCGGCCACATGCCGCCGCCGATCGAGACGGTCCACGTTTACGGGAAGGTTTGGGGCGCGCTGGCGCTCAGCTCGTTCGTTTTCGCCGCGATCTGTTTCGCCCTGGCCCCGAAGTTGAACCGCTGGATGCACCCCGAGGTAGATTGAGGAATAACCATGCAGAAAAAGACGCCCGCTAGCTCGTTCGCAATCGGATTGGACTTCGGCACCAACAGCGTGCGGGCCCTGGTGGTCGACGTGGCCGACGGCAGCGAAATCGCCAGCCACGTCTCGGGCTATGCCAGCGGCGAGGCGGGAATCCTGCTGGACCCGAAGAACCCGCACACGGCCCGGCAGAATCCGGCCGACTACATCGCGGGGTTGTACGATTCGCTGGGCCGGGTGCTGGCGGCGGCGCGGAGACACCGCGGCTTCAAGCCGGAGAATGTCGTGGGGATCGGGGTGGACACGACCGGCTCCACGCCGATACCGGTGGCCCGCGACGGCACGCCGCTGGCGCTCATGCCGGAGTTCCGCGACCACCTGGCGGCGCAGGCCTGGCTGTGGAAGGACCACACGGCGCATGCCGAGGCGGCCGAGATCACCGCGAAGGCCGCCCAGGAGCCCATGCCTTACCTGGCCCGCTGCGGCGGCACCTACAGCAGCGAGTGGTACTGGTCGAAGATCCTGCACTGCCGGCGGACGGCGGCGCAGGTCTTCGCGGCGGCTTACTCCTGGGTGGAGCTGGCCGATTTCATCCCGGCGTTCCTGACGGGCCACCGCGACCCGGACACGCTGCCGCGCGGCATCTGCGCGGCGGGGCACAAGGCGCTGTACGGCGAGCGCTGGGGCGGGCTGCCCGAGAAACGCTTCCTGGCCCGGCTCGATCCGGCCCTGGCCGGCCTGCGCGACCACTACGCCCCGCAGGCTGTCCCCGCCGACCGCAAGGCCGGCGCGCTGACCGCCGCCGTGGCCGCAAAAGTGGGCCTGCCGCCGGGGATCGCCGTGGCGGTGGGCGCCTTCGACGCGCACATGGGCGCGGTGGGCGCCGGGGTCCGGCCCGGCACGCTCGTGAAAATCATCGGCACCAGCACCTGCGACATCATGGTCGCCCCCGGCGACCGCGAGTTGCCGGACATCCCCGGCCTGTGCGGCATCGTCCCCGGCTCCGTCGTGCCCGGCATGTACGGACTGGAGGCCGGGCAATCCGCCGTGGGGGACATCTTCAACTGGTTCGTCACCCGCGTGGCCCCCGCCGCCGGGGCACCCGCGCGCGGGTCCCAAGGCGACGCCCACGCACTCCTCACGCGCCAGGCCGAGAAACTCCGCCCCGGCGAAAGCGGCCTCATGGCCCTGGACTGGAACAACGGCAACCGCACGATCCTCGTCGATCCCCTGCTCAGCGGCCTGCTGGTCGGGCAGACCCTGCACACCACGGCGGCCGAGATCTACCGGGCCCTGGTGGAAGCCACGGCCTTCGGCGCCTTGACCATCATCCGCCGGCTGGAGGAGTACGGCGTGGCCGTCAAGGAAGTCGTCAACTGCGGCGGCATCGCCGAGAAGAACAGCTTCGTCATGCAGATCTACGCCGACGTTTGCAACCGTCCCATGAAGATCAGCCGCTCCTCGCAGACCTGCGCGCTGGGGGCAGCCATCTTCGGGGCGGTCGCCGGCGGGGCCTACCGCACCGTTCAGCAGGCCCAGCGCCGCATGACCGGCGTGCGGCCGGCCGCTTTCCGGCCCAACCGCGCCGCGGCGCGGACCTATGCCGATCTCTACGCCATCTACCGCAGCCTGCACGATGCCTTCGGAACGCCGCAGGGCCCGCTTTACCGCACGATGAAAGACCTCATCGCCATCCGCCGCCGCGCCGCCCAGGGGGACGCCTGATGCTCGACGCACTCAAGCGCGAAGTCTGCGAGGCCAATCGCCGCTTGCAGCAGCTCGGCCTGGTCACGCTCACCTGGGGCAACACCAGCGGCCTGGATCGCGGCGGGGGCCTCATGGTGATCAAGCCCAGCGGCGTCCCCTACGAGGACCTCCAGCCCGCGCACATGGTGGTTCTCGACCTGGCCGGCAACGTGGTGGAAGGGGACCTGCGGCCCTCGGTGGACAGCCCGACGCATGCCTGCCTGTATGCCCATTTCCCGCACCTCGGCGGCATCACCCATACGCACAGCCGCTACGCGACGGCCTTCGCCCAGGCGCGATGCGAGATCCCCTGCCTGGGCACGACCCATGCCGACCAGTTCTGCGGTCCCGTGCCGGTCACGCGCCAGCTCAGCGAGGCCGAGGTGGCGGAGGACTACGAGGGCTGGACAGGGCGGGTCATCGTGGAGCGGTTCCGCGGGCTGGATCCGCTGGCGATGCCCGCGGTGCTCGTGGCCGGCCATGCCCCGTTCGCTTGGGGGCGCAGCCCGGCCGAATCGGTCCACACCGCGCTGGCCTTGGAGACGATTTGTCAAATGGCCGTGCTCTCCTGGCAGATCAACCCGCAAACGCCCGAGCTGGAGGCATATCTCTGCCGGAAGCACTACCTGCGCAAACACGGCCCGCGGGCAACTTACGGGCAGAAACTGGACGTTTAGCGGGCGGGCTTGCCCGCCGCCGGGAAACAAACTTCGAGACCCAAGCTCCAAATCACAAACAAATCCGAAGTACCAAACTACCAATGACAGAAACGCGTGGCCGCCTCCCCGCGCCGTGTGCGCGAAGTTGCGACCACGAAACCCCGGCTGCTTGGTTTTGAACATTCGAGCTTTGTACCTGGGATTTGTTTGAGATTTGGCATTTCGGATTTGGTGCTTTAGAAGTGGTAGCACGACTATGAACGCAACCCCTTTAACAGTTTGGTTCCTTACCGGCAGCCAGCACCTCTACGGCGAAGGGCCGCTGGAGCAAGTAGCGGCCAACAGCCGCCAGGTGGTCGAGGGCCTGAACGCCTCCGGCCGCCTGCCGCTGCGGGTGGTGTTCCGCAAGGTCGTAACCACGGCCGACTCGATCCTCGAGTCCTGCCGCGAGGCCAACGCCGCGGAGGCCTGCGCGGGGGTGATCTGCTGGATGCACACCTTCTCCCCGGCCAAGATGTGGATCGCCGGCCTGGCCGCCTTGGCGAAACCGCTGGCCCACCTGCACACGCAGCTCCACCGCGATCTGCCCTGGGGCACGATCGACATGGATTTCATGAATCTGCACCAGGCGGCCCACGGCGACCGCGAGTTCGGCTTCATCTGCGCGCGGATGCGCAAGCCGCGTAAGGTGGTGGTCGGGCACTGGCAGGAGGCCGGCGTCCAGGAGCAGTTGGCCGCGTGGATCCGTGCCGCCGCCGCGCGGGCCGAGCTGCGCCGCCTGAAAGTCGCCCGGCTGGGCGACAACATGCGGCAAGTGGCCGTCACCGAGGGGGACAAGGTCGAGGCGCAGATCCGGCTGGGCGTCGAGGTCAACGGCTACGGCCTGGGCGACCTCCTGCCGCACGTCCAGGCCGTGAGCGATGCGGCCGTGGACCGCTTGACCGGCGAGTACGACGGGCAGTATCGCGTGGCGCCGCCGCTGGCGCCCGGCGGGCCGCGCCGCCAGGCCCTGCGCGACGCGGCCCGCATCGAGCTGGGTCTGCGGTCGTTCCTGGAAAGCGGCGGTTTCCGGGCCTTCACCGACACCTTCGAGGACCTTGCCGGGCTGGAGCAGCTCCCCGGCCTGGCCGTCCAGCGGCTCATGGCCGACGGCTACGGTTTCGGCGCCGAGGGCGACTGGAAGACGGCCGCGCTGGTGCGGGCCATGAAGGTCATGGCCGCCGGACTGCCCGGCGGCACCTCGTTCATGGAAGACTACACCTACCACTTGCACCCGGCCGGCCCGCTGGTCCTCGGCGCGCACATGCTGGAAATCTGCCCCACGCTGGCCGCCGAGACGCCTTCCTGCGAAATCCATCCGCTGGGGATCGGCGGCCGAAGCGACCCGGTCCGCCTGGTCTTCACCGCGCCGGCTGGGCCCGCCCTGAACGTCGCCATGCTCGACCTGGGCGACCGCTTCCGCTTGTTGGCCAGCGAGGTCGACGCGGTCCAGCCGCCTGCGCCCTTGCCACGGCTGCCGGTGGCGCGGGCCTTCTGGTCGCCCCGGCCCGATCTGGCCACCGCCGCCGCGGCCTGGATCTACGCCGGCGGGCCGCACCACACGGTCTTCAGCCAGGCCGTCACGAGCGAGCCCGTCGAAGACCTGGCCGAAATGCTGGGCATCGAATGCCTGCGAATCGACGCAAACACGCGGCTGGCGGACTTCAAGAACCACTTGCGCTGGAACGAGGCGGCCTTCAGTCAGCGGCGTCACGGGTCGGCGTAGCGGCGACCCGAACAAGTCCGAAACTCGAAATCCGAAATCCGAAACAAATTCGAATAGCCAAGGCTCGAATGACAGAAACGTTCATGACATAAACATCGGGCTTGGAACATTAGGATCTCGCATTTCGGATTTGTTTCGGATTTCGTGCTTAACCCCCTTATGGCCTCTTCCAGCCCTGGCCGTGACACGTTCGCCCAGCGGCCGTTGGCCCCAGACCCGGCCGCCCCCATCCCGGCGGCGTACGTTCGCACATTGACCACCCACCCGTTGCTCTATCGCAAGCGAGTCGAAAGGGTCGAGCGGGCCCGGCCCGGCGACTTGGTGGCCGTCTACGGTCCGGGGGACCACCTTCTGGGCTATGGCCTCTACAATCCGCGGAGCGAGATCGCCGTGCGGATGCTCTTCACCGGCCGCGATCTGCCCGACGACCGCCTCTGGCACGAGCGGCTCGATGAGGCCGTCCGGCTGCGGCGCGACCTGCTCCGCCTGGACGAGGCGACCGACGCCTACCGCGTCGTCCACGCCGAGGCCGACGGGCTGTCGGGCCTGGTCGTCGACCGCCTGGGCGACGTGCTCTCGGCCGAGGTCTACAGCCTGGGCATGTACCAGCGGGCCGGGGCCCTGCTGGAGCGCCTGGCCGGCCTGTGCGGCACGCGACACGCCCTGGTCCGCCCCAGTCCGCAGTTCCTCAGCCAGGAAGGCCGCGAGCCGCCCGAGATCCGCTCCGCGGACCTGCCCGGCGAGGTGACGATCCGCGAGTTCGGCACGCGGTTCCGCGTCCGCTTCGCTGGCGGCCACAAGACCGGCTTCTTCTGCGACCAGCGCGAGAATCGCAAGCGGCTGGCCGAATTCTGCCGGGACCGCACGGTGCTGGACCTGTGTTGTTATACGGGCGGCTTCGCCGTGCAGGCCAAGTGTCTGGGCCGCGCGGCCGAGGTGGTCGGCGTCGAGATCGACGAGGAACCGCTCCGCCTGGCCAAGGAAAACGCCAACCTGAACCAGGCCCGCATCCGCTTCGTCCAGGCCGACGTCTTCACCTACATCCGCGAGATGCTGGCCCAAGGGCGGCAGTACGACGTGGTCGTGCTGGACCCGCCCAAGCTGGTCCGCTCCCGGGCCGAGCTGGAAGAGGGCACGCGCAAGCACTTCGACTTGAACCGGCTGGCGATGCGGCTGGTCGCCCCGGGCGGCCTCTTGTTGAGCTGCTGCTGCTCGGGGTTATTGAAAGAGGACGCCTTCCTCGCGCTCTTGCGCTCGGCGGCCGGCCAGGCGGGACCGCTCGTGTCCGCAGCCACCCAAGAAACCTCCCAGCGACACGCCGCCCGCTCGATGCAGATTCTCGCCCGCACCGGCGCCGCCGCCGATCATCCGGTCTCGCCGGCCGTGCCGGAAACGGAGTACTTGAAGGCCGTTTGGATGCGGCTGGGCTGAGTAGGGTGGGTCGAGCGGAGCGAGCCCCACCATCGGCAATTCAACCCGCCCCTTCCCTTCAAATCTTCGCAGGGCTATACTGAATACGTCCCGCCCGAATAAGACTCCTTAGCTGGGATCCGCCCATGAAAAAACAGGAAGTCCTAGCCATTCTCGACCGCCTTCCCGATCCCCTCGACCCCGAACAGTTGATGCACGATTTGTACCTCAAGGCAAAGATCGAGCGGGCTGAAGAAGCAATTGCCCGCGGAGAGTTGGTCAGCCAAGAAGAGGTCGTGCGGCAGAGCCAGGAATGGTTCGAGTAGATTGGTCCAAACCGGCCCTCACGGATCTTCGGGAGATCTATGACCACATCGCGCGCGATTCGCGGCGGTACGCGCGGGCAACGGTGGAGAAGATTACCGCGGCCACCGCGCGGCTTGCCCAATGGCCGGGGGTCGGCGAAGTCGTTCACCAATTCCCGACTTATCGGGAGATCATCGTGGGGAATTACCGGTTGATCTACCGCGAGGACGAGCCAAACCGGCGGGTTCTGATCATCGGGGTGATCCACGGCAGCCGCGACCTGCCAGCCATTCTGGGAGTGCGGCGGGAATGAAGGGCCGCGGTGACGGGGGTGCGCCTCTGCGTGGAAGAACTGCCACGAACCGTCGCTCTTGGTTCCTGGCAGCTTTTCCCGCGGCCAAGCCGCGGCGTCGCCCTGGAGCCGTTCCGCTGCGTCTGGCCCACCTAACCCAACTTCGTCAGTAGGCGGTGATTCTGGGGGAATCTTGTCATATTTGATCCCCGCACGGAGGTGGGGTTTCTGTTCGCAAGTCCTTGTAGTTGCTGGACCGATCCGTCCGTCGACGG
>Ga0181527_1004451_pt1 | contig 12018 bp, 9 predicted proteins | sample PEATcosm2014_Bin_30_FD_119762 | JGI IMG/M metagenome (GOLD analysis project Ga0181527, IMG submission 119762) | Peatland microbial communities from MTU Mesocosm Facility, Houghton, MI, USA - PEATcosm2014_Bin06_60_metaG | ecosystem: Environmental > Terrestrial > Soil > Wetlands > Peat | place...
ATATACCTGGGCCGGCATGCCAAAGTTAGTTAGATGACGTACTTCACAGTCCAATCATGTTGCGGCGCATGAGTCCGGTTCTGATGTGGTGGACGGGTGCGCCGGGAGACCGGCAAAAGGTAGACGGTGGAAGTCCGTCACGGGGAAGGAGTAGCGAACCGCACTGGCCCCGAGTGATGCACGGGTTGTCCGCGAGGGCAGACGTGAAGCGTTCATAGGGGAGGGCGCAGGCGAGGTATTGAGCGGCGTAAGACAAGTTCGGGGTGCAGATGTTTTCCGTCCCACAGAAGGCAACACGGCAGGTGTCGATATCGCAAGACAGTATTTGAACGATTTCAGCACCGCCCGGCCGCCTCACGGGGCGCAGCGCAGCAATCCCTTCCAGTCGCAGTAACCGTAGTTAATGCGACAACAGCCGAAAGATTGCGTTTTGCAGTAGTAAAATTGGTATTCAGGGCCGCAATGGTCCGAGCAGTAATAACGGCTGCTCAGCCTGTCGTAGGCGCAGTGGTTGCGGAACCGCGGCGGCAGCGACCCCGGGTCTTGCCAGTCCGCCAGGATGAGCCGCGCCCCCGCCGGCGACTCAGTGATCGGGAATGCGGGACAGACCGACGTCCAAGCGATGCAAGTCAGGAGAGCAAGCGCAAAGGCTTTCATCGCCATCAACCGCCAGAATGGGAGACCAAAGCGAGTATACGCGAACATGCGCGCAAGAGTCATCCGGCGATCGACGGCGCGTCCATCGGCGCAGCCGGCTCGTCTCCAACCGGCGGCCACTGCGTCATCGACGACGCCCGCTTGATCGGCAGCCGTACGGTGAAGCGGGAGCCCTCCCCTTCCCTGCTCATCACCTCGATGCCGCCGCCATGCAGATCGACGGCCATCTTGACCAAATAGAGGCCGACGCCGGTTCCTACGATTCCCGAAACGTTGCTGCCGCGGTGATAGCGCTCGAACAACCGATCGAGGTCGCCGGCGGGAATGCCGAGCCCGCGGTCGGCGATGGTGACGACGACATCGTCGGCGACGATCTCGGCCTCGACGTCGATGGTGCCGCCGCCCGGCGAGTACTTGACGGCGTTGGACAACAGATTGCTGAAAACCTGAAATAGCAGCTTGGCATCGCCGACCATCGGCATCGGCGTGCCCGCAAACCGCTCGGCGAGCTGCACGCCCGGCACCATCTCGCGGTGCAATTGACAGACCTCCCGCAGCAGCGCCGTCACGTCCATCTCGGCCGGATGGAAATAAAGCTCGGTGCCGCCGTCGATCAGTCGGGCGGAGTTGAGCAGATTGTCGATCAAGTGGGTCAGCCGCAGTACCGCGGCGCGGATCTTGCCGGCGCGCTCGTCGATTTCGGCCGGCATGATCGACTCTTTCATCTTCATCAGGCGGCGAGCGTGGCCGTCGATGATGGTCATGGGCGTGCGGAATTCATGCGAGGCCATGGAGACGAAATTGCGCTGCGCCAAGGCGAGGCGCTGCTCCTGCGCCAATTGCTCCTCCAGCATCGCCGCCTGCCGCGCGAGCATGCGCTGGCTGCGCATCAGTTCGATGGCATTGTTGCGAAACACGACGGTGGCCTGCGCCATCTCGCCGATCTCGTCCCGCCTTTCGGTTTCCGGGATGTCGATGTCGGTGTTGTTGGCGGCGAGCCGGCGCATGCGGTCGGCGAGATGCAGCAGCGGCGCCGAAATGGAGCGGCTGATATGGATCAGCGCCGCGACGACCATCACGCCGGCGATCACCATGCCGAGCAGAATGAGCCAGAACGCCTGCCGATAGGCGGCACCGAGCCGATCGCTGGCGGCTTGCGCGCTGACAACCGCCTGGTCGGTGAGCTGGCCGAGCGTGTCGCTCGCGGCGTCGTAGGCGGCGCGCGAGGTGCTGCCGTAAATGGCCAGCGCCTCAGCCTTGCGGTTGGTGCGTGACAATACCAGCATCTGGTTGACGATGGTCCGATAATCGTTCCAGCGTTCCTTGAAGCGGCGGTACAGATCGTCCTCGGCGGCATTGTGCCGAATGCGCTCGAAACCGCGCTCGGCCTCGGCAATGGAGCGGTCGAGCCCGGCCATTTGCCGTTCGGTCGCCGCAGCCTCGGCCGGATCCGACGACAACAGATTGCTGCCTTCGATGGCGCGGAAATCTGAGGTGAAATTGTTGAGGTCGCCGAGCACGCGGGTCGTGGGCAGCCACAATTCGGCGACGTCGGCGGAGAGGCGGTTGAAATTGCTCAGCCGCCAGATGCTGAACAGGCCGAGGACGACCACCAGCAAGAAGAACAGCAGGAACACCGCGGTCAGGTGAAACCGGATCGAATGCGGCTGCCGCATGAGGGCCAACCATCGGTGAGTGACGACGTGGGTATTGACTTCGGACCGCAACGGCGACCTTTGCAACAAGACATATATATCATGAATTATATATGAGCCGGGCGTTGACTGGAACCTGATTCGGCGATCCCTCGCTACAATCAGGCTTGTCGGTTAAATTCGGGCTCGAATGTGAGCTGAAGATGCTCCCGGTATTCCGCGCATGGCCGAAGCACAAAAGAAGATTCTCTGTATCGAGGACGACCGCGAGACCGCGGCGCTGATCGCCGAGGAGCTGGTCGATCGCGGCTACGCGGTCAGCCTCGCGCATGACGGCCGCGAGGGGCTTGCCGCGATCCTTAAGACCATGCCCGACCTGGTGCTGTCGGATATCAGCATGCCGCTGATGTCGGGTTTCGAGCTTTTGGAACGGCTGATCGCGCTGGCGCCGCGATTCGCGAAAATGCCGTTCGTCTTTCTCACCGCGCTGACCGATCGGGACAACGAGCTCAAGGGCCGGCAATTGGGCGCGGACGATTATGTGACGAAGCCAATCGACTTCGACGTGCTGGCGACCATCATCGCGGCACGGTTGGCTGGCGTCGCCCGCACCGGGCTATGGCCGAAGCTCGCCGCGCTCAACGATCGCGAGGTCGAAGTCCTGACCTGGGTGGCGCGCGGCAAGACCTCGGTCGAGATCGCGCAAATACTCGGCTTGACCAAGCGAACGATCGATTTCCACATCGACAATGCGCGCGCCAAGCTCGGCGCCGCGACCCGCACCGAGGCCGTCATCAAAGCGACGACCGGACGCTTGATCGAGCCTTAGGAGTGCCGAGCGCGCGAATTCCGAGCACTCTGATCTCAACGCCGAAAGCCACACTACGGCTAAAAATTGGCCCATTGCGGCGGGCGATTCTGCAGACGCCCTGAAAGCGCACTGCGCTCGGTCTGGGTGCGAAGATCGGCCAATCTCGCCCGGCATTGATCGTAGTTGAGAGTCCCGGGCTGATAGCCGGTGGATTGGCACTTGGCGTCGTCTTTGGCATCGGCTTCTGCCTTTGCTTGAGCCTCTGTTTCGACCGAGGTACAGCCCGCCAGAAGCAACGCCACCAAGATCAGCACCGAACGCCACATAAGACCTCACAATCAATCGCACTGCCGGATTCTTCGCGCCCCTCAGGTGCAATAAGTCGGATTTGACGATATCCCCCGCCGCCCGAACGCAGTTCCGGCTTCGCCGCGATCGAGCCGATAGCCCACGCCCGATTCGCTGACGATCAACAACGGATGTGTCGGATCAACTTCGACTTTCTGCCGCAATTTGCGCACCAGGATTCGCAGGTACTGCGTGTTGCCGGCGTTGCCCTGCCAAATCTCCTTGATCAGCTGCTGGTGCGTCACCACGAGCCCGGCGTGGGCGGCAAGTGTGTGCAGCAGGGCGTATTCCTTGCGCGTCAACACGACGCGCTTTCCGTCCAGCGTCACCAGCCGCGAGACGACGTCGATCGACAGCGGACCGGCCCGCACCACGGGCTCTCTGTTGGTGCTGCGCAACTGCCGCCGCAGTGCCGCCTCGCTTCGCGCCAGCAGTTCGGCAATCCCGAATGGTTTGACCACATAGTCGTCGGCGCCCAATTTCAGCAATCGGACTTTTTCCTGCTCGTCCGCATGAATCGAGAGAATGATGACTGGAACGTTGGACCACGAACGAATGCGCTCGAGCACCTCGGAGCCTTCGAGGTCGGGCAAGTTAAGGTCGAGAATAATCAGATCCGGCTTGTTGAAGGTCGCAGCCTTGAGCCCGGCCGCGGCATTCTCTGCTTCGAGCACCGAAAATCCATGCAGCTCGAAGCCCGCGCGGAGAAAGCGTCGGATCTGGGGTTCGTCGTCGATGACGAGCACCTTAGTCATTGACTGCGCCCGCAAGTTCGGGCGCGTCTTGCGACACCGTCGGTAGCCGCAGCGACATCGTGGTGCCGCGGTTCGGCCCCGGACTTTCCGCATGAAGGGTTCCGCCATTGGCGGCGATGAAGGTGCTGGCGATCCAGAGGCCTAGCCCCGTGCCGGAAGCGCCAACGGAACGGCGCTCGCCGCGGAAGCAGCGTTTGCCCAACTGGCCTTTTTCATCCGCCGTCAAGCCGCTGCCCTGGTCCTTCACCGCCAACACCACGTGATCCCGCTCGCAACGGCTGCTGATTTTGATTTCACTCCCCGTCGGCGAATATTTGGCGGCGTTTTCCAGAAGCTGCCCGAGCGCCTGTTCGACAAGAACAGAGTCCACACGGACCAGAGGAATGTCCCGGTCAAGATCAAGCTCCACCCAATGCGAGGCTAGTCTGCGTTCCTTTTGCTTGAGCGCCGCGTTGACGATATCCGTCGGATCGGTCCACGTCAGCTGTGGGCGGACACCTTTCGCACTGATTCGGGTGGCATTGAGCAAATCGCAAATCTCGCTGTCGAGTTGGCCGGCTTGGTCATGAATCGCCTCGACTAGCGCCTGGGAGCGGCGGTCATTGCGGATCGCCGGCATCTGGTTTAGCACGCTGCAACTGCCGAGGATCGACGCCAGCGGCGTCCGTAATTCATGAGATACGCCGCCGACCAGCGCGTCGCGGAGAATTTCAGTTCGATAGTTTATCGTCGCCTGCTCGACCGCCTCCTTCACTTTGAGATGCTTGAGGGTCAGCGTTGCCTCGTCAAGCAGCGTTTCAACGCGTTGCGCGACAGCTGCCGTGCGCCCGCCGGGACTATCGCCCAGTTCAACCGCTATAGCACCGTAGCCCAGGATTTCCGGCGCGATGACCCTCACGAGCCATGCCCCGCGGCTATGTCGTTCTATTATGGTCGATGCGTGAGGAGCGTTGGCCGCGATCAGCTTCACAGCTTCCCGGCGGATTTCCTCCGGAACGGCGGTATTATCGTTAGCATCATGATCGTGCTGCGCCGTTGCAATAAGCACGGCTCGGTATCGCAGCGTGTTCGAAAGGTAGTCTTGCACCGCAAATATCAGGTCGCGGCCGGTGAGGCAGGTAGCAAGGCCCTGCGAGAAGGCGTGCAGCTCCCTGATCTCCTTTTCGCGACGGCTCAGGACGTCCGCCTTGGTCTTCAGGCGCGCGGCGAGATTGCTGGCCACAGTCGCCACCAACAGGTAGAGCAACAGATCGATGACATCCTGCGGATTTTGCAGCCAGAAACTATAGAGCGGCGGATAAAAGAAAAAGTCGGCAGCCGCCGCGCCCGCGACGGCAGCGACCAGACCCGGCACAAGCCCCCACTGCGTCGCGGCCAGGACCACGGGAAGCATGTAAATCAGCGGAACGAGATCGAGCGGCACGAAGGAGTTGATGACAACGAGGCTGATCGTCGCCAGCCATACCAGAGCCAACGTCGCCACTATCGGAAGGGCGTTCGCTGCGACGAAGTTCAGCCACCGGGTATGGTGTCGAGCACGCGGCTCGTTGCTGTCGTTGCTCGGTAGCCTCGCAGTCAGGTCACGAAGTCCGAGCCGTTCTTGAAAAGTTGACACGACCTTTGCCTTTCCGAAAGCGCTCAGTTCGCAGTTCTGTACGCACCCGGCTGGCATTTATCACAGGTAGCTTTCCCTACTTGGCCGTAGGAAGTCGAGATGATTCCTCATCCAAAAAAATATGAAAACCATAAACGATCGTGGCCTTTGCGTAAGATTTGCCTATATTTTCACACGCGACAAGGACATAATGCGTAGTTTATGTGCACAAAGCCCCATTGCCGCCCCAAAGCGTTCAGACTCGATTTTGGCGTGAGACGCAAGCGCATGCTTCCATGCAGCTTGCGTCGCGCCGGCGCCAATACAACTCTCCCTTCTTAGAAGTGAATGATGATATCGCTGGCCGCGATGACCGCATAATCCCTGGTAGGCGCAATTCCCGCATTCGCGTTGCCATTGAACGCTGGGGCGTCGAGCGAGCGATAGTAGGCGATCTCGGGACGAAGCTCGACCTGAGGCGACAACCAGTGCTGCCAGCTTGCCGCGATGTCGATATAGCGGGTGGCAACTGCGGTCCGCTGTCCCTCCATGTCGTCGTACCATTCGGCGCGGAGTGAAAAGTTGTTCAATTTGTTCGGCGAATAGTTGAGGTACACGAGGAAGGTCTGAGTCTCGGCCGTGCAGGACAGCACTATGGTATTGGCGCACAACGCCGCGTTCGGGGCATTGAACGGGATAAATTGCGGGCTGAACGGCGTACCGCCACCGGCAACGATCGCGGCAGCCGTAGGATTATTGAGGTTCGGCACATTGTTCTCGTGAAGATTGTAGGACTCAAAGGCCAAGTGCCAGTAATCGTTCAGTTTATGATAGTAGGTGAGGCCGTACCATTGCAGGTTGTTGTAGCCCCATTGTCCGCCGTTGATGGCATCGGCGACGATGTTTAGATCGTCCCTTCCGTCGTCACTGGTCCAGCGGACACCAGCAGTGACCGACGGTACTGCGCCGGGATCCTTGAGCATCGTCGCACCGGGATAAAGCGGATTCCCCGGCATGAGGTTGGTAATGCGCGCACCCGCGTTCCACGGCATGGTGTCGCTGCCGACGGTCAGGCCTAGCTGGACGATCCAGTTCTTGGTAACAGCCAGCGTACCCTGGATGCCGGTATTGGTGTAGTTGTCCCACGAGTAGGTCAACGAGTGCACGTAGGTGTAGTTGTTAGGCGCCAGCTGCGCCTCGATGTCCGGAACCGAGATGAAGCGGCCGATACGGAGATTAAATCCCTGCATCACCGGAAAATAGAGGTCGGTGTACACCATCGGCATGTCGAAGCCGTAGACTTGGTTCTTGTTAAGAAGCTGATTGCTGAACAGGCCGTAGGCTATCGTGTAGCGATAGTTTTCGCCATAGAGGTTGGAAATGCGGAAGCCCCAATCGAAATGATCGTTCTGCACTTCGTCGGGCAGCCGTTCGATGTATACCACGCCCTGGTCGAACTGGAAGGAGTTGGGCGTGTAATCGTACGCCGCCGGCGCGTTGCCGCCCGGCCTCACCGTATTCGTGCTGATATTGCCCCCGCCGTTGATCCAGCCATAAACTTGGATATGGGCGTCGCTCATCGCGTGGCCGAGTGACGTATTGCCGAGCGCGACCATCAACGGAGAGTCGACCATGTTCGGCGCTGTCTTGGCGATATTTTGTGTGCCGCCGTAGGGCCATTCGCCGAACGGCGCCGGCGGTGAGGACTCTGGAGTCGGCGGCCAGGCAGCTTCGGAGCGGCTGGTCGGCGGCGCTTTCGGATCGGACGGCGCAACGCCCTTGCCCCATTCGAGTTGGTAGTAGCGGAAAAAACGTGTCGCGACATCGTCCCCAAGATACGCGTCGAGACAGCTATAATTGACGTACGGATCGCAGGGTCCGCCGCGAGTCGCCTTGAGCGCCATCGCCGTCGCGGCTTTGCTCACCGGACAATTATAATCGACGTACGGGTCGCAGGCTGGACCCTCCACCCACGCGGTCGGCAGTCCATTCGTCCACGCACCCCACGCATCCGCCGCCATCGAACGAGTTGATGCGGTTACGGCCAGCAGCAAGGCGCCAACCAGAAGCAATCGTTTCATGACCCCCACCTTTTTATCGCGACTGCAAAGGCACACGTGCAAAGGCGATGTGCGCTCACAGCTTTGAAACCCAGCACCTGCGATTTTTCGCAGTGCGGAACCCAAGGAGTCGATATGGGTCGGATCGATTTTTAATATACAAAAAATAGTCGAACGGAGCGACTTACCGCGTTTTTGCTGAAACGCTCATCATTTGAATTCCTCGACGCTCAATAACGCTGCGATTTTCATGACGCCGGACTCGACGGCAACAACGACGCTGCATGGCCGCAAGCATCGCAATAGTCCCACGACTCCAACGGATTGCAGCGGAACAACGATCACATCGAGCTGATCCGGAAGAGTAAATTGTAACACTTCGGTCACAGTAGCCAAAATACAGCGGCGGCAGCGAATTCCAGCGGTAAGCGCGTCCTTTTCGGTTGTCGGATTAATTCCCCAAAAATCTCATCAAGATCCTATTCCGACCTCGGCGTAAAATGCGACAAGCGCCGTACTGATGGGCCCTACATATATTTTTTATATATCTATAAACAAGAAAACTGATCTCGAATGGATATGGAGAGTGCGGCTAGATTGTAACCTGATCGATAGTCCCCACAGTTCGAGCATTGAGAATGTCGGCGATCAGCGACATCACGATAGAGGCCGGAACGGACACTGAATGGCAATCGGGCGCCGGCGTCAACACGCCTTCCAATTTCCACTTTCTTCCCAGCGAGCTCGCCGTCAAGTGTCGCGCCCTGATCGAGAGCTATCACGACATGCTTGGCTACAACTGCCTGCCCGACATGCTGTGGCAGTCGGATGCGCGCGATATCATCGAGTGTGATCGCGAGCTGGCACAACTTTTCAGGAACGCATCCAAGTCCAGATGCGCCAAGCGCGCAAACGACTCGTTCCGGCTCATCGCCATCGTTGTCGTATCGCTGGAGACGTTGGCGCGCGACTTCGCCGGTTGGGGCAAGCGATTCCCGAATACGAAACGTGAGGCGGAGAGGCTGCTCGGCGGCTTCCCGCTGAGACAGCGTGTTTGGTTGATGGACATGTATCTGTACCCATCACTCGGGATTCATCGTGAATTTGCCAGCGCCCTTGCGCCGTCTCTGGCGGCCGAACAAACAATGGTACGGAGCTAGCGCATGATAAGAATAGGCTCGACAATTTCAGTTGGCATCGTTTTGAGCGTCGCCGTCCTTGCTGGTGTGCCGGCACCAGCAGCCGATACGGCCGTGAACGTCAGCCGTCACGGCGGCGCTGGCAAGGCGCCTCGGCAAACACTCGTCGCCGCGCAGAAGAGTGAAGCGCCGCAGCGAACCTGCGACTGGGTCGGCCCTGGAGGCCGCGCCATCTACCGATGTCGATGACGTTGGATAATTTGCGCGCGCGGCGTGCGTGATCGCCAGATCGAACCTTTAGGCATTCACCACACGGCGATGAGGCAGATCAGCGCGAAGGGTACCGCCGCGAGCCCAAGGTAAAGCCAAGTCCGATGGTGTCGGGCATCCATTGACGCCGTGAAAAGCTGCACCACCAGCCAGACGCAAACCGCCAAACCCAAAACCATCCGCACGAGATCGCCAGGCGCGTCGTAAGCCGTCCAGATGGTTTCGCTCTGAGGCATGCTGACACGAAGTGTGATCGCCAGCAGGCACAAAATAAACAGAGCCCGCAATACGTTGCTCGCCATCCGCAGGCCGGGCGACAAATCCGAGCTTAGCACCGCCCCATGCGAATCACGCCGTGCCCATTCAATCGGCATCCATGTCATTTTTTTCGCTCCATTTTTTTCTGGGGTTTTTTTAGTGCGAGCCACCTTTCCCGCGACACCAACTATACGCCTTCTTGGCGCAAAAATATAGAACTCATATAAGAGCGCGGCTTCAGATATAAAGAAGATATAAAGGCTTGGACACAATCAAACGCGATCTTGTGAAAAGTGGTTTAAAACCAAGCATTTGCACAGGCTTTTGCCCAAAATTGCATCGCGGCGACTTTTTTGGCGCGGCGATACGCGTCGGCGCGAAGACGGACCAAGGGGGAATTTATGGGGCTTGGTGCTTGGGCCGGATTGTTGTGCCGCTGATTCCGGTCATCGGCTTCGCCGGCCCGCCGACGCTGGGCGGACCGACGCCCGGCCGGGCGACATTAGTACCGTTGATCGTTCCGCGATTGAGCGTGGAAGATCTGACGTTCGGATTCGCGTTTGATGGTGGGTGTCCAAGCGCCCCGCCGGGCCTTGCAACGCCGCCGCTGTTGTTTGCACCAAAGCCCGTCGGTGCGCCGACAGGGTTGTTGCCGAGAGGGTGCTCTGCGCTTCCTTGCTCCATGCCACCGGGGCGGGCGACAGACACGCCAATCGCGTCGCGCGAAACACGACCGTGACTTTCATGAACAGACCGCCGCGGCCGAAAGATAGGCCGAGCGAACGGCCTGGGTTTGGTATCGCCTTCCCTCAGCTCGTCTCGTTTGCCCAACCGCCGAGGCTGCACGGTGATGCGCGTATCGATCGCGTCGGAATCCTTGGCCCCACGCGCGGCATCTTCACGAGCAGGCGGGCGGGAGCTATCCGGGTTCGCCGGCAAAGTCGAACTGCCGCCGTCACGGGCGGCCTCCTCGGCAAGGCATGCTTGCGTCATCCAGCTGCCGACCAGCGCGATCGCCAAAAGATGGACAGCGATTTTCAAGCCGCTCTCCTCGGCAGCATTGGCTTCACTCGCCCGCCGGCGCTGCGCCGGGCGCGGCCTGGGGCGTCGCCTGAGCCTGTCGGCCCAGAAATAGCGTTTGCAGCGCCGGCACGACCACGAGCAACATGATCGGCCCGATCAGCATGCCGCCCACGATCACGGTGGCCAGCGGCCGTTGGACCTGACTGCCAATGCCGGTCGAGATTGCCGCCGGGAGCAAGCCGATACAAGCGGACAGCGTCATCATCAGAATCGGCCGCATTTGCTCTTGAACGGCATGGAACATCGCCTCGCCCGGCGCCATGCCTCGCGCAGCGACGCGATAATAACCGTTGATGATAAGAATGCCGCTCATCACGGACACGCCGAACAACGAGATGAATCCGATTGCGGCCGAGATGCTGAAATCCAATCCAGAGACATACAGCCCCAAAACGCCGCCGCACACCGCAAAAGGAAGTCCAAGCAATGCCAACAGGCTGTCGCGGAACGAATTGAACAATCCATAGAGCAGCACGAGAATGAAGGCGAGAGTGATCGGAAGGATAATCAAAAGCCGCTTCTTGGCTTGTTGCAGCCATTCGAACTCTCCGGCCCACTCGATGCGATAGCCGGTCGGCAGCTTCACGTTGCGGCTGATCCGCTCCTGCGCGTCCGCCACGGCGCCCGCGAGGTCGCGGCCGCGCACACTGAACTTGATCGGCACGAAACGCTGGTTGCGCTCGCGAAAGATGTAGGAGGCGCCGGTATCGAGCGTAATAGAGGCGAGCGCGCTCAGGGGTATGTAAGCATTTACGCCGCCCGGAGTTTGATACCCGACCTTCAGATTGGGCACTTCGTCGATGTTGTTGCGGTATTCGGGCGCAAGCCGCACAGCGACGCCGAATTGGCGATCGGCCTCCAAGAGCGTAGTCGCCACCGTTCCACCCAATGCAGCTTGAACGACGGTATTGACGTCGTTGACGTTCAGGCCATAGCGGGCCGCCTTTTCGCGATCGATATTGATGTTCAAATTGGGCTGTCCGAGCACCCAAAACGCGCCGAGATCAGTAATTCCCGGCACTTGCGACATTTCATGCAGGGCCGCTCTGGCAATCTTTTCCAGCGTCGGAAGATCGGGGCCGACGATCTTGATGGAGTTGGCGCCTTTGACGCCCGATAAACCTTCCTCGACATTGTCTTGGATATACTGCGAGAAGTTCATATCGATGCCGACGAATTCCTTGGCGAACTCGGCCTGCAGCTCGGCGATCAGCTTCGGCTTGTCCATGCCCGAAGGCCATTCATCGAACGGCTTTAGCGGCACAAAAAATTCGGCATTGAAGAACCCTGTCGCATCGCTTCCGTTGTCGGGACGACCGTGCTGGGAGACTACCGTTATGACCTCGGGGTGGCGAAGCAGTATTTCCCGCATTTTGTTGACGATCGGC
>Ga0181527_1004456_pt1 | contig 12014 bp, 9 predicted proteins | sample PEATcosm2014_Bin_30_FD_119762 | JGI IMG/M metagenome (GOLD analysis project Ga0181527, IMG submission 119762) | Peatland microbial communities from MTU Mesocosm Facility, Houghton, MI, USA - PEATcosm2014_Bin06_60_metaG | ecosystem: Environmental > Terrestrial > Soil > Wetlands > Peat | place...
CGGTTGGATTTTAGGCGCCATGGACCACTCAGGTTGCGTTGCAGACAGTGACTGGAATGGCGTCCGCTGCCAGTCGGTCCGAAGCGGCGATTTCGCGGACGGCCCAGCCGGCGATCAGCAAGCTGGGAGCGAGAGTGGGTTCGGCGTCGCCGAGGACGGCGAGAGTGGTCCGCCGAATTTGCTGGCCGGGCAGAGCGGCGCACGAGACCACGGCGCACGGAAACTCCGGCGGGAGGCCCTGCTGGAGCCACTCCCGCGCCAGAAGATGCAGGTCGCGGCCCGGCATATAGACGACGCGGGTCGCGTCCTCCAGCGCAGGCAGCGGCGACTTGTTGTGCGATTGGGCGTGATGGCCCGTGGAGAAGATCACATTCGACGCGATATCCCGGCTGGTGAGGGAGCAGCCGATGGCCGCCGCCGCAGCGAAGGCGGCGGTAACTCCGGGAACGATCTGGAAAGCCACTCCCGCTTCCGCCAGGGCAACAATCTCTTCAGCGGCGCGGCCGAAAATGAGCGGGTCGCCGCCCTTGAGGCGAACCACGCTGCGATTCGCGCGCGCGTGTTCGATCATCAGGGAGTTGATTTCGGCCTGGGTGATGCTCTTGCCGCCGCAGCGTTTGCCCACATTCATAACTTCAGCCGAGGGCGAGGCGTAATCGAGAATCGCCTGCGGAACCAGGTCGTCGTGGAGGATGACGTCGGCGGTCTGGATGAGATGCAGCGCCTTGACGGTGAGCAGATCGGGGTCGCCTGGGCCTGCTCCCACCAGATGAACCGTCTCTGCCGAGACCCTGGAGTTGGGATCGATCTCTGTCAGGAACGGCTCGGGTTGATTGAGATGCTCATCAACGCCGGCGAAGTCTTCATCGGCATTTGAGGCGAATTCTCCAGAGCTCTGCTCGTCCTCAAGCGGCGCGAGGGCCAATTGCCGCGCCGGGCAGGATTCGGAATCGCAGACCGGCAGCTGGGCCAGCAGATGCAAAAGGGATTTGCGCGCTTCGCCGCTAGGCTGCGTTTCGAGAACCTGGCGGCGGAGCCGGCCGAGGCTTTCAAGCCACGCTCCAAGGTCAGCGGGCAATTGTTCGTCGATCTCGCGGCGAAGGTTCTGGGCGACGGCGGGGCTTTGTCCTCCCGTCGAAATGGCGATCTGCAAATCGCCGCGGTTGACCACCGAGCCAAAGAAGAAATCGCAGTTAGGAACGTCGTCCACGCTGTTCGAAAGTATCCCGCGCTCGACCGCGCCCCGATGCACCAGTGCGTTGATTTCGGGCGAATCGGTGGCCGCGACGACCAGCATGTTGCCGTCGAGGTCGGAAATTTCAAACGGCCGCTGCACCCATTCGAGCTTTCCTTCAAGAGCCAACTGCCGGATCTCGGGCCGCGCCTCCGGAGCTATGACGCGGAGCCGGAGTCCCGTTTTCAGCAGGCTTCCGATCTTGTCCAGCGCGACGGCGCCCGCGCCCACCAGGAGGCAGCGGCGGCCTTCGAGTTTGAGGAAGATCGGCAGCATGTTCATGGCTTGTTCCTCAATCGCCCACTCCATGCGGCACCGGCCCCGCCGGCGCATCGCGTTCCACGGCGGCCAGCGCCTCGCCGGCCAGATGGGCGCGCAGTTCGTCGTTGGAGTATCGGCTGAACCAGGCGCGCAGGTTCTCCTCGGGTTGCCGGTCGGCCAGGTAGCGGCGCAGCAGGCGTTCGATCGCGTCGGGAATAAGTGGCGCGGGGCAGCGATAGCCGACCGGCCGCGAGATTGCGGCGTGCTGGCCCACCGCCCCGCCCAGGCAAAAGTAAAAGGCGTCGGTCAGCTTGCCCTCGTGCTTGATCTTCTTGCCTTCGAGGCCAATGTCGGCAACCCAATGCTGCCCGCATCCGTTGGGGCAGCCGGTCACGTTCAGCTTGAGCTGCTGGTCGAAGCCCGGCAGGCGCTCTTCGAGTTCGTCGACCAGCCAACGGGTAAAGCCCTTGGTCTCCGTGATGGCCAGCTTGCAGAACTCGGTGCCGGTGCAGGCGATAGCGCCGCGCCAGAAAGAAGAGCCATCGACCTGGAGGCCGATCTTGCCCAGCTCGCCAGCCAACTCCGCAGTCTTGCCGTTGGGAATATCGATGAGCAACAGGTTCTGCGAGACGGTAGTCCGCAGGGCTCCGCTGCCGAATCGCTCGGCCAGGGTGGCTGCGGCCTCCAACTGCTCCCCCGTCAGCCGGCCGCGCAGCACGCTGGCTCCGACGTAACTCAGCCCGGGCTGGCGCTGCGGATGGATGCCGGCGTGGTCGCGGAAGACGTCGTTGGGCACTTGCTCCGGCGCGCCGGGCAGGAGCGTAAAATCGAGCCGCGACTGGAGCTCGGCCCGGAAGCTCTCGGCGGTCCAGCCCTCCTTGAGGAAGAGATGCTTCATGCGCGCGCGGTCGCGGCTCTCGCGCAATCCCTGCTGGTCGCGGAAGATCTCGGTGACGGCGCGAACCACGCCGAGCGCCTGGCCGGGCAGGATGAAGGCATCGAGGCGGACGGCGAGATGCGGATCGGCGGAGAGACCTCCGCCCACGCGCAGCGAATAGCCGACTTCGCCGTTTTGCTCCACCGCCGTCAGGCCAATGTCGTTGATTTCAGGGTTGCTGCACCAGGACGGGCAGCCGGTAACGGAAATCTTGAACTTCCGGGGCAGGTTGTAGAACTCCGGATTGGCCGTGAGCAGTTGCGCAATCTCGCGGGCCAGGGGCGCGGCGTCAATCAGCTCATCGGCGGCGACTCCCGCCAACGGGCAGCCGGTCACGTTGCGCACCACGTCGCCGCAGGCGCCCCTGGGCGAAAGGCCTACTGCGTGCAGCGCGTCCACCACCTCGGGCAGCGACTCGATGGTGAGCCAATGAAGCTGGATGGCCTGGCGGACGGTTATATCGGCCAGGTTGCGGGCGTACTTCCGCGCGAGTGAGCCGACGGTGCGAAGCTGGCTGGCGGAGAGGATGCCGTTGGGGATGGCGATGCGCATCATGAAATAGTCCGATGCCAGGCCCTCGCCGCCCTTGCCGCCGACCGCGCCCACGCCGTCGCCCTGCGTGTAAATGCCCCACCATTTGAAGTAGAAGGCGGCCCACTCCGGCACAACGCTGGAGCGGCCCGCGCGGGCAAAGGCGCGCACCTCGTCGAATGCCTCCCAGGGGTTCTTTTCGCGCTTCAAGCGCTCTGCCCGTTGGGCCTTCGTCTCTTTTGATGGATCGGTTTGGGCCATTTTTTTCCTTTTCGCCGGAAACAGAAAACCCGCGGCAGCTTGGCTGAATCGCGGGCAATGAAGAATCCTTGGATGTTCTATCGGAGTTTCAGACCCAGGTCACCCGCGCGCTCAAAGCGATGGACAGCGGCGACAACAGGATTGACCTTGCATATTGAGATGATAGCCGTGGGGTCGGAGAAAAGCAACTTCTCTGTTCTGCAATGATGACCTGAGCAATTCGACATGACCAAGCGCACCTTTCGCACGAGCGATGGCACGATGGTTGAGGGAGCATCGTGCGCTCTCAGGGACCTGGCCGAAACAAGGTTGCGTCGTTGGCCTGCAGCTGAGGCTTTCGCTTTGGGTCGTGGCGCCGCCTGCATGGCCGCCGGAGGGGAACTAGTATCAGGGTCTTCAAGTTTCTTTGCGGAGGCTATTGCATCCTGGACCGAAGCCCATTAAGATGCGTCAGTTGATACCTATGACACGCACGGTTGCCAGCAAGCCTCTTTCGACCCCTCCTCCGCCCGGCCCCAGGCTGCGCGTGGGCAAACTTTGCGTCGCCATTCAAGCCGGCTCGGCGACGGAGATGATCGAGCGGGCCGTGGCGGCGATCCAAGGCTCCAAGCCCGACGCGAAGTTCATTGAATTCCGCCTTGACTCGCTCGCCAAGCCGGCCGCGGCTCTGCCCAAGATGAAGGAGTTTCTGGCCGGGCACCGCGATGTGACGGTGATCGCCACTTGCAGGCGCAAGGAGTTTGGCGGCAAATTCGTTGGGTCCTTGAATGCGGAACTTGAGATCCTGTTGAAAGCCGCGGAAGCCGGCTGCAAGATTGCCGATCTCGAAGTCGAGTCGGCCGAAGAGGCCAAGCCGGCGCAACTGGCCCAGTGGCGTGGTAAGCTGCGGACCGCGGGCGCGGCGCTTCTGGTGAGCAGCCACGACTTTGAGCAGACCGGCGACCTGGAGAAGACGGCCAGGCGCATCGAGGCCTTTCAGCCCGAATTCGTCAAGGTGGTTTCGATGGCGCGGTCGCTCGCGGACAATCTTGCCGTCCTGCGGTTCATCGAAGGGCGGTCGCTTGCGTCGCACGTGGTCGGGATCGCCATGGGCGAGGAGGGTCTGGTGAGCCGCGTCTTGGGGCCGAGGGCGGGGGCGGCCTTCACCTTCGCCTCCTTCGACGACGGCACCGGACCTGGAGTGGCGACGGCTCCCGGCCAGGTCACCGCCCGCACCCTGCGCGAACTCTATCGCGTCGAGCAGTTGGATCAGGCGACGCGCGTCTTCGGCGTGGCCGGCAACCCCATCGCCCACTCGCTGTCGCCCCTGATGCAGAACACCGCCTTCCGCCGTGAAAACGTGAACGCCGTGCTGCTGCCGTTGAAGGTTCGCGCGCTCGGCGACCTGCTCACCCTGGTTCGCGAACTGCCGCTGGCCGGCGCGGCCGTGACCATGCCCCTCAAGCAGGAAGTTCTGCCCCACCTGGCCAATATGGACCCGCTAACCACCCGCATCGGCGCCTGCAACACGCTGCGCACCGCTGCGGACGGAAAACTGATCGGGTTCAATACGGACGTGGCCGGCGTGGTGAGGCCGCTGGAAAAACGCCTGAGGCTGAAGGACGCGCGCATCGGCGTTGTCGGCGCGGGCGGCGCGGCGCGGGCCGGCGTCTTCGGCCTGGTGGACCAGGGCGCCGAAGTCTTCATCTACAACGTTATTCATGAGCAGGCCGTGACGCTGGCCAAGGAAGCGAAAGCCAAGGTTCTGACGCATAAACAGTTCGCCAAAGAGCGCTTCGACGTGCTCATCAACGCCACTCCTTGCGGTATGGAAGGCAACCCCAAGCCTATGCCCATTCAAGAGGATGAGCTGAACGCCGGACTGGTCTTCGACATGGTCTACAACCCGCTGGAAACGCCGCTGCTCAAACTGGCCAAGGAGCGCGGCATTCCCACCATCAGCGGCATGGAGATGTTTGTGCAGCAAGGCGCGCGCCAGTTCGAAATCTGGACCGGCAAACCCGCTCCCGAAGCGGAGATGCTGCGCGTGGTGGAGTTGGCGCTGCGCAAACGGGGGTGAAAGCGGGCCTCCCGCACCCCAGGTCTCAAAGGCGAGGCCCCTTCAGCCTTCGCTCGGACAGGCTTTCGGCTGCGCTGCGCTCCGATATGGATGACAAACCAATGAGAGGGTCGCTCGGCGCTCACCGCACGCGGAGCACGATAATGGTTTCGTCGTCGAAGCGGTCCTGGGCGCCCTGGAAGCGGGCGACGTCGGCAAGGATGGCGTCGGCGATTTCGGTCGCGGGCTGGTCGCGGTGCGCACAAAGGAGGGTGGCCAGGCGGTCGTGGCCGTACATTTCTTCCTGGGCGTTTTCGGCGTCGAGAATTCCATCGGAGACGAAGACGATGGCGTCGCCGGGCTGGGCGGCCAGATTAACTTCGTCATAAGCGACGCCGGGAAAGAGGCCGAGTGGGAAGCCTTCGGCGCGGACGGTGAGCGACTCTCCGGAGCGGCAGAGGATGGGCTGGACGGCGCCGGAGTTGGCCACCCGGAGGGTCCGGTCTTCGTCGTTCCAGACGGCGAAGAGCATGGAGACGTACTGGGATTCGAGCTTGCGCTCCTGGAGGGCGTCGTTGAGCAGGGCGAGCATCTGGGCGGGCTCGGGCTGCTGGAGGGCTGCGGAGCGCATGATGCCGCTGACCAGGGCGGCGAAGAGGGCGGCCGGGGCGGCTTTGCCGCTGACGTCGCCGAGGACGATGGCGGTGCGGTTGGGGCCGTAGTCGACGAAGTCGTAGAGGTCTCCGCCGATGGCGCGGGCGGGGAGAAAGCGGACGCCTATCTCGGCGTGGGAGTGCTCCGGCGGCGTGGTGGGCAGCAGGCGGAGCTGGACCTCGCGGGCCATGGCGATATCGCGCTCCAGTTGGGCTTCCTGGAGGCGGACGGCCTGATAGAGGCGCGCGTTTTCTATCGAGATGGCCACCTGGGCGGCGAGGGTGGTTACGATGCGCTCGTGGTCTTCATGGAAGAAGGCGGGGCGGGTGTGTTCGAGATCGAGCACGCCGATAATGCGGCCCTTGTAAAAGAGGGGCACAATCAGCTCGGAGCGGGTCTCGTCATTGGTGGCGACGTAGCGCTGGTCCTTGCCGACATCGGGGACATTGATGGGGCGCCATTCGCGCACGGCCGCGCCGACCAGGCCGCTGGTGATGGGAATGCGGCGCATGGGAGCATGCGCGGAGCCGAACCGCCACGCGTAGCGGGTGATGAGCGTCTCGCCCTTTTCGTCGAGAAGCATGATGGTGAACATCTGGTAGTCGATGAGGCGGCGGAGAAGCTGGCCGATGCGTTCGAGGAGCAGGTTGAGGTCCAGGATGGAGGCCAGCTCGACGGCGATCTCGTTGAGGACTTCAAGGGTTTGCGCCTGGCGCGAGACGCGGGCGTACAGTCGGGCGTTTTCAATGGCCTGGGCGATGCGCGAGGCGGTGACCGTGAGCAGGTGGAGGTGCTCGGGCTGGAAGTAGCCTGCCTGCTCGCTCTCGATGTCCATTACCCCGATGAGGCGGTTCTTGGCGATCAACGGGACGGCCAGCTCCGAGCGGACCTCGGGGTTGACGGAGATGTAGTGCTCGGAGGTGGAGACGTCGTTGACGAGGAGGGGCTGGCGAGTGAGGGCGACCTGGCCGACGATACCGCTGCCCAGGGGCAGGCGGAAGCGCTGGCCCTCGGCAGTGTGGCCGATCTGAAAGCGCACGCGCAGGTCGTGGGTGCGGTCGTTGAGCAGGAAGATGGCGAAGATGCGGTAATGAATGACGGCGCGGACGAGCTGGGAGGTGCGGTTGAGGAGGGTTTCAAGATCGAGGGTGGTACTGAGAGCGTCGGCCAGCTGCATTAGGTAGGCGGCGTCGGCCGGTTCCACGCGGGCGTTGGTGGGGTCGAGAGGGCCGGAGGGGTTGGCGGGGCGGTAATCGCCTTCGAGATCGGATGGTTCGGGCGGAGATGGGAGATTGGAAGCCATGGGTATTGAAGGGAATGATAGCGCAAACAGGGGTCAGGGATCAGGGGCCAAGGGTCAGAGACCGCAAGGCCGGCGAGATGGCGTCTTCGATTATGTTACCTTTGCGTACAGCGAATCGCCGGAAATTCCCGATCGGAATGCCAGCCAAGGAAGCGGCCGTGGTGACGATCGCCAATTGACCGGGATGTGGCTGCGCGCTGGAGACTGACTCGATAAGATGCCTGAAATCAGTAGGGAAGTTGCGGCCGGAGAGGGGCGGAACGGCGCCGTGAAATCGCATGGCATTCCGGCCGCCACGATAGCATTTCCGCTCGTCCTGGCTGCGGCCGGAGTTATCCTGCTGGGCCTGTTCCTTTCCGTTCTGAAGCTGAATCGCGGCACGTTCATCTATACGATGGACGATCCGTATATAGCTCTCACGCTGAGCGACCAGATACGCCATGGCAATTACGGAATCGATGCCGGTTTGCATTGCGCGCCTGCTTCTTCCATCCTGTTTCCGTTTCTGCTGGCGCCGGCTTCCGGAACTCCCCTCCATCCGTATCTTCCGCTGATCCTGAACTGCCTGGCGCTGTTTGCCACCATGGCGATCATGTGGCGGCTCTTCAAGCATCTGCGCCTTGCCGAAGATACCTTTGGGATCGTTGCCCAAGCCATTGCCTTGCTGCTGTTGGCTATCTGCCTGAATCTCATCGGTGTTGTATTCAGCGGTCTTGAGCACAGCCTGCACATAGCAGCGACCGCCGCATGCATTTATGGGCTCGCGCTGTTTCTGGACGAGGATAAGATGCCGGTATGGCTCCCCGCGGTCATTGTTATCAATCCGCTGCTGCGCTACGAGGGACTGGCCCTGAGCCTTGGAGCGATCCTGGTGCTTGCGGTGAGGGGACGCTGGCGCACAGCGGCCGCTACGTTTGCGCTCATGGTTCTTTTCATCGGGGGCTTTTCAGTTTTTCTCGTTTGGCTGGGGCTGCCGCCGCTGCCGAGTTCCATTCTCAGCAAATCCGACGTCGCGGCCAATGGAATCGGCGGCGCGGGGATCGGGCTATTTCAATCGATCGGCCTGAATGTCTTGCGCATGGCGCTCATCCCAGCCGGTGCAATGATGCTTGCTATTGGCGTGGCGGTTGCGGTGCGATTCTTGCTAGAGCTTCCGGCCAGACCCTGGCGCTGGACAGCGCAGGGCCTGATGGCTCTGCTCCTTGTGTGCCTGATCGGCGCTCACGCCGCCGCTGGCCGTTTTGGGTGGTTGGATCGATATGAGGACTATGCCTTGCTGGGCACGGCATTGATCGGCATCTGCCTGATGCGGAAGACCATCCGCAATGTGCTATCGAACAAGAAGAGACGCCTTCTTCTTTTCTGCGGAGCCGCTGTTGCCCTGTCGGTGTTTTGCTGGCCTTATTTCAAATCGACCTGGCTGGTTCCGTTCTATTCCAACAATATCTATGAACAGCAGTTTCAGATGCATCGCTTCGTCAACGACTTCTACCGCGCGCCGGTAGCCGTCAACGATCTCGGCCTGGTTTCATACCATAACCCCAACTTCGTTCTCGACCTGGGTGGACTGGCCTCTGAAGAGGCCCGCTTGCTCAGATCGGGCGACGCGGACGCCGATGACTATCGGGCATTCGTCGCCAGGAACGGCGTCCACCTTGTCATCATCTACGACGAGTGGTTCGAGGACGAGATTCCCGCCAGTTGGGTGAAGGTGGCGAGCATGGACCTGTCTCGGGAGCGCGTCTCGTCCGACCAGAAGGAAGTTCAGTTCTATGCGACCGATGCTCCCACTGTGAGCAAAGTGCGGCCGGAGCTCCAGTCTTTCAGCAAGAGCCTGCCGCAGGGGGTGAGGCTGACAATCTACGACCCCGCCGCGAATACGGCGCAAGAGACCGGGACGTTCTAACTCAAAGTGGTATTCTTGGCGCTCCCGCACTCGCGAGGATGGTTTCGAGACCGTGGGTGGCATTGGGTGTGCCGGCCACGTGCGTCAGGCAAGCGACGCCCGCCGCTTCAAGCGCGGGCGTTGATGGGATCAACAAGGGCAGGCCGGACGGGAGCGGCCTGCAGGTCCGTCGATTGTGCGATCCGCACGTGCAGTGGAATCTGCCGGCGGGCTCTTGAGGCGAATCACCGCGGCCAACTCCTGTTCCCCGCTTTACCCGCGCACCGAAACCCCGGAGAACGACAGCACCGCCAGGCCGCGCACCGGCTGGCCGAAGAATCGTGCCGGCTCATAGACGGTGAACAGCAATAGGTTCTCGACCTGAGAACGGGTCGCCTCGTCGGAGGGGCCGCTGATGATTCGATAGTCGTAAACCTGGCCCGAGCCGTTGATGTAAGCCTCCACCACCACCGGGCCGGATTCGGCGCCGATATCGTTCTTGCCCACCGCGCTGGGCATATAGACCAGCCGGGGCGCTGTGGCGTTGCCCAGGGGCTCGTCCGGGTAGGCCTGCGCCGTCTCCGGTTGGGCAAACATGGTCACCAGCACGATCAATGTGCCCAGCAGCAGCGTCGCACTGACAAATCCGGCCGAGGCCTGCAGCAGAAAAGGCCCCACCGTGTTTCTCCAAACCAGATTCCAGCCTTGAAATGGACTCCGGCGGCTGCGCGCCCGCTCCTGGCTCACTGCCACGCGAATCCGCAGCAGCAAATCCTCGGGCTCCGGAACCGGACCCAGCGCGGCCAGCGAAGCCTGCGCCTCGCGCAATGACGCCCACTCCCGCGCACACTCCCGGCAATCTTCCAGATGGGCGGCTACGCGCTGCATTTCCCGCCCCGTCAACTGGCTATCCATATATTCCGTAAACCTTGCCTGCACTGCATTGCAGCCGTTCATTGCGCCTCCTCTCCCAGGGGTACCTCAAACCCGGCCCGCGCCGGGGAGCGGGTGCCAAGCGCCGGAGCCGTCAGAATCGCTTTCAAGCAGGCGCGCCCACGCACCAGCCGCGACTTCACCGTCCCCAGATTCACGCCCTGCATCTCCGCCACGTCCTCGTACACAAAGCCCTCGATATCGCGCAGGATCAGCGTGCTGCGGTAAGGCTCGGGAACCTGCCTCAACGCCGCCTCCACCCGCGCCCGGTTCTCCGCATGAACCGCCATATCCAAAGGCGACTCGGCCGGGTCAACCAGCCTGTCTTTCAGCCGCACCGGCGTCCCGGATTCCCCCTCGATCAATTCCTGCTCGATGGGAATCTCCTGCTGCTTGTGGCGCATCCACCAGCGCCGCTGGTTCGAGGCCTCGCGCAGCGCGATCCGGTAAATCCAGGTCCGCAACGACGACTCGCCGTGGAAGTTGCCCACCCCCCGAAAGACCTTCACGAAGACTTCCTGGGTCAGGTCGGCGGCTTCCGCGCGGTACTGCACGGTGCGCGCAAGCAGGGAGTAGATCGGTTGGTGGTAGCGCTCGATCAGCCACGTAAATGCGTCGTCCGAGCCGGCCTGAAGTTCCGCGATCAGAGCCGCCTCTTCGGATTGCAGTGTCAGCGCGCTGGCAAGATTGCCCATGGTGAGGTCCGCCTGCATACAGTGTCCTCCCACCTTACCGCAACATTCGCGCCGCCGGCATCTTTTCTTTTCGCGCCATCAAAAAAAGCCGATGCAAAACGCCCGATGCCGATCGCCGGAATGTCTCTCGTTGCGGCCACTCGTCCAACGGCCCAAAAGACCGCCGCTGGAAATCCGATACTCCCATCGAGTGCGCGGGAAACGAAACACCGGCTTGAAACCGAATGTCCCGCGCATTCTATTGTCTTAGACACCGCGCCCCATGAAAGTGTTCCCGGTCACGAGGATTCTGTTTCCTCCGGACGCATCCGGCAGGGGCGGCTGCCGCCTGTCGAGGAAACGGGCAGATCACCTGCCGCGCGAGGCCGAACCGATTCGATCCCCGTGATTCCAACGCTCAGGCACCAATCCAATCGAGCCATAAAAGCATAAATATGGTAATATGCTTTTATGCGCACCACGGTCGACATTCCGGATCCCCTCTACCGCGAAATCAAGATTCGCGCCGCCAGCGAAGGCACAACCGTCAAGGAGATCATCCTGGAGGGCGTCGCGGCAAGATTGCGCACTGGGCGCGCAGCCGCGAAGCGCGAGAGCCGGCCACGGTTTCCCGTGATTCGCTCCGAAAACCCGGGCTCCCTGCAACTCGGCGAGGAAGGTGTTTACGAGTACATTCCTTTTCCCTGATGTGAATGTCTGGCTGGCGCTGGCGCATGAGATTCATCCTCACCACGAAGCCGCCATGGCGTGGGGAGAATCGCTAGACAGCGATACGGCGGTCTTCTTTTGCCGGTTCACGCAACTCGGATTGTTGCGCCTGCTTACCAACCGAAGCGTCATGGGAGAAGACGTTCTCACCCAAGCAGAAGCCTGGGAGGCGTATGACGCGCTGCTTGCAAATCCAGGCAACCAGATGATGGAGGAGCCGCGCGGAATCGACTCGCTTTTAGGTCAGCACACTCATCGGAATGAAGCCTCGACCAAGCAATGGGCTGACGGTTATCTCGCAGCATTCTCAATTGCTGCCGGCATTCAGCTTGTCACCTTCGACCGAGCGCTGGCCGGGAAGGTGAAGGGGGCGGTGCTGCTTCGGTAGCCTTGTGCCACGGATGATTTCCCGGGCAAGATCGCCCCTTAATGCATAGCTCTCACTTATGCCACAGTCACTGAAGTCACAGGTTCGGCTGCAAGCCTTCCTTGCCGGTTTCTGTAACTCGCCGCGATAAATTCCCGGAAGAGCGGATGCGGCTCCAGGGGCTTGGACTTGAACTCGGGGTGAAAC
>Ga0181527_1004458_pt1 | contig 12012 bp, 10 predicted proteins | sample PEATcosm2014_Bin_30_FD_119762 | JGI IMG/M metagenome (GOLD analysis project Ga0181527, IMG submission 119762) | Peatland microbial communities from MTU Mesocosm Facility, Houghton, MI, USA - PEATcosm2014_Bin06_60_metaG | ecosystem: Environmental > Terrestrial > Soil > Wetlands > Peat | place...
CGTAAGCCTTCTACGCTGAATGATAATCCCTGAATCAGAGCGCTCAAAGGCACCGATTGTATCTGCGCTCGCTCTTGAGATTGCCGCATGATCGTCGTCGAGGTTGCCGATCAACAAGGGTTAACTACTTGACAAGCCGACGACTTCCCAATCGCTTCGAGGAAAGAGTCGCGCAAGCGGCTAATTGTTTGCCTAAATGTGTTAAAAACGGTGCGCATTTCGCAGCGAAACGACAACACTTAAGCTACCAATGCTGCTTGGATACGCAGTTTGTCAAATTCTCAAATTTAACTGAACGGAAGAAGGCGAAAGGAATGATAAGAGGAACGATAAAAAAAGTAGCGATTGTTTGCGTCGCGCTCTTTCTTGTGACTGTTCTGGCAGCAGGGCTGGCTGGCAGCATCCCAACTCAAACGGCAAGTACCCCGTCAACGGCCAGCGCAGCGACGGTCAAATCGACAACGGCAGCGCATCCGATCTTTCTTTCTTATGAGCAACCGACGATTCTTCAGCAGCAATCTTATACTGGCCCGTTCGTAGGAAGCATTCATTCGAACGTCTATCACTATCCATGGTGCTACGAAGCCAAGAAGATCTTACAACAGAATCTCATCACATTTGCCACGGTTGGAGACGCCTGCGCAGCGGGCTATCGACCGTGCGAGGTCTGTAACCCGCCAGCTTGTGGTTCGCAGACGGCAATGATAACGCTGACGCCAACGATAACGCCGATGGCAATGATAACGCCGGCGCTAACGATAACGCCAAAACGGGCGAGTACTTCTACAGCGAACGTCGCTCAAGCGAGTGCAGTGAGGCATGTAGTCGGAATGGGTTGCCGCGCCAGCAACACCCAATGAACGCGCTCTCGGAGAGCGTTACGAACCTGCGAGGGACGGGCTACACCAGAAGTCCGTCTTTTTTTCTTTTTTCCCTCTGCTGCTCTCTACACGATAGTGCTCCGTGAACGCTCTGGTGAGCAGCAAGGAGCCTGTTTCAAATCGGGTAACGAGCCATGTATAAGGCCTATTGTTCTAGCTGACGCTCGACCTTGGCGACACGGTCGACGGAGTAATTATAAAATGGTTGAATGATAATAACGATGAATCGGCTGGATCCTGACCCGCTAAGAGTAAAAAACACTAAACGGCCAAGATATAAGGTTATGAGCAACGCACGAACAAACCAATGAAGCGCGGTTAAATGGCAAATCAAAAATGGAAGATGGGTGCTCCTAACAGCATATTAGACAAGGCTGCCGATATGGTGCGCGCATCAGAAACCGGCGTGACCTTGCGGCAGCTCTTTTATATGCTCGTCTCGGCGGGCGTTATTGAAAATACAAAGGGCAACTATACAACACTGAGCGATACGTCGGCAAAGGCGCGGCGTGATGGCGACTTTCCGGACTTGATAGACCAAACAAGAGACATTCACGAACTTGGCGGCTTCGACGGCGTGAGCAACGCATTGCGCACGCTAGTCGCTCGATATACGCGCAACCGCACAGAAGGGCAAGACATTGCCGTTTATATCGGCGTTGAAAAGCACGCCATGCGGCCTCAACTTGCGGCATGGTTCCGCCGCTACGGGGTGCCTATTATCAATTTCGGCAGCTTCGCGTCGCAAACATACGTTGACGATATTAAGAGACACGTCGAAGCTGACGGGCGGCCCTCTGTGCTAATCTATGCTGGCGACCTCGACCCTTCGGGAGTTGAGATATATGAGGACTTCATGAGGCGGTCTGCGTGTTTCGACGAATATATCAAAATCGCAGTACTTCCGGCGCAAACGGAGCAATATGGCCTTGTGCGCTCGTATTATGAAAAGAACGATACGAGAAATAAGATATTTAAGGAGAAATACGAAGCGCTCTATCAAGTTGAAGTCGAGGCGATAGAACCGGCGGCTCCACCGCCGACATCTCAGCCGTCGCCGGCACCTCCACGGTCGACATTGGTTGTCAGGTCGACATCGCCGCCGCCTGCACCTCCACCGCCGACACCTCCGATGCCGGCACCTCCACGGTCGACATTGGTTGTCAGGTCGACATCGCCGCCGCCTGCACCTCCACCGCCGACATCTCAGGGGCCATCAGACTATCAAAGGCCATCACCACCGCCAAAGCCACAAAGGCGATTTGAGAAGCGATATCTCTTGTATGGGATTGCAGTGCTCTTTTTTCTAGCCGTTGCGGCAGCAGTAGTAGCGTCCCCGCAGCAGCCGAACGCGAACTTGGGCACGCCAACACCCACCGTGCAGGCGCCGACGGCGACACCGAATGTGCAACCGGCCACTGCAACCGGCGGCAAAGATATCACAATGTATGTCGAGCCTGGTGGTCAGTGCCCATATTGTAATGCAGATTTACAACCTGGCGGCCTCAAAGACCAGCTAACGGCTGCTGGATATAATGTGATTGTTAACAGTAATTCTCAGATGGCGGCATATCCCACGTTTGTACAGAGTGGCGGCCAAACACTTGTGAATCCTTCTAGTGTGAGTCAGTTTGCACCGATAACGACAACTACAACACCGACGGCTACAACACCGACGACTAAGGTGCCGACGACTATAACACCTGCGCCAAAAACACAGACGGCAAAAGTATCTTTACCAGCAGGAAAACCAGGATCGATTTACACGTTACCTGCTAATCTAACAGACTCACAAACACAAGGCGTAGTCGCTGCATATGAAGCCGCACATCCTGGTAAAACAGTAAAAGCTTGCTATGGTGGGGCTTGCCATATAGGCAATACAAGTTGGGCGGAGGCATCATCATGGTACAGCGCCAATCAGAATAAAGGACTGTCCACACCACAAGGACTAGCAGCACAGATTCAAAGCTTCATCAGCCGTCACATATCAGGAACACCATTCGGGCCGACGGCAGGCCTCGATCTTTTCTAACCGTATTTTGAGCCGCCTTTTTAGTCAAAGCAGGCCGTGCAGCGCTCATTTTGATGGCCGCTTAAACTACCCACTAGTTATGGCGTAAGAGTAGGGTTACAGAGCTTGTTTTAGTGAGGGTAGGTCTGCAACTTCCATACTGTTGCTGACCCAGTGACCTGAAGCTCAGGTTACAGAGCTTGTTTTAGTGAGGGTAGGTCTGCAACATATGCCACATACAACCGCAGGCGTTGTAACAAACTGGTACAGAGCTTGTTTTAGTGAGGGTAGGTCTGCAACGAGACCGGAGCATCCGCTGCCCGAAAACGTGTATGACGTGTATATGAAGTACTTGGCTGGCGTGGCTTTGCCCGTTGAAGGGTGATGACGTGCGTGCATATTGGCTGCATACGATATAGAACAGGCCGTATTCTGAACCAACTAAGCCAAAAAAAATATTTTGGGTTCAGTTACTTGCACAACCGTACTGCGTTTCTGAGAGTTCAATCAGAACGCTTTTTCCCCCCTCTTTTCGCTTTCAGCCTTCCGATTTTTCTTTATTGGCAACCTGTTGTGCGGTCTCTTCTTGATAGAGGGCCCAAGCCAGCCGTAATCGCCATTCAGAGTCTGACACTTCTCCTTTTTTATAATTTTTAGGAACTTCGTCTGATATTTCATTTCCTAAAGCAACGGAGTTGTCCGCATATTAGGAGAGCGGCGGAAGCACCTTGAGTTTATAGCCAAATTGTCTGGCCAGCTGCCGTGAGGTGCTGTTGCAGCAAACAGCACGCAGCGCAACATAATCTTCTCGCCTAGTGAGCAGCTCGTTTTAGCCACGATTCGTCCTTTTGACGACTCAAATCAGATTCAGCATGAAAAGAAGAATTGTAGAGACGACTTTATGAGAATAGATGAATATTAACGACTCGCAGGCTAAGATAACCGCTTAAGGTGGATGAAAGTTGCGGACTTCCACTCGGCAAGACTCGGTAAAGGCACCGGGTGTTTGGGGGAGTTCTATATTTTTTGTGACCGCAACGCGGTTTATGAGGTCTCCTAAATTCATGCGAGCAACTTGTGTTCAGCGCTGCACCCCTTTTTTCGCGCCATAAGGGTAGTTTAAGCGGCCAGCAAAAGGGCGCTCACTGCCACAGCCAGAACTATGAGTATCACAAAACCATACAAAACATATCGCTTTTTGAATCGGGGGCGTGACTCAGGCGGCGGACTCGAAGGTGGTTGCCACGCCGGCGGGCCACCTGATGGTGCGGCGTCCGGCGGTGGTGCAGCAGTGCTAACAAACGCGGCGCCACAGGTTGCACAGAACTTCGCATCTGGGGGGTTAAGCCCGCCACAGTTTATACAAAACTTCTGGTCGCGCCGTTGTGGCTTTGACGGTGGCACGTAAGGACTTTGATAGCCTGATGCCCCCTGAGGTGTCGACGGTGGAGGTGGTGTCGACGGTGGAGGTGGTGTCGACGGGGATGACGACCTGACAACCAATGTCGACCGTGGAGGTGCCGGCATCGGAGGTGTCGACGGTGGAGGTGGTGTCGACGGTGGAGGTGGTGTCGACGGTGGAGGTGGTGTCGACGGTGGAGGTGGTGTCGACGGGGATGACGACCTGATAACCAATGTCGACCGTGGAGGTGCCGGCATCGGAGGTGTCGACGCAGAGAGTTCTTTTTTACGCTCCGTCGCAAGGAGTTCTTTTTTTCGCTCCGTCGCAAGGGCGGAATTACGCGCTCTGTTTGCCTCCTGATTGGATAATCTTGCGGCTCGCTGAACACAGAGCAGTGTTGCAAGGTCTTGCTCGTCAAACCCGTTGCTGGTGGCAAAATAATAGCATAGATTATAATAGAAGTCAGAAACTGTCTTTCGGTCTTCGTGCGTAATTACCTCTTCTTGGTTTGGCGTGCACCTATGACCCGTTTTTATCGACTCTTCAATGTGCGCAAGCTGTGCGCGGAACATGCGTTCCACAGCCTGTGCGCGGAACATGCGTTCCACAGCCTCGCCATGAGTTGACGAGTCCGAGCATATCCTTGAAAAACAGTCATCGCAGAGAGAGCTGCCAGTAAATCTGTCCAAGAGAGAAAGCTCTTTGCCGCAGTTCTTGCAGACTTTTGCCATATCTCACTAGCTTTCCGTCTTTGCGAGGTTTTTCCCGCCTGCATGCGTTATTTCGTTCAAAAATCAAATAGTTAGGTCTTGCAAGCAGCTTAAAAGTTATTGTTTAGCTCTCACCGGCCTTTGCCATCTTTAGAACCATTCAATACCTGTGGTCGTGGATGTAACCCGTATAGCGTGCCGCTTTTGAGTCACAGACAGCGCACAGGGGAGATCGCCATTTGGTGATTTCCTTTGATTTTTGGGCCGCTACGAAAGTATGACGCGATATATGCTCATTTAAGGTCAAATGTGGGCTTGCAAGCATTTTTCGCTTCGCGGTGGGCATAAATATGAATAGCGGGTTTGTTGCTTCCCATTTAAGGATGACAAATTGGCCGACAACCGAGATCCGTGATGGCGTTGCAGCACCCCGAAAAGCAGCAGTGCATTGCAGGCGGGGATATAACGTCACAATATCCTCTATTTTTAGAGATACAACCGCAAGTAGGCGCAGTAATGGGTGGAGAGACGAGGAGGTTGCTATGAACCATAATCCACCTTCTTTGATCAATAACAAAAGATGGTTAACGGTGGGCAAGGCGGGGAAACAGAATAATCACTAGTTCTGCCACTCAAATCCTTGTACTCTTACATTACGCAGTCAGGGCTTATCAGGTCTGATGTGTTTAAATCCGCTGATGCGCTGGTGCAAAAGTTATTAAGCGCTTGCTGCCGTTCTTTGAAGTCCGGACACATAGATGCTAATTTAGTCCAAAACCTCCTCGAATGATTGAACTCAGATAGATGAGCTAACTCATGAAGCATCACGTATTCCGCTAGACGATCAGGCAACGCGATCAGCTCCCACGTAAAAACAAGGGCGCCCGTTTTCGAGCAGTACCCCCATCGCTTTATATTTCTCACCACTATGTCTCCAAGGGTGATTTTGAAACGGTGTGCGTAACGCGGCAGTTCGCGGCTTAAAAGCTCCGTGGTTGCTGCTGTCATCCATTCTTTTAGCGAGGATAATGGATCACTCAAGTCTTTCGTGGAGATAACGATCTTATCTTTCTGAACCTCGACGTTCGTGCCATTTTCTGGGGGCACTACTTGGAGGTTGTAGTAACGCCCTTTGTACATGACTGACGTGCCATCAAAAACGCATTTCCTGCTCGAAAGCTCCGCATATTTACGTGCGATCCACGCCCGTTTTTTCTTGAGGAGTAATTCCACGTCTATATCAGATTTGGGGGGAATTACGACATCGAGCTCAAGATCAGGCGTGAACTTGAGGTACGTGTATTTCACGCTCCTCCCAGCTTTTACGTAGTAGTTGATTTGACGACCGTCGATTTGAATAGAGCCCATGCTGTCTCGCCTATTGATTGTACTTCACGACAAAGTCCATCAGCTCTTCAGCAGAGTCGTGTTTAGATCGTGGTTTTTTGTGGTTTTTTGGTTTTTTGGAACTGCACCAAACATTGCGCAAGCTCTGGTTTGGGGAAATTTTTTGAGCACGTCACGCAGTCTCCGATCAGGTCTTACCTTCGCTATCTTAGGAGCAATTCATGGATGCAACCGGTGCAGCGTGCTGCTTTTGAGTCACAGACAGCGCACAGGAGAGCAATTCAAATTGGATTTCCTTTGATTTTTGAGCTGCTACGAAAGCCTGATGCGATATCGGTTCTATTTCAAGTCAAATAGGGGCTTGCAAGCAATTTGCATAGTGCATAGCGTCTAACATTTGTGTCCGATTTCTAACACAGAAATCGCAAGCTTTTCTGCGTCGTGTGTGCACATCACTTGTTGCAACGCTTCAATAATCTGGCGCAGGGTTGGCTCTTCATCACTTTCCGCACCTAGGCGCTTATGCGGTTGAGTCTCGACGTGCCATCCATGAGCTTTCAAATAAGCGACGTTATACTCCTTATGACAATCCGCCACTTTTCATTCTGGACATTAGCGCACTTACCTAGCTGCACTACCTTATACGGCGACGTGTCTTTGGAGTAGATTTAACGTCAAAGGTTCATCTGCACTAACAACAGCTTCTGCGAGGTTTTTATATCCTTTCCATGTTTGCTGAGGGGCTTTGTCTTTTAAGCAGCTTAAAGAATGTCCTAATTCCAAACAATAATTGTCTACCAATTCTGTCAACCAAGCCCTTTCTACTTTCACATTCGGAGATAATCTCCGACGTACTTCCGTGATGCGCCATAGGTTGCTGATGATTTTTTCGCCGAGATACATAATGTTCATATCCATTTTCCTCACCGAGATCTCTGGAAGCGACCGCAACACATCCTCTTTCAGGGGAGCTAATAGTGGCTTATCACGATTATCCCACTGGAATTCCTTCGACGTTCCTTTAAATTCCTTAACGTGCTGTAAACAATTTTTAGTCAACCGAATCGCGAAAGGTTGTGAATAGTTTTTATCATTAATAAACAGAAGGTAATAGTAGTCAATGTCAATATCAGCTAAATCACAAAGACTACGTATGAAGGGTTCTAGTAAAACGTCGTTAGTATGTTTTGAGCCTTTTACACCTATTGCAGCTTCCCGAACAAAATCACGTTCTAATGTATAAAGAAGATTTGTGCATCTTATCTTACTGTCTTTTTCAACATTAGACAGAATCTCGCTTATCTTTTCTACACGGCTCGTGTCCAGCTGATACCACCATTTATTTACAGCTGCTTTGGGGTCGGTTATCTTTCCAATTTTATCAGATTTAGATACAAAATTGATGAGCTTCAGCAAATAACTGTACGCTTCTTTTTCCCGATGTTTTAGGCTTGAAACATTGAAGTAAGAGGAAGTTGCTGCTTCTATTTTGTCGTACGCATTTTGCATACTGTCCAAATTTTTGTACGTGTCTTGAATGCTAAAACAAAGTCGAGTTAAATAACTATGCTGATCCTGACCAGAAGTTTGCGGCTGCTCAATAAATCTGCGCCAACAAGATGCCCACTGAGAAAGAGTTTGAAATTCATTTTTGAATGCTTCTGAGTCAAATTCTTTCTTTACTCTGCTTGGAAAGTCTTTACGCGAGTCAAAATTTTTGATAATAAAATTAGAGAGCTTTCTAAGCTTGTTTATGCTTTTATTATGCGTTGCTTTGTCTTGCTTTAAACGTGCCTCAAATAAGCCTATATATTCAATCGCTAACTGTAGCGATTTGGATCGGATTTCGTACCACTGTTTTTGCCATTCATACACTGATGGGTTTTGATAGTTTGCATCGATACGGTTTTCCCATATTCTGTTTACACGCACATCAAAAGATCTTGGAAGAGATTTTAACTGAATATGTTTTTTCGATTCATCAAAGCCTGAATAAGCGTCGATGCCCTGTATGACAGGGTACAAACCTTGAGTGCTGTAAGTCTTATATTGAGGATGAAGAAATGCCTTTATCAAATCAATACGGCTTACGCTCTGCTCATTTATGCTGCTATCAGACTCAAATTCTATGAAATATTCAATGAGTAAATCTGAGTTATCTTCTGATATGGTCAAGGTGTTTGTTCTGACCTTGAGCATTCCAATGATTTCAGGCCTGTGTCTGTCAAAAAACGCTTTGTATACTTCGGGCCGAATAACATAACACGCTGAAAATAATTCTCCTGAATCTTCAAGCTCAAGTAATTGAAATGCGTCCCACAACTGTGATTCGTCTATGTTTAAAAAAAGAGGAAAGTCTACCTCAAACTTATTGTACCAAAACGCCAAACGACCGAAGCCGCTTAAGTCGTGCTTAAGCGTTGTTTTAGTAAAAGCATTAGATAATGCCTGAATGAAAATACATGTATCAAACTTTTTTGGATCGATATTCTTTTTGATTTCGTTTATCATTGGTGAGATGGTTTCGATAAAGGGTTTCAACCCTGCATCCGCAAAATCATTAATATTCAAGCCGATCCAAGGAAAAGCATATATGGCGAAAAAACCCGCCCCGCGAGCAAAAATATTGTCATAAATGCTTTGATTTTCTTTCCAGTGTTGCAAAGCATCAGTAGAAAATAGCCCATCAATTACGTTAACAATGTCACGATATGATTTATTTGCAAAATACTTAGCCAGCTGATTAAGTAGGAAGGTGCGCTGCTTACCTCTGACCAATAATGGTGCGTAAGCACTGAAATCAAAGACAGCATCAGTTTCAATTAAAGGCAACAAATTTAACAAAGTCTTGTGAAGAGGCAATGTTTCGTGCAAAATTTTAGCAATGTATTCAGATCTAATGGGATGTAGGCCTTCTACGTACTCCCTGTCTTCTATTTGTAAATAATACTCTTTTTCGAGGCTTTTCAAACATTGGCCCCTATCACCTGCAAACCCAATTCCGCTCTCTATATAACTAATCAAAGATGAAGTTGCGAGTCGGACACCACATAAATCAGCGACCGCTACTAACCTCAGGATTTCCAGCTTGCTTTTACCATCTGGCTCAGTACTCAACTGATTAATTTGATAAGACAATCTCTCTTCAAGCATCGCACCTTGAGTAAGCAGATAAACGTACTCAATTAATAGACCGCGATCTGCGATTTTCTCCCACGAAGATTGCCAACTGCCGACGCTGGGATGTATTTTTCTAGCTTTTTTGAAGAGATAAAAAATCTGTTCTGCTTCTTCCTTATTAATCTTAATATCGATTACGCTAAGTCGAAATTGTGACCGATCTGCTCCAAAACGCCACCAATCTTCTTCTCTTGCAGTTACAATGTATTTAACTGGGAGATCTAGTGTCCGCTTCACAAGATTATTCCAAGCTGAGACTTCCCTTCTTAATCCATCAACTACTATTAGCGGAAACTTCCCGACTTTTACTTGAGATTCAACAAGAGTAATGATATTACCAGTCTGTTCTTCGTCTCTGCACCACTGTAATTCGAACGGAGTCCAACCCTCCGCTTGAAGGTCAAAAGCAAGTTGCCAAGCTAACGTGGATTTGCCTTGGCCGCTTGAAGCTCGGATGACGACTACGTCAGATTCATGAAATCTTTGTAAAACGTTTTCTTCCCATCTTTTGCGACGTACAGGCAAACCTGCAGCGATATGAGTGGGCCGTGCTGCTTTTCCCTCAAAATAGGAAGATGAAGATTCTGCCTCGATCCCAGCGTCAAAAACAACGCAATCTAGCCATTTTCCTTGAACAGCTGGATTCATCGGGCCTTTCGCAATATCTTCCTTTACACGTTCGATGCAGCTAACAAAATCAGTATATCTAATTTCTTGTTTTTGACGGGACTTGTCTACAACCAGACAATAAAGAGCAATAAAATATTGCTGTTCATTTCCGCTTGTAATATGACAATTTGAAATCAAAAGATGATGAGCTTCATTTTTGAGAGACGATTCACTCTGCTTCTCAAACGTGATCTTGCTAAGAAAATCAGCTAAGCTGAAATTATCCCAGTTCCATGTTTTTGCTTTCTTTAGATTTTTAAAAGCATCAAATTTTTGCTGCCAAAACTCTAAATTTGAAGATGAAGGTGTTGCGTGCAGGTTACATGCGTTTACCAAATCAGCAAGATTACCTTTGGCAAAACTCATGGGTGGACTAAACGAAAGCGGCTTTGATTCTCTGCAATGTATTCCTCAGCAAAATTTTGTAAAACTCCCGCAGCCCAGAATTTGCCTGCATCAAAATCATTCTTAGAGAACTTAACTTGAATAAGTTCTGCAGACGTAGATATTACATCAATGTCTTCGACACCCTCTAGGCGAATGAATTCTTCTTGTGACAGATTGTTTGACGTAAAATGAGAAAGGATTTTATAAACTGCATAATAAAATTGAAAATTGAAGCCCTCAGTACTTGTAGAACCGCCTATATGCTTCTCTGCCAGTATATCTAACGGAGTTTTAAGAGGAAATATAGGAACGTGAAATAGAGATGAGGACTTTGTTTGCTTGTCATGGGCTTTCTTTCGACTTTTTTTCGACTTTGACACAATCATTCACTTCTGAAAAATCCCAGATCTTTGCACAAAAAATTCAGACTATTTGGCGATCTTTTACCTACGCCATGGTGCACTACAGTGTATAATTAATTAAGCTGATCTTGATCGGCTAGATCTCGAAATTTATAAGATAACAGCTAGTACTGTTTTTTATTATCGGAAAATCGAGCGGGACGTATATTGTGTCAAAAATAATCAGACTTGATGATGATGTTTATCTTGCCTTAAAAGCCAGAGCATCTAAGGAAGGAAAAACATTGAGCGCCACGGTGTATGCACTGATGCATATAGAAGACCAGAGTACCTCTATTCAACAACAGCTCTCCGCTCTTGAATCAGAGATCACTGAACTAAAATCACTTCTTCTTTTAAACGAAGGCACCAGCCTTCACAAAACTCAAAACAGATGGGCTCGGCCGGATTTGAACCGGCGACCTCCGCCATGTCAAGGCGACGTCATAACCAGCTAGACCACGAGCCCTAGCGCTGTGCTATCTGGTCTATCTCTAATAAACCTATTGTCAGGCCAAAACCGCTGATTTTCTGAAACTAGAATCAAAACACAGTAGACATTAACCCACGCTTACGTCAATCTGTCCGTGACGATGCAAATGTTACTCGTAAGTGGCACAGAGGTAGTGGCGAGTCGTTGCTTATGCACTACGTAGAGCCTACGGGCGCATTCACCCACGTTCGCACAGACTCGATACCAAAATATATAAAACGGTTAATGCGCTTGTAGACAGCAGCTCATTAGCTTCTTACGACGCGAATGCCAAAGGCGGCACGCAGAGAAGATTGATTAACGATGGAACCGATAGTAATCGAGCATTTGTCGAAAAAGTATGGACAGTTCGTTGCTTTAAATGACCTCAGTTTGACCGTCGACCGGGGCGTTTGTGTGGGATATCTCGGTCCTAACGGCGCAGGCAAAACGACCACCATAAAGGTGCTGACAAACTTGCTTAGGGCCTCAGGCGGCAAGGCCTATCTTAACGGTATTGACGTCATCCACCATCCCAAAGACGCACTC
>Ga0181527_1004460_pt1 | contig 12002 bp, 9 predicted proteins | sample PEATcosm2014_Bin_30_FD_119762 | JGI IMG/M metagenome (GOLD analysis project Ga0181527, IMG submission 119762) | Peatland microbial communities from MTU Mesocosm Facility, Houghton, MI, USA - PEATcosm2014_Bin06_60_metaG | ecosystem: Environmental > Terrestrial > Soil > Wetlands > Peat | place...
CGAGAAGGACATCCTTCACATCAGGCAGCTTTGTGGGGCGGATGACGGCAACAACGAGCTTCATGACCCTGGTACCCCGTAAAAGGACAGCTTCACCTACCATGGGGCCGGCGCTGCGTTTCCCGCAGGCTTGTCGGTTTGCCTTGTGTCTGCGGCGTCGGGAACAACGGAGATTCGGGCAATCAGGCTTCGTGAAATAGGGATTTCCGCTCCGTCAACATTCAAGTGCAGAATGGACGCGTCAACCACGCCGAGCGCTCCCCGCATCACGGTTCCGTTCTGCATCACCACCTCCATTGTTCGCCCCGAATAGGAGAAATTCATCAGATCTTCGTACGGAATGGAGCCGGAGGCAGGCGCCGCCTGCTGCCCGACTGGAGACGCCGCCGGAGCCGGCGCGTATTGATACGGAGCCGCGGAAATCATTGTCCGGCTGCGAACAAAGCTCTTGTCGTAACTGTACCTGCCGCCCTGATCAACACGGACCGTAAGCGATGCATCGTCCACCGATTCGATGACGCCGGTCACGACGTCGCCGGTGGTGAGCGTAATTTGATACCGCGCCCCCACCACATAATCGGGCGGCGGATTCGCCGGAGTATTGACAATGGTTATTCTTACCGGAGCAGACTGGCCTGACGGTGCGGCTGCGGATGCCCCAAGGCTCCGGCTGTACCATGTGCGCCACGATTCACGAGTGCTGCCGGCTTCAACTCCCGTGATCTTTGCAAGCGCGCATGCGGCGGCATTTATCCTGATGGTAACGTAGATATCGACACTAGCCTCCACCACCTTGTTCCCCGCCATTCGCTTCTGATGAATGTCGGTTGTGGCGGCCGCCTCTACATAGTGTTCGCATCGGGTAAGAGTCTGGTATTCCACAAACGGCGACGAAAGGAGAAACTTGTTCTTTGAACTGATGACATACGTCTGCACCCAGTCATCGAAGCTCCCCATTCCCGGTGCAAACTGCGCTCCCGAGATAACGTAAAGGTATTCGGCCTGCGGGAAAACCTCCACGAGCGCTGGAACGGCATCGCGCGCCTTGTCCCCGAAATCGGCGAGCTCGATGGCCGCCCGAAGGCTCTGCTTGATGGCCACGAGCCCGTCGGTCGAGGAAACCGCCGGCACGCCGCCTTGCGGATTGTATTTCGCATAGGCTGAGGCAGCCTCCGGCGTCCGGTACAGAGACGGGCCGTTCTTGATAATGTCGACAAGCTGCTGCACCCGCTCTGCATCGGAGGCACGGACAGGCAGCACAAAGGAAAGCAGCTGGACCAATGAAAACGCAAGCATACACAGCCGGTTCTTTTTGGCAATCATGGCATGGTTCTCCTTCACTCGGAATTGCGGCGGCCTCGGCCGGTCGCGGCACGGGGTTCAACATCTGCGGCCGCCCGTGGTAAAAATAAAACATTCGCCTTTGCCACACCACCTGTATCGGATTTTCGTTTATAAATAATAAACATTAGGCGTGGGGTTATCCAGGCTTTCGCCTCGTTGCCGCCGTTCATTGCCTACGCTCCGAATTTCGCGATACAACGGTCGGCTGCATCACGGCGCCGGCTTTGCGGCGAGCACGGCCCGTGCGCACCCTTCCGTCGGCTTCATGGTATTCCATCATCTCGGTCCTCACCTGCGGAATAAGCCTCGGACTCACGCTCAGCGACCGTATCCCGATGTCAAGCAGCCGCGCGGCAAAACCTTGTTTGCCCGCCATCTCCCCGCAAATCGACAAAGGCTTTCCGCACTCGGCCGACGCACCGACAAGATCTTCCAGAAGCCTCCACAGAACGGGATGCCACGGGTTGTAGTCGGAGGAAACCTGTTCGTTGTTTCTGTCCACAGCGAACAAATACTGTATCAGATCGTTTGATCCTATGCTGCCGAAATCGACATGCTTAAAAATCAACTTCGCCTGCATGCACGCGCTGGGCACCTCGAACATGGCCCCCAGCTCTATGTTCTCCGCCGCGCCCGGAATCCCTGCAAAAATAACTCGCACGCCGTCAACCAGTTCCTTCTGCTGGCGGTCATCAATCACCATGGGGAACAGGATTCGCACCTTGCCAAACTTCGCGAGCCGTGCAAGCGCGCGCACCTGGTCGCCGAAAATGTCCCGGTTCCCTAAAAGAAACCGAGCGCCGCGCCAGCCCAGGTAGGGGTTGGGTTCTTTCTGGATCCTGAGGAACGGGAGGGGCTTGTCGCCGCCGACGTCGAGCAGGCGGAACGTGACCGGTTTGTTTCCGATCCCCTCCAGGACGCGTTTGTACCGATCGAACTGCTCGTCCTCCGTGAGTAGGCGGCCTTCCCGGATGAACATGATTTCCGTCCTGAACAGTCCGATGCCGTCGGCCTCCAGCAGGCTGGCCTGCCGCACATCTTCCAGAATGCTTGCATTCGCGAGCACTTCCATGCCGGGCGGGGAAGCGTGCAGGTGCTTTTGGACCCTGACATCAGCGACAGGCAGTACTTTTCTGGTGACCTCCTCGGTGGGCGCCAGGTACACTCTGCCGCCGTCTCCGTCCACGAGCACGACGTCTCCGCATTTTACGAATTCCGTAACGCCGTGTACACCCGTGACCGCGGGAATTCCCAGCGACCGGGCGATGATTGCCGCATGCGAAGAAACGCCGCCGTGCTCCGTCACAAAACCGAGCACCCGCTCGAAATTCATGTGGGTCATCATGTCTGCGGTGAATTCTTCCGCAACAATTATCCTGTTGGCGCCCTGATGGCAATCCTCCTGGCCTTCGCACAAGAAGCCGGGTTTTTCTATCTTGAGATTGTCGAGAAGTCTGCGGCGTATTTCGCGGATGTCGGACCCGCGCTCGCGCAGATGCGGGTTGTCCATCGCTTTGAATTTCTCCTCAAACCCGCGGTACACATCGAAGATCACAGCCTCAACGTTCTTCTTCCCGCTCCGGATGCCTTCGCGTATCTGCCGCACAATGGCTTCGTCGTTCATAATGTGCTTCTGCGCCGTGAAGATCTCGGACTCCACGTTGCCGATCTTGTCGGCAATTCGTCCGGAGATCGCTTCCAGCTCCTGCGAGCTTTGCCGGAGAGCGCTCTCGAACCGCAACACTTCCGCCTCGATCATCGAATCGGCGATATCGTACTCGTCTACCGATTTGTGAAGATTCGACGAATACAGGCACGCCGGCGCAAGGACCTTGCCGGGATTGATCGCGAGCCCTTCGAATTCTTTCATAGCCATGGTTCCTCAGGCGGCCTTCGCCACGTTCCTAAAATCAATCATGCCGGTCCTGCAGAGCGAAAAATCGCAGCGGACGGGGTCGTAGGGATACAGGTCCCTCATCACGCGCGTGATATCTTCCGCCATGGCCCAATCAACGGATTTCCTGCCGGTAATTCCCATGCTTCCGGCGAGGGCGGCCACATGCGTGTCGACGGGCATTATAAGCTTTGACGCCGGGACCCGCGTCCATTCTCCTAAGTCAATTCCGTCATCCTTTCGTACCATCCACCTGAGGAACATGTTCAGCCGCTTGCACGTACTCCCCCGGCTCGGCTGCGGAAGGAGAAATTCAAACGACGACGAAGGTTTTCCCGCGATGTCAAACGCCATCCTGCGAAAAGAAAGGACGAACTTTTCCAGAGCGCGTTTAATCGTCGTATCGGACTCTTTGTATCCGGAGCAAAAAAGCGCCTCAAGCGAAGCCTGCCGCATGATGACCAGTCCGGCGCATTCCAGTACCATGGCCAGGTCGCGGCCATCGTTAAACCGATGTTTAACGTGACGAAGTCGAGCGATTTTCGTGCCGAGAGGTACGGTGGTGCAAAAACGCACCAGGTCGGTTCCGGTGATTTCGAAAATTCTTTGCAGAGTCTTCCTGATTTGTTCGACCCTGCCGTAGGCCACTGCCGAGCAGACGAGCCCGGCTATTTCCCTGTTTTCTTTTCCGCGCATTCCACGGACATATTCAAGAGGATCGTAGCGAAGATAAGAAGGGCTGTGGTACTCTGCGTACAACGCGTCGAGCGTTTTTTTCAGCTTCCGTTCGTTCATAGTTTTCCTGCTGCGAAAAATACATCGTTCTCTTCTTTATCGACACCCCAAGGACCCTCGATCTTCGTCCCATCACTAGAAATACGAGTTCGGGGTTGATAAATTAAGATGATCCGTGAATAAGATTTATAGGTGAAACCAAGTCAAAATGCCGCGTGCACGGAAGGGAAAGCAGGCGTATCACTTGGTGATTCGCCAATGCAGTCTGACACAGCGTGGGGGTTTTGCAGCTGCATGCAGCCAGAATCGTTTTTGCGGATAGGTTCCAAGCATGGGATCGAATCAGGCATGCAGGATGCAAGGACTTAGTAACGTGGTTCCAAGTTCCAGGTTGCAGGCCACAGGTTGGAAAAAAGACAAAAATTCGGTTTCTGTCTTTCGGCCTGAACTTGTAATTCGGAACCTTTTTGCTTTTGGCCTATATCAAACGTCCTTTTTCCATCCACAGTTTCTCGTCCAGCCAAATCGTCGGATTCCGGACAATCCCGTCAAGATGCATCTGCACTCTCACCTTTCCGCCCATGGATGCGTTGTCGCCAAACGCAATATGGCACGTTCCCTTCACCTTCTCATCCTCCAGCGTGTTGCCGGAAATGACCGCGCTATCGAGGGTGCCTACGCCGAATTCAGCGATGTTGCGGGAAAACGATCCGTATTTCTTGAACAGTTGCTCGAGCTCCGCCTTGCAGGCATGGTCGGAAACGTCGATGACCCTGCCCTTCTTTATGCGGACCACAAGCGGCGTTGCAAGCAACCCGGACAAAGGGAACGAGCCGTCGATGACTAGAGTGCCGTCGGCGCTGCCTTCGAGCGGCGCCATGTACGCCTCCCCCGCCGGCAGGTTACCGAAGGCGCCTTTGTAAATCAGGCGGCCGTCGTCGGCCTTTGCCTGGCGGCCACCGGTCTCAAACGACAGATTGGTCCCCACTTCGCTGCATATCCGCACCCGTGCGGCCGCGGATACCCGGCCCGCTATTTTGCGCGTGACAATACCGAGCCTCTTCCAATCGGTCTTCATGGTGCGCTCGAACACGTCCCGGGTAATGCCGGGCAGCGTTGCGATGCGGGTGCCTCCTTCGCAAGCCTTTCTGCGGGCCTGGGTGTGCGACAGGGATCGTGACGTCGGCATCACGGCCACGTCGAATCCGCCGAACCATTCGCCCACCGGCGGCGGAGGTTCGTTGCCGTTCTGTCTCCGAGGCGAAATCCGTACCAGCACCGCCTCGCGGCACATCGCAGTGCCTACCTCCCAGAACGCGTCCCCGATAGCGGCACAAGGCGGGTCGCACACGACAAGAAGCTGTTCCTGCTTGCCCAGGTTGAGACATTCCGAAAGCGCAATTTCCGCGCATTCCTTGAGTATATCACCCATTGGTCACCCCGCTTGAGGTTTCCGGTTCCATTCCCTTCGCCGATTGCAGGCGGACCAGCGCGGCCGCCTTGAACGATCCGAAACTTCCGGCCAGAATATGGGATCGCGCCCGCCGAACCAGTTCGCTATAGAAATAAACATTGTGCAGGGTGAGAAGCCGTAGAGAAAGAATCTCTCCGGCGCAAAACAGGTGGCGCAGGTAGGCCCTGGAAAACTTCCTGCAGGCGTAGCAGCCGCACGAATCGTCGAGCGGGTTCGCGAAATCCCTCGTATGGCATGCGTTTCTGATGTTGATTTTGCCGTTCCAGGTGAATGCGGTCCCGTTCCTTGCGTTGCGGGTGGGAAGCACGCAGTCGAACATGTCAACACCGCGTTCGATGCATTCGAGGATGTTCTCGGGCGTGCCCACGCCCATAAGGTATCGCGGTTTGCGGACGGGAAGGAGGCCGCATACAAAACCCGTAACGTTGTACATTTCCCCGGCAGATTCCCCAACCGCAAGCCCGCCCAGCGCATAGCCCGGCACGTCCATTGCCGTGAGGGTTTCTGCGCAGCGCCTACGCAGGTCGAGGTTGGTCCCTCCCTGGACAATGGCGAACAGGGCCTGGGGATACCTATGCACAAGCGGCATGGTCGCGTGGGCCTCGCGGCAGCGCTCCGCCCATCGCAGGGTCCGCTCCACAGCCAGTTCGATGGCGGCCGCGCCAGCCCGCGCGGGCGGGCACTCGTCGAACATCATGATGATGTCCGCGCCGAGGTTTCGCTGGATCTCAATGGACCGTTCGGGAGAAAAGAAATGTTTCGAGCCGTCGATGTAGGACTGAAACCATACGCCGTCTTCGGTGACTTTGGAAATATCGCGCAGGCTGAACACCTGGAATCCGCCGCTGTCGGTGAGCAGCGATTTGCCCCAACTTTCGAAGGCATGGAGCCCGCCCGCCTTTGCAATCAGTTCGTCGCCGGGCCTCAGGTGCAGATGATAGGTGTTTGCAAGGATGATCGAACAACCGCATTCGTCAAGATCAGCCGGTGATAGAGACTTAACCGTTGCCTGTGTTCCCACCGGCATAAAAACCGGCGTATCGATGGTCGAATGGGCGGTACGCATAACGCCGGCGCGGGCGGCGGTGGCATTGTCGACTGCCTGGACTTCGAAAGACAGTTGCTCGGAAAGGCTTGTCATGTCGAACTATCTCTCAATAAAAGGACGTAGTTGTTGAAAACGTGAATATTTTCAGGTATCTTTAATCACTGTATGCCAAAGCAACGCAGGATGATCGCGACCCGGTTTCGTAGTCTATCCCGGTCCCGACCGTGCTACCGGCATCAAACGCATCCGGAAAATGGATTCCCGCGCACGCGACAACGGTGAATCGACACCGGCCATGCCTGCCGGAGCCGCGAACAACAACCGCGAAACCTTTTCGGGTACTAAAATACGTTTCCACACATGAACCTCATACAATCCATTAACAGCCCGGACGATTTACGAAAACTTCCCGTTGACAAGCTCCCTGCCGTTGCGGAAGAACTCCGCCTCTTCATGCTCGAACATGTGAGCCAGAGCGGCGGGCACCTCGCGTCGAGCCTCGGCGCGGTGGAATTAGCCGTGGCCCTGCACTATTGTTTCAATACGCCGGAAGACAAACTGGTGTGGGATGTAGGGCATCAGGCCTATGCCCACAAAATCCTTACGGGCAGAAGGGATCAGTTCAAGAACCTGCGGCAATTCGACGGAATCAGCGGATTTCCAAGGATCTCGGAAAGCAAATACGATGCCGCAAGCGTCGGGCACGCGTCCACGTCGATTTCGGCCGCGCTCGGGCTTGCCATCGGCCGCGACATGAAGAAGGAAAACCACGCCGTGGTGGCGATAATCGGCGACGGGTCTCTGTCGGGCGGGCTTTCTTTTGAGGGATTGAATAATCTGGGCAGTCTTTCGACCAACATGATCATCGTTGTCAACGACAACAAGATGTCGATCTCCGAGAATGTCGGCGCGCTGTCCCGCTATCTCACGCGAGTGATCACCGATAAACGGTATAAGAAACTCAAGGATGAAGTGTGGGAGCTCACGGGCCGGCTCGCCACCTTCGGCAGCCGAATCCGGAACCTGATTCACAATATCGACGAAACCGTCAAGCACTTCGTGATCCCGGGCAAATACTTTGAAGACATGGGCATCCGGTATTTCGGGCCGGTTGACGGACACAATATTGCCGAGCTGGTGGAGATTTTTCGATTCGTCAAGGAACATACGGTGGGGCCCGTTCTGGTTCATGCGATCACGACGAAAGGAAAAGGTTACAGCTTCGCGGAAAACGACGCGACGAAATACCACGGCATTTCGAAGTTTTCTCTTGACACGGGCGATGTCGTCTGCGCTCCTGCGTCGAAGCCCAGCTACAGCCAAATGCTTGGAAGAACGCTTGTAGACATCGGCGCATCGCGCGGCGATGTCGTGGCCATTACGGCCGCCATGCCAGACGGTACCGGGCTTTCGGCGTTTCGCGACGCATTTCCCGACCGCTTCTTTGACGTGGGCATTGCCGAGGCGCACGCCGTTACCTTTGCCGCAGGCCTTGCGCTCTGCGGACTCAAGCCGGTGGTGGCATTGTATTCAACGTTTCTCCAGCGCGCCTTTGATCAGATCGTGCACGATGTCGCGCTCGACAATCTTAACGTCACGTTCTGCGTCGATCGTGCCGGCCTTGTGGGCGAGGACGGCCCCACGCATCATGGCGTGCTCGATTTATCGTTTGTGAGAAGCGTCCCCGGCGCCCTCATCATGGCGCCGTGTAGCGGCAGCGAGTTTCGCCGCATGCTGTATACCGCAATGGCATACGATAAGGGGCCGGTGTTCATTCGCTACTGCCGCGGGTGCGTTCCCGACGAGGTCCTCGGCCCCGATATCTCGCCGCTTGCCATCCCGGAGCCGGAGCTCGTGAGAAACGGCTCAACGTGCGCCCTCGTGTGCATCGGGGACGTCGTGACGACCGGATTGGCCGCATGCGCTATTCTTGAAAAGCAAGGAATCCGCCCTACGGTGGTCAATGCACGTTTTGTAAAGCCCCTGTCGCTCGAATTCTACCGGAGACTTTTTTCCTCGCACTCGCATATCGTGACGCTGGAAAGCAATTCGCTGGCGGGCGGGTTCGGGTCGGCCGTGCTCGAACTGGCCCCTGCGCTTTCCGGCACCCCCCCGCCCAAGTTCCTGAGGCTCGGTTACCCCGATTGTTTCCTTGGTCATGGGAGCAACGCCCGCATTCTCGAAAAGATCAAACTCGATTCACCGTCCATCGCGTCTCAGATTGCCGCTTTCGTCAACAGCCGGACCAGCGCCGGCGTTTCGGGGTAAGCCGCACTTCCTCTTGAGCCGACACAGCCTCCGAGAATGATTCTCTCCACGCCCTTAAGGCAAAAAATCGGCCATGCTTTGATGTATTTTTAGTGCCATGAATAAGGTTACGGCCAAGTCTTACACCCGCATTACCCTGGCCCTCGATATCGTCGGAAAGTTGGAAAGCGGACCCTTTGCCGGCTATCACGAACTCGCCACTGTCAAGCACAGAATAGACCTGCACGACACGCTTACCGTCGAAGAATCGAACGAAATGCGAATTGCCTGCAACAACCCTTTGGTACCCACAAATGCATCAAACATTTGCTGGAAGGTGGTTGATTTGGTTAAGAAAGAATTCGGCATTGGTCGCAATGTGGCAATCGCCATTGAAAAAAATATCCCTGTACAGGGCGGACTGGCGGGCGGCAGCGCGAACGCCGCAACAATGTTTCTGATCTTACGAGACCTGTGGAACCTGGATATCGACGACAAAAGACTGATCGAGTTGGCCCGGCCAGCAGGCATGGATGTGCCGTTCTATTTCTTGGGCGGCACGGCCTTCGACGCCGAGGCGGGCGGCACGCTCACCCCAATCGCGACGGACCTGCGCTTCGATGCCATACTGGTGATGCCCGATTTCGGCGTGTCAACATCGGAGGCCTATCGCGGCCTTGACTATTCCCGCACCGGCGGCAACAGGGGCAAGACGCTTGCTATGAGGGAATCCTTTCTCGCCAACGACCGCGCGGGCGTGGTGGCGGCCTTGCACAACGATTTTGAGCTCTCGGTTTTTGCCCGGTATCCCCGCTTGCGGAAAATCAAGAAGCGACTGCTCGATGCCGGTTGTGCCGGCGCCGTCATGAGCGGCTCGGGATCAACAGTACTCGGCATTCTCAGAACTTCGGGAGACTTCAAGGAAATACAGCGCGAAGTAGGACTCAAATCGATGCTTGTTTCGTCCTGTTCAGAATCGAGCGGTTCTTTTTCGCAGGAGGGATGGGTATGAACCAAAAAGCGCCGGAGCAGCGTAAAGCGACTTTTCGGTGGAATTCCAAACAGGAACTTTGCGACTACTTCAGCATTCATTACGGGTTCAGCAAGAAACTCGTTGAAGCCGAAATCGCCAAGGCGACAAAATTATTCAGGGTACGAAAAGGCCAGGAAATCAGGACGCCGGAGTTGTGGCAAAAAGTTGGTCTTCACTTGGAAAAGAAGATAAAGGAAATCGGTCTCTAGGACAATCAGTGTCCACCGCCCGCGGCCCCGAGCGTCGCAGCCGCGCCCCTGTTGACAGGCAAGTAATAGAACGGCGAATTGTAATCGGAGGAATAGCTTTCGGGGACGTGCTGGAAGCTGAGCAGGAAGAACATGTTGTCGGTAGCCTTCCACGCCAGCGAAACATCGACCGGCATGTTCCTGAAGTATTCAGCGGAAGTAATGTTCTGGGCGTTTAGGTTCTGCCCGGCTGAAAACGTGGAGAACAGGGGAAATCCGAAATTGAGGTTGAGGGTAAGAGGCTGCGAGAACTTGTACGTAAGCATGGTACTGTACAAACCCTGTGATTGCAGGGAGGAGCCGCTTGCCGAGGCCATGCCGAAACTCATGCTGTTGTGGATTGAAAACCTCGACGGGTCCAAAAACCCGCCCTTGAGTGAATCTCCTGAAGAATTGTAAGACCGGGCATCCTGCCCGAAAGCAAGTGCTGAACAAAACAGCAGACCCACCACACTTTTTTTTATCATGGCTCCTCCGTCCTCTTCTCAGAAATTACGGAAAAGATGATTTCTTATTGGCCGGATGCTCTCGCATTGCAAATATACATCAGGAAAAAGGGCCGTCTCCTTTCCAGAACGGTTTGCGCCTGCGACTGGGCCTCCAGATAAACCGGCAAGCCGTACATTTTACGCGCCTATGTCCTTTGAGGGTGCGAACCGGAGAAAAGAAAAATGGGTCGTAGTATTCTACGGCAAGACTCTGGCATTTGGGACACTTGATGCGCGGAGGGTTCCAAAATGAATTCCACAGCTCCCCAAAAAAGGACTGGTATTCCTGTCTGACGTTCGAACGGCTGCTGCTGCGATGCGTTGTCATTGAAGATTCCCTGATCCGTTTCCCGGAACCGCTCCCGCTCTCGGGCAGATCAAATGACCGGCGTCGGGACAAAAAGTTGGATGTACGTCCGTTCCGCAAAATGGTCGGTCATGCCGGCAATATAATCCGCCGCAATGCGCCACGACGGCGTTTCTTCGTTGTAATTGGTGTTCTTGATAAAATGGAAGAATACCTGCATGCTTGGCGCTTCCCGCTCAACCGCATGGACGGCTGCCGTGTCTTTGCCGCGGTCCGACTTTGTGAGAATCGCCAGAAGCTCCTCGAACAGGAGGCTGATGACATGCCCCGATTTCTTCGCCTTGCCTTCCACGTCAGGGTGATTGTAGATGCATTCGTAGTTGAAAGCCCTGAGTTTTTCCATGTGTTCAAGCACATCTTTGCTCATGACAATGGCGTCCTTGTCGATGCTGTTGGCGATGATGTCGTTGACAAACCGGCCGATGATCGACCCGTTGTCGGTACCGAGCTCACGTGCAATAGGCGCCGGGATATCCGTTTTCCGGATGATGCCGGCCTTGATGCCGTCCTCGAGGTCGCGGCCGAGGTAGGCGATACGGTCCACCATCCGCACCAAGCAGCCTTCGAGTGTGGAAGGCAGGCGGGTGCGTCCTGAAATCTCTTCCAGCTTTGTGAGGTCGCGCGCGCGGTCCGGTTCAAGAATCCGGTCGAAGCTTTCCCCGCAATGCGTGATGATGCCGTCGCGCACCTCGTAGGTGAGGTTGAGGCCGGCGCCATAATTGGTGAGCTTGTCCACCACGCGCAACCCGTGCAATTCGTGCATGAACCCGCCCGTAACGCCATGCGCTTTCAGCAAGGTGTCGAGAACCCGCTCACCCGCGTGGCCGAACGGCGGGTGGCCAAGATCGTGCGCCTTGGCAATGGCATTGATGAGGTCTATGTTGAGGTTGAGACACCGGCCGACGACATAGGCTATGCTGGAAACATGCAGCACATGTTCCATACGCGTGCAGATGTGATCGTTGTCGGGCGATAGAAAAACTTGGGTCTTGTGCTTGAGTCTTCGAAACGGAGGACTGTGCAGGATCCTTGTTTCGTCGCGGGAGAATTCAAGGCGGAACGGGTCCCGCTTCATGGGGAACTTTCTTCCCATCGACTGGCTGCTCTTCTTTGCAAAAGGAGAA
>Ga0181527_1004462_pt1 | contig 11997 bp, 14 predicted proteins | sample PEATcosm2014_Bin_30_FD_119762 | JGI IMG/M metagenome (GOLD analysis project Ga0181527, IMG submission 119762) | Peatland microbial communities from MTU Mesocosm Facility, Houghton, MI, USA - PEATcosm2014_Bin06_60_metaG | ecosystem: Environmental > Terrestrial > Soil > Wetlands > Peat | place...
CGCTCACGCTTTTCGAGAAAATGCCTGTTTCTCAGGCCTTGCAGGGCAGTCGATCCAAATCGAACTCGGAGGATTATGATAACCAACTGAATCTATTCAGTTCCTAGCCGGACAGCAGTGATTCAACAATTGCGCGGTCAAAGTTGCGAGCTGAATATATTGATTCCAGATGCTCGCATTGTTGACCCGCGCGCCGCTATTTTGGTTCCATGCCCCCTGTGCCGGGGACAGAAACCCGATAATCGCGCTTGTCGCGTTCAAGCCGCTTTGGTTCGATGACAGCGCCGTGTTCGCCCCGGTCAGCGACGCCAGCACTTGAGCGACGGCGTTCAGGTTCAACTGGCCGGTCGAGGTCGTTGCATTCATTCCCGATAGAGACGGAATCGCCGAACTCAAATTCATGCCGAAAACGGTCCCGGTGCTCGCGGGCGTCCCGGCGGCGCTGATGACGGTTTGACCGGCGGAGCTCACCGCCGCTCCCTGCCCCGGCGAAACCATGCTTCCGGTGACGCCTTGGGCAGGAGCTACCTCTTGATGCTTTGACGCATTCACTTTGGTCATGCAATCGGCGATGGACGTTTCCGTCGCCTCGCGCGCCGTATCGGTCACGGCGAGTTGAGCGACTGCCCGCCCGCCGCCGCAAATTGTCGCGGCGCCAACAACCGCTAGAAGAGCCAGTCTATGCCGCATGAGCTTGCTCCTTTTGCGCAGTGGGCCAACCGCAGAACAGGGGAAGCCAATCCTTGGGGTCGTCGCCGACTTGCCTGCGAATGTCTTCGCACTCCTGGACGGAATCGACATTGCCGGACAGCACTTTCACAATATCGAGCATGTGACCGAGATCGAGACGCGCGATCACCGAGTCCTGGTCGTGCTTTACGAGAAACTGGCGCGAGTCGGGGTGGGTGTTTCGCACCCAATCCAATTCCCGATACGAAAGTTTGAAGCCTTCGAGGTAGCTTTTGTCGTCAGCCTTGGGGTTTGGAAAAAAGATGTTCGTCGGCGTCTGTTCGAGCAAGGTATGGCCCATCGCCGAACTGACGATATCCTTCGCCGATTGCGTGCCGAAGCCGACCACGCCGTTGAGCTTTCTGATCGTCTTGAGCTTGTCGTTCAGAAAGCCGGCGAATTTATCGTCGCTGAGAATTTTCCAGCCTTCGTCGATAAACAGCATCATCGGCGTGCCATCCATCATTTGCTCGATGCGATGGAAGATGTAACCGAGGGCGGCGGTGCGAATATCGTCATCGTCGAGAATCTTCGTCATATCGAAGCCGAAAATTCCGTTCGTCGCCGACCAGGTGTCGACTGGATTGTTAAACAACCAGCCCCTCGATTTGGTCCACACCTCGAAGCGAGAGGCCAGATCTTCCTGGCCGCTTTTTTCCGCGCCGCGCAGCAATTGCGCGACATCGCCGAACCGCCGTTCGGCGATCGGAACGGAGAAGATTTGCCGGACGGCGCTCTCGACGATGTTGATTTGCTGTGCGCCGAGGTCTCCGCCATCGCGAGGCCGCACCATGAACTTGAGCAGATTTTCGAGAAAGGCCACGTCATCGGGCGTTCCCGCGAGCTGCAGCGGGTTGAATCCCGTCGGCACGCCTGGCAGAAGCGCCTCGTAGCTCCCGCCCAATGCGCGAATGAGCGGGTCGGCGCCGCGATCCTTGTCGAAAAAGGCGACGCGAGGACGCGGGCTCATCCGCATCGCCTGACAGAGCAGGAACCCGAGGCCTACTGTTTTGCCCGAGCCGGTCGGGCCGGTGACCGTGAAATTGCCGACCTGGCGACGATGGAAATTGAAGAAATACGGCGTTTGGCTGGTCGTTTCCAAAATCGACACCGCCGGCCCCCAGCGGTTGCCTTTGGCCTTCCCGACCGCGAAATTATGGAGCGAGGCGAACCCCACGAAATTGCGCGACGAGATCAACGCGCCCCGCGCGATATAGGAGAAATTGCCGGGAAGCTGAGCCCAAAACGCCGGTTCGGAATTGGTGTCCTCGCGGACGACGATCATGCCGAGGTTTTGCAGCTCTTGCGTCGCGCCCTGCACGCATTTTTCCATTTCCCGGACTGATCGTCCCAGGCATTGAACGGTCAGATGATGATAGCCAAGCACTGTCGCGCCCGTGACAAGCTCGTTGCGCGCCGTGTTGATGGCTTCCTCGACTTCCGTCCCGGCCTCGTCCGAAGCCGAGATTTGCCGTTCGATCTTGGCGATCCGCGTCATCACGGGCGCGCGGTCTTCGAGCGCGAAGGATTGACTGACGATCAGTTCGCCGGGAATGCGCAGCAGGCCGTCGAGCATCCCGGCGCCCGTGTAGGGCGGATATTCGCGGATCGACAGCATGGCGCCAAAGCGGACATCGTCGTTCGCGGCGCCTCGCACTTCGAACGCCTTTTTGCCAAAAGTGATTCGCTTCATGCCCAGATATTGGTCGAGCGCCATTCGCGGCAAAGCGACGTTCAATGGAGCGCCGCCGTTGATCAACGTCGCGAAAAACTCGCCCAGCTCGGTACACACGACGCCGTTGCGCATCCTGCAGGTCAGCACGCGCGACCCATATGAGCCGATTTCCTTCTCGAAATTCGCAACGAGGTCGCGCAGCTCGCGCTGTGCTTCGAGCTCAATCTCGCGCGAATTGACTCCAAACGATTTGCGAAAGAATGAAGTCGCGGCTTCGGCCGCGCCGACATGCCCCTGAAAACCACGGCGCATGATCGTCACGTAGAGATCATTCACGAACATGCGCTTTTTGCGCATCCCGGCGCTGTATTTGCGATCGAGTTCGGCGCAGAAAAAATTATCGAAATCCCCGCCGATTTCCGGCCTCACTTCGCGCCTGATGATGTGGCTGTAGACGGCGTGGCGGCTGTCGTTCATCGCGCGAATGATGGTGTTGCGGCTCGACAGGCGCATGTCGATTTCTTCTTGATCGGCGGTCTGGAAACAAAAACCTTCGATCTTGAGCACCATCAGGAAGTGGCCCTCCTTCGTCTTTATCATGTCTTCCCCGACATGACGCACATAGGGAATATGACGGGCGATGCTCGCTTCCCGCGAGGCGACCGACCCAAACTTCAAGGACCGAAAAATGTAGCTCTTTAAGCTCTTGGCCACGGGTCACACCTCATTACGGACTATAGGAATCGCCGCCCCAAAATCGATGGTTTCGCGTCACCGGACATTTGGCGAAGCGCACCATCAGAACATCGACAAACCGATTGTCGCGCACAGTCAGCGCGTAAGCGATTCCGTGGACCGGAAGCACGAGCAGGAACATCAGGAGGTTCTTCGTGTTGATAAAAATCAGCGCGACAACCACAAATTCCATGACGAACAAGACGTACGGAATCCCCAGCATCATCGGCGGGCGCGTCAGCCCGCCGACGAGCGGATCAAGGTGAGGTTGAGTTTGCATCAGCCGCCGGACAAGCCGCTGGTGAGCGAGGTCACAATCGACGCCGCGCCGAAAATCAACGCGATTCCGATAACCACCGAAAAGCACCACGGCCAGGGAATACGAGAAGTCATCGCGAGATAGCCAACCGCCGCGACGGCGACCGTGGCCGCGGTCGTCGCGAACGTGCCGGTCATGAAGGTCAGGACACCCGTTAATGCGTTGTTGAGCGGTTGAAACTGCGCCGAGCTCGTGGCCCAGGCCGCATCGCCACTGATCACCACGGCGATGGCCGCGATCGCCAATACAAACATGAAATCAATGCGTCTCATTACTTCTCTTCTCCTTCACTGGCGATGACATAAAGAACCGACCCCCCAATCCAGTCTTGCTTGCCTGCGGGGTGCTCGTGTTGTACGACCTCGGCCGCCGGCGCTTCGGCCGCCCCTGCTACCGGGGCCGAATGTTTGCCCTTGCGGGCCGATAAAGTTTTCAGGCCGTAGTAGGAATTCGTCACGGAGGCGACATAGCGCACCGTCTCGGAGATCGCGGGAACGCCTTGCGCTTGGTAGACGCGCTCCGGCCCCGCATTGTACGCCGCCGCGACCAGCATCATGTTTCCCTGAAACGCGGCGCCAAGATCTTTCAGATAGCTCACGCCGCCGCGCACGTTCTCGACCGGGTTGCAAACATCCGTGACTCCATACATCGCGGCTGTCGCCGGCATGAGTTGCATTGGGCCGCGCGCGCCCTTTGGCGAGTTCAATTCCGCGCCGAAGCGCGACTCTTGCAACGCTATCGCGAGCGCGAGCTTTTCGTCGACGCCTTGCTTGGCGGCTTCGGCGCGCACGAGATCGCGGATGCCTGATTCGTTCATAGCGGCTTCGCAATCACCGGCGCTTGATATCGCCACTGTTGTCATTCCCGACGCCGGTTTGCGGGCCTCTCCGGCCATCGCTACGCATGGAAGAGTTGTCAACAAACACATTAAAAGCAAACGATTCGTCATCTGGAAACTCCGTCGTTGTGGCACCGTTGCGCGTTATATAAAACTTTGTCAAACGACATTGGTTAGGTTAGATTCATTTCGTGGTGATGCGGAGCGGTGAGCTCCCCTTAATTTCTTCTCTTGTGTTTTGGCGTCGCGTTGGCGCTCGGAGCGTTGCCTCTTTTATTTTTCGCCCGCGCCGCGCGATGGTTATGCGGGCGTCTGTTTCACCGCTTCCTGGAGTCCGTTTAGATGTTTCGAGTTGTCCGCTACTTTCTTGCGGCCGGTGTCGTCGCCTCGCAGGCAGTCCCCGCTTCGGCGGAAACCTTCACCACCGACCCAGAGGCGTGGCGACCCGTCTACTACACCGATTTGCGGTTTCCGACCGGCGAGGGTCTATCCTATGGCTCGATCTGGCAAGACAAGCTCGACGAGAATAACACGCAAACTCAGTCCGACGCCGTATCGTCAAATACCAGCTACGCCGTTGGAAATCACAATGCGAAGGAATGGCATTTCACAATCAATTTTCAAACCAAGCTCGTTGCGCTCACGGTCTTAAACACCGCCGCGGGATGCACCGACGAAATTGATTCCCCGTCGCTCGGTACGAAAATCCGCGTTTGTCCCTTGCGTGTCGCCACGTTTGAAGGTGACTATTATTCAGTCATCGACGGTGCCGGATGCTATCTCGAAAAAACCGCAGATCGGGGCGTAGAAGATTCGACCGCGACAGCTGCTTACGTCTCCTATGACATCAAGCTACGCGCTTTCAAAACCCGCTTTACCGTCGCGCATGTCGAAATTCCGCGGTGCGCGCAGACCATCCCGCTGCATCCCGCTAAGTGAGCGCGCCCCGCTCCTTCCAGCCACCCGATCAAATCACCCATAACGCAGGAGTCGTCATGACCCTCTTTAGCACCCCTCTTTCGCGAAAAGGGCGATTTATGCGGAGCATTGCGCCAGCCCGTGGCTTGTTGCGTCAATCACAAAATCGGCTTCCGCAAGCGGACCCTCCGATTTTCTTTCGGTGCTCCGCGCCTTTGACGCCGCTCCAGGCGCGGCGCTCTTTCTCCGCATCGGCCTACGCCGCAAAGGAGATTGTCATGAGTGCTGCAATCGCCGTCGCCATCGCCTTCCTCGTTTCTCCGCTACCGGCGACGGCAATCGAGGCGTCGGCGCCCCTCGTCTCCCATCTTTATGAAAATCCGCAGGCGTCCGATCCACTGTTTTCTAAAATTTGGCCGGGCCTCCTTGACAACAACGATCGTCAAAATCTTTCAGTGTTGAACGTCAAAACGGAACCTGGAAAGCACTCCGAACTGATAATGCAAACTGCCTCTCTCACTATTCCGGCCGGGCAGCTGATCGTTTCAATGTACAGCGGTCCCTTCGCCGGATGCCTTGGAATCGGCGAGCATCACGACGACGCTATCAGGGCCGTGCCGTGTCCTGCCCGCATCACTGTAATTCGTGGCGGCGTCTACACCACAATCGAGGCCGGTATGATTTGCCGAGTTGCAAAGGCGACGTCTGCCACAAGCACTCGCGTATCCTATGACGCTAAACAGAACCGTGTTCTCGTCTCGACGTTTATCGCCGGCAAGCGCGTCACCGAAACCGACGGCGACACGACGTGCGACCGAGTTATCCAGCTTTCTAAATAAGCAATTGAGCCGCGAGCTCCTTAAATGAGACGGATCATCCCTATGAAGTCTCGATTCCGCACCTTTATTGCATTTTGCGCGTCTCTGTCTCTTGCACTCGCCGGCTTGCCCGCTTTCGCTTGCCGAACAGTGACGCCGCAGCAAATCGAGAACGCCTTACAAAACGCTCCGGGCATCAACCCCGGGCTCCAAAGCTGTGCGATGGCGGCTATGGCCATGAAGGAATCAGGGGGCGGAAATACCTGTGCCGCCAATTCATGCTGTGTCGGAATCTTGCAGCTAAACGTCGGATCGTCCGGCGTCGACATGACCCCTGCTCAACGCGCTGCGTATCAAAACGCCGACCTTCAAACCCAAGTCAATGGCTGGACCGCCACGGCCAACGGCAATGCATCCAGCTCAGGCTACAAAACGCTTCTGGCCGACTACAATTCCGGCCAATCCATCGGGGGCGCCCCGGTTACCCCCGGAATGCTCGCTGCTTGCGAACAATTTGGCGCCGCGGTTTGTAACCACAATGTAAGCTCGCTTTCATCGAATGGCGGATGCGGCTCTTACACGGACGGAACCGGGCATACTGGTGGGCAAACCATTTGCAGTTGGGGCAAAGCCGCCGACAAACAAGCAGCAAACCAAAACTGCTCCACAAACGGCGTCGCTCCCACTCCGCCAACTAACCCGAAAAAAATCAACTGCCCTACCCCCGGCGGCGGCGGCCCGGGCACGGCGATTCCGCCGACGCCCGCTAGCGCCCCGGTGTCGTTGCCGGCCAACCTCGCTTAATCGGAGCCTCCCATAATGGTCCTCTTATACCGAGTGCGGCGATATCGCTACGCAATGGTGATCGCCACTATCCTTCTCGCTACCTCCCTACCCCCGGCGATCGCCCAGCAGGCAACCGCACGCGCGGCGGTGCCGTCGACATCGGTGTTCGACATTGCTCAAACGAGCGTCGAATTTCAAACCGGCGACACCTGGGCGCAAAACGGGCAGACCTTTCGCCTGTACGGCGTTCAAGCCTGCATTCGGGGAACCCAATTCACAAATCCGGCTGGCGTCAAAACCGATTGCGGTGAAGCGTCGGTCGCCTATCTCGCCGCGCTCATCCGAGACACGAAGCCGCGCTGCTCCGCCGTCACGCAGGCGGGAACACCGCCCGTGATTTTTACGGTTTGCGCCGCTCACGTCGGCCAAAACACCCTCGACCTCGGCACAATTCTGATTTCGCAAGGCTTCGCCTTCGCCGCCGTCTCACCGACCGGCAAGCCTTTTCAGTTCACCTATTCGGTCGTCGAGGGCGAGGCGCAAAAGGCCAGGCGCGGCCTTTGGGCCGCGAAGGATCTTCCCCACCCCACCAAGGTGCTGGCGGACGCTCTTAACGCAAGTGAGCGCCCTCGGTAATCGGATATTTGTCAACGGGAATGCGCCAAAGGTGGACCCGGCCTCATCGCTGCATATCGTCCCGCGGAGCCGGCGCCGGCGAAAGCGCCGATCGGCTCATAGGCGCCGTCTTTGCTCTCGGGTAATGGCTTGGTTCAACGCTTGAAGGAATTGCGACCGGTTAGCCGAAGAAAATAGCGGGGGACCGGAGGTGATTTCTCCAGTCGAGCGGATATGCTCCATAAGCGCGCGCTGCGCGAGAGCCAGACCGATCGAGTCCTTCGTAAAGGCGCGACCATAGGGCGCGATGGCATGCGCATCCTTCGCCAATATGCGTCCGGCTAAAGGAATATCGTTGGTGACGACCACATCTCCAGCAACGACCCGCTCCGCGATCCAATCGTCTGCGACGTCGGCTCCCGCGTCGACGATTACCCTTGCGATTAGCGGCGATAGCGGGATTTGCATAAAACTGTTGGATACTACGAGCGTCCGCAACCCATGACGAGAGGCGACTTTGTAAGTTTCTTCCTTCACGGGGCAAGCGTCGGCGTCGATATAGATCGTGATCGTCATGGCCGTGTCTTAACAGATTGCGCGCCGGTCGTCGCCCACTGACGAACCCGGCGCCGGAGGAGCGAGCAGAACTCGCGCGCGCCGAATTGCTCGACCGCTGCTTGCGCAATCCCACCTACGTCGTTAACAACTTTGGACAGCTGAGGGAACGCAACCCCGGCATTTTGAAATCCATCCAACCCCGAAAGGGCTATCATGGCTAAGGCAAAAGTCAGCAAGCCGAAAATCGCCAAGCCTGAAGCCGCGTCCACGCGCCCGGTCAAGGAAACCTTCACCAAGGCCGCGCTGATCAATCTTATCGCCGAGCAGAACGACATACCTCGCAAGACCGCGGTGGGCGTCTTCGCCACGCTGGAGAGCGTGATGCTCGGATCGGTGCATCCACGCGGCGTGGGCGAATTCACCCTGCCTGGCCTGCTGAAAGTGACTCTGCGCAAAGTGCCGGCTCGCCGAGCGGGAACCCTGGTCCGCAATCCCGCCACGGGCGAAATGGTCAAGGGCGCGGCTAAACCGGCGAGCATGCGGGTGAAGATCCGCGCCTTGTCGAAATTGAAGACCGCCGCCTCACGCTGATTTGTCGTTCGGGCGGGCCGAGCCGCGGCGCGCGCCCTCCGGATCACAGCCCGGCGGCAAACACCGCGAGGATTGTAGCGAGGGAAGCGCCACGACAACTCATCGAGGCCATGGCTTTTGGCGTGCTCTCAAATCTAGAAGGGATTCATCTCGGGGGCACTCGGCGGCGGGATGTCGGAGCCGTCCTGATGCCTTCTCTTGGAGGTGGCTTTCGAGGCGGGTTTGGGTTTCGGCTTCTTTGCTCGAGGTTTCGCGGGGCTCGCCGGGGCGGTGGGCGGTTTCGGCTCGCTGACGGCCTCGGGCGTTGCAGGCGCCGTCGGTTTAGTGGTTGTCGGGGGAATCGGTTCGGCGCCAACCCGTCCAGCCGGCGGATTGCTTGGAGTGGCGTCTGCGCCGTTGCGCGGGTCCATCGGCGAAACTGGCTCCGCTGCTTCAGGAAGCCTTTTTGTCTCGTCCGAATCCTTGGCCTGCGGCGCCTCGACTGGCGGCGACACGGAGGTGGGCGTCTCAGGAGATATGTTTCCTTTGACCGCGCCGATGCCGCTTCGCACCAGATCACGAAACTGGTCGGCCTCTTCGGTCGGCGCCAGATAAACGCCCGCAGCTAAGCCAATCGCGCCGGCGATCAATGCCGTGAACGGGATTGCAAGCGATCTGCGCGCCATGTCATGCAGCCCTTAACGAGAATGATTGCGCCGATTAGTCATCGGTCTCTTTGAGACGACAGGCATTGAAAGGCCAGCCCATATCCCCCGGGATGACGGTCTTGTTAAGGCAGAAATTGGCGTTTCCCAAGGACTTTGGCAACGTCAACGCTCGACACTGGGACCGGAGCGTAACAAACGCGGGTGACGTCAGCAGGTTGACATAGACGCATCTCATCCTTCCGTTGCCGCGGGCCGACGCACCAATGCCATGGAATAGCGACTGTTCGCCCCGCCTGGTCGCGGCCTGCGCGGAGCCCGCTTCCGCAACTTGTCGCCGCAACCCATGCGAACAATCGGCGAGATTGTCCCCGATATTTTGGAGCGATGGACTGGCAGCGGTCCGGGGGATCGGTATGATCCGGGCACACCTCGAATCAAAGAGGCCGCCAAGTGATCGACAATCAGGACCAGGTTGAGCGGCTCCTCGGCAGGCTCACCGAAGTAATGCCGCTTCCGGCGCTCGCGTCCCCGCCTCTGATAGCCAATCTGCGAGGGCGGTCTTCCGCCGCCAAAATCACGCCGGAGTGCAAGGTCGCGAAGGCCTTCTATACGGGCGACGAAGGCGGAGTCATGTGCCAGGTGATTTTTGACGAGGATGAAGCCGAGCAGGTATTCCTTGTGTCGATCACCCATCTCGCCTTCGATCGCAGACTCCCGGTCGCGCGCGAGATCGCGGCCTACCAGAAGCATCGCATCAAGCGTATTCGGCGCGAAAACGCCGGCGACGCGCCTGCCGCCTATCACTGAAGGAAAGTCGCGGATCGTCCTTACTCGGCGCCATTGGGCCCTTCGAAGCGACTAAAGGATTCCGGAAAGCGACATGGACAAAAAACGCGTCGCAAGAAAGCCGGTCATCAATGAAGACGCTCTCGCCAAACTTGGCGTCGCCAAGCTCGCCAGGCTGATCATCGACGAGGCCGGTCGGAATCCCACGTTCCGAAAGCTTGTGACGGCGACGCTTGCCGCGGCGAAAGGCCCCGAAGCCGTCGCCGGCGTCATCGACAAGCGGCTGGCGTCGCTCGAACGAACCAAGGGTTTTGTCGATTGGCCAAAGGCGAAGGAATTCGCCGCGGACCTCGCAAACACGGTCGCGATCATCGGGAGCGAAATCGGCGGAGTCGACGCCGACGGAGCCTTGGATCGTCTGGTTCGATTTCTGATGACCGCCAAGCAGGTGTTGAATCGTATCGACGATTCGAGTGGCCGCATTCAATCCATATACGCCGACGCGGCGAGCGCTTTGGCGGAACTTGCCGCCAAGATCGGCGAGGATCGAAGGGCTTCCCTGCCGGACAGGTTTCACGAACTCGCCGTCTCCGACGAATATGATTTCTTCTCTGAGATCATGCCGAAGATCGTCGCGCTTCTGCCGCGCGCGGCGGTCGATTCCTGGGACGCCAGACTGGACAAGGAAATTCGAACGCCGGGGCCGATCGGCGAAGAGGATCGGGACTGGAAACGGCAGATCAGGGCCAACCGGCTCATCGGGTTGCGACAGGCCATCGCCGACCAGCGCAAGGACGTCGACGCCTTCATCTCGTTGGAGCGTAGCCGTTCCGCGCACCGCATCGACCGGATGGCGATCGCCGAACGGCTGCTCGATGCCGGGAGATTCGAAGAGGCGCTGGAATCGGTGCGTCAAGCCGGACAAGGCGCGGTCGGCAGATCATCCCATGCCGAGGATCTGGCGAGGATAGGGGTGGCCGACGATTCCGATCTCAACCGAACCCGGATGGAAGTTCGAATCCTGCAAGCGATGGGAGACGCGGCGTCGGCGCAGGCGCTTCGCTGGCGCGCCTTCGAGGCGACGCTCGATGCCGGACTGCTGCGGGATCACATCGCGCATCTCGCCGATTTCGAGGAATTCGACGTTCTCGATCGCGCGTTCGCCCACGCGTCGAGTTTCGCGTTGAAATATTCGGCGCTCGTATTCCTGCTGCAATGGCCGCGCCTCGATCTCTCGGCGACGCTGGTCCTCGATCGTCGAGAGCAGTGGGAAGGCCGCCATTACGGCATTCTTGTTCCCGCCGCCGAGATGCTGGAGCCGGACCATCCGACGGAGGCGACGATCCTCTATCGTGCGCTGCTCGACGATATTCTCGACCGAGCACGTTCGCCGGCATATGGATATGGCGCCCGCTATCTGGCCAAGCTCGACGCCTTGGCGCCGCATGTCGACGCCGCCAGCGGAATCGAAACGCACGAACGCTATCGGGAAGCCCTGACGAAGAAGCACGGACGCAAATGGGGTTTTTGGAGCCTAGTCAAACCGGGCTCGTAAGGCCGACATTCTCATGCCGGTCGGCATCAAGCCCGGTGCGCCGACCAAAGCCGCGACAGAGATCCGCGGGAGTTGACCTTCGTCGCACACTCGCCCAGAATTCGCCAAGATGATCGACGTCGGCGGGCCGAGGTCGCAAGGATTTGCGAGGGCGCCGCCACCTCGTCGAGCGGAGCTTCATGAACCCTGGGATCCTAGCGCCTACGCTATGCGGCCCCCTTCCTCGCGCTCCTGACCCCGCCCTGGCGCCTTTCAGGCTCCAGCCTCGCGCCGGCAAGGCGCTGCAATTCGTTCACTCATTTATTCGTGAAACTCAAAACTCGTGTTTGACGTGCGAGACCACATGCTTTCAAATTTGCGATTGAACGACTCTATCGCCACTTTGTCCGTGATAACCAGAATATCGTTGTCCTGCCGCTCCAGCCCC
>Ga0181527_1004463_pt1 | contig 11991 bp, 9 predicted proteins | sample PEATcosm2014_Bin_30_FD_119762 | JGI IMG/M metagenome (GOLD analysis project Ga0181527, IMG submission 119762) | Peatland microbial communities from MTU Mesocosm Facility, Houghton, MI, USA - PEATcosm2014_Bin06_60_metaG | ecosystem: Environmental > Terrestrial > Soil > Wetlands > Peat | place...
CTAGAGCGCCATCGCCGTTCCCTTTACCGCCCAAACCGTTGCTTGCGGCCCATGCCCATGGCGCCGAGGCCGCCGCGCATCATCTTTGAACCCAGGCCGCCTTTGCCCATCTGCTTGAACATTTTGGCCATCTGCGCGTATTGCCGCAATAGCTGGTTAACGTCCTGCACACTTGTCCCGCTGCCCGCGGCGATGCGCTTGCGGCGCGTGCCCGAAATAATCTCATGATTGCGGCGCTCCCGTGGGGTCATCGAGTTGATGATCGCCTCCAGCCGCGTGAACTGCTTTTGGTCTACGTTCTTTGACGCTTGCTGCAAGCCGGCGAAGGGGCCGACCGAGGGCAGCATCTTCAAAATGCTCTCCATCGAGCCGAGCTTTTTGATCTGGCGCAGCTGATCGCGGAAGTCTTCGAGCGAAAAGCCGTCGCCAAGCAGCGCCTTCTTCGCCAGATCCTCGGATTTCTTTCGGTCGAGTGAGGATTCGGCTTTTTCGATGAGCGAGAGCATGTCGCCCATGCCCAGGATGCGGCCCACGATGCGATCCGGATGAAAGGGCTCGAAGGCGTCCGCCTTTTCGCCCACGCCGATGAACTTGATGGGCTGGCCGGTGACGTGGCGAATCGAAAGCGCCGCGCCGCCGCGAGCGTCGCCGTCCATTTTCGTCAGAACCACTCCCGTCAGTCCGAGCCGCGCATGAAAATCCTGCGCGGAGTTGACCGCGTCCTGGCCGGTCATGGCGTCGGCAACGAAGAGAATCTCCTGCGGTGCAAGAAGCTTTTTCAGGCTCTCCATCTCGGCCATCAGTTCCTGGTCGATGTGGAGGCGGCCGGCGGTGTCCACAATGAGCGTGTCGCAGCCCATGATGACGGCTTCGCGGCGGGCTTCCTTGGCGAGGCGCTCGACCAGTGCAGATCCCGCGGGCTCGCCTTTCAGATCGCCTTCGTAGAGGCGCGTCTCCACCTGCTTGGCGACAACTTTAAGCTGCTCTCGCGCGGCGGGGCGGTAGACGTCGACCGAAACCAGCATGGGACGGTGACCACCCTTCTTGAGCCACGCGGCGAGCTTGCCGGAAGTCGTGGTTTTGCCGGAGCCCTGCAGGCCGGCCATCAAAATGACCGTGGGCGGCTTGGAGGCGAAGTTGAAACGCGCGGTGTCTTTGCCGAGCAGCGCGACCAGTTCGTCGCGCACGATCTTGACCACCTGTTCGGAGGGCGAGAGCGCAGTGAGCACTTCGCTGCCCACGGCCTTCTCGCGAATGTGTTCGATCAGGTCGGTGACTACCTTGAGGTTAACGTCGGCCTCGAGCAAAGCGACGCGGATCTCGCGCAGAGCTTCGGCAATGTTTTCTTCAGTGAGCGTGCCCTGGCCGCGAAGGCTCTTGAAGACACGCTGGAGTTTGTCGGAAAGGTTCTCAAACATGGTCTGCTCTTAGTTTATCGGAGGAGTGGGTCCGTGGGTTGGTTAGGCCGTCGCCGGGTTCTGGCCTAGTGGGCTTCGGCCCTCCGGTAAAGACTCCAAAAGCGGGATTCGGCGAGCAGGCGATAATCACGGCCAAGAATCTCCGGATAGGTGCGCAGAATGCATTGCAATGCGTCGGCAGTCGACGTCTCGAATTTGGGTATTAGCAGCAGCGAAGCATCGCCGATGAGCAGCTTCCTGGGCGGCACGTGGTCCTTATTGATGTTTGTTGCGCCCAGGACGACGGCGCCTCCATGGGCAGGTTTGCGCAGGCTTCCATAGGAAAACGGATTACTCATATCCATGCCAGCCACGGATTCATCTGGCAGGCCGTACTGGTGAATCAAGTCAAGACCGTCCTGGGTAATTTGCACATATTGCCGGCCATTGTCGTTGGGATGGCAGTACTTGTTGTCTTGCTCCGTCCCGCAATCGCTGAATTCGAGCGCAGTCAGATGCGGTTCGGAAAACCGGAAGACCGGCATGGACGGCGCAATCTTCTCTTTAACCGCCGCAACCAGTCCCACCGCGTCCAGGCTCGCGGGAATCAGAATCAGGAGCAGCGCCATCGCCTGCAAAGGCGCCTCGGCAAGCGTTCTCTCCCGATGGTGCGCGGCAACGATCTCGTTCAACAGCAAGAGCGCGCAAGTTGTCAGCAGCGGCATTTCCGCAAGCTGCGTGTTGGTCAGTAGCAGCAGGATGCTCGCGCCGCCGGCCATCGCGGTAACTGCAGCAAGCACAAGAAACCGTTTGAGCGGTACTTCCAGCAGAAGGCCCATCAGCAAAACCAATAGGGCAACCAGCGATATCTCCAGCCGGTCTTCGTATGCCGTCCACAGGATCGACATGAAAGTGATCGAGTGTGCCTGGGTCAGGGCCAGCAATCGATACTGCTCGATCTGCGAGTGAAGGTCGAAGCGGAGATAGCCCATCATTGGCAGTGAAAACGCCAGGATGCCCGCGGCAAGGCCCGGCAGACGGTACCGCGCGCGGGGAACCAGCAGCACCGACGCCGCTGCGAAAGTCAGCGCGACAAAGCCGAAGCTGATCTTAATGAAAAACGCGAGCGCACACGCCACGCCCGACGAAAACCCGCCGACAAAGGCATGGCGCCAGCCTTTGAACTCCCCGGGCGGCAAAAACGACTCCAGCATGACGAGCGAGGTCAGCATGTAGCAGTAGCGGTTGTGCTTCATGCAAAATGCTGTACGCAGGGGTGAAAAGCCCAGCGGGAACGGCGCTGCCACAAGCAGGGCGAGAAACAGGCAGGTGACCAGGAGCGGCAACGCCTTCATCCGGGAGCGCAAAAGAAAGAACTCCCAACAACTCAGCACTACGACGGCGAGAGCGCTGCCATAACCCAGGCCGCGCGCGTCTCCACCGGCCAGCCACAACCCGGCGGCGTGCAGCAGGTAGTATGCCGGCCCCATCTGACTGTAGAAATCAATCCCCGGCCGCTCTCCGTGGAGCACCCGCCAGCCGCCATCCAGAGAAACAAAAACATCGTGCCCGAAAATGCCTAAACGGGGCACGCCAACAAAGGTTACGCCGAGACAAATGACGGCAAGTAGCACCGCCAGCAGACGCTGCAAACGCCTCTCGCCAGCGGAAGCGCTTTCCCATAACGCTCGAAGGAACTCCCAACGCGGCCGGCGCGGGCTGCATTGTGGGGATTTCCGTTCCATCCCGGCAACAGCCCCGCGAATCACGGGTGTTAGCATAGCGACCGAATGCGTCGAAACGACACCGGAGACGATCGAAGCACCTTTTCGAAGCGGCACTGAGATTACTCAACTTTCTAGAAAAGGGTAACTCGGCGCAGTGCCTTTGAAATGAGCAAGTTTTCCTCCGCCGCAGCGATCACATGCCGTCCTCGCCACTTTCCCTCGCTCACCACTTCGGCACCCAGACCGCACAGATTTGCACTCGAGTTCCACATCCGGCGCCAGGAAACTTCACCCATTGCCACATCCTTTTTCCGCGCCTTTTGCGGAACCGGATGAGCAAATCGCGACCAGACCTCTTCAGCAGCCGAACCCATCATCCGGAGAGCCACTCGATAATCGGGCCCCAATACGAAAGCTGCGGTTTGCGGAAGGGCTGGTTGTGGGTGGTGTTGGGGACGAGGACGACCTCCGCTCGCGGCTCGCACCAGCCGGCCAGTTCGCGCGCCATCGCAACGGGAAACAGCCTGTCCTTCTCTCCATGAACGATGAGGACCGGCAATCTGCACTGCGAGAGCGGCGGTTGCGCGTGCCAGATCGGCGGCACGAGGTGGGCAAGTGGACGAGGGATACCGACGGAGACAGCAGCGTGACGAAAAGAGGTGAAGGCCTCGCAGAGAATCAAGCGATGAGCCCCGATCCGCTGAAAGACCGCCGTAGCCACCCCACTGCCCAGCGAGAAGCCGAGCACCGTCAAGGGCAGCTCTGGCGCCAGCTTTTCCAGCGCGGCGAAGGCGGCGATCGCGTCAAGTTCGAACCGCTCCCAATGCGTCCGGCCGGTACTCTTACCGAAACCGGAGTAGTCAAAAACCAGCGAGGCAACGCCGTGGGCGGCGAGAAGTTGCTGCACGCCGAACCACTGCTCCACGGTTTCGCCAATGCCATGACAAAGCAGAACTGCAGCCCGGGCGGGACCGCGAGCCGGCTCGACAAAGACTGCATCAAGATGGTGGGCCGCACTGGGAACAGAGTGGCGGGAAGCACGCTCATGAATGCCCGCAGGCACGCGGCCGCGTTTCGTCCAGCCGAAGGCGCGGTCGCGAAGGATCATGAACCGGCTGATGCAGGCAATGGCATACGAAAAGGAGACGCGGTGCACCCAGCTCGGCGAATCGCCCGGCGAGCGCTCTCCGGCGTTCGCCGTTTCGCTGGTGCGCATGCGTCTCTCCGCCTTTCTCGTCACTGCGTGGGAGCGATGAGATATTGCTCGAGCTTGCCGTCGGGATAGGTGTAGGTGGTGAGCTGGAGCCGGCGGCCGGGGTAAACGATCTCGAAGACGCGAAAGGTCATGCCGCCGCGGAATTCGCTGCTGGTTTGGCGAAGACTGAGCGGCTCGCCGAGAGGCGAGAGACTCGACTGGAAGTCGGCGATGGCTTCGGGCGTGAAGTAGTCGCTCAAGTTGGGCGCGAGGAGCGAGCGGTCGATGCGGCCCTGCTCGAGGCCGTGATAGATGTCGAGGGCCTGCTGCTCGGGAGCGGTGAGCGGATAACCGGCCACGAGGGGCGCGGTGAGGCGCGCGATAGTGCCCGCGGCGTTTACAGCGTCCTGATTGGTAAGGACAACGACGGCCGCGCCATCGTCGATCAGCACTTCGTTGTCCGAAACGAAGCCGGAGACCTCGCCCCCGTGCTCGATGGAGCGATGGCCGTTGCGCTCGCGCACCTCCACGCCAAGACCGTAGTGCGTGCCTTCGCCGTTCTTCAGCTTCACCTCGGTAAACATTTTTTTGTAACTCTCGGAGGAGAGTATTGATTGTGCGATCAAGCTCTCATCCCAGAGCGCCAGGTCGTGCGGAGTCATGGCCAGCTCGCCGGCCGCGAACATCCAGCCGATACCTTCCTTGGGGGCCACACGCAGCGGGCCGAGCGCGTGCCGGCAGTACGGCGTGGCATCCACCTCGGTGAGTTTGACGGCGTCGGAGTTCCAGACCGACTTCATGCCGAGCGGCCGAAAGATGTGCTCGCTGAGGAAGTCCCAGTAGTACTCGCCGGAGACCACTTCCACGATGCGGCCGGCAATAACAAAATTTGTGTTTGAATACTGCCACTGCGTGCCGGGCTCGAAGTCGAGCGGCTTTTTGCCCCAGGTGTCGATGATCTGCTGCGCGGTTTCGGGATGGTTCATGGTGGTCATCACGTAGTCTTCGGGCCAGTAATCCTGGTAGCCGGAGGTGTGCGAGAGGATTTCGCGAATGGTGACATCATTGCCGCGCGTGAGGCCAGGGATGTATTTGCCGACGGGGTCGTCGAGCGAAAGCTTGCCCTGTTCCTGGAGGAGCAGGATGGCTGTGGCCGTGAACTGCTTGGAGATTGATCCAATGGAATAGCGCATCTCCGGCGTGGCGGGAACCGCAGGAGACGATGCCGCGGCGATGCGCGCACTGCCGTAGGCGTGGGTGTAGACGAGTTTTCCGTGCTCGACGACAGCAACAGAGGCCGACGGTACGCCCGTCGCTTCGAGCACTTGCGTAGCGATGCGATCCACCTGGCTGCGCAGCGCGGGATCGATCGCGTCGACGGTTTGGGCGGGAGCGTGGCTGGCAGCGGCCGCCAAAAGAAAAACCGAGAGAATTGCAGGGCGCACGTACGAATGATGGAATCGCATGGGGCGTGTTTTTCCCTCTCCAACAGGATAGCCGCGCGGACCGCGGCGAGGCGATGGACCCAACGGCATGCGATAGGCTGGGTTAAATCGGGTTGTGGGCGTCGCAAATCGACGCGCGGGCCCGCGGAAGATCGTTTGGAGCGCTGGGACGAAGATGCAAAAGCTGATTGACGGGCACAGACGGTTTCTCGCCGAGGTCTTTCCGGCGAAGAAGAGCCATTTTCACCTGCTGTCGGAGGGTCAGACGCCGGCGTGGCTGTTCATCACCTGCGCCGACTCGCGCGTGGTTCCGGACCTGATTCTCGGAACCGAGCCTGGGGATTTATTTATCGCGCGCAGCATTGGGAACGTGGTGCCCATCCCAAGCCAGGACGTCGACGGCGTGACGGCGACCATCGAATACTCCGTCGAAGTGCTCAAGGTTCGGCACGCGATTGTGTGCGGCCACTCGGACTGCGGAGCGCTGAAGGCGGCGCTCGACCGCAAGAGCCTGGCCAACCTGCCCAAGGCGCGGCGCTGGCTGGAGCACGTGGAGGCGGCCTTCGCCTACCGGCAGCCGTTGAATCCGGCCGACGGCGAGAGCGCGGAACTGGCGTCGCTGATCCGCGGCAATGTGGTGGTGCAACTGATGAACTTGCACGCGCAGCCGCCCGTGGCGCGGGCCGAGGCCGAGGGCCGACTCACGGTGCATGGCTGGTACTACGACATTCTGACGGGGCGCATCGAGGAGTACGACGAGAAGCTGAAGAAGTTCGTGGCGCTGGTGGGTTGACGCACAACAAACTAGTTGATAAACTAGCTTGTGGCTAGTTGAGGTGCGTTGTGACAGAAATTGGGCTGTTCGAAGCAAAGACCCGCCTTTCCGAACTCGTGCGCCAGGCGAGGACCGGCGAATCATTTGTCATCACGCAACGTGGCGAGCCGTCAGCGGAGTTGGGGCCGATCCGCCACAAGAACCGCCCCGATTCGAGGCGCATCGCCGAGGCAATCAGGCGCTTGCGCGAGATGCCGAAAATTCAAGGTGTCTCTCATGAGGAATTGCGTTCCTGGATCGAGGAAGGCCGCGAATGAAGGTGCTGGACGCCTCCATGACCTTGGCTTGGCTCTTTCCCAGACTTGATTCGACAGAAGCCGCCCTGGCCGATCTGGTGATGGATGAGTTGGATTATGAGGCATTCGTTGTGCCTGCAATTTGGTTCGGTGAAGTGGCAAACGGAATTCTCCGAGGCGAGCGTAAGGGTCTTGTGACGCCATCTCAAAGCGCTCGGTTCCTCACCGAGCTCGACATGGCTGACATTGAAACCGAATCGCCGGAACTCCGGCAATCTGCTGTGCTGGCTTTGGCGCGCAGCCATGGATTGACCGCTTACAACTCGATGTACCTGGAGCTTGCTCTGCGCAGAGGCGCTCCGCTGGCCACTTTCGATTCACAGCTTGCCAATGCAACCCGCAATGCTGGCGGACGGGTACTCGGCGACGCGCCGTAAGTCCCGCCGAAATCGTCTGTCACTGCAACTCAACTACGCGCTCACGGCGATGCGCGTCAGCGTCAGCACCGTGATGTCGTCATCCTGGCCAAAGTTGACGGCGGCTGCGGCGGCTTGTTCGGCGGTGGGGCGGCCTGCGAACAGCGTCTTGAGCCGGCCGAAGCTGTAGAGATCGCCATTCTGGCTTCGCGCTTCAAGAAGGCCGTCGGTGTAAAGCGCGAGCTGGTCGCGTTCGCCCATCTGGAACCGGCTTTCCTCAAACACGGCCTTGGGCAAAACGCCCAGCGGAAGCGTGCCCGGGAAGATGAGTTCCTCATCGTTCACGAAGGGCGCAGGATGGCCGGCGCAGGCGATGGTGCAGGTGCCGTCGCTATCCAGGCGCAGCGCCACCGCAGTGGCAAAGCCTCCCTGCAAGCGGCCGAAGAGGCGGCGATTGAGGCCGGCCAGAATCTCTGCGGGCCGCGACGTCGTCTCCACCAACGTGCGCACAGCGCCCACAATCATCGAAACCGCCATGGCGGCCTTCAGGCCTTTGCCGCTCACATCCCCCAGCACAATCAGCGTGGAACCTTCTTCCAGACCGGGGTCCCCGGCAAACGAAGTTTGCTGGGGTGGGAGCGGAATGATCTGGAAGAAGTCTCCGCCCACTTCCTGCGCCGGACGGTAGGCGCTGGTCAGGTTAAAGCCGGCGAGGGCGGGCAGCGTTTCCGGCACCAGGACCTGCTGCAGCTCGCGCGCATTCTGGAACTCCTGCTCCATGGCGTGCTGGCGGCGGCGGCTGTCGATGGTGTAGCGAACGACCGCGTAAACGATGGAGAGAAACAGTAGCGTGCGCAGAATCGTGGGCAGGTTGAAGTTGTTGCCATTCACCGTGAAGAGAGTCGCTGTGATTTTGTCACTCACCGTCCAATGCGTGTAGCGGACGCCTTGCACCGTGGCATTTTCCACCCAGTACACTGTGGCATTCAAAAAGGCGAGAATCGCGACCAGCCAGCGGGCTGAGTCCAGCCGCCTCCGCTTGAAGATGGCATAGGCAACCAGGGCGACGGGAATCCCCTCAAACGCGACCGAGGGAAACGTGGTGATGGCATCGGTAATCTGCATTCGCACTGGAGAGATGAAATCCGGATAGAGAAAGGACAAACATCCGTCGGCGGCGGAGGAGGCAATCCCGATGATCGCAGCGAGCCTTGTGTAGTAAACCAGCCGGGGGTGCTGATGCAGTTGCAGCAGCCAGATGAGCAGGAACCACCCCGAAGCTTCTCGAATTGCAATGGCAATCTGGGTCGCGAATTGAGCGATTGCAAAGGGATAAGGAAGACGCAAACCAATCAGCACCACGTCCATCGTGAGCATCAGGGCGTAGAGGCTCATCCAGAACAGAAGCCACTGATCGCGGTCGCGCAGCCACGCGAAAAAGCTGAGCAGAGCCACCAGCGCATAAAGCGAAGTGAGCCCGAAGGTGAATTGCCGGCTCTGCAGCCACCTGAAGTCGCGGTTCCCCTTCTCCGCGGCGATGGCGCTGGGACTGCCCGCGAGCGGCGGAGCCTCAAAGCCGCCCAGATTGTCAGGGTCGTTGGAGGCCAGCGCGAACTTCCACACGCGCACGGCAAGTACGCCCGAGCGGATCGGTCCCAGGCCGTAGGTTTGGTTGGGAATGCCCTCGTAGAGAACCGGGTGCGGCGGCAACGTGCCGAGTTGCCCCACCTTGACGCCATTCCAGTAAAGCTCGTACGCATCGTCAATGTAGGGAACGAGCAACGCAACATTCGCATCGGCGCCGGGCGCGGGCGTGATGTGGATGGTCCGCCTATACCAGGCAAAGCCGGTATAGCTGGGGTGACTTTGCGCGCCCCAGGTTTTGTCGGCGGTGAGCTGCTCCCAATGGGAGTCGTCGTAGCCGGGCGCGGCCCACGCAGGATCGTCGCCCAGGTGGAACTGCCATGGACCGTCGAGCGGAGCCGTGCCTTTGCCGAGACCATCGATCACCAGCGGATGCGCGTCAGCGGCATTGGGAGCTTGCGCCTGTGCCGCAAGGTTCAGGCAGCAGGCAGCAAACACAAGAACGGAAAGCTTCAGGCTGGGGAAGACCGAAGATCGTGCAGGCATGCCGCCACTATACCGCGAGCGGGGCGAGTTGAGACAGCAGGATTTTTGAGGCAGGCCGGGAGCTGGTGGGGTAGGCTCTAGGTGGAGCTATCATCAGCCAAAGGAATGTTTGGGTTGAGATATGACAGACCTCGAAAAGAAGATTCATGCTCTTGACGCAGCTTATAAGCCATTTCCCACCTTCGCGGAGTGGGCATCACGCACGTCTGTCGATACGGTGCGGTGGGATCGGTACAAGGCCGAGCTGGAAAGTGGGCGGGGCGTTTCTGACGAGGCGCTGCGCCGCGCGCGCGAAGTGGTGAAACGGGCTGCTGCCCTGGATACGGGCGCGATTGAAGGGCTGTACGACGTGGATCGCGGTTTCACGTTCACCGTGGCCTTTGAGACCGCCGCATGGGAAGTTGAACTGGCCCAAAAAGGCGAGAAGGTCCGCTCGCTCTTTGAGGCGCAAATGCACGCGTACGATTACGTGCTCGACCTGGCGACGAAGGCGGAACCGATCTCCGAAGCTGCCATCCGTGTCCTGCATGAGGTGGTTTGCCGGGCACAGGACACTTATCGCGTGATGACCGCAATCGGTCCGCAGGAGCAGGAGCTAGTCAAGGGACGCTATAAAGTGCTTCCAAACCATGTGCGCACGCGTGACGGCGAGGATCACTCCTATGCGCCTGTGGATGTGACTCCGGCGGAGATGCAGCGGCTGGTTGGAGAAATGCGCAGCGAGGCATTTCTGGCGGCACATCCGGCGATGCAGGCCGCGTACGCGCATTATTCGCTGGTCGTGATTCATCCGTTCGCAGATGGGAATGGCAGAGTGGCCCGTGCGCTTGCGTCGACGTTCACTTATCGGGCCATCTCGATGCCGATCATGATTCTCTCCGAGCAAAAGAACGCCTATCTGGACTCGCTCGAGGCGGCGGACGGCGGGGAGTGTCAGGTATTCGTGGATTTCATGCTTGACCGGGCGCTGGATACGTTGATTTTGGTTAGTGACAGCTTGCAAGATGCTCACGAGCCAAGTCTCGAAGAGAGCGCGGCTGCAATCACGGGCCTCTACATCACAAAGGGAGGTTATGAACAGGCCCAAGTGGACGAGGCAGGAAGGAATCTTGGCGCGCTGATCCTTGCCGAACTTGGGAAATCCATTTCAAAGATCGCCGCACCCAGCCTCAATGGTGGGGCAATTTCTTTCCTAGCGGGAAGTATAAGTACCACTCCAAGCCCGACACATCGGCCGCTGCTCAAGGATAATGGGGAACTGATCGTATACAGCCTTGAACTCCATACCTCAACCCCAGCAACCGCTAGGATCGACCGTAAATATGCGCTTTGGCTGCCTAAGGACGCGAACAGCGACGACGACATTCTCTTCGCTCGCATTGCCGATAATCTCGTAATGGCTTCCATCGATAAAGATAAGATTGTCTTCTTCGCGAGAATGAGCGACCTGCTTCCCTCTGTCTCCGGAGTGTTGATGATTCGGATTGGCCTATTTTCAGACCGCCTTGTCGGCGAGGTCCTCAAGGAATTGAAGGTTCTCGCGGAACAAGCGCTCCGAGGCGAATACTGAAGCGCGCCAGCCTCAGTGCATCCCCTCCGGCGGCTTCGCGTGCTTCGTCGGCTTCTTAAACAGCCACACAGCGCAAGCGCAGATCAGCGCCAACACCGCGGTCCAGCGGAAAACATCGATATAGGCGAGCATGGCGGCTTGCTGCTCCATGAGGCCATAAATTATTCCAAAAGCGCCGGGGCGCGCGTTCGCCCTGCCCATATGGTGGCCGAGATATTGGGCGATCAGAGCGGACTTCTGCTGCACCACAGCGCTTGAAGCCGGAAGGTTGGCGCCGAGCTCGTTCTGGTGGAGATCGGCGCGGCGAATGAGCGCAGTGGTGGCCATGGCGATGCCAACGGACCCGCCGATGTTGCGCAGCATGTTGCCCAGGCCGGTAGCCGCGCCCATGTTCTTGTTGGTGATGGTGGCCATCATCATCGTCGACATGGGAACAAAGACGAAGCTGAGGGCGAATCCCGTCAGCATGATGGGGATGAGCAGAGTATAGGGGCCGGTGGAAAGATCGACCGTGCCGAAGATGAACGAGCAGACGGCAAAGCCCAGAAAGCCGCCGCAGAGCAGCTTGCGGTTGTCGATACGCGAGCCGAGGAAGCCGATGATGGGCGAGCCGCAGAACGATCCGATGCCTCGCGGGCCCACCACCAGGCCGGCGGTAAATGCGGTATAGCCGAGGATCTCCTGGTAGTAGAGCGGCAGGATCGCGATGGTGATGTACATGCACATGCCCAGCAGCAAAATCACGAAGCACCCGGTGCGGAAGTTGCGGTCCTTGAGCACGTGCAGGTCGACGAGGCTTCTGGGATTGGTCCAGGAGTGCCAGATCCACACCAGGAGCGAAACCACCAGCGCAGTCACGGCCCAGCGCACCCACACGGCGCTGAACCAGTCGTCCTCCTGGCCCTTGTCGAGCACGATCTGCAGGCAGCCGGTCCACACCACCAGCAGGCCGAAGCCGATGTTGTCGAACGCGCCCACCTTGGCGTTCTTGATGTAGGGCGGATCGTGGACGAAGCGGCCGATCATGATGACGGCCAGGA
>Ga0181527_1004468_pt1 | contig 11984 bp, 14 predicted proteins | sample PEATcosm2014_Bin_30_FD_119762 | JGI IMG/M metagenome (GOLD analysis project Ga0181527, IMG submission 119762) | Peatland microbial communities from MTU Mesocosm Facility, Houghton, MI, USA - PEATcosm2014_Bin06_60_metaG | ecosystem: Environmental > Terrestrial > Soil > Wetlands > Peat | place...
CGCCAGGAACCGCTCGCGCCACAACTGGACCGTCGGCCGCGAGACACCCAGGCGCTGCGCGATCGCCTGGTTCGGCACGCCGTGGGCCGCCAAATGGACAATCTGCGCCCGCTCGACGACGCGTGCAGGGAGCGTCCGGCTGCGGGCCCACGTTTCCAAGGTCACGACCTCGTTCGGGGAGAGCATGATGGGGGGCGCATGTCGGCTCATGCGCCCACCATAGCCGAAGTCAGGCTATAAGTAAATGTATTTCTGACGCACTACACTAGCTCGGCTTGGCGAAAATCAGGAACGCGGAGTAGGGCTCCCTCGTGGACTCGGGGCTGATGGCCTTCGACTGCGTCTTTGGGATGGGGGTCTCCTGTCGGCCCAGGTACCATTCGCGGGCGTGCTCGTCGTACCTGGCGATGGGGTCGGCATCCGGGCCGACGCGAAGTTCGGTGTAGGTCACCTGCACCCAGGGAAACGGGCCGAGCGTGGGTCCGGGAACGTCCCCCCGAGGGCGGAAGAACTGGATGAACAGGGGTGGCGTCTTTGGGATCTGGGGGCGTGGCGTTGCCATCGCGGGTGTCTCCTGGAGATCGGGGTATCGGGTTTCCGCAGAGGGCAGGCGGAGATTCGACTGATGGCGGAGCTGGGGGCTGCTGTGGGATGTCCGCTCAAATTGGTTGACGACAAGCATGCGGTGAAAGCCGTGCGCGAGCAGGGGCATGGCGAAGGTCGAGGCCAGTGCGGGGCCTGAGGAATGGGGGGCGGTCCCTGGCCGAGGCGAACCACCGGACGTCGTGGCGCTGGAGGAGGGTGTCGCGGGTCTCCTGGCATCGCCCTAGTTGGATTCGTTGGCATCGATGCAGGCGCGTCCGCCGGGGGTGCTCACCTCGGGGGTGCAGTGGGTGGACTCCGCCATGCTGATGCTGTCACGCAGGGCCTGGGTCAGACGGCTCTCGCGGGAAGGGGCCTCCTGCGTCGGGTGGCTGGGGGAGGGTGCCGTTTTGGGAGGTCAGGCTGACTGCTCACTCATCGTCGGGCAAGGGGGTGACGACGAACGGCCGGTTGTCCCACAGCAGCCGCTGGATGAGGTTCTCGACGCGCCCCCACCCGAAGCAGATGGCGCGGGCGATCCAGGCGTGCGCGACTGGTTGGGGGGCGAGGGCGTTCCGGTCCAGGCTGGAGGGATCACGGCGCAACAGAGCCACCTCCCTGTGGGCGATCGGCGTTGAGGTGTTGCGGGGGGACGCGGCCAGAAGCGCGGTGAAGTCCTCAGTCGGCCAGGGCTCAGGTGGTGCGCTGGGGGGACTGTCGAGGGGTTCCTCGGAGGACGCGTAGCTGGCAAGGAACTCAGCGAGATCCGGGTGACCGGTCTGAATGCGTAGGTCCCTGTCAGGCCTCCATGTGGGTGAGGGTGGTTTCGAAATCCGCGGGCTCCAGCCAGGAGAGTTGCTCAAGGCATCGTGTGGAGTTGGGGCACCTGATAGCGTCGAGGATGCTGGCGATCGCTGTGACCGCGCAGCGCGCTGCCTCCAACACCGCCTCCCGCATCCCAATTGTAACTGGCCCGTCGAGCGCTGCTACATCAGATTCATGTAGGACCCGGCCGGGGAGGAGCCCTCGGCGGAGGGCGCTGCCGGTGTCGTGGAAGGAAGCCTCGCCCTGGTGGACCCAGCGAGTGGACACGGATTCGAGGCGCGGTGGCGGGGTTGCGCAGATGGCCGCGGCGGAGGCCGGGCAGGGATTGTGGGTGGCCATTAGGCGACCTCCAGGCGGAGCTGGTCCGCGGAGGGTGTCACGACGTGCGTGCACGTCCGGCTGGGTCGGGGATGCAGGAAGGGGTGGCGGCTGAGGAGCGCCTCGTAGGAGAGCGGGGGCTCCTCCATCGAGAGGAGGCGGGCGTCGAGGATCCGGCCGCTCTGCTCCAGGCGGGCAAGCGCCTCCGTGAGGGTGGCGGCCTGGACAGGGCCGAGGTGGACCCGCTCGATCACCGCGCAGGGCGTGCCGTCGGTTTCGATCCACGAGACGAGGTGCGTGGGGGCCGAGGCGTCGGTCCGGGTCCCGGGCCGCCGGGTCTTCGGCAGGCACTGGGCGTCGAGGAAGCTGTAGTACGTGCCGTGGGCCCCGATGATGACGTGATCCAGGAGTTGGATGTCGAACAGGGCGGCCGCGTCGGCGACCCGCTGCGTGACCTGGTGATCGTCCGGGGACGGACCGACCGAGCCGGAGGGGTGGTTGTGACAGAGGATGGTGGCCCGAGCGCCGACCAGGAGCGCGGTGCGGATGATCTCGGCGGGCTCCACCGTCGTGCTGCTGAGGCCGCCGGTCGAGATGCGGTCCACGCCGATGACCTGGTTGGCGGCGTTCAGGAAGAGGGCCACGAGAGATTCCCGGACCTCGTCGGCGAGGTGGCGCATGGCGCGGGCGACGTCCGCGGAACTCCGGGCCGAGAAGCTCGGCTGGCGAGAGCGGCGGAGGGAGAGTTTGACTTCCTGGAGGCGGCAGGGCTGCATGGGCATCTCCTCAGGCGACCCGGGCCCGGCGGCCTCCTGAGGTAGGTGAGGGGGAGATGGAGGACGGTGGGCGGTGGAGCCACCGGCGGGATGAGCGCCGGGGCGGCTGTCACAAGCGTCGCCCCTCGGTCTGATGAGAGTCGGCGAGCCACCGAAGGTACGCGGATTCCAAGGCGGTGTCGGGGTCGCGCCCGGCAAGGATGGCGTGGAGCATGAGATCCCGGGGGTCTGATCCGAGCCACCGCAAGAACGCCTGGGCGTCTTCCGGAGAGGGGAACACGGGCCCGAACGCCCAGCCGGTGCTCGTATCGTTGAGCACGGCGCGGCCGTCTGTTGCGGCGATGATCTCGCAGCTCATGAGCGCTCTCGTGTGATCATGATTGGGTGGATCCCCGTCACGTCGGCAGCGGTATCGTGATCGGGGGATGGGCGGTCGCTCGCTTCTCCGAGGGCACCGCCGACGGGCTCACCCGATGCGGCAGCGTAGAGGGGCGTCCGTTGTCGCCGCACCCGATGCGGGTGGTCCAGGTCTCCCGCAGGGCTCGGGCCACGGCATGCTCCTTGGTTGTGTTCATGGGAGGCTGGGAGGCATCCCCCGCGGCGGCGGCCCGCGTCCAACCACAGGCGGATGCCCCAGGCGAGCCAGAGCCACCAGGCGAGGAACTGGGTGAGGCCGGGGAGCCAGCGCAGCATGGGCTCAGTCGTACTCTCCCATGAGGCAGGCGTGTTGGTCATGCTCATCGTAGCAGCTGCCACACAGGGGCCCGTGGTCACATACGGGGCAGCGCAGCGTTCCATCTGTGGGCACCTGGCACTCGACGCAGCGGGGCTCGGTCATGTTCATGGTGTCCTCAGGTGGGGCGGGTGTGGTTGACCATCGGTGCTGGTGGGGCCCCCGTTCGCCGGGGGCAGAGGGTGTCCGATGTGGGCGTTGGCCGTGCCGCCGGACACTCAGAACAGCGCGAGCTGGGCGAGGTGGGGGCGCTCTTCGAGGAGCTGCTGGAGCTCCGCCTCCTTTACCTCCAACCGGCTCACCCGCTTCCTCCGGGGGGCCGGGTGTTCGATGAGATCCACGATCAGGAGCTTTTCGCCGATCCGCTCCACGGACTCGGAGATGGTGGTGACGGGCGGCGCCGAGCTGGCAGCGGTGAGGGTGAGCACCTGCTCGATGTCCCGCTTCCGGAGTCGCGCCCACACGGCCTCGGCGGACTCCGTGGCCCCCACCTGGTTGACGAGGGCCCGGGCCAGTTCGATGACGAGGGAATCGGAGCTGTCGGCCAGGATGCTCAGGCCGTCCGCACTGAGCTCCCCCTCCACGGCGAGGGAGGCCTCCAGCTTCGTGGCGATGAGGGTGAGGGCCTTGCTCTGCATGGTGTCCTCGTAGACCAGGAAGATCACGCGGCAGGGCTTCCGCTGGCCGATCCGCCAGGCCCGGCGGGCCGCCTGGCGCAGGCTGTAGATCGAATAGCCGGTCTCGTAGAAGAGGAACGTGGGGAAGTCGTAGAGGTCGAGCCCGGTCTTCACGAGCTCCGGGTTGACCAGGAGGACCTCGATCCCCTCCTGGACCCGCTCCTGGATCCAGGCCTCCCGCCGGGCCGGCTCCACGGAACCCTTGAGGACGGCGACCCGGAAGCCCTCCCCGCTCAGGAGCTCCTGCAGCCGCGGCGTGATGTCCCGGGTCTCGGTGAAGGTCACGTAGACCAGGACGCGCCGGCCCTCCTCCCGCACCTCGCGGGCACAGAGGTCCAAGAGCTCCTGCTCCTTGGGGAGGGGGCCCGGCACCTGCGGGGCGTGGCCGAGGATCTGCTTCGTCCGGGGGTCGTGGACCGTCTCCGACCGGAACGCGGCCTCGTCGGGGTAGCAGAGCAGGCTCTGGAGGTAGGAGGAGAGCAGGTGCTTCGACCCGTTCGCCAGCGCTTCCCGGACGTGGTGGAGCAAGCTATTGGCCAGTGCATCATAGGCCTCGGCCAGATCGGGGGACATGCTGAGGCTGATCACCCGCTCTTCGTAGGGCGGCAGCGCCTCGGCCACATCGGCCAGCCGGAGGAAGACCGTCGTGGGGAGGAGGTGCTTGCCCAGAATCAAGGGACTGATGCCCGGCTTCCGCCGGATGGTCGTCCGCCGGGTCTTCCCGCGGACCGTCCGGGCATCCCAGCCGTCGTCGCCAGGGCTGATGCGCGTGATGCGCTCGAGGATGCCGTACCGCTCCATCCACTGCTGGACGCGGCGATAGTCCAAGCCTTCCGCAGCCATCTCCGTTGGGTGGGAGCGCCACAGGAGGAAGAAGAGATTGTCGGCGTAGCCCCCCAGGAGCGTCCCGGTGAGCGCGAGGGTGCGGGTGCAGGCGGCGGCGAGCGCCCCGAAGGCGTTGCCCTGCCCGGTGCTCTCGCCCTTGAGCTCATGGACCTCGTCGGCGATGAAGAGATCGAAGGCCCCCTTCAGGTGGCGCTTGATGAACTCGGCCGGGGCATAGCGGCGGGGACCTTGCCGGTCCGCGGTGAAGGCGGGCTCGCCGCAGTGGGGACAGAAGACGTGCTTCTTCCCGAGGACGTCCAGGGGGAGGGGCATGCCGTCCTTGTCGACCAGGGGCCGCCCGCAGCGGGTGCAGGCAGGGTCGCGCCAGGTGACGAGCCGGCCCGGCTGGGAGGCCCGGCCGCCCGGCGACGTCTCTCGACGGGCCTGGAGTCTCGTCACCACGGCGGGCCGCCAGGTATGGTGGAGCTTGGCCCGCTCGCGGCCGATCACCCAGAGCTCGGGAGTAGCAGGGATGGGGGGCCGGCCGCTCTTCCGCGCGTCGGCCAGCCGGCAGAGGACGCCGAGGCTCTCCGGGCCCGACAGGGGGATGACGCGCACCGCGGGGAGGACGGCCTCGGCCTCCCGCTGCCACTTGGACACCAGGTGCGGAGGGCACATGACGAGCGTCCGCAGGGGGCGGGGGGCGAGCGCGAGGAGGCCGAGGGCCATCTGGCACTTGCCCACGCCCATCTCGCCGCAGAGGTAGGCCGCGCGCTCCCCCTCGTGGAAGAAGGCCCGGGCCAGGGCCTTGATGGCCTCGGCCTGCGCGGGGTAGCAGGGGCGGCGCAATGTGGCGAGCCGATTGTCCATGTCCGGCAGCTTGCCAGCGTCTCGTACCGGATCGTGGAGGATCTCGCAGGTCTGGGTGACCCGCTGCGCGAGGGATTCGCCGAACTGGGTGAGGAATTCCTGCAGGGTCATGGACACCTCGGGCGCAAGAGGAGAAGAGCGGGGGAGTCACGCGACCCGGAGGGCCCGGAGGACGATGGCTTTGCTCACCTGCTCCGTGAGGGAGGATTCGGACCAGTGGACGTCCCATCCGGTCCAGCCCCCTTCGCCGGTGAGCGGGGTGAGCCACTCCTCCCGCTCGCAGAGCTCCCACAGCCAGGGGGCCCAGGACGGGTGGAGCGGGAGGGTGGTCCGAGCGTCGAGCAGGCGGAGGAGGTGGATCGGGGCCTCGGCCTCCTTCACGCGGGGGAGCAGGAGCGTGAAACGGGATCCGGCCTCATCAAGGCTGGGGCTTGGGTAGAGGAGGCCGTGGACCTGGCCGCAGGGGAGGCGGCGGGCTTCCAGCCGCCACGTCGTGCCGTCGGGGACGAGGGCGCCGGCGTGGGTCCGGCCCTCCTCGGTACGCCGGAAGAGGGTCACGCGGTGCCCGCTCGCCAGGCCAGCGAGGACAGCCTTCACGGCCTCGGCCGGGCCACCGACGGAAAGGAAGCGGGCCTCGTCAAGAGGGGTGGTGAGGTAGGCGTGGACCAGGGCGGTGGCGCCCTCGTGTTCGGCATACAGGGGGGAGAGCATCAGGGGTCACTCCATGGTCTGGACCTTGCCGGTCCGGAGGTCCAGGGCCGTGATGATGATCCGGAGTGTGTCGCGGTCGATGATGACCAGGGTGTCGTCTTCCTGGCGGGTCTCAGTGCGGATGCTGCGCTTCTCGGTCCGGCCCTTGACGAGGAAGCGCTCCCCGGTCTTGGGATTGCGGACCAGCTCGTTATTGAGGTGGCCCGAGGCGAGCACCAAGGCCAGGTGCCCCCGGCGGAGGGGCATGAGGGGGCGAAGCCCCTGATCAGTAGCGGCCGGATGGAGCCGCTCCATCAGGGAGCCGGAGAGCCCGTGGGTCTCGATCTCCTGGATGAGCTCCTCGGGGTCCACGTCGAGGTTCTGGAAGAGAATGGTGCGGGTCGGGGGTGCCACGGGGACCCGGTAGGAGGCCGGCAAGCTCTCGTGGAGCTCGGGCGGGGCCACGGCGAGCCGGCCGATCGCCTGGAGGTGGAGGATGACCTCTTCGTCCCGGTATGGCCTGACCTTCCTGACACCGAAGAGGACGATCTGCTTGAAGGGCTCGTAGGTGTCCCCGGGGAACCGGAAGACCTGGATGGCCTCAAGCTGGTAGACGAGGAGGCTGGCGATGCGGGAATTCAGCCGGCGTTCTGGGATGACGTAGACGAGTATCCCCTCGGGCTGGAGGTATCGGAGGCTGGCCTGGAGGAAGTGGAACTCGAGCCGTTCCGCTGCCTCGTCGAGATGGGTGCGGACGGAGAAGTCGTACGGGGGGTTGAGGTAGACGAGGCCGAAGGCGCCGTTGGCGATCCGGGTGCTGCGGAGGTCGGCGCGGAGCGCCCGCGTGAGCTTCTCCTTCGCGGCGGCGGCTCGATCCTGGTTGAGCTCGATGCCATACCGCTCCACGGGCTCCCCTAGGTCCTGCGTGGCGAAGACGAGGGCAGTGCCCGTCCCGCAACAGGGGTCGAGCGTCCGGATGACCCCGGCGTCGGCCCGCGTGAGGGCGCGGCCGATCCGCTGGGCCACGACGTCGGGGGTCGGGTAGTAGCCCATCTTGGCTTGTCCGGCGAGGCGCATGCTGGTCCCTCTCTGCCTGTCAGGATGAGGACTGTGACTTAAACCATAACTTTGCCGTTCGGCAAGGTTATGGTCTAAATGGGCAGGGGGATGAATGATATTTGGGGGGATTCGACTGGTTCACTAAACGCATTGTGGAAGAGAAGAAGTCCAACCCGGGCCCAGCTGAAGGTTTGCTTATCCCTACTCGCGGCAACTTTATCCTTCCAGTCCGCACTCTCGGCAAGGTTATGGTTTAAATGCCGCCCGCCTCTTGGATCTGTCTCCTGCGGAAACAAAGGACTTATACGGACCTCGGCGGCAACATTATGGTTTAGCTCCGGCAAAGTTATGGTTTAAGTCACAAGGACGGATGCCATGAGGGGCAGACAGCAATCCGATTCCCGGCCGGTTCAGGAAGATTCCTCTTGGTGATCTCCGCGCTGGGCGTGGCGGTGGCGTCAGCGTGGTGAGTTGTCAGTCGCTTGCGGGGTCTCTCCCGGATGAGGGCACGCGATAGGCTGTCAGGTGCTGCGGACCCTTCATGTGATAGAGCCGGGCTTCGACCGTCCGGATTGCCTGTAGGTAGTCGATGAGGATGTGGCTGTCCTCGGGGACAGCGGCTGTTGAGCTGAGCTCGTGCGCCAGCGTCTCCCATCGGAAACCCTGCCCGGTGAGCCCGTTCGTCTGCGTCTCATGAAGGAAGGCCGGCCACTTCGCGACGGCGGCACGAGGAGGGCCATCGGAAGCGAGGTACACCACCAGCACATAGGCGAGCCCCCCACGCTTGGCCCAGAGTTCAAGGAATGCCGCCTGATGTGCAGGAAGCTGGGAGGGGTACCAGCGGTCCTCGGAGACGGACTTCAGCTCGACGGCAAGCGCCCGGCCCTCCGGCGCGAGCACACCCAGGTAGTCCGACACGGTCCGCTCCCGGTTTTTCCTATCTGCAACCTTGCAGCCAAATTCCCTGTCAATTGGGTTGATGCCAGCCGATCCCAGCTACGACCAGGTGACCTCTCCCGATTGGAAACACCACTCCCGACCTGACCACTTCTCATCCGATTACCGGTCCCCATGGCCAGTGGGTCCTCGTCTTCCCGTCCCCTCTGCGGATAGGCCAGCCTCGGCCGCTCCCGTCTAACCTCCCAGCAGTCGAATGGAGGAATCCCCTCGCGGTTCCAGAGTGGAGGTGTCCCTGTCAGCCCGACGGTGACGTGCCCCAAGGAGAAGATGACGCCGGCAGCGGTGCCCGTTCTGTCGGACAGCGTTCTTCGCCCATCACGGGCTGGGCCTCCAGCAGTGGGCCTGACAGGGGGCTTTTGCCGTTGACACTCCGCAACCCCTCCGATAGGCTCGCTCTCGGCTCACCCCGTAGCTCTTCATACGCTGCGGCGGGGCACCCCTGGTGCCTTATACGGAATCGGGTAATCCATAGTCAGGCGGCAAGGATTTATGGCGGAAGATCCCAACGAGAGCAGGGCCCGAGAATTCCTCATTGGTCGAGGGTTCCGTGTCGAACGCTTCGGCAAGGCTGAGACGAGGGTCGGGAAGACCCCCGACTTCCACGTTTACCAGGGAGACGCATTCCGTTTCTACTGTGAGGTTAAGGGCGTTGACCCCGATCGTTGGCTAGACCGCCTGCTCGACAACGCGCCGCCGGGGCAGATCGTGGGCGGCGGCAGACAGGATCCGGTGTTCAACCGACTGACCGGAGACATACACCAGGCTGTGAAGCAGTTCGACGCCGTCAACCCGGATCTGCACCATGCAAACGTTCTTATCTTCGTCAACAATCCAGGCTCTAACTGTGGCTACGGCGATCTGCTCAGCGCCCTTACTGGTCAGTTTTTCGCTGACAGCGGAGAGCGCTTTCCCATTTACACCGTCTATTCGGAAGGGAGAATCAAGCACGAGAAGTTACGGGTTCATTTGTATATCTGGCTCGAGCCAGACGGAAAGGCTTACAAGTTTTTTCCCGGCCTGATCCGTCAGCACGAGAGGGACTTGTGCTTGTGGTTCGGGAAGGATCCGTCGGACATACCGAGGCTTGACGCCTAACATCCGGCTTTTACTGGCGGCCCGAGGCGCGGGGACAGGACCAATGATAGGCAACGAATGGATTCGACCAATGGGATAACACAGAGCCGAAGGCCGCGCAGGTGGAATATATAGTGGTGAAGAGACTCCTGGCGCAAGGAGGGATGGCCCATGACCTCGCGCACACCCAACATGCCAGAAGTGACCCCTGTGAAATGGGCTAGGTTTGCCCTAGATCAGCTGTTCTCTGACCAGTGGGATCGGGTGCGGAAGGAGTTCTATCACCAGGTGAAGGAACAGATTGCTCACACATCAGTGACTGAGCAGTCCTTTCTCACAGAATTGCTTATTTCACAGTTATCGCTGCTCGGCTTTGCCTCTATCCATACCGACCCCAACCTTGGAGAAGCAGTACTTGTGCTTCGTCTACAGCATCTTGAGAAGCTCCCGTCCACACTTGAAGGGGATGTTCAGGAAATATTGGTTTACTACAGCCAGAGGATCGCAGAATACGGTGCGAAAGGGATTTCAGGATACAGCGCCATTGCGCACGTGTGTGCTGAGCGGCTCGGTCTGAACGGATTTTCAGAGTTTGTCAAGGGGCTTGAGGCTGAGTTCACGACCCTCGGCGAGACGTGGAGGGCTGATGCAGGACAGTATAGGTACAGGTCAGTCGAACCAAATGAAATAATCCCAAACGCGACCAGGACGGGCGGAGCTCGGATGAATTTGCCAACGACGGCAGCATCTGGCGGACCGGACAGCTACACTGAAGAGAGCATGATGGTAGCTGCCCTGTGGACGGAAACAAAAGTCGGCCCTAATGATGAGTTGCCGAACCAATATGATCGCAAGGCCTACTGGATTTCGACTATTCGCTACCCAGAAGCTGGCTGGCAAACTGCGGTTTTCAACCGCAACCGACTCCTTTGGCTCATGCGACCAATCTTTCGCATCAACGAGATGGAAGACCCGTTTAGGGCGCTGCTGAATCACTGCACTGCCATCATCGTGGTAGCCGAGGCGAAACCACAGTCATGGCCTCGAGGGATGAAGTGGGCAGAGCCAGCAGAGACCAGTTGGTTGAAGGCACGAGCCAAGATAATCAACGAGTCACCGAAACAGAATGATCCGGCGGGAATCATCCGTTTCTACTCAACACTACGCAGTCGATATCAGTGTACCCACAGCAGGGGTTAGGCCGGAAACACAGCCGCGTTCCGATGTACGCGCATCAAGTTTACCCTCGGCTCGCCTTCGGCGTCGGTCTCGATTGTGGCGAAGGTTATAGGCATCCCCTGGTCAAGGTAGCATGAGCCAGCATTGTACGCCTGGATTCCAAATCGGCTCGTCTTCCACACGCCCTGTCGATGGGTATGTCCGAAGACGAACCAGCGAGGCAGCTTTGCGTAGCCGCAGAAACGTCCAAGGTAGCATTCGATGTTGAGAAGCTGTTTTGAGGACAGGGCCTTGCCCCTCCGTCCCTCGCTGGGGAAGAAAAATTTAACGAGCCACTCTCCAATCTGATTGGACAGCTTCGTGAGCTTGTTTCCCCATCCATCCGGCCCCGCCAGGTCGTTGAAAAAGTTTCGAAACCCTTTGGTGAAGGAGGCGGCATTGGCCACGGTTTGGAATTGCGCGGTCTCTATGAAAATCTTGCGGACGAGCCGTTCAATCTCCTCGGGGTTCGTCGCCTTCTGCAATTGACCGGAGAGACCATTTCCGCGCGTCTGGGAGGAATCTAAGTAGTGCCCATGGGTGAGCACCATCGTTTCCTGCTGCCGCCTGAATGAGATCTCGTGGTTGGGATACTCGACGCCGACGTCGCCCGCCACACCGTAGGGCCGAAAGATCCCCGCGAAGAACGATTCATCACCAATCCACCGATACTTCCTGAGAGGGATCGAGGCTCGGTCGATCGGGCGTCCGCTCGCGAGTACGTCCTCGAATACCACCCTCGTCGAGAGCAGGTCCCAGATCTTGTAATCGTGGTTGCCCGGCACGTAGACCCACTTGTCCGCCAGATCCTTCAAGTTCTTTTCAGGCGTCAGTTGCCCCATTCGGCTATCAAGCGTTTGGATGAATTGTCGGAATCCGAATAGCGGCGCCGGCAGGCCCGGCCAGATCCCGCCCTCGATCGCCCGGGTGAGCGTGGAAAGGTTGACGTCGAGTAAATCGCCGGTGAAAACGATCTCCCGCCAGGGCGCCTTGGCGACAATGTAGTCGATGAGCGCACCGCGGTAGCGCGGATCGTTGATCGAGCTCTCGATCGTTCCAAAATGCATGTCGCTCAGCACCAAGTAGCGAGTAATCACGTTGTCGGCCATGTGTTTCCCATTTCTGGGCGACGCGGGGTCGGCTCCCGGAGAGAGGGTGACATCCCCATCAGGGCTTGTCGGATTGGCGATTCACTCCTTGACGCTCTATGTGTCCGACCAACTCTAATCCACCGTTACTTGCAGGAAATTCCCACAGAGGCGGCCCCGAAAAATAGGACAGGCGTTTAAGTGGAAACTCTGCTCTACTGGACGGGACGAATCGTCGTCCCACAAGGAGAGCAGCCCATGAAACGTCCTCGACGGAATCACGCCCCAG
>Ga0181527_1004470_pt1 | contig 11983 bp, 11 predicted proteins | sample PEATcosm2014_Bin_30_FD_119762 | JGI IMG/M metagenome (GOLD analysis project Ga0181527, IMG submission 119762) | Peatland microbial communities from MTU Mesocosm Facility, Houghton, MI, USA - PEATcosm2014_Bin06_60_metaG | ecosystem: Environmental > Terrestrial > Soil > Wetlands > Peat | place...
CATTCGCAAAGAAAAAGCGAATGGATGGGGCACGGACATGATGCAGATTCATACGGTCAGAAACCTAGAAGCCGTTAGCACCACTCTGCTCGAAGAGTTCCTGTGGTCTCCCAGGTCTCAAAGGCGAGACCTGGGGCACCCGGGTTTTTCCCTTCTGGTGTGGAGTGCGGCGTGGACCGGGAGGTCCACGCGACAGCCGGCCAGGAGGCCAGCGCTACCTGTTCTTACCTCATTCCCGCTGAACGGGCCAAGCCTGTCGCCGTTGACCGCGGGGCGCGCGATCGAAGGTTATGCAGATATCACTTGGGAAGCGCCAAGAAGTTGAAGGCTTGGAAAGGATACACCGCGGCATTTTGAAAGCCCGCCAGGTCCAACGCCGGCCGTTTCTCCAGGAAGTCCTTAAGCAAGAAGACCTGGTACCCCAGTTCGTTCACAAAGAGGTTGAACAAGTCGTCACGGTTCAAGCCAAGCCTCGGAGCTCCATCGTAGCTGCTTTCAAAGAGAACGACGGGGGAATCGCGGGCAATTAACTTGCGCGCTCCTTTAAGGACCAGGAGTTCCGCGCCTTCCACATCGATCTTGACGTACGCATACCTGCGGCCGGCTTCCACCATGTTGTCGAGCATTTCGCAATCCACGGAGAGCTCGACAACATCATCCGGGCTTGCAGCGTCTTTCGCAAAACCGCTGAAGCCGGGACGCGAGCGGTTCTGATAAAACGTAAGCTTTTCGCGCTTGTCTCCCAAGGCCAATGCCTTGACCTCGACCTCGGGGAACTTCCGTTTCAGCCACAATGCCTTGCTGGGAACCGGCTCGAACGCGATGTGCCTGCCTTTTGGCGCGAGGCGCATAATCAGGCTTAAGGCAGAGCCGATGTGACAACCGATATCGATGCAATTCGAATCGGATTGGATTACCAGCCGCATCGCCTGTTCGATGCGATCGGACTCAAGATAGATTTCGCGGAGCTCCGGATGCCGCCGGCGCCTGAAGATCCCGGTAAGGTCCCGCAGGCGCTGCGCGGGCCCTTCCAGCGGAGTGCGGATGAGGATGTATTTGAAGTAGAGCCAGTTCATCGGTTGTTCCTCAGTCAATTATGCAGCGTGGCGGGGGCTGGACCGGTTCGCACCCGAGGGCGTTGCGGAGCAGCATAGCGGCGCCGGTTCGTCGCCGGCTTGCGGGTCAAGAGGTTGAAATCCGGCGCTCAGCGCAAGCCCCGGTGGTTGTCCTAAACCGGCAATCCTGCTAGTCGATGGTCAATTGAAATTATCCACCATGGAGTTCGCGCAAGCAAAGTGGATTGGCAGGAGCCTATAGAGCGGTTCCCGGACAGATTGGGCGGCGCTGGTTGTGAACGCACGTTCGACAGCGCGGTTCGAAACGCCATCGCATTTGAAGGCGATGAGTCGCTTTGAGCATTTCTGCATGATCGCGTCTGGGCGCGGGTCTTAGCGGAATGAGGATATAGAGGCTCGACCGATTGCGGCGGGCCGAACTATACCTGGATGACCAACTCGCTATATTGCTTGAGCTGCGGATCGGCAGTAAGCAGATGGAGCGGCTCGCTAATGGCCTGGGCAATCAGCAGGCGGTCGAACGGGTCGCCGCGGTGCATCGGCAATGCGGCAACGAGAAGCGCATGCTTCGACCATACGGGCAGTTCCTCGAAGCCGTTAGCCTCAATCTGCTCGAAGAGTTCCTGTGGATCGGCGTTCATCTTGCCCAGCCGGACTTTGATTGCAACCTCCCAGATAGAGGCTGAAGAGATAAAAACCTTCTCTGCGCCGCGCATCGCTTTGAAAGCTCCGCGTGAAAGCCGTTCAGGTTCATAAAATGACCAGCAGAAGATCTGCGTATCGAGCAAGAGACGCATTATCGTCCCTCAAATTGCGCGAGAAGATCATCGGGAAGCGGCGCGTCGAAGTCATCCGCGATCCAGCCTTTTCCCTTAAGCGCCCCAAAATTGATGATCCGTTTTTCGTTCTTGAGGCTGGTCAGCCGGGCGATTGGCTTGCCCGCGCGCGCGATCACCACATCGGTACCAGAAGAGGCCAGATCGACGAGCTTGGAGAGCTGAGTTTTGGCTTGGTAGATATTGACGGTTTGCACAGCGGAACTCGCGGTTTGCACGTTGGGCCTCCTTGACCAGACCAAGTCTAGTCTATCACATCCAGGAATTGGCGTGGCTGCTCGGCCGATGAATTCTCTGTTGTCGATGTGGACCACAGCCCGGTCGCGCATATGCTTAATTGGCAAGGCGAAGCTCTTCGCGTACCTTGGCAAGAACTTTCAAATAGACGCGGGCGGTCCCGGTGATGGTCTCCGGGGTTCCGGCATCGACGGCGGCCAGATTGACGAGGTCGCTGCCCACGCCCAGGGCGCGCGCTCCGGCCCTCAGGAAGCTCTCGGCGGTTTGCAGCGTGACGCCGCCGGTGGGAATGAGCCTGAGGTGTGGGAACGGGGCGAGGAGCGACTTGAGGTAACTGGCGCCCCCCACCGCCGAGCAGGGAAAGACTTTGACGTAATCCGCGCCGGCCCGCCAGGCGGTGATGACCTCGGTAGGCGTAAGCGCGCCGGGGATGGAGACCTTGCCCAGGGCGTGGGTCTTGGCAACGACCTCGGGGTGAAAGCTGGGGCTGACGACAAACTCGGCGCCGGCCTCGATGGTAGCCTCGGCCTCATCGGCGGTGGTGACGGTGCCGGAACCGAGCAGGAGCTTCGCTCCGTACTCGTTCTTGAGTTCCTTTAGCACATTTAGAGCGCCTGGAACGGTCATGGTGACTTCAACGACGTTGACGCCGCCGGCAATCATGGCTTTCACGATAGCATGCGCCTGGGCGGCGTTGCGGGCGCGCAGGACGGGAATCAAGCCGACGCGTTCGATGGTCTGCTGTGTGGTTTCTGGCATGGTTTCCTCTATCGTTTGATGGGGGCTAGCGGGCGATGCGCGCCGACCCCCCTTTGATGAGCCGTTCCACTTCGGCCAGCGTGGCCATGCTGGTGTCGCCGGGGGTGGTCATGGCCAGCGCGCCGTGGGCCACGCCGCAGCGGACCGCCCAGTCGATGGGCTTGCCGGCGAGCAGCCCGTAGATGAGCCCGGAGGCAAAGCTGTCGCCGCCGCCCACGCGGTCCAGAATGTCGATCTCCCGCTGCGGGACGTGGACGATCTGGTCCTCATACAGGGCGATTGCGCCCCATGAATTGCGGCTGGCCGTGTGCGCGGTGCGCAGAGTGCTGGCGATGAGCTTCAGGTTGGGGTACGCCGCGGCGACCTCGCGCAGCATCTCCTCGTAACCGGCGATGGGCAGTTCGGCGAAGTCCTCGCCGACGCCTTTGATCTTGACGCCGAGCATGGCGGTGAAGTCTTCCTCGTTGCCCAGCAGCAGATCGACCTTGCGGACCAGCTTGCGGTTCACCTCCTGGGCCTTGGCCTTGCCGCCGATGGACTTCCAGAGCGAATCGCGGTAGTTCAGGTCGTAAGAGACGGGAGTCGCGTGGCGGCGGGCGGCGTCCATAGCTTCGGCGGCCACCTCGGCGGTGGAGGCGGAGAGGGCGGCGAAGATGCCGCCGGTGTGCAACCAGCATGAACCATTCGTGGTCCCGAAGATCGGTTCCCAGTGGAAGTCGCCGGGCTTGACCTGGCTGATGGCGGTGTGGCCGCGGTCCGAACAGCCGGCGGCCGCGCGCACGCCGAAGCCGCGCTCGGTAAAGTTGAGTCCGTTGCGCACCGCGCGGCCCACGCCGTCGTAGGGAACCCATTTGAGCAGGGAACTATCGACGCCTCCCTGGAGGATGAAGTCCTCGACCAGCCGGCCGACAGGGTTATCTGCCAGAGCGGTGACGATAGCTGTCCGCAGGCCGAAACAGCGGCGCAATCCGCGGGCGACGTTGTATTCCCCGCCGCCCTCCCAAACCTGAAACTGGCGGGTGGTTTGGATGCGGCTCTCGCCGGGATCGAGGCGGAGCATGACTTCGCCCAGGCTGAGGCAGTCCCAGCGGCGAGGGGAATCGGGAATCACGATTCTGTTCATAGGCGAGTCCATTCTAGTGCATTGCGGCTTGGGCAGCGCGTGACAGGCCATGCTCCCGCGATCCCAGCCCCGGTAACCTCCGTTTGGACCGATTGCGGCGATTTCTCCTGATGAACTGGGCTGGGTGGCGCGGTGTAGACTGGCACGCGGAGAGGTTTGTCGATGGACAGGATGACGAGACGGGGATTTATGCAATCGGCAGCGGCCGGTGCGGGGTTGATGGCGGCGCGCGGTTGGCGGGCGCTGGCGCAAGACCCGGTGGTAGATGCCGAGCGGGCAGCCGATCACGTGGGCTACGAGGCCGTGGTGTGGAAGGCGAGGCCGTTTCCGCTGCGCCAGGTGAGGCTGCTGTATGGGCCGCTCCGCGAGGCGCAGGAGCGGGATCGCGTCTACCTCTACATGCTGCCCAACGACCGGCTGCTGTACTCCTTCCGGTTGACCGCGGGCCGCGGCTCGGCGGCCCAGCCGCTGGGCGGGTGGGAGGCTCCGGACGGCGAACTGCGCGGCCACTTTGCCGGTGGGCATTATCTCTCGGCATGTGCGCTGATGTATGCCAGCACAGGCGACGAGGCGCTGCGCCAGAAGGCCAACGAACTGGTGGAGGAGCTGGCCAAATGCCAGCGGAAGGACGGGTATCTGGGCGCTTATCCGGCGGATTTTTATGACCGGCTGAAAAGCTATAAGCCGGTGTGGGCGCCCTTCTACACCTATCACAAGATTATGGCCGGCCTGCTGGATATGTACGTCTATTGCGGCAACACTCTGGCTCTGACGATGGCCGGGCGCATGGCGGACTGGGCCGCGAAGTGGGTTGAGCCGCTGAGCGATGAGGAGTGGGCGAGGATTCAGCTGGTGGAGCACGGCGGTATGAACGAGGTCTGCTTCAACCTGTACGCGGTGACCGGCGAAAGCAAGTACCGCGATCTGGGCTTCCGGTTTGAGCACAAGAAGTTCTTCGATCCTCTGGCCGCGGGTGAAGACAAGCTGGCCGGCCACCATTCGAATACCAACATTCCCAAAGCGATCGGCGCGGCGCGGGGCTATGAAGTCTCGAACGACCCGCGCTACCGCACCATTGCCGAGAACTTCTGGCGCCAGGTGGCCGAGCATCACGCCTACTGCACGGGCGGCACCGGCGCCACGGTTCCACTCAGCAGCGACGACCCCGAGGGCTGGCACGCGGCCGACAATCTGGCCAACCAACTGGTTCCGGATGCCGAGGAGTGCTGCTGCAGCTACAACATGATGAAACTGTCGCGGCACCTCTTCGGCTGGAGCGCCGATACCCGCTTCATGGACTACTACGAGCGGCTGCTTTGGAACGTGCGGCTGGGTACCCAGGACGAGCACGGGATGCTGATGTATTACGTCTCGATGCAGCCGGGCTACGCAAAGACCTTCGGGACAGCCCTCGACTCGTTCTGGTGCTGCACGGGCACGGGCGTGGAAGAGTACGCCAAGCTGGGCGACAGCCTTTACTTCCACGACGAGAACGGCATCTACGTAAATCAGTTTGCGGCCAGCGAAGTGGAATGGCCGGAGAAGGGCGTACGGCTTACGCAGCACACGGAGTTCCCTTCCGAGGAGTCGACCGCGCTGACCATCCACTGCGACCGGCCGGTTCGCTTTGCCCTGCGCCTGCGGACGCCATACTGGTGCGCCGGCATCGCGGCGCGCGTGAACGGCAAACCGGAGAAGGCCGCCGCGGGAGCCAATCGCTACCTCGAGTTGGACCGCATCTGGCAGCAGGACGACCGCGTCGATGTGGCGCTGCCGATGCGCTTCCATGCAGCTCCTCTGCCAGGGAACTCAAGTGTGCGGGCCATGATGTATGGGCCTCTGGTGCTGGCCGGGCTGATGGGGCGCGACGGGCTGACCACGGAGATGATTTATGGCCACGAGGGACCGTCCCGTGGCGGGCAATTCACCGATGCGGCGATGCCGCGGATTGAAGCACGCAAGGGCGGCGAGTGGGTGGAGAAGGCGGGTGGGCCTCTGCGATTCAGAACTGCCGGGCAAGCTCGGGCCATGAACCTCAAACCACTCTACCAAGTGCTGGACGAGCGCTATACCGTCTACTGGCAAGTCAACGGGAATGTGTAGGTCCTTGGCCGTGCCGCAAGGGAAGGGAAGCGATGCCGGCGATGCACAAGTTGCGCATGGGAATGGTGGGCGGCGGGCCGGGAGCCTTCATCGGCCCGGTGCACAAGATGGCCGCCGAGCTGGACGGCCGGATCGAGTTGGTGGCGGGGGCGTTCTCGCAATCGGCTGAGCGGTCGGGGGCGGCGGGCGAGGCCTTCGGGATCGATCCCGGAAGGGCGTATGCCGACTACCTGGAGATGCTGTCGGCGGAGCGGAAGCGGCCGGACGGAATAGACTTTGTGGTCATCGCCACACCGAACTATCTGCACCTGCCGGTGACGAAGGCCGCGCTTGAAGCGGGGTTCGCGGTGATCAGCGACAAGCCGGCCACGGCTACCTATGAGGAGGCTTTGGCTCTGGAGGCCGCGGTGGCTCGCTCCGGTTTGCCGTACGCGCTGACCCATACCTATGCCGGCTACGCTCTGGTTCGCGAGGCGCGCAACCTCTGCGCCAGCAGGCGGCTGGGAGAGATTCGCAAGATTGCCGTCGAGTATTTGCAGGGGTGGTTGAGCGCGCCACTGGAGCGCACGGGGCAGAAGCAGGCGGCCTGGCGCGCCGATCCCGCGCTCAACGGACCCGGCGGCTGCGTCGGCGACATCGGCACCCATGCCTTCCACCTGGTTGAATATGTGACCGGCTTGCGCGTGACGAGCCTGAACGCGACGCTGCGCTCGGTGGTGCCTGGGCGTCTGTTGGACGACGATTGCAGCGCCTTTTTACGTCTGGAGAACGGAGCGAGCGGCGTGCTGATGGTTTCGCAGGTGGCTGTGGGCGAGGGCAACGAGCTGCGCCTCCGCGTTTATGGCGAGAAGGGCTCGATCGACTGGCGGCAGGAAGATCCGAACCGGTTGCGCGTGAAGTGGCTGGACGGGCTGGAGGAGATTCGCCACGCGGCGGGGAGCTACCTGAGCGCGGATGCGCGGGCGGTTACGCGGCTTCCCGGCGGCCATCCGGAGGGGTTCATCGAGGCTTTTGGCGTGCTCTATCGTGAGTTTGCCGATGCGCTGATCGCCTGGGGGCAAGGCCAGGCGAACCCGCTGCCGCCGACGCTGCCCGGGATTCAGGCCGGGGTACGCGGGATGCGGTTTATCGAGCGCGCCATCGAAAGCAGCCGCGCCGAAAGCTGGGTTGAGTTTTGATGATTGGGAACGAGAAAGTTGGGTTGTGTCCTCCCACCCTTTCCGCATCCGCCGCGGCGGACGGAAAGGATGGGGCACCCAGAAGTCCGCTAGACGGAGATTTGGGAACGGCCTTGAAGCCGGGAGGGAAATCATGAAGACGATTAGGGGGCCGGGGATCTTCCTGGCGCAGTTTGCGGGCGATGCGGCGCCGTTCAACTCGCTCAAAGGAATAGCCGGATGGGCGGCAGGGCTGGGCTTTACCGGGGTTCAGATTCCCACTTGGGATCGTCGGCTCTTCGATTTGAAACTAGCCGCCGAGAGCCGGAGCTATTGCGACGAAGTGGCCGGCGCGGTGGGCCAGTCGGGGCTGGCCATTACCGAGCTTTCCACGCATTTGCAGGGCCAGTTGGTAGCCAGCAACGCAGCTTACGCCGTGCTTTTTCAAGACTTTGCTCCACAAGAGTTCGCGAAAGACTTGAAGGGCCGCCAGGCGTGGGCGGTGGAGGAACTGCGTTCGGCAGCCAAGGCAAGCCAGAGGCTCGGCCTAAAGGCGCACGCCACATTTTCCGGAGCGCTAGCGTGGCCTTATTTTTATCCCTGGCCGCATCGCCCTGCGGGGCTGATCGACGAGGCGTTCGAGGAGCTGGGGCGGCGCTGGCTGCCAATTCTGCGGGCCTTCGACGAGGTCGGCGTGGACGTTTGCTTCGAGCTTCATCCCGGCGAGGACCTGCACGACGGAGCGACCTTCGAGCGCTTCCTGGACGTGGTGGGCGGGCACGACCGCGCCAACATTCTCTACGACCCCAGCCACATGATTCTGCAGCAGATGGATTACCTGGCTTTCCTGGACCTCTATCACCAGAGGGTGCGCGCCTTCCACGTGAAGGACGCGGAGTTCCGGCCGAGCGGGCGCTCCGGCGTCTACGGCGGCTACCAGGATTGGATCGACCGGCCGGGGCGGTTCCGCTCGCTGGGCGATGGGCAGATCGATTTTCACTCCATCTTCTCCAAGCTGGCCCAGTACGACTATCCGGGTTGGGCGGTGCTGGAGTGGGAATGCTGCCTGAAGCATCCCGAGGCGGGCGCGGCGGAGGGGGCGCGGTTCATTCGCGACCGCATCATTCGGGTGACGGATCGGGCCTTCGACGAGTTTGCCGGCGGCGGCGCTGAACAGGGGCGGAATCGAAGGATTCTGGGGCTGGGCGAGGCGTAAGCTGTCCCTCTTCAGATTGCGATCCCGGCGGAGCGGTAAATCTCAGTGATGTAGCGCATGTCGCGCAGGCCCTCTTCGCCGGGAGACTTGGGCTCCAGCCCATTCTGAATGCAATGGGAGAAGTGCTCGGCCTGGGCCCGGAATTGCGAGGGGTCGCGAGCCGGATTTGGCTCATCGAGCTGCGTGCCGGAGAACTCGGCGCGTAGGCGGAGGCCTTCATAATTGAAGGCTGGATCGAGTTCCAGCCAGCCCTTCGATCCATAAACGCGGTAGAAGCCTGGCATTGCCGCGCCGTAGGTGGTGTTGCAACTGGCCACGATGCCGGAAGGGAAGCGCATGGTCCAGGAGACGTTTTCCTCGACCTCGTTGAAGCGGCCGTCGCGATCGACGGTGGAGGCAAAGGCCGCGAAGTGGTCAGGCTCTTCGCCGGTCAGATAGCGGCAGGCGTTGAGCGAGTAAATGCCGACGTCGAAGAGCGGACCTCCGCCGGCGAGCTTCTTATTGAGCCGCCAGTCGGGGCCGCTGTTGTAGCCGAATGCGCTTTCGATGGCCTGCACCTGGCCGAGTGCGCCGTCGCGGATGAGCTTGACGGCTCGAAGGTTGGTGGGCTCGTAAAGGCAGCGGTAGGCGATCATGAGCTTGACGTTCGCGGCCTTGCAGGCGGCGATCATGGCCTCGGCCTCGGCGACGTTGATACTCATCGGCTTTTCGCAGAGCACGTGCTTGCCGGCCTTGGCGGCGCGGATCGTGTACTCGGCGTGCATGGAGTTGGGCAGCGCCACATAGACGGCGTCGATGGCCGGGTTGCGCGCGATCTCGTCGAAGTTCTCGTAGTTGTAGATGGAGGTTGAAGGGACTCCGTACTCCGCGGCGATGCGCTCTGCCTTGTCGCGATGGCCGCTAACCAGCCCCGTGATCCGCGAGTTGGTGGTACCGAGCACGCCGGGCATGAAGTGGCCGGCGATGCGGCCCAGACCGATGATGGCGTAGCCGGTCTTCTTCGCGGAAGGTTCGCCCGCGGGGGTCTGGGCGTTGAGCGTGGGTGCGAAGCGGGCGGCCAGGCTCAGCGCGCCCAGTTTGGCGAATTCTCTTCGAGTGAAATGCATAGGCTCCTTATTTCACGCTCAAGTCCCCATCCGCGTCAACCACCAGCGCGTCGCCCTGAATCTGGATGGAGTGAATCTTGAGCCGTTCCAGGGCGACCTTGTACCCGGAGGAGGCGGTAGAGCCTTCGAGGGCCTTGCGCAGCAGATCGGCGGCATTCACTTTCATGGCCGAGGGAATCTGGCGGCTGAGGAATGGGGTGAGTACGAAGTTGAGTTCCTCGTGGTCGCTGACCCGGTCCACGCGGGCGTCGCGGAAGCCGATGGTCTCGCCCTCGCCGTCGGGGGCCAGCGAGACCTCGGACGACAGCGCGAGCGCCAGTCCCAGACAGGCGCCGCCCACGGACTTGCCCAGCCGCGCGTGGGTCTTGACCTGGACGACGATCCGGTCGCCGCCAAAGCGCAGTTGCGGGTTCTCGGCATAGATGGAGCAGGCGCTCTTCGCGCTGCCCTTGAGGTAGTAGCGGCCGTCGGGCGCACTGAAGAGCTGCTGCTTGAGGGTGCGTTCCAGAGCGTCGCGGCTGACCTTCAGTTCCACGGCGCCGCACTTCGCTAGCCCGGCGGCCAGAAACAGCAGACCGGCCGCCAGTATTCGCCGGGGTATTGTCATATCAGTATCGTGCCACCGGTGGCCGCATGATTGCCAGTTTTGCACATGGAAAGCCCGTGCCCGACCCTGCCTCGAACCGGGGTTCCTGTCGCTAATTCCACCGCATGGAGCGAGATGCATCTGCCTTCCGCTCGGCCCCGCTGCGCGTTTGGAGTGGGCGGCGGGCGATTTTGCTATTGATTTTTGAACAAAACCTATGTAGAATAAGAAGCTAGAGTTTCCTCTGGACGGACAGGCCCCCCCACTTGTTGCGGAGGAAGTACGGGTAAATCACCTTTTCTCAAGGAAACCAAATCAATGGCGAAGCGTCGTGGAAATCCAAATTGGGGCAAGCCGGAGCCCATTGGCCCGGTTGTGCCCACTGTAACCTCCTTCGAACAGATCGTGAGGGAGTTCAAGCTTAGCCCAGACCAATACATCCGGTCGACCCGCTTGCGGGAGTGGGCTCGGCGCAACAAGAATTCAAAGTATATCCCCGAGGCACTACTAGAGGCCTGGGGCTTCGAGATCGAATCGACGTTGTAGGCCGTTTTCTGCGTTGTTTTGCAAAGGCGCTGCCCTCGGGCGGCGCTTTTGCTGTCTGGGGGCGAAACGTCCGGCAGCAACCGCTTGGCAGAATCACGTCTGAAAGGACCTTCCGGCTTCGTATCCTAGGGTGTGGAGGAAGGCACAAATCGGAGCGACGTCCGGAAGAGCAAGCCGCTGCAACCGCGGGTTATAGGGCGCTCCTCACTTGTGCTGCCCGGATTCAGTCGCGGGCGCAGCTCCGCCGCCCTCATCTCGCGTCGCCGTAGGATTCATCAGGAATGCCTAGGCTTACTCGGGCCGCGAAGCGCATATCCTCTGGAGGTCGCTTTGTACCTGCTGGGCCACCTCCGAAAGCAAATACAGAATCGCCTCTCCAGAGCGGCCCGAAACCTTGAGGGAGATCGCATCGGGTATGATCGCACCGGGCGCGTCGCGCGCACTGATATGCGAGTTCTGAAACCTAAGCTTGTCGCACGAGACCGGCCCCACGGGCTGACCCTTTGCATCGACGGCTGGGCCGTTGTCGAAGAAGTAAAGCATTCCGCCTTCAACGCGGGCCTCGCCGTTGGCGTGGCCCCATTGCATAGTGATCTTGCCCGAAAGGCCATGAGGCGACCCGAAAAATGGATCGAATCCATGATTGAGAATTAAGGCAGACGCGGCAGCGTTGACAGGCATTGACGTACTCTTCCTGTTGGCGGCGGACAAGGCTTCAAGGCCAGCGCCAGCCTGAATGCCGTCAGTATTCGATGCGGGATGCGGGGCGGGCATGGTCGGTGTCGCAACAGGAGCGTCTGCATGGGTTCCAGCCGGCAATGCGGAGCTGGGCCGCGTGAAGCCTGCTGCAACCTGCTGGCCAGCGTGCGAATCAGGAGAGCCGCCTGCCGGCGCGCCGGTCCTTACCGCCGCAGGTAACCTCTGTATGAAAACGAAGTCCCCGGACTCGTGGTTTGAGTTGCGAAGGATGGAGTACCTGGGAGTCTGCCGCGAGCTGCCTGCGACCTCCTGCTGTACCGGTCCATAGAACAGGTCCGTCGCGGTAAACTCTTCGTCGCGCTCGTCCTTCAAAGCACTGAGAAAAGCGTAGGCGAAAACCGAGTGTCGATCAGGACCGCCGTCCGCAACCGGCTCGTCGCCTCCGCTGGCCATCAAAGTGCGAGACCGCGACCGGAGCATCCGCCCGATAAGTTCCGCCTTGTCCCCAGAACGGATGGCCGTGTTTACATCGCGCGTCA
>Ga0181527_1004471_pt1 | contig 11983 bp, 10 predicted proteins | sample PEATcosm2014_Bin_30_FD_119762 | JGI IMG/M metagenome (GOLD analysis project Ga0181527, IMG submission 119762) | Peatland microbial communities from MTU Mesocosm Facility, Houghton, MI, USA - PEATcosm2014_Bin06_60_metaG | ecosystem: Environmental > Terrestrial > Soil > Wetlands > Peat | place...
AAGACCGAGGAGGAATCCAACTAACCTGACGACTCGGAACGGTCGAAGCATCACGCCGCCGACCCATGCGGTCGCGACATTACAGGTGTGCCTCAAAGTCGGTTTTCTGTGCATTATTCAGGTACCATAGTAGAGAACGCCCACATAACTGTGACCGGTGATGATAAGGCCGACGCTTCCCTCGGCGAGCTTTACCATTGTGTCGGTAAGTTGGCCAATACAAGTTCCATCCGTAGCGGCCATACCCTCCCATGTGGCAGAACGAACAAATCGGTTTGCCAAGCTCATGCCGTTGATAATGGTTGACTCGAAAAGGATCGACATAAACATTTCTCCTGAGCTGATGGGATATCTCGCGCTGTGAACGGGATCAACCGAAACCACGAACCACGCAGCTTAGCACAACGTAACACTTCGGTATCTTCTGGTTGGAAATGCGAGCAGGCAGGAACTCGAAGGACGCAAAAGCCGCTTTCCTCATTGAAGAACGTGACCCGTTCAATCAGGCCGGAGAGGCTCTCGGTGGGGGTGCTTCGTTCTGGGGCGGTGGCGTTCATCTGGACGGGATCATTTTGACAGATATCGACAACGCTAAGTTCCCGCCCAGCTATATTTGCTGTTGCCACGAACAACCTTGAGCACAGGTCAGCACTCATCACCACAGCCCAGTCCGTTACCGCAGTAGCCTCGGATCTTGGGCTACGAATTGCCTTCTGCCTTGTCGCACGCGTTTTGGTCTGCCGCGAAAATGTGCGGTGTCGCATGGCATGTAGCTGGAAATGTCACGTTTCAGCAGGAGATCCCTGATAACCGCTCTGAGCCAGACGTGTGCGGGATTCTTGTCGGACTTGTCGTGCCAGAGCATCTTGTAAAGAATTCCTCCGGTGTCGAACGGCAACTTCACAACCTCGCAGTTCGCATCATGCGCCATCCCCGCAAGACGATGTGGAATCGCCGTGATCAGATCGGTTTGCCGAACAACTTCCAGAGCATCCTCAAAATGATTCACTACCAGCGTTATGTGTCGGGTCAGCCCTTTGAGACTGAACCAACTGTCCACCAGGCCCTGGCTGGCGCCCGACATTTTGACCAGCACATAAGTAGCCGTGCCGAGTGCCTTCAACGTCAAATGATGTCGTAATAATGGATGCCCTTTGCGGAGTGCACAGACGTAATTGTCCGCGAATAGACTGTCCGCGTGGAGCCCCGGCGGTAACTGTGGAAACATTCCGATCGCACAATCCAATCGGCCGGCCTCCAGGTCGCTGATCGATCCACTAGTGGTGTGGGGATTCAGATGTAGCTTCACGTGTGGCGCCTGGGTGGCAAGATGAACCGCGAGTGCCGGTACCAAGCTGTACCTTAATGCATCCGTGATTGCGAGATTGAAGATCTGCCCCGATGTAGCGGGCTCGAATTCCGGTGGCCCAATCACAAGACTGATCTTTTCGATCGCATCATGAACCTCTGGCCAGATTGTGACTGCCCGCTCCGTCGGCTCCATCCCGCCACGCACCTTGGTGAACAATTCGTCCCGAAAAAGATGTCTCAAGCGCGATAGTGCGTTACTAACGGACGGCTGTGTCATGCCTAGCCGCTGCGCCGCCCTGGTCACGCTCCTCTCTGCCATGACAGCGTGGAAAATACTGAAGAGGTTGAGATCAATTTTAGTATTATTCACAACAGTGATATTACACCCATAATTTATTTATTTGACAATATATCCTTGCGACGATACCGTGTGTGGCGTTGGGTCGTCTCCGGGTGTGAGAGCGGCCGCAACAAAGCATATGGCGGCAGCTATTACCGTCTGGGATTGGCTGGTTTCAGCGAGTCCCGCGAAGCTCCTTGAGGCTGGAGTCCAGGTGGGTGAAGGAGCCATCGCATTCCACTAAAGGAGTTCGCGATTGTGGATATTCCAGCACCGCTTGTCTTTGGCTCCGTCGTAGTACGTCAAATCATAGAATTTGCAAAGCCGATGTTCGGCCCCTCCGAACTATTTCCAGCCTGCACTCCGGAGATCATGGCGCAAGAGGCCCCCTGTCTGCCGCCACATGCTTATGATCTGGAAAGTAATCTGTTGGTACTTACGACTCAGAGCTACCTCCTGCAATGTGGGGGGAAAAACATTCTGGTTGACGCCTGCATAGGCAATCATAAGACACGCAAGCGGTCTACCTTCGATCATCTGGAGACAGCGTGGATGGATCGTCTGCTCGCAACGGGCGTGACCCCCAACGACGTAGACATAGTTGTGTGCACCCACCTGCATGCGGATCACGTTGGGTGGTGCAGCATGCTAAATGAAGGACGCTGGGTTCCGACTTTCTCGCGGGCACTCTATCTGCTTGTCAAGTCTGAGCTAGACTTCTTTACACGGCCTGAGGCCAGTACGGTCTTCGAGCGCAACGGCAATTACTGGATTGACAGCATTCAGCCCATTCTAGATGCAGGTCAGGTCGAGTGTGTGTCTGAAGACTATCGGATCGACGACAATCTATCTCTGATTCCATCGCCGGGCGACACGCCTGGAAGCGTGGCACTTCGCATCGAGGTAGAGAGCCGGGAGCGGGCGATTATCACCGGCGATATTTTCCACCATATCTTGCAATGCAAGTACCCGAGATGGAATTCCAGGTTTAGCCAATTGCAAGATATGGCGCTGATAACCAGGATGGCGCTATTCGACCGGTATGCCGATACGGATATCTGCATCTTTTCCGGTCACCTGCCCACTCCCGGCTATCTGCTCCGAAAAGGTGATTCTTACGATTTTCGTCCAGTGGAAGCTGTGCGCTATAAGCAGACGGAGAAAGCATCTTGACCGTTGGTAGCTAGTTCCGTGCGCGTTTCGGAACTTTGGCGTTATCTAGCGGTGATTTCGCGCAATACAAGAGGGCAATTATGGTCAACAATTGTGGGTACTCTTGGGGATCGCCGAGCCTCATCCTGTATGGCTTGGGATGTGCATCCAGAATCGGCGAGGCAATGAAACAACTTGAGGGGAAGCGGGCTTTGTTGGTAACTGACTGTGTCCTCCTGAAGTCAGGCCAAGTAGATGAGATCCAGACTGTGCTTCGACAATCCGCAATAGACATCGAGATCTACCCGGGCGTCAATCGAGAGACAGAAGATATCCACATTGAGGAGGGCTTAAAGATCTTTAAAGACTCTTCATGTGATTCAATCATCGGTCTTGGGGGAGGGAGTTGTATCGACGCCGCGAAAGGAATTCGAGTCATGGCGACCAACCCGGGAGAAATAGCGGATTATCAAGGGCGCGACAAAGTAAAGTTTAAAATGGTACCTATGGTTGCGGTTGCGACCACTGCCGGCACGGCCAGCGAAGTGTCCCGCGCTGCTGTTATCACCGATACCCGCAGAACTGACAAAATGATCGTCAAAGACGAAAAAATTAGGCCTAACGTGGCAGTTTGCGATCCATTATTGACCGTGTCGATGCCTTCTTCGGTGACTGCCTCTAGCGGCATGGACGCGTTGACACATGCTATTGAGGGATATGTGTCAAGGGAATGCCAGCCCATGACTGATATGGTTGCCCTACAGGCCGTTGAGTTGATTAGCAGAAGTCTGCCCGTCGCGTTTGTGAATGGCAAGAACCTTGAGGCACGAAGCGACATGATGCTGGGACAGCTATTGGCGGGGATGGGCTCCGGTAACGCATCCAACTGCATAGTGCATGGTCTAGCAAGGCCCCTGGGCGCCTACTTCCACGTTCCCCACGGCCTCTCCAATGCGATGTTCCTAGTTAAAGGGATGGAATATACCCTTCCCGCGTGTCCACACAAATATGCCAAGGTTGCGCAGGCAATGGGAGAGAATATTTCCGGACTGACCGTGAGTGAAGCTGCCGAGAAATCCGTTGCGTTTGTCAGGAGGCTTTGCAAGATACTGAAGGTGCCGACTATCGTAGAGTTCGGAATTGATAAAGATCGGTACTTGCAGCTCGTTCCCCAATTAGCGGCGGACGGCATTGCGAGTGGAAGTCACAATCTGAATCCGCGGACGCCTACCAAGGATGAGCTGATCGAGATCTACGAGCAGATGATATAAGGCGACCGATTGTCGGCAGCGAGTTCATGGAGCAAGAGGCAGGGTAAAAACAATCTAAGTCGGTGAATTCTGCTGCAGGAACTTTTCTTCCTGCCCAGATGCGTTGGGCTTGGCTAGATAAGTAGTGGCGCCCAAAGCTGCATATAAAGCGCCAGAAGGAACTACACTGTGGAATATCCCAATTTGTTTCAACCGGGAAGTATCAGGGGTATAAAGATTCGGAATCGGATCGTTATGGCCCCCATGGCGATGAACTATTCCGAGACCGATGGCACGGTTTCTGAGCGGAATGTCCGCTATTACCGGGAGCGTGCGCGCGGCGGGGTAGGGATGGTTATCGTCGAAGGCGGCTTTATCGATAAGAGCACCAAAATTCGCGCGCATGGGATTGGCGTGTCGGAGGACCGCGTAATCCCTGGTTTGCGCCGACTTGCCGATGCCATACGGTCGGAGGGGGCTGTTGCCGCTATGCAGTTCAACCATAATGGAAAGCTGGCGCAATCGAAAAGGATTGGACGCCCCCCATTCGCGCCGTCGGCGATTCCCAACCGTTCCAGCGGTGAAGTCCCGAAAGAGATGGATCTTGAGGAGATTCGGTATATCGTGGGGTGCTTCGCCTCGGCTGGGGCGAGGGTGGCCGAAGCTGGTTTTGAACTTCTGGAAATTCACGGCGCGCACGGGTATCTACTGCAGCAGTTTCTTTCGCCACTGCATAACCACCGCCAGGATGAGTACGGCGGCTCATTCCTAAATCGTGCCAGATTTCCTCTGGAGGTTGTGCGGGCGATTCGAGAAAGAGTAGGACCGGGCTTCCCGATGATCTATCGCCTGAGTGCGACCGAGTTCGAGGAAGGTGGCCTGACGCCGGAAGACATGTGCGCATTCGCACGGCTGCTGGAGGCCGAGGGTATCGCCGCTCTGGACGTAAGTGCGGGCTCGAATGAAACTGCTTACACGTTGGCCCAAGTCATTCAACCGATGTATTTCGAACCGGGGAACTTGGCCAAATACGCACGGATCATAAAGGGTCAAGTAAAGATACCGGTGATTGCGGTGGGACGGATCAACCACCCGAAGGTGGCGGAAGCTATTCTTGCCCGTGGCGATGCAGATTTCGTTGCAACGGGGCGCGCTCTTACAGCCGACCCGCACTGGCCCCAGAAGGCTTTGGAAGGAAGAACGGACGAGATACGTCAATGTGTGGCTTGTAACGTCGGCTGCATTGGCCATCTTATCCTCGATGTTGACATAAAGTGTGTACAAAATCCCTGGGTAGGTACGGAATATGAAGAGAGCATCCCACCGGCAACCGTGAAGAAGCGTGTATTGGTTGTAGGCGGCGGCCCCGCCGGACTGGAAGCCGCTCGAGTAGCGGCGGTTCGGGGACACAAGGTAACTCTGTTTGAAAAACAAAGCCAGTTGGGCGGGCAGGTACAGCTTGCCCGTGTTCCTCCTGGTAAAGCTGGGCTCGAGGAGGTGGTCCAGTCACGTGTACGCGACCTAGAGAAGCTAGGCGTTGAGGTGAAGTGCGGCGTAGAAGTAACTCCCGGCGATATCTCTTCTTCTGTGACCGACGTTGTGATATGGGCAACCGGTGCGCTTCCCGCAAGCTTGGAAATCTCCACTGACTTCCCGGAAAAGGTAATCTCGGCTTGGTCAGTGCTGGCGGGGCGTGACGTCGCCGGAGAGCGAATCCTCGTCATTGGGGCGGGAATGGTGGGCCTAGAGACCGCGGATCTCCTGGCGTCTGGAGGCAAGAAGGTTGCGGTTATAGAAATCCTCGATGACGTTGGGCAGGCAATCACGCCCAGTGTCAGGGCTGTGCTGCTAGCTCGACTGCACATGGAAAAGGTTCAAATCATTACCGGGGTGTCTCTGCAGCATTGGGGGCACGACGGAGCTGTGGTCCGCAAAAAGGACGGCTCAACGGTTTGTCTGGACGGTATAGATAGCGTTGTTATTGCCGTTGGCTCTCGGCCGAATCGACTCGCTGTGACACCAGTTGAGGGCGTCGGTTGGAGAAGAGTAGGGGATTGCGAGAATCCGCGCGACCTGTTAGAGGATATCCAGGAAGCAGCTGCGGTTGCAATGGAATTGTAGCTGCCGCTGACTGGAAGGAACCACGCGCACTTAGAGAGGTGCTCTGCACGCGTCAAACGCCCAGAGCGCAGGTCAGGTTACAGGCGCTTTGACCGTACTCACGCTTCCGCTCGGTGGGAGGTACCCTATATTCTACCGAGCTGCTATTCACATGAGATGGAGATGAGGATGCTTCGTATCCGTGATATCGAGACGATCCCGATTAAGGCAAAGCTCAACAAGACTTACGGTGGCAGCTATTACAAGGTATCGCACCGCTGCACCACCATTACTCGGGTTATCACCGAAGAGGGGATTGAAGGAGTAGCTTATAACGGAGACGAGGAAGCTCTCGACGTCATCGATGATGCCATCCATCGAGAGATCAAGCCTAAACTTGTCGGTATGGACATCTCGCGTTTCGAAGTGTGCCGGGAAGCCATCATGCCGGTTACGAAGAATATCCGGCGAGATCGGCGCCTCTCGCTGGTTGCTATGGCTTGCGTGGAGAGCGCGTTGTGGGATGCTTTTGGCAAATTCGTCGGGCTTCCACTTTACAAGATGTGGGGCGGGTATCGAACGGAGTTGCCCATTATTGCAATCGCAGGGTACTACGAGGAGGGCAAGACCCTAGCCGATTGTGGCCGCGAAATGGAATGCCTGCGGAAAATGGGTTTGGCGGGATGCAAGTTCAAAGTCGGTGGATGTTCGCCAGAACAGGATGCCCGCCGGGTCAGAGAAGCCCGGGTTGGTAGTGGAGACGATTTCATTCTGATGGTCGATGCTAATCAAGGATGGTCTGCAGGAGAGGCCATCACTTTTGCACGGCTCACCGAGTCCCTGAATCTGCGCTGGTTTGAAGAACCGTGCAGATGGTGGAACGATCAGTTGGACATGGCGACAGTACGGGCACGCACCCAGATTCCGATCTGTGCGGGGCAGAGCGAACTCGGATTCTCCGGTTGCCGGTCTCTTATGGCCAACCGTGCGATTGATATCTGCAACTTCGATGCAAGCGGGAGCGGAGGTCCCGGAGAGTGGCTCAAAGTCGCCAAGCTAGCTGAATGTTTTGGTGTTCAGATGGCGCATCACGAGGAACCACAGATTTCTGCGCATCTCCTGGCCGCCGTCCCCAATGGTACGTACGTTGAATGCTTCCATCCGGATAGGGAACCCCTATTCTGGCAACTAATTGCTAACCGGGCACCCTTAAAAAACGGTATGTACAAGGTTCCCGACGCGGCCGGCTGGGGAATTGAGCTGGACCAGAAAGTTGTCGAACAATATCGCCTCAGATAGTAGATCTAGCAGGCGGAGCCTACAGTATCCTAACTGAGATCGATCGAACCGACAGATTAAGGTTAGGTAAGGAGTGAAAAAATGATCGCACCAGCCCCTTCAGTGCAATCTGCTAACTACCTCGGGGCAACGAAGATTCGGTGGTTCGGAGGTTGGTTAGTATTCTACCTTTGCTTTATTGGATACCTTGACCGGATTGCATTTTCCGTAAATGCCAGCCGCATTATTGAGGGCCTTTCGATTACGCCGGTGCAATTTGGCCTGGTCACAACAGTATTCTCCGTAGGGTATTTCCTTTTCCAAATTCCCGGCGCAATGACAGTCGAGCGCTTCGGTTCCCGGATTGTCATTGCCATAGCAATGCTCTTGTGGTCAGTATTTACGGCATTGACAGGAGCTGTCAATACGCTGCGTTCTCTGGCAATCGTGCGGTTTCTCTTTGGCGTGGGTGAGTCGCCCATATTCCCCGGGGGAAACTACTTCTTTGCTAAATGGTTTACTCGGCAAGAGCGCGGCCGCGCCAATTCACTGATGAACTCCGGCGCAATCTTCGCCTCCGTTATAGGCCCGCCCATCATCGTAGCCATCGTGACTGCTGTAGGCTGGCGGGCATCGTTCGTTGTCTGCGGACTTCTGGGAGTCATTTCCGCAATCATCTGGTTTGTCTGCACGCGTACCAACCCGGCAGAACACCCCTGGATTAACTCGCAGGAACTGGCGCTCATTAGGGAAAACAATGTCATTGCCACCCAAGAGATAAAGACCAAGGCACCGTGGAGAGTGTTTTTGCGTCAGCGCTCCTTCTGGGCGCTCGCGTTGGCCTACTTTGGCACTATGTGGACAATTCAGTTTTTCCTGTATTGGCTTCCTTACTATCTGCAAGTGGCAAGGCACCTCTCCTTTCGAGAAATGGGCTTTTACACCAGTGTGCCTTGGATTTTTATGATGACCGGTATTCTCACTGCAGGAGCTGTGAGCGATCTACTGCTTAAAAAGGGACTATCGCGCTTCCAAGCCCGCAACTTGGTATGCGCAACTGGGCTTGTAATCTCGGCCATCGCTCTTGTCTTCTGTACCACCGCTACAACCGCCGTCGGAAACATCCTGTGGATCAGTCTGGCGCTCGGGATGGCAGGGGTTCCGCAGACCTTGTCATGGGCAGTCGTCACTGACATCAGCCAGCAGTTCACCTCTAGCGTAAGTGGCTGGATGAATATGTGGGGCTTTATTGCTGCTTCCATTGCTCCCACCGTTGCGCCAATCGTTGCCAAGAGCTACGGCTGGAACCGGGTCATGATACTCAATGCTGGCATAATCGTACTTGGAATCGTCGGCCATCTGCTCATCAAAACCGATGAACCTTTGCAAATGTCTGAGACAGGTCGGTGACAAATGAAAAGAGAGTCTTAACTTAGAAGGTCTGTCGAAGCTAGCGACTTCAAGATCCGAGTACTGCCAACCGTGAGGGCTGGAAGGCCAGCAAATGCCTGGTCTGGCGGCTATAGAAGGAAGATGGTCTTGGGCTGCGGACGGCATCCGTTGGCGCCGGGCCAGTCACACAACGCAAGGAGCGTCGGCCATCGGGTGCAAACGAAACAGCCCGGCGGTAACCCGTGGCGGCGGCACCTTTCAAATTTACGTCGGAGTTACATCGTTCGCCTCTAGCTGTTCAGTCCTGCGCGAACAGGCGAGCCGGACCACGTCAAGAACCGCAACCAGCCCGCTGGCGAGACCGAAGTCAGCAAAATTGAAGATTTTACGCGAGTCCGAGTTCCGCCAACTTGCTCTGTGTAGGCACTCCATCCTTGCCCCAACCGCGGAATTCGTAATACTCATCCAACATGTTGGGCAAATCGGGAACATGCCCGGCGGAGGCTCCTGCCGGAAACGGCTCATGCGTAAACCTGTAGGGCAGATTGTCATCCGTCCTCGTCAGTCCGCAAGAGTGATCACAGGCGTTTGGATGATCGGAACGCATTCCCGTAACGGGCAATTTCTGTTTTCTGCCTGTCAGTCGGTGAAACAAATTCGCAACCCAAGCGAAAGCCAACTTTGCTGCGAGTCACCGCTCGCAATTTCAGCGGTGCAATTGCTTCCGGTAATGAGAATTCAAGGTCTACCACTTGATCTGGTTCCAGTTCGTACGGGGACACTTAAGCTCATGCCTCCTTCGGAGATGTCGTAGCTCCGGCAATGGCATTGCTGCTGCATGCGTTCTCGCTCGTACCACAGCCGTACCCGTACATTGATCGGTACTCGTACCAAACGACGCTGTTCTGGCCTTGACCCGGTGGTCGGCGGATTCGAAGAGTGCGACATAGCTTTTGTCCTTGGACAAGGCTCATTTTAACCTACTCTCAATTTTCTTCACCTCCAGTTTAAAAGAAGATAAAAAATGTTGTATACCGGGAAGAGCAAAGGCAACCGTTACGTGCTTTGAGTCTTGGGTTACGATGAAGCTGCAACGCCACTCGGTAATTAAAAGGAGAATTCTTGCGAGCACGCCGGATCATTATCAGAGTGGTGGCGTACTACCTCGGGTTCTGCATCGTCCTCGGTGTTGTTCTGGCAAGGCTGGCATTTTATCCGCAACGAGTACCGATTACCCAACAGCACTCAAGCGAAGTTATGGCCGCTCGCTTTGGCGCACTCTTGCGGGACGTAGCCATCACCGCTTCAGATGGCATCGTGCTTCGAGGCTGGTTTGCACATCCGCCGAATGCCAATGGTAACGCCGTTATACTTTTGCACGGTATCGGAGACAACCGCCAAGGCATGATGGGATACGCCGAGTTGTTCCTGTCGCATGGCTACGACGTTCTGGCACCCGACGCTCGGGCTCAGGGCGACAGTGGTGGCACCTTTCCGACCTACGGAATCAAGGAAGCGAACGATGTGCACCGCTGGTTCGATTTCTTGCAGGTGCAAGACGATCCGCACTGCGTGTTTGGACTGGGTGAGTCATTCGGAGCGGCAACTCTTTTGCAAGCCCTGAAGCAGGAGAATCGGTTCTGTGCCGTGGTTGCGGAATCGACTTTTTCCAACTTTCGACAGGTTTCCTATATCCGGGTGGGGCAGTTCCTCCATACGGGAATGTGGTTAGGAGAGATTGCTCTTCGGCCAGCGGTCGAATTTGCCTTTCTCTACGGCCAGATTACACGGGGCGTAAACATAGCGAGTGCATCGCCGGAATCGGCAGTCGTGGGGAGCAGCATCCCGATCTTGCTTATTCACGGCTTGGCGGATACCAACATCCCTCCCGAGCAATCGGAAAGGATTCGAGCCCATAACCCCACCAACATCGTTCTCTGGGAGGTGCCCAATGCTGGCCATTGCGGTGCGAGAGGTGCGGCTGGAGATGAGTTCGACAAAAGAGTGCTTGATTGGTTTGCCTATCACAATTCGGGGGGGCACTCAGTATGGCGTCGGGGGTTGGGCTTGAAACACATCGGGAGGCAATGATTGGGGCATACATATTCGGTCTATGTAGATGACAATTACCACTTCATGGACGAGGAGGAACGATACAAGCTGGGTGATTTTGCCACTCTGGAAGAGGCGGTTGCGGCTTGCAAACGCATGGTAGATGAGTTTCTCAAGGTCGAGGTTCCACTTGATATAACGGCGGCGGAACGATACGAGCAGTACACTGGTTTTGGACCTGACCCATTCATCGTGACCGATGATCCGGATGCTGGAAGTCCGCCATTTTCAGCCTGGAACTATGCGAAGGAACGATGTCAGGAGGGATGATTGGGGTGCTGGAACGGTGCACATCACCCATGAACGACAAGCCCCAGCTCGAAAGCTGGGGTTGATAGGTGAGTTAGGCCCGAGTAAATGCTGCGGTGGACAATCGGGTGGAAGGGCTACCCAAAGTAGATATCTGAGTCAGATTTTGCTCCTCCTGCTTGAATTGCGCAAGTAACAAGAGTAATCCCCCGTTATTTCCGGTGGTACCCGACGTAACTTGCACGGAGGGGTGGGTGGCGATATGTTCCATGTGGCACAGAGAATCTGCTGTGCTTCAGGCTAAAGAGTCCGACATGCTTGGGGGAGGATGTCGGCCTTCTTCTTTTTTTACTTTTCGATTCCTACCGGACTGCTGTTCTCACTGCTTGCTCAACAGCTACTTCGAAAAAACTAGCGCTCAGGTTGCCGCCGCCCAGAATCGCCGCCTCCCCCGGCCATGGCGACCGCCGTAGTGGGAAACATTTCCCGCCGATTGTGCCGGGGGCTGAAAACGAAAAACAAAGGCCAGCGTTGCCGCCAGCCTTCTTTGGGAAACAAAAATCTTGCCGACTACTTCTTCGGCGGGGTGATGGCGTCCTTGACCGCCTTAGCCACATAAAACTTTGCCACGGTCTTTGCCTTGATTTTGATCGCTTCGCCGGTCTGCGGGTTGCGGCCCATGCGAGCCTTGCGCTGCACCTTCTTCAGGCGTCCAAGACCGGGGACGACAAACACCCCGTTCTTCTTGGCCTCTCTTACCGCCACTTCAGCCAGCGTGTCCAGAAAGGTCGCCGCCTGC
>Ga0181527_1004474_pt1 | contig 11979 bp, 12 predicted proteins | sample PEATcosm2014_Bin_30_FD_119762 | JGI IMG/M metagenome (GOLD analysis project Ga0181527, IMG submission 119762) | Peatland microbial communities from MTU Mesocosm Facility, Houghton, MI, USA - PEATcosm2014_Bin06_60_metaG | ecosystem: Environmental > Terrestrial > Soil > Wetlands > Peat | place...
CAACGCGCCTTCGGGCGGCGATCGTTCGATTCGCCGGTGGCGCGCGGCGGCGCGCCGTGGGATCATGCGGGCATGGAGACGGTAGCCGATTTCGACGTCGCCGAGGGCTAGGGGCGCGGCATGGACGATCCGCGCGCTTTTCTCCTTGGCCTGTTCCGGGCGGCGATCGACGCCGCCTCGCCGGGGAAGACCTTGGCGCGTTTTCTGCCGCCGCCGCCGACGGGCCGCACGATCGTCGTCGGCGCCGGCAAGGCCGCGGCGTCGATGGCGGCGGCGGTCGAAGCGGCCTGGAGCGCTCCGCTCGAAGGGCTCGTCGTCACCCGCTACGGCCACGGCGCGCCGACGAGGCGCATCGAAGTCGTTGAGGCCGGCCATCCCGCGCCCGACGCGGCGGGAGAAAGGGCGGCCCGGCGCATTGGCGAAATGGTGAAGGGCCTCGGCCCCGACGATCTCGTGCTGTGTCTGATCTCCGGCGGCGGCTCGGCGCTGCTCGCCGCCCCGGCCCCGGGGCTCACGCTCGACGACAAGCGGGCGATCAACCGCGCGCTGCTGACCAGCGGCGCCGATATCGCCGAGATCAACTGCGTGAGGAAGCACTTGTCGGCGATCAAGGACGACCGGCTCGCGGTCGCCGCCGGCGTCGCGCCGGTCATCGCTTGGGTCGGCTCGAACGAACCGCCGCCGGCCTGCTCGTGGCGCAGGCCAGGGCGGCGTGGGCGCGTGCGCCGCCGTCCGCCGCCTTCCCAGGTCGCCCACGCTGACGCTCCTCGACACGTATGTATAGACTTAATAACCGGCGGAGTGGCGTTGGAGCGGTCCGCGAACTAGGATCGCCTCCGAGGCCGGAAGCGCGGCGCCGAAGGCGACGGGGCTGCTGGTCGAAGGGGAGAGGAGGATCGTGATGAAGACAATCGAGACGATCGGCTTGACGCGCCGCGAGGCGCTGAAGCGGGGCCTCGCGGCGACGGCGGCGGTCAGCGGGCTCATCGGTGCGGGACGCGCCGCGCTCGCCGACACGCTCGCCGACGTCAAGTCGCGCGGCGAGCTCGTCACCGCCACCGAAATGCAGTTTCCGCCCTTCGACATCTCCGACAACGGCGTTTACAAGGGCGTCGACCGCGAGTTGATTGACGCGGTCGCCAAGGAGCTCGGCGTCAAGGTCTCCTACCTCGACCTACCGTGGACTTCGGTGTTGCCCGGCCTCGAGGCGAAGAAGTTCGATCTCTGCATCGCCCCGGTCACCATCACCAAGGAGCGCATGAAGCGCTACGCCTTCTCAGTGCCGATCGCCGACGCCACCGCCGCGCTGATGAAGCGCGCCGACGACAAGTCGATCGCCAAGCCCGAGGACATCGCCGGCAAGACGGTCGGCGGCCAGAAGGGCACCGCGCAGCTCGAGCAGTTCAAGGGTTTCGCCGCCAAGCTGCCGAAGCCGGTTGAGATCAAGGAATACGTCGACAACAACCAGTCCTACGCCGACCTTGCGGCGGGGCGCATCGACGCTTCCGTCAACTCGCTGCCCAACCTCGCCTACGCCGCGGCGCAGCGCTCCGATGCGTTCGCCGTGGTGCTGCCGCCGTTCGGCCAGCCGACCTATTTCTCGTGGGTCGGCCGGCTCGAGGACAAAACGCTGCTCGACGCGATCAACGCGGCGCTGGTCAAGCTCGAAGGCGACGGCACGGTGGCGGCGATCCAGAAGAAGTGGTTCGGCCAGGCCATGGATCTGCCCAAGACCGTCCCCGAACCGACGATCTGACGGCGAAGCGTTCGCTTCGCTCGCCTAATCTTTGGGCTCCCAGCCCCCGCTCTTCTCTCCTACAACCGGGGGGCGCGCGGGGGCGAACGGTCGGCCGTGCGAAGCGACCTGCGCGGCGCAAGGATAAGGGCAGGATCGAGCGTTCGTTGCGATGCATCCCGAGGTCGTCCTCCATTCCTTCGGCTATCTGACCCAGGCGGCGGGGACGACGCTCGCCGTTTCGCTGGCCGGCATCGCGCTCGGCTTCCTGATCGGCTCGGCGGTCTGCGCGGCGCGCCTGTCGCGGCGGGAATGGCTCAGGCGTCTCAGCGGAGTCTACGTCAGCGTGTTCCGCGGCGTGCCGCTGCTGGTGCTGCTGCTGTTTATCTACTATTTCCTCGCCGAGTACGGCCTCGACATCCCCGCGCTCGTAGCGGCGATCGGCGGGCTGGCGCTGTCGTCGGGCGCCTACCAGGCGGAGATCCTGCGCGGCGCGTTCAACGCTCTGCCGCGCGGCCAGGCCGAGGCGGCGGCGGCGCTCGGCTTCTCCGGGATCGAAATCTGGCGGCGCATCCTGCTGCCGCAGGCGCTGCGCATCTCGATCCCGCCGCTGATCAATGAGTTCATCCTGCTGCTCAAGGCTTCATCGCTCGTCTCGGTGGTCGGCATCGCCGAGCTGACGCGAGTGAGCATGAACATCGCCTCTTTGACCTATCGGCCGCTGGAGGCCTATGTCGGCGGCGGCCTCTTCTATCTTGCCATCAACCTCTGCCTAGCCGGATTCGGCGCGATAGCCGAACGGCGGCTGGCGGCGGGAGGGGCGCGATGAACCCTGACGTCCTCCTGCGCTACGCGCCCGCGCTCGTGAGCGGCTTCGGCGTCACCGTATTGTGCTGGAGCGCCGGCGGCGCGCTCGGACTCATCCTCGGCTTCGTCGTCTCTCTGCTTTATCGCCTGCCGTTCGCGCCGCTGCGCTGGCTGCTGCGCGCCTTGATCGAGGCGTTGCGCGGCACGCCTTTCTTGATGCAGCTGTTCCTCATCTACGCTGGCGGTCCCTATGTCGGGCTCAAGCTCAGCGCCACCGAAGCCGGCGTCGTCGGCCTCGGGCTTTATTCCTCGGCGTATTTCGCCGAAATCTTCCGCGGCGGCTTTGCCGCCGTGCAGCACGGCCAAATCGAGGCGGCGATGAGCGTCGGCATGAGCCCGCGCGACACCTTGCTGCGCGTCACCCTGCCGGGCGCGCTGATCGCCGCCGTGCCGCCGATCGTCAACATGCTGATCGTGCTCTCGAAGGAAACCGTCGTCCTGTCGATCATCACCGTGCCGGAGCTAATGTACCAGATGCAGACCATGGCGGCGGAGACCTTCACCGCCTTCGACGCGATCTTCGCCATGGCGGTTTTCTACTGGCTGCTGGTCGAGGCGACCTCGCGGCTGGGGCGCCGGATCGAAGCGCGCGTCACCGCGTTCCTGCAAGAGGAAGCGAGGCCGGCATGAGCGTCCCGATGATCGAGATTCGTGGCCTGACCAAGCGCTTCGGCGCGCATGAGGTGCTGCGCGGCGTCGACCTCAAGATCGCCGCTTCCGAAGTCGTCTGCCTCATCGGCCCGAGCGGCTCGGGCAAGAGCACGCTGCTGCGCTGCGTAAACTTCCTCGAGCCGTACGATTCCGGCGAGGTGCGCATCGAGGGCAGGCTGATCGGCTACGAGGATGCGCCGAACGGCGCGCGCCGCCCGATGGCCGGGCGCCACCTGCGCGAGATGCGGCGCGAGATCGGCATGGTGTTCCAACACTTCAATCTCTGGCCGCACATGACCGCCCTGCACAACGTCGCCGAGCCGCTTCGCCGCGTGCGCGGCCTTGCCCACGCCGAGGCTGAGGAGCGGGCGATGGCGATGCTCGCGCGCGTCGGCCTCGCCGACAAGGCCGACGCCTACCCGTCGCGCCTGTCGGGCGGCCAGCAGCAGCGCGTCGCCATCGCCCGCGCCCTCGCCATGCAGCCGAACGTGATGCTGTTCGACGAGCCGACTTCGGCGCTCGATCCCGAGCTGGTCGGCGAAGTGCTCGACGTGATGAAGAACCTCGCGGGCGAAGGCATGACGATGCTGATCGTCACCCACGAGATGGGCTTCGCCGCGCACGTCGCCGACCGCATTGCCTTCATCGACTCCGGCCGCATCCTCGACGACGGCCCGCCGCGCCGCGTGCTGCACGAAAGCCGGGAGCCGCGGGTGAAGCAGTTCCTGCAGACCTATCACGACCGGAACGCGTTCTGATTCCGTGACTGAGCGCGCCGCTCCTCACGCCCGGCGGGACGGAGGGCGCGAATTGACGCCTTGTTACCCGAGGCTCGGCAAATCCAGCCCTTTTTCCTTGGCGCAGGCGAGCGCCTCCTCGTAGCCGGCGTCGGCGTGGCGCATGACGCCGGTCGCCGGGTCGTTCCACAGCACGCGGGCGATGCGGCGCGCCGCGTCCTCCGTGCCGTCGCAGACGACCACCATGCCGGCGTGCTGCGAATAGCCCATGCCGACGCCGCCGCCGTGGTGGATCGACACCCAGGTCGCGCCCGAGGCGCAGTTGAGCAGCGCGTTCAACAGCGGCCAGTCGGAGGCGGCGTCGGAGCCGTCGCGCATCGCTTCGGTTTCGCGGTTGGGCGAGGCGACCGAGCCGGAGTCGAGGTGGTCGCGGCCGATGACGATCGGCGCCTTCAGCTCGCCCTTCGCCGCCATCTCGTTGAAGGCGAGACCGAGGCGGTGGCGGTCGCCGAGGCCGACCCAGCAGATGCGCGCCGGCAGGCCCTGGAAATGGATGCGCTCGCGCGCCATGTTGAGCCAGTTGTGCAGATGCGGATTGTCGGGGATCAGTTCCTTGACCTTGGCGTCGGTCCTGAAAATGTCCTCCGGATCGCCCGACAGCGCCGCCCAGCGGAACGGCCCGACGCCGCGACAGAACAGCGGCCTGATGTAGGCGGGCACGAAGCCGGGGAAGTCGAACGCGTCGGCGACGCCCTCGTCGAACGCCATCTGGCGGATGTTGTTGCCATAGTCGACGGCGGGGACGCCGGCGTGGAACAGCGCGAGCATCGCCTTGACGTGTTCGGCCATCGACGTGCGCGCCGCGCGCTCGACGCCCTTCGGATCGCTTGACCGCCGCTCCTCCCATTGCTTCAGCGTCCAGCCCTTGGGCAGATAGCCGTTGAGCGGATCGTGCGCCGAGGTCTGATCGGTGACGATGTCGGGCCTGACGCCGCGCCGCGCCAGTTCAGGGACGACCTCGCTGGCGTTGCCGACCAGGCCGACCGAAACCGGCTTGCCGTCGCCGATCGAACGCTCGACGATCGCCAACGCCTCGTCGAGGGTCTTGGCGACGACGTCGAGATAGCCGGTGCGCAGACGGAAATCGATTGCCGAGGGGCGGCACTCGACGGCCAGCAGCGACGCGCCCGCCATGGTCGCGGCGAGCGGCTGCGCGCCGCCCATGCCGCCCAAGCCGCCGGTCAGGATCCACTTGCCCTTCAGCGAGCCGCCGTAATGGCGGCGCCCCATCTCGACGAAGGTCTCGTAGGTGCCCTGCACGATGCCCTGGCTGCCGATATAGATCCACGAGCCGGCCGTCATCTGGCCGTACATCATCAGGCCCTTGCGATCGAGCTCATGGAAATGGTCCCAGGTCGCCCAGCGCGGCACCAGGTTGGAATTGGCGATCAGCACTCGCGGCGCGTCGGCGTGGGTCTTGAAGACGCCGACCGGCTTGCCCGACTGGATGAGCAGCGTCTCGTCGGCTTCCAGCCGGCGCAGCGTCTCGACGATGCGGTCGAAGGCCTGCCAGTCGCGCGCGGCGCGGCCGATGCCGCCGTAGACGACGAGCTCGCCCGGCCGTTCGGCGACGTCGGGGTCGAGGTTGTTCATCAACATGCGGAGCGGCGCTTCGGTCAGCCAGCTCTTGGCCGTTAGCTCCCGCCCGCGCGGCGCGCGCACCACGCGCATGTTGTCGAGACGAGCAGAGACGGTCATGGCGGAGCCTTTCTCGATGGAAAGAAATGGAGACACATCATCGACGCCCCCTCATCCGGCTTCCTCCGCCCTTCGGGCTGCGGAGGCCACCTTCTCCGCCGCGCGGGAGAAGGGCGCGCGTCCCCTCTCCCGCCTGCGGGAGAGGGTCAGGGTGAGGGTCAGCGCGGCGAATGGTCATCTCAACCATTGAAGAACCGCTTCGAGCACGCGCTTCAGCGTCGCGCGGGTTGGGGCGGCGCGGGATTCGTCGAGCGGGGTCGGCCAATTCGAAGGGTCGACGCGCTCCGGCTCCGCCATATAGGCGCGGCAAGCGAGCTCCATCTGCAGCGCGTGGACGTCTGCTTCCGGTCGCCCGTAGCGCCGAGTGATCCAGCCGCCCGTGAAGCGCCCGTCGGCGACGTAAGACGCGCCGCTCGCCGCCAGCAGTGCGACGACGCGCTCGCGCAAGGCGGGATCGCAGCTCGCCCCGGAATTGGTGCCGAGGTTAAAGACCGGCAGCTCGCCGTCGAACAGGCGCGGAATGCGCGAACGGATCGCGTGCGCGTCGTAGAGCGCGACGCGCAGGTGAACAGCGCGGAGCCGCGCGATCTCGGCGGCAAGCGCGGCGTGATAGGGCTCGAAATAGAGCCGCCGCCGCTCGGCGATCTCCTGCGCCTCGGGCGCTTCGCCTGGTCGATAGAGCGGCTCGCCGTCGAAAGTCGTCGTCGGGCAGAGTTCGGTCGTCGCCTGGCCGGGATAGAGCGACGCGCCGCTCGGATCGCGGTTGACGTCGATCAGCGAGCGCGACAGCGCGGTTCTGACGATTGTCGCGCCTAGGGAGCGCGCAAAATCGTAGAGCTGAGGGATGTGCCAATCGGCGTCGCGGCGCGCCAGCCAGGGGCTGACGAAGCCGGCCTCATGGCCGTTGAGCTCGGTCCCCGCGTGGGGAACGCTGACGATCAGCGGCGCTTCGCCGCGCTCGATCGAAAGCCAAGCTGGCGCGGCGGTCATGACGGCTCCCCTTGCAGCGACGGCAGCGGCGTCCCGTCGACCGCGGCGACGATCGCGCCATCGCGGACGAGCGCGGTCGCCGCGGCGATGTCGGGATGCAGGTAGCGGTCGGCTTCGAGCCGCGCGACGTCTTGCCTCAGCCGCGCGATCGCCGCCTCGAGCGGCGCGCTGGAGGCGAGCGGGCGGTGGAACTCGCAGGCCTGCGCCGCGGCGAGGAGCTCGATTCCGATTACCGCTGGGGCGTTCTCGGCCATCGGCTGCAGGCGCCGCCCGCCATGCGCCGCCATCGACACGTGGTCCTCCTGGTTCGCCGAGGTCGGGATCGAATCGACGCTCGCCGGATAGGCGCGCTGCTTGTTTTCCGAGACCAGCGCCGCAGCGGTCGCCTGGGCGATCATGAAGCCGGAATTGAGGCCAGGCTTCGGCGCCAGGAACGCCGGCAGGCCGGAGAGCGCCGGATCAACCAGCATCGCCACGCGCCGTTCGGACAGCGAGCCGATCTCGCAGATGGCGAGGGCGATCATGTCGGCGGCGAAGGCGACCGGCTCGGCGTGGAAGTTGCCGCCCGACAGCGCCGCGTCCGTCTCGGCGAAGATCAGCGGATTGTCGGAGACGCGATTGGCTTCGTTTTCGAGCGTCGCGGCCGCCTGGCGCAAGAGGTCGAGGCAGGCGCCCATCACTTGCGGCTGGCAGCGCAGGCAATAGGGGTCCTGCACGCGCGGATCGTCGTGGAGGTGCGAAGCGCGGATCGCACTGCCTTCCATCAGCGCGCGCAGCGAATGGGCGACGTCGACCTAGCCGCGATGGCGGCGCAGCGCATGGATGCGCGGGTCGAACGGCGCGTCGGAGCCGCGCGCCGCGTCAGTCGACAGCGCGCCGACGACGAGGGCGGCGCGCAGCAGCGCTTCCGCCTCAAACAGCCCGACCAGCGCGTTGGCGGTGGAGAACTGCGTGCCGTTGAGCAGCGCCAGCCCCTCTTTCGGCGCCAGCGCGATCGGCTTAAGTCCCGCCGCGGCGAGCGCCTCCGCCGCCGGCAGGACGCGATCGCCAAAGCGCGCCTCGCCGATGCCGATCATCGTCGCCGCCATGTGGGCGAGCGGCGCGAGGTCGCCCGAGGCGCCGACCGAGCCCTGCGCCGGAACGATCGGCGTCAGGCCGCGCTGGAGCATCGCTTCGATGAACCGCAGCGTCTCCAGCCGCACGCCCGAAGCCCCTTCAGCGAGGCTGGCGAGCTTGAGGGCCATCGTCAGCCGCGTTGTTTCTACCGGCGTCGCCGGGCCGACCCCGGCAGCGTGCGAGAGCACGATGTTGCGTTGCAGCTCGCCGAGGTCGGCGACGGCGACGCGCACCCTGGCGAGCTTGCCGAAGCCGGTGTTGACGCCGTAGACCGGCTCGCCACGTTCGAGAATGCGCCGGACCGCCGCCGCGCTCGCGGCCGCCGAAGCCTCGTAGCCCGAGGCGAGGGCGACGGGCGCGCCGCGCCAGACGGCGCGCCAGTGGGCGAGCGGAACGGCGCTGGGAACGAGCTCGACCGTCACCGTCCCCTCCGGACGCGCGCGTGGAGCGGATTGAAGCCGAGCCGATAGACGAGCTCGGCCGGGCGCTCGATGTCCCAGATCGCCAGATCGGCCCATTTGCCCGGCTCGAGCGACCCGATCTCTCCGTCAAGCCCCAGCGCGCGGGCGGCGTTGCGGGTCACGCCGGCGAGGCACTCGTCGACGGTGAGGCCGAACAAAGTCGCCGCCATGTTGAGCGCCAGCAGAGGCGAAGTGAGCGGCGAGGTGCCGGGATTGCAATCGGTCGCCACCGCCATCGCCACGCCGTGCTTGCGGAACAGCCCGACCGGCGGCGCCTGCTTCTCGCGCAACGTGTAGAAGGCGCCGGGCAGCAGCGCCGCGACGACGTCGGCCTTCGCCATCGCAACGGCGCCCGCTTCGTCGGTATATTCGAGATGATCGGCCGACAGCGCCCCGAACGCGGCGGCGAGCGCCGCGCCGCCGCCGTTCGACAATTGGTCGGCGTGCAACTTGACCCGGAATCCGCGCGCGCGCGCCGCGGCGAAGAGGCGGGCGATCTCATCGCGGTTGAAGGCGATCGTCTCGTAGAATCCGTCGACGGCGTCGATAAGCCCGTCGGCGGCGAGCGTCGGCAGCATTTCTTCGACCACCTGGTGGAGATAGGCGCCGCGGTCGCGGGAGAATTCCGGCGGGATGACGTGCGCGCCAAGGAAGGTGGTCCGCACCGCGACGGGACGCTCGATAGCGAGCCGCCGGGCCGCGCGCAGCATCCGGCGCTCGGCGGCAAGCTCCAGGCCGTAGCCCGACTTGACCTCGACCGTCGTTACGCCTTCGGCGATCAGCGCGTCGAGGCGCGGCAGGGACTGCCGCAACAGGTCTTCTTCACTCGCTGCGCGCGTGGCGCCGACGGTGGCGGCGACGCCGCCGCCTGCGCGCGCGATCGTCTCGTAGCTCGCGCCGGCGAGCCGGAGCTCGAATTCATGGGCGCGGTCGCTGGCGTAGACGAGATGGGTGTGGCAGTCGATCAGGCCCGGCGTGACCCAGCGCCCGCCGCAATCGATCGTCCGCGCGCCGTCGCGCCAGTCGGCCGGCAGATCGGCCTCCTCGCCGACGAAGAGGAGGCGGCCTTTACGGGCGGCGAGCGCGCCGCGGTCGATCGCGCCGATCCGGGGTCGATCGGCGGCGAAGGTGGCCAGGCGGGCGTTCAGCCAGACCGCGTCCGGCCGCGTCTGAGCGTCGGCTTGGGCCATGCGTTCGCCTCGTCCCTTCCCTCTCGGCGGCATTTAATGTATAGACATATTCGCTGAACTTGCAAGCGGCGCAGGCCCGCGAATGAGAGGGGACGCGATGCCGGTCATCCATGCCGCCGCGGCTTTGACGCCCGAAGGATGGAAGGCGGACGCGCGGCTGACCGTCGACGGCGCGACGATCGCCGCCGTCGAGACCGGCGTCACGCCGCGAACCGGCGACGAGCGCTGCGCGATCCTCGTTCCCGCGCTGTCAGATCTGCATTCGCACGCTTTCCAGCGCGGAATGGCGGGGCTCGCCGAGCGCCGCGGCGATGAAACCGATACCTTCTGGACCTGGCGCGAGGCGATGTACCGCTTCGCGCTGGCCATGTCGCCCGACGACGTCGAGGCGGTCGCCGCTCAGCTCTACGTCGAGATGCTGGAGGCGGGCTTCGCCGCGGTTGGCGAGTTCCACTACCTGCACAACGCGCCCGACGGCGCGCGCTATTCCGCGCCGGCCGAAATGGCCATGCGCATCGTCGCCGCGGCGCAGGCGACGGGGATCGGCCTAACGCTGCTTCCGGTCTTCTACGCGCATGCAACCTTCGGCGGCGCGCCGCCCAAGCCCGAGCAGCGGCGTTTCATCGTCGATCTCGACAGCTTTGCCCGCCTCGTCGACGATTGCCGCGCCCTGATGGCCGGGCTCGGTCCGGTCGGCGTCGCGCCACACTCGTTGCGCGCCGCGACGCCCGCCGAGATCGCCGCTATCGTCGCGCTCGCCAACGACGACCCGATCCACATTCACGCCGCCGAGCAGGTCAAGGAGGTGGAGGACTGCCTTGCCTGGTCGGGTAAGCGCCCGGTCGAATGGCTGCTCGACCACGCCAACGTCGACGCGCGTTGGTGCCTGGTCCACGCCACGCACATGACCGACGAAGAGACGCGGCGGCTGGCGCTGAGCGGCGCGGTCGCTGGCCTTTGCCCGACCACCGAGGCGAGCCTCGGCGACGGGATCTTCAACGCGCCGCTCTATCTTTCCGAGCGGGGCGCCTTCGGCGTCGGCTCCGATTCCAACGTCGAGATCGGCGTCGCCGCCGAGCTCGGGCAGCTCGAATACGCGCAGCGGCTCAGCGCGCGCCTCCGCAACGTTTGCGCGCTCTCCGCCGGCTCAACCGGCCGCTCCCTGTACGAGCGCGCGCTCGCCGGCGGTGCCCAGGCGCTCAAGCGGCGAAGCGGCGCGCTCAGCCCCGGCGCGGCGGCCGACCTGGTCAGCCTGCGCGCCGGCCATTCGACTCTCGCCGGCCGCAGCGGCGACGAGATCCTCGACGCATGGATCTTCGCCGTTGGCAATCCGCTCATCGATTGCGTGTGGAGCGGCGGCCGCAAACTCGTCGTCGATGGCCGCCACGTGGCTCGCGAGCCGATCGCCGCGCGCTACGCGGCGGCGATGCGGCGGCTCGTCCGATGACTGCCGCCCGCGCCCCGCGCGCCGACCGCGGCGGCTCCCTGCACCGGCGCATCCTCGCCGACATCGAGGCGCGCATTCTGTTGGGCGAATGGCCGCCCGGACAGAAGATTCCCTTCGAGCACGAACTGACTGCGCAATACGGCTGCTCGCGCATGACCGTCAGCAAGGCGCTCACCCAGCTCGCAGGCGCCGGGCTGATCGAGCGGCGGCGCAAGGCCGGTAGCTTCGTCACCCGGCCGCATTCGCAATCGGCGGTGTTGGAAATCCCCGACGTCAAGGCTGAAGTCGCGGCGCTCGGCCTGCCCTATCGCTTCGAGATCGTCGCAAGAGCGAAGCGGCGCGCGACGCGCGCCGACCGCGCGCAGATTTCCGTCGCCGCCAACGAATGGATCCTCGCGTTGACCTGCCGGCACGACGCGGCGCGGCGGCCCTTCTGCCTCGAAGACCGGCTGATCAGCCTCGCCGCTGCGCCGGACTCCGCCGACGAGCCGTTCGTCGAGCTCTCCCCCGGCGCCTGGCTGGTGCGGCGCGTGCCGTGGACTCGCGCTGAGCATCGCATCAGCGCTGCCGCGGCGCACGGCGAGATCGCGCGCGCCTTGAAGGTCGCCGACGGCACGCCATGCCTGGTCGTGGAGCGGCGCACTTGGAGCGGCGAAGCGCCAGTGACTCAGGTTCGCATGACCTATCCCGGCGAGGGACACGAGCTGGTCGCGCGATTCACTCCCGGACAGAGGTGAGCGGCGGATCAAGGCGAACATCCCGCCCGTGAGCCGCGACCTCGATCGTCTGACTGTGATCAGGCTCGGCGTCTTGACCCCGCCATCCTCAACGGATGCAGTGGGTTGCGACGCCGATCGGCGTCGAGGAACTTCGGCGCCACCGTCTGAGCCAAGCCGAGGAGCTGCTTATACCATCCGCCCTAATTATTGACTGCTGCCCAGTCGCGCTGAGTGATTGACGAGACTGTGTTTGGATCGTCGGCGAAGAAGCGCCAGGCTTCGCATGAGGCGTCGAGGATGTGGCGGTA
>Ga0181527_1004477_pt1 | contig 11976 bp, 9 predicted proteins | sample PEATcosm2014_Bin_30_FD_119762 | JGI IMG/M metagenome (GOLD analysis project Ga0181527, IMG submission 119762) | Peatland microbial communities from MTU Mesocosm Facility, Houghton, MI, USA - PEATcosm2014_Bin06_60_metaG | ecosystem: Environmental > Terrestrial > Soil > Wetlands > Peat | place...
GCTGGCCGACAACAACTGGAACGGCTCGGTACTGGGCATCAACCAGATCCAGGTGAAGGAGGCGGCGAAGTACGGCCAGGGGAGCTACAAGCCCATCTTGTGGGTCACCTACTGGACGTTCCGCCTCATGGTGGGCTGTGGGATCCTCATGCTCTTATTGATGGCCGCGGGCCTGTGGCTCATGCGCCGAGGCCGACTCGAGCGATCGGGCTGGTTTCTCAAGGTCTCGGTCCCGGCCATGGCGCTCCCCTTCATAGCCAACACGACCGGATGGATCTTCACCGAGATGGGTCGCCAGCCCTGGGTCGTCTACGGCCTGCTCAAGACGTCCCAAGCCGTCTCGCACATCGGAACGGGCTACGTCGTGACGACGCTGGTCGGTTTCACTGCTATCTACAGCCTCCTGGCGGCGATCGACTTCGGGCTCATGGCGCGCTTTGCCCGCGGCGAGGAAGGGGCTGGCGAGAGCGACGACGAGCCTGAGGCCAAGCCCGGTGCCGACCAGGTGCCGGCGCTCGTCTACTGAGGAAAGGAGCTTCGATGACCCTCATCCTCGCCGGCGTCGACCCGGCCGCCTACAGCGGCCTGGAGGTGTTCTGGTTCATCGTCATCGCCATCTTGTGGGCGGGCTACGCCGTCCTCGAGGGGTTCGACTTCGGTATCGGCATCATGCTCCCGATCCTGGGTCGAGACGACCTCGACCGTCGCGTGCTCATCAACACGATCGGGCCGGTGTGGGACGGCAACGAGGTGTGGCTGCTCACAGCGGGCGGCGCCACTTTTGCCGCCTTTCCCAACTGGTATGCCACCCTGTTCAGCGGCTTCTACCTCCCGCTGTTCCTGATCCTGGCGGCGCTCATCTTCCGTGGCGTGGCATTCGAGTTCCGCGGCAAGCGTCCGGAGCCCGCCTGGCACGCCGCCTGGGACAACGCCATCTTCTGGGGGAGCCTCATCCCGTCCATCCTCTGGGGAGTGGCCTTCGCCAACGTGCTACGCGGGGTGCCGATCGGCCCGCACTTCACCTATCTGGGATCGTTCTTCAACCTCCTCAACCCCTACGGTCTGCTCGGCGGGGTCACCACGTTGCTCCTGTTCAGCCTCCACGGAGCGGTATTCGCCTCCTTGAAGACGACCGACGATCTGCAGGCACGGGCGTCCCGTACGGCAAGAGTCATCGCGCCGGGCGCCACCGCGGCAATCGTGGCGTTCTTGTCCTGGACCTATGTGAACGCGCACAACGCCCATGACGCCGGGCTCGTCCCGCCGTTCGTCCCGATCCTCGCCATCGCCTCGATCGCCGTCGTGGGATGGCTGCTGCGCGAGAAGCTGGACGGCTGGGCGTTCGTCGCCACCGCGGTCGGGCTGATCTGCCTCATCGCCACCATCTTCTTGAACTTGTACCCGAGGGTCATGGTCTCGAGCATCTCGCCGAAGTACGACCTCACGATCGGCAACTCCGCCTCCGCGCCCTACACGCTGAAGGTCATGACCATCGTGGCGCTCATCTTCACGCCGCTCGTGCTCGTCTACCAGGGCTGGTCGTACTGGGTATTCCGCGCCCGCGTGAGCAGGCCGGCGGCCCCCGGTCCCGTGACTGGGGCATCCGGTCCCACGACTGGGGCGTCCGGTCCCACAGCGGCAGCGTCCGATCCCGCGGCTGCAGCGTCCGGTCCCGCGGCTGCAGCGTCCGGTCCCGCGGCTGCAGCGTCCGGTCCCGCGGCTGGAGCAACCTTGGACACCACGTCCCAGCCCACGGAAAGCGGCACCACCTGACTGCGACCAGGGCACGGCCGGGGGGGCTCATCAATCCCCGCCTGGCTCGCAAAGCTACCGCGACCCGCCGCTACCTCGCGGCTGCCGTAGCCATCGGCGTCGCGACGAGCCTGTGCCTGGTGCTCCAAGCAGTCCTGCTCGGTGTGATCGTCCAGCGTGCGTTTCTCGGCCACTGGCCCGCCGCCCGCCTCGTCCCCATGCTGGGCGGTCTGGCCGGCGCCTTCCTGGCCCGGGCGTCGCTGTCGTGGCTGGGCGAACTGGCGGCGCACCGTACCTCGGCGAGCGTCACCTCGGCGCTGCGCCGGCAATTGCTGTCGCGGGCGATGGCTCTCGGACCTTCGTGGTTGGCCGGCGAGCGCACGGGCGAGCTCACCTCGGCGGCAACACAGGGCGTCGAAGCCCTGGACGTCTATTTCGCCCGCTACCTGCCGACCGCCGTCGTGGCAGCCATCTCGCCGCCGATGCTGCTGGCGTGGATGCTGTGGGCAGATTGGCGCTCGTTTCTCATCCTCGGGGTGACCGTGGCGGTCGTCCCGCTGTTCATGGTCCTGCTCGGCTTGGAGGCAAAGCGCCACGCCGAGCGCCAGTGGGACCGGCTCTCAGGCTTGGCCGCAGCCTTCTACGACCTGCTCCAGGGCCTGCCCACCCTGCGGGCCTTCGGCCGCGCAAGGGCCGGGCGGCGGACGCTCGAGAAGGCCGCCGAAGACTTCCGCGTGACCACCATGAGCACGCTGCGGGTCGCCTTCCTCTCCTCACTGGCCCTCGAGGTGCTCGCCGCGGTGGGCACGGCTCTCGTGGCGCTGTTCCTGGGTCTGCGGTTGCTCGACGGATCGCTGCACCTCGGGATCGCCCTTGCCGTCCTGGTGCTGGCGCCCGAGGTGTACCTGCCCCTGCGACGGGCCGCCTCCGAGTTCCATGCGAGCACCGCTGGCCAGGCGGCAGCCGACCGCATCCTCGACGTCCTCGACGAGCCGGCGCCGGTCGCGCCAGGGACCGCGGCGTCCGGGCGCGGGGGTGCCAGGGCAGCCTCCGGACCGGCGGACGGAAGCGCGAGAACGACGGGCAGACCGGCAGGCGCAGGCGCCGGGGTAGCCGGCACAGCCCCCGAGTCGAGCGTGGCCAAGCTCGCCCGCAGCACGATCCGGTTGTCAGATCTGCAGGTCCGATACCCCACGCGAGCGGTCCCGGTGCTCGACGGCGTGAACCTGGAGGTCGCCTTCGGCGAGCACGTGGCCGTGACCGGCGAGTCCGGGTCGGGCAAGTCCACGCTGCTCGCCGTCCTCCTCGGCTTCATCGCTCCCGTGGGCGGCAAGCTCACCGTGGGGGACGTCGACCTGGGCGACATCCCAATTTCCGACTGGCGACGGCAGATCGCGTGGGTACCGCAGCGCCCCTATCTCGTCCGCGGGACCATCGCCGACAACCTGCGCCTCGGTGACAGCGGAGCGAATGCCGGAGCTCTCGCCCACGCGGTCGAATCGTCAGGCCTGTCGGGCCTCGTCGAACGGCTGCCCCAGGGTCTTAGGACCCCGGTCGGCGAGGGGGGTCTGACACTCAGCGCCGGAGAGCGGCAGCGCATCGCCATCGCTCGTGCCATGTTGCGAGACGCTCCGATCATGCTCTTGGACGAGCCGACGGCTCATCTCGACGCTGCCCGCGAGCTGTCACTGGCGGAAACGCTCGGGCCGTGGCTCGAGAGCCGGACCGTCCTCGTGGCGGCTCATCGCCTGGGCGTGGTCGGGCGCGTGGACCGTACCCTCGCCCTGGCCGGTGGGCGGCTCGTCGGGGTCGATGAAGCCGACGCGCGACTCCTCGAGCCGATCGGCGGAAGACCGTGAGCGTCCCGGAAGCTCAGCGGGGCTCGGCCGTGAAACAGGAGTCGGCCGACCGGTGGGGCCCGGCCGTGGCGCCGCGCTCGGCCGTGGCCACCTTGCGCGCCGTGCTCGGCATCGCCGCCCCACCCCGGCGTCGCTTCTTGCTCTCTGTCCTGCTCGGGGTCGGCGCCGCCATGAGCACGGTGGCGCTCATGGCGTGCTCGGGCGCGCTCATCGACAAGGCGGCGCTCCGGCCGCCTCTTTACACCTTGACGGTGCTCATGGCCGGGGTGCAGATCCTCGCCCTCAGCCGGGGGCCCCTGCGCTATGGCGAACGGCTCTTCGGCCACGACTCGGCACTGCAGGCCGTCGGACGCCTGCGGCTGTGGCTCTATGACGAGATCGAGCCGCGGACTCCGACTGCCCTCGGCCAGTGGCGCAGCGGCGACCTGCTCTCCCGGGCGACGGCCGATGTCGACTCCCTTCAGGACCTGGCCCTGCGGGGCTTCTCGCCGATGCTGGTGGGAGTCGCCACCTCTGTGTTCGCAGCAGTCGTGGTGGCGATCATCCTGCCGATCGGCGGTCTCGTGCTCGCCGGGTGCCTGCTCGGAGCCCTCTGTCTCACCTCAGTGGTCGCCCGGGGACGCCAGCACGGGCTGGGGGCCAGGGAGGCGGCGCTCAGGGGCGAGCTCTCAGCCGACGTGGTCGAGCTCCTCAACGGAGCGCCGGACCTGCTCGCGTTCGGGTGTGACGGTGAGTACCTCGAGCGGGCCCTTGCCGACGGCGAGGCCCTCGCCCGTCTCGCACGCCGCCGATCGTGGACGGCGGGCGCCGTGTCCGCCCTCGCCATCACCTTCACCGGCGTCGCCGTCGTCGGCCTGCTGGCGGTCGCAATCCCGGCCGTCGGCACCCACCGCCTCCCCGGATACATGCTCGCCGTCCTGCCACTGGTCGCGCTCGGCGCCTTCGAGATCGTGCCACCGGTCGCCGATGCCGTCTCGAGGCTGTCACAGCACGTGGCCGCTGCGCGCCGTGTGCTCGCGATTGCCGATCTCCCGACGCCGGTACATGACCCCCTCGACCCCCTGCCCGAGCCGACGGAGACGGACATCGTCTTGAAAGAGGCTTCTCTCCGCTACGGGCCGGACAGTCCCTGGGCCCTGGACGGCCTCACGATGGCGATCCCGGCAGCAAGTCGGGTTGCCCTCGTCGGGCCCAGCGGAGCAGGCAAGAGCAGCGTGGTGAACACGCTGCTGCGCTTCTGGGCGCTGGAGGCGGGTGAAGCCACGCTCGGGGGGACTTCGCTCGAGTGCCTCCGCCAGGAGACTCCGCGCCATCTGATCGCCTGGGTCGCCCAGGACACCCATCTGTTCAACACCACGATCCGTGCCAACATCGCCCTCGCCCGACCTGAGGCGAGCGAGACCGAGATCATCCAAGCCGCTCGGGCGGCGCAACTCGGGGACTGGATCGAGTCGCTACCCGACGGCCTCGACACCAAGGTCGGCGAGCGGGGTGCGCAGCTCTCGGGAGGCCAACGCCAACGGGTCGCCCTGGCCCGGGCCTTGCTGACCCGAACACCGGTCCTCGTTCTCGACGAGCCGACATCGGGCTTGGACGAGGCGACGGCCGAACGGCTCCTTCACGACCTCATCTCGACGACGGCGGGAAAGAGCCTCTTGTATGTGACCCACCGCCTCGACGAGCTGGCCGCCTTTGACGACGTCGTCGTCATCGACAATGGCCGCGTCGTGCCGCCGAGCCTCTTCTAGGCCAGGCCCGGGAAGAAGATCTCGATCTCCCGTGCGGCCGACTCCGGGCCGTCGGATCCGTGGACGAGGTTCTCTGTCATCTCGACGGCGAGATCCCCCCGGATCGTGCCCGGGGGCGCCTCGGCGGGGTTCGTGGGCCCCATCAGCGTGCGCACGACCTTCCATGTCTCCGGCGGCCCGGCGACGACCATGACCACGGCGGGGCCGCGGCTGATGAACTTGACGAGGTCTGCGTAGAAGGGTTTGCCGACATGTTCGGCGTAGTGCCGGCTCGCTGTCTCGGCGTCGATCGTGCGCAAGTCGGCTGCCACGATACAAAGGCCCTTCCGCTCCAAGCGACTGACGATCTCCCCGACCAGGCCGCGTTCGACGGCGTCGGGCTTGCAGATGACAAGGGTGTGCTCCACGGGCGGCGACCCTAATCGCCGCCAGCCCGCAGGGGCAATGTCGGGCTCCGGCAGCCTCGCAGGGTGAGCCCTCTCAGCAAAGCGTTGTGCGCGCCGCTCCGACAACGTAGAGAGAGCCCGTCACCAGGACAAGATCGTCCCGGTCCGCGAGCACAAGGGCTCGCTGCAGGGCTTCGGCGATCGTCTCGGACGCCTCGGCCACGAGCCCCAGAGACTGGGCCGCATCAACGACGCTGTCCGGCTCCTGGCCCCGCGGAGACGGGGGTCGGCAGGCCACGACGACGTCGATACGGTCAGGGCCGAGCGCCGACAGCAGCTGGCCGGGATCACGGCCGCGAAGGCAGCCCATCACGACGATCACGCGGCGGGCGGCGGCAAAGTCTTCGGTAAGTGCCCGACCCGCCGCGGCCGCTCCGGCCGGGTTGTGGGCTCCGTCGAGCACGACGAGCGGATGCCTGCGCACGACCTCGAGGCGGCCGGGCACCTTGACCGAGGCGAGGGCGTCGCTCACGACGTCGGGATCGATGGTCGTCCCGAGAAGGCCCTCCGCGGCAGCGACCGCCGCCGCGGCATTGTCCGCTTGGTGCGCGCCATGAAGGGGCACGTGCACCTCTGGGAAGTGCCCAAGCGGTGTCCACAGATCGACCAGGCGCCCTCCGACCGCGAGACGATCGGACGAGCAACCGAACTCGTCCCCCCGCCTCCAGATCGCGCGCGCCCCGACGTGTTCGGCCTCCGCTTCGAAGATCGCGGACACCGACGGGTCCTCCTCGCCCAGCACGAGAAGCGATCCGGCCTTGATGATCCCCGACTTCTCAGCCGCGATCGACTCCCGCGTCGGTCCGAGGATCTGAGTGTGGTCGAGCTCGACGTTGGTCACCACCGCGACATCGGCGTTGGCGACGTTGGTCGCATCAAAGCGCCCCCCTAGGCCGACCTCGGCGACGACGGCCTCTGCGGCCATTTCCGCGAACCAGGCGTAGGCGGCTGCGGTCACGAGCTCGAACCAGGTCGCTCGGATGCCGAGGAAGCGCTCGACCTCCGCCACCGTCCCGAGCAGGCGAGCGAAGGCATCGTCGGAGATCTCGGCACCTTCGAACTCGAGCCTTTCGTTGATCCGCTCGAGGTGAGGGCTCGAGTACGTGCCGACCGACAGCCCGCAGGCCTGGAGTATCGCCGCAGTCATGCGAGAGGTCGAGCCCTTGCCGTTCGTCCCGGTGACGTGGACGATGGGGCATGTCGCCTGTGGATCGTCAAGCGCGCCCACGAGGGCGCTGATGCGCTCGAGGCTCGGCAGGCCCAGGCTCCCGGCCCGACCCGATTCGATCGCCTCGAGATTGATGTGGCGGTCCAACCATGCCAGCGTCTCTCCAAAGGAGGGAGTGCCCGCCCCTGGCAAGGGGAGCAACGGGGGGTCGGCGAAAAAGCCGGACTGGCGATCGGACTGAGACACGCCTACGGGTCGTCGCGCAGCGCGGTCCGGCTCAGGAAGCGGCCCGGCGCGGGCGCTCGGTCTTCTCCTGGCCGGTGCTGCGCGGGACCAGGCTCGGCGCAACCCGTTGCAGCACGACGGACTTGTCGACCACGCAGCGCCCGATGTCCTCACGGCTCGGGAGGTCGTACATGACCTCGAGCAGCACCTCCTCGAGGATGGCGCGCAAACCTCGCGCGCCGGTGCCCCGCAGCATGGCCTGCTGGGCGACGGCATCGAGGGCGTCGTCAGTCAGCTCGAGCTCCACGTTGTCGAGCTCGAACACGCGGCGGAATTGCTTGACGAGGGCGTTCTTGGGCTCGACGAGGATGCGGACAAGCGCCTCCTCGTCCAGGCTGCGAACTGCCCCGATCACCGGGAGGCGCCCGACGAACTCGGGGATGAGGCCGAACTTGAGCAAGTCCTCGGGGAGGACCTGCATCAGCACCTCGCCCTCCTCACGGTGCTTGGAGTGGCGCACGTCGGCCCGGAAGCCGATGCCGGCGCGGCCGATGCGGTTCTCGATGATCTTGTCCAAGCCAGCGAAGGCCCCGCCGCAGACGAACAGGATGTTCGTCGTGTCGATCTGGATGAACTCCTGGTGCGGGTGCTTGCGGCCTCCCTGGGGCGGGACCGAGGCCGTCGTGCCCTCGAGGATCTTGAGCAGGGCCTGCTGGACGCCTTCACCCGATACGTCTCTTGTGATCGAGGGGTTCTCGCTCTTGCGGGCGATCTTGTCGATCTCGTCGATGTAGATGATCCCTGTCTCGGCCTTCTTGACGTCGTAGTCGGCCGCCTGGATCAGCTTGAGGAGGATGTTCTCCACGTCCTCGCCGACATAGCCGGCCTCGGTGAGCGCTGTGGCGTCGGCGATGGCGAACGGGACGTTCAGCATCCGGGCGAGCGTCTGGGCCAAGAGCGTCTTGCCACAACCTGTCGGGCCGAGAAGCAGGATGTTCGACTTCGCGATCTCGACGTCACCGTCGCGGTAAGCGCCCGCCTGCACGCGCTTGTAGTGGTTGTAGACCGCGACCGAAAGGATCTTCTTGGCCTGCTCTTGGCCGACGACGTAGTCGTTCAGGAAGTCGAAGATCTCCCTGGGCTTGGGCAAGTCCTCGAAACGGACCTCGGTCGGCTCCGACAGCTCCTCTTCGATGATGTCGTTGCACAGCTCGATGCACTCGTCGCAGATGTAGACACCTGGGCCGGCAATCAGCTTCTTGACCTGCTTCTGCGACTTACCGCAGAAGCTGCACTTGACTAACTCTCCACCATCGCCGAACTTGGCCACATCGTCCCCCGTAGCTCAGGCTGCGCCGACGGCCGCCGCGAACCCGACGGCCTCCCTACTGGTGATGACCTCATCGATGATGCCGTACTCCTTGGCTTCTTCGGCATCCATGATGAAGTCCCGATCCGTGTCCTTCTGCAGCCTCTCAGCCGACTGACCAGTGTCGCTGGCGAGCATCTGGTTCAGGAGATCACGCATCCTGAGGATCTCCTTGGCCTGCAGCTCGATGTCGCTTGCCTGCCCACCACCACCACCGTAGGGCTGATGGAGCAGGATCCGCGCATGCGGAAGGGCGAACCGCTTGCCCTTGGTGCCCGCGGCGAGAAGCACGGCCGCCGCCGAGGCGGCCTGCCCGAAACAGAAGGTCGACTTGTCGGGCCGCACGTACTTAAGTGTGTCGTAGATCGCGAACAGTGCGGTGATGTCGCCGCCGGGCGAGTTGATGTAGATGTTGATGTCCTTCTCGGGATCCTCAGACTCGAGAAACAGCATCTGGGCGCACACCAGGTTCGCGATCGTGTCGTCTATCGGCGTGCCGATGAAGATGATCCGCTCGCGGAGCAGCCGGGAAAACAGGTCGTAGGCACGCTCGCCCCTCGGCGACTGCTCGACCACCGTGGGGACGAGGTAGTCATTCGCGCCCAATGCTCAGCCCTCCTTGTCCACTGACGAGTCGGCCGCGTCCTCATCCAGAGCTTCGGCGTCCGCAGCCAGTGCTTCGACGGTGACTTCATCCCCGCCGCCCACCTCTGCGTCGCCGGCAACCGCAGTCTCTTCCTCGGAGCCCACAGCTTCGAGGAGCAACATTCGATCCATCGGGGCCCCTTGCTCATCGACGAGGTCGACAGACTCGGCCAACCACGCGACCGCCTTCTCGTTCCTCATATCTGAGCGTAGCTGCTCGAGACCACCCGACCTTGCGAGGCTGGTGGCGAGGGCCGGCGCGTCCTGCTTGGTCTGGCGTGCGAGCCGCTCGATCTCGGCGGCAAGGTCCTGGTCCTCGACCTTGATCCCCTCGGCGTCAGCGAGCGCCCGCAGGGCGAGATCCGCCCGAACCTGTGAAACCGCTTGGCGTTCGAGCTCGGCGGTGAGCTCGTCGGACGCCTGAGCGGATGCCTCCAGGTACTGATCGATCGTGAGGCCACGCTCGGCGAGACGGCGGATCAGCGCCTCGCGGGCTTGCTCCGCCGCGCCAGCCACGAGGGTCGGCGGCATCTCTTCGGCGACGAGCTCTGCCAGCGCCTCGACCGCACGCTCGCGCAGGATCAGACGCGCCTCGAGCCTCTTGAGGCTGTTGAGGCGGCTCGCCACGTCGTTGCGCAGCTCCTCGAGGGAGTCGAACTCCGACGCGTCCGAGGCCCACTCGTCGCTCGCCTCGGGCAGCACCTTCTCTCGCACCTGCTTCACGAGAATGCGCAAGGTGCCAGCTCCTCCCTGCAGGTTGGAAGCCTCGATCTCGACGATGTCACCGGCCTTCTTGCCGCGCAGCGCCTCGTCGGCACCCTCCGCGATGCCGCCGGTGCCGACCTCGTACACGAAGTCGTCGGCACTCAGCCCCTCGGCGACTTGCCCGTCGCGAACGCCATGAACGTCAACGGTGACCAGATCGCCGTCCCGGGCGGGCCGCTCGACTTCGCTGAGCTCGGCGAACTGCTCCCGGAGCCGGTCGATGCGAGCATCGATCTCGGCCTCGGTGGGCTCCAGGCGCGGGACCGTGACGACGAGGCCCTCGTAACCGGCGATGGACACCTTTGGGCGAACCTCTACGACAGCGTCGAAAGCCAGGGGCCCTTCCTCCTCGCCGGAGGTGATGTCGATCTCCGGAGCTGCGATCGTGTCGAGGTCGGCCTCCTCGACGGCTTGGGCGTAGTAGTCCGGGAGGGCGTGGCGGATCACCTCGGCCCTGATCGCGTGAGCACCGAGGCGAACCTCGAGCAAGCGGCGGGGCACCTTGCCCGGGCGGAAGCCGGGGACGCTGACCTCTCTCTGCAAGCGCCGGAAGGTCTCGTCGACTGCTTTCCTTAGCTCGTCCTCGTCGACTTCGACGGTGAGCTTGACTCGGTTGCCCTCGAGGGCCTCAGAAGTAGAACGCATAGTTCGTGCGTACTCTACCGGGCGCACGCGAGGGCGCCCGCCACGTGCGCTCGGCGACTATCCACAAGGGTGACCGGCCACAAGGGTGGCCCTCTGCCCCTACGATCTTGGGGTCGCCCCGCGGGGCGGCGGGGAGTAGCGCAGCTTGGCAGCGCGCCTGCTTTGGGAGCAGGAGGCCGCGGGTTCAAATCCCGCCTCCCCGACCCTGCCCTGAGGCCCTGCCCGCACTGCGGGCCGGGCCGGAAGCCCGCGGCCGCGAGGTAACCTCAGCGCGCGTCGCGGGCGTAGCTCAATGGTAGAGCTCCAGCCTTCCAAGCTGGTCATGCGGGTTCGATTCCCGTCGCCCGCTCCAGCTGTTTTCCCTGTTCAGGGGCCTTTAAGGGTGAGCTAACAGCCGAGCGGTTAGCTTCCATCCCGCGGATATCCCGCGAACCTTCCGAAATGGTGATCACCGGAGCCGCCTGGGCCATCTCCGAGAGCGCCGCCGCGAGCACCGCGTCCCGGTCGCTCGTCGCGTGCTGATAGCGCATCGCCGCTGCCGCCGACTTGTGACCTGCCCGGCGCATGATCTCCGCGGTAGTCGCCCCCGTGGCCGCCGACCACGTAAGGCCGGAGTGTCGGCAATCGTGGAAGAGGAGCTCCGGGCGTCCGATGGTCTGGCGAGCCGCTTGAAAAGCCTGGTTCAACGTGAGCTGACTTAGACGGCCACCCTCGGGACCGGTAAAGAACGCGGCATCATTGGATGGGCCAACACGGCTAACCGAGGTGGTCCTCCACCTCGGTTAGCCAGAACTCAGGGACCTTAAGTGTGCGCTCCCCTGCGTCAGTCTTAGGGGGTCCGATGCTGAGACCGCCGCGCACTCTGTTAACGCTGCGGGAGATAGTGACCTCTCCGTGCAGCAAGTCGAAGTCGTGCCGCTCCAGCCCGAGGATCTCGCCGCGCCGAAGCTGGCAGTACGCGGCAAGGACCACGGTGAGCCGAAGGTCTGGCGGCATCGCACTGGCGAGCGCAGACACCTCCGCCACCGTCGCTGTGGGCCGCTCTGGTGAGTGCTCCTGACCGGCGCCCTTGACGGTGCAGGGATTCCGACCGATGACCCCATCGGCAACAGCGGTAGTGCAGAGCTGGTGAAGCAGCCTGTACGCCTTCGCAGCCGTACTTGGGTACTCGCGTGCGAGTTCCGCATTCCAGCTACGCACGAGGGCCGACGAAGATGCCACCTTCCCGAGCGGCAGACCGCCGAACCTTGGCTTGATGTGCAGCTTGAGGAGCGACTCGTACAGCTCGACCGTTCGCGGACGTAGGTCGTGGCGTTCCGCGAGCCACCGGTCCGCGTACTCGCCGAACTTCTCC
>Ga0181527_1004480_pt1 | contig 11975 bp, 13 predicted proteins | sample PEATcosm2014_Bin_30_FD_119762 | JGI IMG/M metagenome (GOLD analysis project Ga0181527, IMG submission 119762) | Peatland microbial communities from MTU Mesocosm Facility, Houghton, MI, USA - PEATcosm2014_Bin06_60_metaG | ecosystem: Environmental > Terrestrial > Soil > Wetlands > Peat | place...
CATCTTCTGCGCGGTCTCGGAATTGAAGCCGAGGCGCGCGACCTGAGCCTCGGCCGTACCGCCACCGAGGCGGTGAATCTGCGAATTGACTATGCCGGTGGCGGGCTGATTTATTCATGGCCTCGCTTCCGCAGATATCGCCCTTACGCAAAGACCTTCGTGGGATTCGGCAACGCAGACCAGCGGTATGATCCTATTACGAACCACTACTTCCACGACTCCCGCACCTTGACCTGTTTTGGCGGCGGATTGGATTATCGAGCTTTCAAGAGTGTATGGGTGCGGGGCGATTATGAATACCAGACCTGGCCCACCATGTTTCTGTATCAGCCCCTCACCAATAATGTGGTTGTGGGCAGGCTAAAACCTCAGGGCTTCACGCTCGGCGCGATGTATCACTTTAGCCTCGGCCGTTTCCATTGAGGGCGGAATATATCTGCCGCACCGGACGTGACGTGGCCGATATTTTCCCCGAAGATACTCCAGCCGTGACCGCAACCGCCAAGCTTGAGAGTCCCTTCACTACCCGGTTTATTCGGGCGTCAATGTTGCCGTCAGCAGCTAGGATGAGGTGGTTCACCAGAGTCTGCTTTGGGCACGGGATGGACAGTCCCGCGCGCAGAGTTTCGCTAATGTCCATGTGGTCATGGAAGCGTACGACAATGCTGCATTTCTTTGCCAGTTGAACTTCGCCTGCGTGGTCAATCCCGACGGCACGCTGCGCCCCCGTTTCGTCCTCAAATTCCTGGGTCAGCTCCTCGCGGGGAAAGACTGAACGCTTCTTCCCGTACACGCCACGAGCGTGCAACTTCCCGCCCACCGGGATAGCTGCGCTGTATAAGATAGAAGCTGAGGATTGAACGCGATGCCAATAGCATTGATCACGGGCGTTACCGGTCAGGACGGCGCCTATTTAGCCGAGTTTTTGCTCAAGAAGGGTTATGAGGTTCATGGCATCAAGCGCCGCGCCTCGTCCTTCAATACCCAGCGCATCGACCATCTGTATCAGGATCCACATTCCGAGTATCCCAGGCTGGTGCTGCACTATGGCGACATGACCGATACGTCGAGCCTGGTGAATATCATCCAGAAGATACGGCCCGACGAGATTTACAATCTGGCCGCTCAGAGCCACGTGATGGTCTCGTTCGAGGAGCCGGAGTACACGGCCAACGCCGATGCGCTGGGGGCGCTGCGCATTCTGGAGGCGATCCGCCTGCTGGGGCTGACCGGGAAGACCCGTTTCTATCAGGCCTCAACCTCGGAGATGTTCGGCCTGGTGCGGGAGACGCCGCAATCGGAGACCACGCCTTTCTACCCTCGTTCTCCGTATGGCGTGGCCAAGGTCTACGGTTACTGGATCACGGTGAACTATCGCGAGTCCTACGGAATGTACGCCTGCAACGGCATTCTCTTCAATCACGAGTCGCCCATCCGCGGCGAGACCTTCGTAACCCGCAAGATCACCCGCGCGCTGAGCCACATCAAGGTGGGCCTGCAGGATTGCCTCTTCCATGGCAATCTGGACTCGTTGCGCGACTGGGGCCATGCACGGGATTATGTCGAGATGCAATGGATGATGCTGCAACAGGAAACGGCGAGGGATTACGTGATCGCCACCGGCGAGCAGCACAGCGTGCGCGAGTTCGTGGAGATTGCCGCGGCTGAACTGGGGATGACTTTGCGCTGGGAGGGAACAGGCGTGCAGGAACACGCTGTCGATGAGCGTGGCGCGATTGTCGTGCGCGTCGATCCCCGATATTTTCGCCCGTCCGAGGTGGCGTCGCTGCTGGGCAATCCCGAGAAAGCGCGGCGCGAGCTTGGCTGGACGCCGCGAACCACGTTTCGCGAATTAGTGACCGAGATGGTGAACGAAGACCTGAAGCTGGCCAAGCGCGATCTGATGGTGCAGAAGAATGGTTACGAAACGGCGGCGGGCTTCCACGAACATTGAGAAACGGGCAATCGCGAGCGATTCAAGGAGAATGATGAAAAAGGAAGGCAAAATCTACGTCGCCGGACACCTTGGCCTGGCCGGTTCCGCGCTGGTGCGCAGCCTGGAGCGCCACAGCTTCAGCAACTTCCTCTTCCGCTCGATCGACGAGCTGGATTTGCAGAACCAAGCGGCTACCGAAGCCTTCTTTGCCGCCGAGAACCCCGATTATGTCTTCCTGGCCGCGGCCAAGGTGGGCGGCATACAGGCCAACAACACCTATCCGGCCGATTTCATCCGCGACAACCTGCAGATTCAGACCAACGTGATTGACGCCGCCTGGCGCAACGGCGTGAAGCGGCTCCTTTTTCTCGGCTCCAGTTGTATCTATCCCCGCGACTGCCCGCAGCCCATCCGCGAGGAGTATCTGCTGACCGGGCCGCTGGAGCCCACTAACCGCGCCTATGCGCTGGCCAAGATCGCCGGAATTGAAATGTGCTGGTCCTACAACCGGCAATACGGAACGCGCTACCTGGCCGCAATGCCCACGAACATGTACGGACCCGGCGACAACTACAACCTGGAAACTTCGCACGTTCTTCCCGCACTGATCCGCAAGGTCTATGAGGCTCGCTGCGCGGGACGGAGCGAAGTGGTGGTTTGGGGATCGGGAAAGCCGCTGCGCGAGTTCATGTACAGCGACGACTTCGCCGACGCCTGCGTTTATCTGATGACCCTCGACGAGCAGAGCTATGGAACACTGCTCAGCGAGGATCTTCCGCCGCTGATCAACGTGGGCTACGGCAGCGACGTGACCATCCGCGAGCTGGCGGAGACGGTTTGCCGCGTGCTCGGCTTTGCAGGCAAGCTGGTCTTCGACGCCTCCAAGCCCGATGGCACGCCGCGCAAGCTGATGGATTCCAGCCGTCTGCGCGCGCTGGGCTTCCGGCCTAAGATCGATCTGGAGACCGGAATCCGCCTGTCGTTTGAAGCCGCCAAGCCTATCTTGGATCGCAATCAGGCGGCGGCCGTGTAGATTGGATTTAACAATTATTCATTTGTAAATGTTTGCCGTGACGGCTATCCGTTTCAAAACCCGCTCTTTTGAGTGACAATGAATAACGACATGAGCTTTCGATTCGCATTGCCTCCCGAACTTCGCGACGCCGTGGAAGCGGCCGCCGCCGACTGGAGCGACAACCACAAGGTTGCCCGCTTCTGGCAGAAAGACGCAAGCCTTTGGACCAATGATGGCGAGGAGAATTGGCTGGGCTGGCTCGACATTGTCGAGCGCCAGCAAGCGGATCTGATCACCTATGCCGAATTGGGTGCGGAGGTGGAGACCGCCGACTTCCAAACAGTTCTGCTACTGGGCATGGGCGGATCCAGCCTCTGCCCCGAAGTGCTGTCACTCACCTTTGGCCAGCGGCCTGGTTTTCCGGAGTTGCGCATCGTCGATTCGACCGATCCGGAACAGGTGTGGACCGCGCGCAACGAGGTCAACCTGGCCGATACTCTGGTGGTGGTGGCTAGCAAATCCGGCTCGACGCTGGAGCCGAATGTCCTCAAACAGTTTTTCTTCAATGAGATGAAGAACGCCGTGGGATCGGTGGAGGCGGGCAGCCATTTCATCGCCATCACCGATCCCGGCTCGAAGATGGAGCAGGTGGCCAAGGACGACGGCTTCCGCTATATCTTCTACGGCGACCCGGCGATTGGCGGGCGCTTCTCGGCGCTGTCGCCCTTCGGCGTGGTGGCGGCAACGCTGGCCGGCCTGAATACGGAGAAGCTGCTGGCGGAGGCGGCCAAGGCGGTGGCTTCGGCCAAGCTGGAGCCGGTAGAGAATCCCGCGGTGCAATTGGGTCTGTTGCTGGGCACGGCGGCCAACGCAGGACGGGACAAGTTGACGATCTTCACCTCGCCGGAGATTGCCGACCTGGGCGCATGGATGGAGCAACTGGTCGCCGAATCGACCGGCAAGCTGGGCAAGGGCATTACGCCGGTCGACCGCGAGGCGATTGCCACGCCGGAGTTTTATGGCAAGGACCGCATCTTCGCCTACATTCGCTATGCCGCGACGGCCGACAGCAGCCTCGACGCCAAGGTGGCGGCAATCGAAGCCGCCGGCCATCCGGTGGTGACCATCGAGATTGCGGACCTCTACGAGATCTTCGGGCAGTTCTTTACCTGGGAGGTAGCGACCAGCGTGGCCGGCTCGGTGATGGGCATCAATCCCTTTAATCAGCCGGACGTGGAGTCGGCCAAGATTGAGACGCGGGCGCTGACCGTGGCCTACGAAGAGACCGGCAAGCTGCCCGTGCGCGAGCCGGTGCTGGCAGGCGAGGGATTCAAGCTCTATGCCACTGAAGCCTATGCCGCCACGCTGAAGGCCGCTGCTCCCGCTGGAACCCTGGCCGGCTATCTGCGCGCGCATCTGAGCCAGATTCACGAGGGCGACTACTTTGCCGCGCTGGCCTGCCTGCCGATGTTCGCCGAGAACGAGGCGGCGATCCAGCGCCTGCGGCACAAGGTGCGCGACAAGAAGCGCGTGGCCACTTGCCTGGGCTTCGGCCCGCGCTTCCTGCACTCCACCGGGCAGGATTACAAGGGCGGTCCCAACACCGGCGTCTTTTTGCAAATCACCGCCGACCATACCGTGGATGTGGAGATTCCGGGGCAGAAGCTGACCTTTGGCGTGGTGATCGACGCCCAGGCCGCCGGGGATCTGGCCGTACTGGAGTCGCGCGGACGGCGGGCGCTGCGGGTTCACCTGGGGGTCGATCTGGCGGCGGGGCTGGAGATGCTGGCCGCGGCCGTCGACGAGGCGCTGTGGTAGGGGCAAGTACCATGACCGTGTGATTTCGTAATCACCGGAGTGTAGCGCCGGCCTCCCGGCCGGCTGTAGCGCGGACGTCCTCGTTCGCGCATCTCCACGTCTAATTACCAAATCATGCAGTCTAAACACTAGCCGGAGGTTTGACCTTGCCGTGTAACGCTCGTATCGTTAGGAAGAGATGATGAAAACTTCCCCTAACACACTTCGCATCGGAATCGCGGTAGCCGTGATCGTCGGCACCATCGCCTGGCTGGCTTACTCCGGCTACGGCGCCAACAAGAGCTACTACGTGACCATCGGCGAGCTGACCGGGATGGGCGACAAGGCCTACCACAGCAATCTGCGCGTCGAGGGCTTCGTGCAGCCCGGCTCCATCGAGCACAACGGACCCCACGTCACCTTTGTTTTGAACGAGTTCGAGAGCCACTCGCCCAAGGCCGCCACAGGGCGCCTGCTCACGGTCGTCTACAAAGGCTCCGAGCCGCCGCCCGACACTTTCAAAGACGACTCCCAGGCCCTGGCTCAAGGCACCTATGGCCGCGACGGCCAATTCCACGCGACGGTGCTGCAAGCCAAATGCGCCAGCAAGTACGCGCCGGCGACACCCAACGGCCAGCCCGGAACCGCGCCCGCGCAACCGGCCGCCGCGCCGAATGCCAACCCACGCGCCGAGACCGCGCCGCCGGCTCAACCAGCGAGCTAGTTCTGCGCCCGCAAGGAGAAAGTATGGATTTAACAAATATCTTATTGTCCGTTCTAGCCAGTTCGGCGTTTGTCTTTGTTATGTTTATGTCGGATATTTTGAGTGGAAAGACTCCGCCATTCGGCACACATCCATTCATCTTTTGTTTGATTCTAGTTGTTGGAATTTCCATGGGAATGGTCGGTTCTGACGAATTGAAGCGAGGTGGACACAGGAAAGTTCTTCGTAATTTGCTTGGATGCAACACTCTTTTACTGATCAGTCTGCTCATTCTGTCCTATACCAGTATTCATATGCACTGGAAAATTATTACAGGGAAGGATTTTTCTGATGCCTATTGGTTCATTCCACTCTATGTACTAATCGTAGCCACATTTCCAATCGCGCTCTACCTGAATCGCAATCAGAAAAAATCCACTTCGCAGCCGACTATCGACAATGCACGCTAATGCAACAGCCATTTCCGGCTCCGCTGCAGTCGCTTCCCCGCTCTGCGCGCGGCTCGACGGCGTCTCCAAGCTCTTCGGCTCCTTCGCCGCGTTGCGCCAGGTTTCGGTGGAGTTCGCGCCGGGGCGCTGCTACGTCCTGCTCGGCGAAAACGGCGCGGGCAAATCCACGCTGCTGCGCATCCTGGCCGGCCTGCTCCGCCCCAGCTTTGGCAAGGTCACAGTCTTCGGCGAAGACGAGCCGCATGAGGCCCGCGCCCGCATCGGCTATATGAGCCACGCTCCCATGCTCTACGACGAGCTGACCGCCGAGGAAAATCTCAGCTACTTCGCCAGCCTCTACCCTGGCCGCGCTTGCCTTGCGCCCGCCGAAGCCTTGCGCCAGGTGGGCCTCGACCCCGAACTCGACCGCCCCCTCGGCCACTACTCGCAGGGAATGAGGCAGCGCACCTCGCTGGCCCGCGTGCTGCTCTCCGCGCCCGAATTGTTGCTGCTCGACGAGCCATTCTCCAACATGGACGTGGACTCCGCCCGCCAGATGGTCGAGCTGCTGGCACACTTCCGCCACGGCAGCCGGACGATTGTCTTGACGACCCACCAGCGCGAGCTAGCCGCGCCCATCGCAGACTTCGTACTCACATTGCACGCCGGGCGAGTAGCTTCTCTTGAACCTGGGAGGCCAACGCAATGAAGACCAACGGCGCGCGCCTGCTCGAATCTCTGAACATTCCCTTCGCGCTCCAGGAGTACGAGGTCGATCCCGACGACCTGTCGGCAATTACTGTAGCCCGGAAGATCGGCATGCCGCCCGAGCAGGTCTTCAAAACGCTGCTGACTACTGGCGGCCCAAACCTATACGTCTTCGCCGTCATCCCCGGCGACGCCGAGCTGGACTTCAAGAAGCTGGCCCGCGCGGCTGGATTGCGCAAGGCCGAGATGGTCCCGCTCAAAGACGTGCAGCCGCTGACCGGCTACATCCGCGGCGGCGTCACCGTCTTCGGCGCAAAGAAAGCCTACCCCGTCTTTGCCGATGAAACGGCGATTCTCTTCGACCAGATCAGCGTCTCCGCCGGAGCGCGCGGAACCCAGCTTATCCTCGCGCCCAGCGACTATCTGAGAGCCACCGGTGCGCAAACAGCGGACTTGACAAAAGAAGTGAACAGACCGGGTGAGGTGAAGGCATGATGGCGGAAATCATTCTTTCGCAAAATCGCCAAAAGGATGCATGCGATCATTATGCGCCGTCCCTACGGGACTCCGGATGTTCCGGATGTATTGTTGGTTGCGCTAACCCCACGCTGAAGCGCGGGGCTAATAATCACTGCGCCTACGGCGCGGGCGACAGGCTGCTATCACTGCTCCAACGGCTGAAGTCGTGCCCTTTCAAAGCGATGCCTACACCGCCCGGCCTGGAGGTGTCGATCGCATGACCCGCGCCCTCTGGACCCATCTCGCCAAGGATCTGCGCATTGAGTGGCGTTCGCTGGACGCGCTTGTCTCCATGCTCTTCTTCTCCGGGCTGGTCGTCGTGCTCTTCTCCATCGCCTTCGACCCGCGCGGAGCCTTCTCGCAGCAGATCGCCGGCGGCGTGCTCTGCGTGGCCACCATGTTCGCCTCGGTCAGCGCGCTCAACCAGGCCTGGGCGCGCGAGATTCGCCATCAGGTGATGGATGCGCAGCGCATGGTTCCCGCTCCCGGCGCGGAGCTTTATCTGGCCAAAGTGCTGGCGAATTTTCTCTTTGTCACCATTGTCCAGATCATTTTGGCGCCGTTTTTCTTTATCTTTTATAACCTTCACATAGCCGGTCAAGCCTGGCTGCTGGCGCTGGTGCTGCCGCTGGGCACATGGGCGCTGGTCGCCAACGGCATCTTCTTTGCCGCGCTCTCCATCCGCAGCCGCAACCGCGAACTGCTGCTCTCGCTGATTCTCTTTCCCATCTTCATCCCCGCTCTGCTGGCGATGGTGCAGGCCACGACAGCGATCCTCACCGGCGAGAACGACCCCACGCTCTGGATCAAGCTGCTGGTCGGCTACGACATCATCTTCACCACCGTCAGCCTGCTGCTCTTCGACGTCGTCTTTCACGCGGAATGAACGCCATGCTAGACCCCTTCAACCTATATCGTTTTGTCAGCGCTCAGGCCGGCGTCTATCCGCAGGTGCTGGCCGAACTCAGCGCCAGCCGCAAGCGCGGCCACTGGATCTGGTTCATCTTTCCGCAGATGAAGGGCCTGGGCCGCAGCGCGCAGTCGGAGTATTACGGCATCGGCTCGCTGGAAGAGGCCACAGCCTATGCGCGCCATTCGTTACTCGGCACGCGTTTGGTTGAATGCACGCGATTGGTCAATCAGGTAGAGGGATGTACGATCCGCGAAATCCTCGGCCCGCCGGACGACCTCAAGTTTCGCTCGTCGATGACGCTCTTCGCCCGCGCCGCCGAAGACGCCACAGTCTTCAACGACGCGCTGAAGAAATACTTCAACGGCGAGGGCGATCCGCAGACGCTCAAGCTGCTGCGCTGATAGGTCAGCGGAGTTAGTCCAATGCTAGCGTCCAATCCTCTGTCTTGAGCCCATCGACAAAGGAGAAAGCCGAGTCGTGGGTCACCAGCGTCAGCCCCAGCGACAGCGCGTGCGCGGCGATCATCAGATCTTCATGGCTCAATGGCCGCCCTTTGCGCTCTTGAATTGCGCGTAATTCGCCATAGGACGCCGCGGCTGGCGAGTCCCAAAGGAGAATCTGAGAATCTCGAAGAAAGGCATCGACCTCTACCCGAAGCCGCGCCGCTTCAGGCCGGCGCGCCAAACCGTAAAGTAATTCCGCTTGAGTGAAGACTGAGATGGCAACAATAGACTTCGGAACGGCCTTTAGCCGTTCGCGCACAGGTCGCGGATCACCTTTGATCGCATAACTGACCGTATTGGTGTCAAGCAGATAGCGGAAGTTCATTTAGAAGAGGTCCCGCTCTACCGGCATATGCACCTCGCGCTTAAAAACACCGTCGGGAATCTCAAGCGAGTCAAAGAGATCGAACCACTCTTGCCACGATTTCGTTGTCTTGGCCGCTGGTTGCATGAGCACCACATTGCCGGTCGCCGCATCGCGACGAGCTTCCACCTCAGTCCCTTCAAAGCGGAACTCCTTGGGCAGACGCACCGCCTGGCTGCGCCCATTCTTGAAGAGCTTGGCGGTCTTGACCGCAACTGCGCCGATCGGTTTGGCAGTAGAATTTGTCGCGCTCATCGGCAACCTCCAGCCCATGGTATATACCAAGTATAGACCAACTCCAGATTCTGCCCGCCAGCATTTTTACTTTTCCCCGTGCTTCGCCCCAAACGCCCGCAGCTTGGCCAGCGTAGCCGCCGCTTGGCCGGAGTCAATCGCCTCCGCGCCCATCCGGACGCCTTCTTTCAGATCCCCGGCCAGCCCCGCGGCCACCAGGCCCGCCGCCGCGTTCAGCAACACGATCTCGCACCGCGCGCCGGGAATGCCGGTCAGCACGTCGTAGAGCAACGCCGCGTTGGTCTTCACATCGCCGCCGATGAACTCCTCCAGCTTGCGCCGCGGCAGCCCGGCCATCTCCGGCGTCACGCGCGCGGCGTGCATCGTTGGCTTGCCGCCGCCTTCGGCCTCTTCAATCCGCGCCACAATCGACTCGCCAGTCGTGGTCAGCTCGTCGATCCCATCGGTCCCATGCACGATGAAAGCCCGCTTGGCTCCCAGCTCCACCAGCGCTCGCCCTACCAGCAGCACGCGGCTCGGCGCCAGTACGCCGATCACCTGCGTCCGCGCGCCGGCCGGATTGGTCAGTGGCCCGCACAAATTGAAAATCGTCCGGAAGCCCAGTGCCCGCCTGAGCGGCCCCACCGCCTTCATCGCCGGATGATAGAGCGGCGCAAAGAGAAACATGAATCCCGTCTCGCGCAGGCACTCCACGGCCAGCTCCGGCTTGAGGTCAATCGGCACGCCCAGCGCCTCCAGCACATCCGCCGCGCCGCACAGTGAGGTCACCGCGCGGTTGCCGTGCTTGGCCACCTTGGCTCCCGCCGCCGCGGCTACCAGCGCCGCGCCTGAGGAGATGTTGAAGGTCAGCGGTCCTCCGCCGCCGGTGCCCACCACGTCCACCAGTTCGCCACGCTCCGCGTCCGTCAGCGGCAACGGCGTCACCCGCCGGCGCATCACCTCGACAAAGCCGGCCAGCTCCGCCGCCTGCTCGCCGCGCGTCGCCATCACAGCGAGCAGCGCCGCCGTCTCCACTTCCGGCACAGCGCCGGACAAAATCTCTTCCAACGCGCCCGCCGCCTGCTCGCGCGTCAACGCCGCGCCATCTTCGGCCAGCGGCTTCAATAGCTCTTTGACTTGTCCCATACCTTCCATGATAACGGCGCTGAATCGACGCGGCGCGGCAGTATTTATCGCGCCCCCTCCAGCGCCTGTGCGGCGCGCGTGAGCGCCTGGGTGAGCACCGTCAACTGCTGCGTGGCGAGTTTGAGGTCGCGCGCGTCGAGAGCCTCATTGACGCCGGGAATCACCACAGCGGAGTAGCCGGTGAACTCGCCGGGAGCGTAGATGGTGTGCTTGAACCAGGGGCGATTGGGCAGCCCTTGCTCACAGATGAGGCCGGTCTCGGCCTGGCGCAGGGCCAGATTGAGTTTGGCGAGGTCGCTGGTGGCAGCGATTTGCAGGCCATGGACACGCTCGGCGGCGGCGGAAAAACGAGCAGCGGCGGCCTGAACGGCGGAAAAGTCGAGTGTGCCGGACTTTGATTCGGAGGTCTTCCACCACTTCTTCGTCGTCCTTGCGCTGGAATCGCTCACATTCTTCTCCTGCGCCGAACCGCCCGCGGCTTTGTTTTTGGCTGCGTCAATGTACGAGCTGATCGCGGCGGCGTAAGCCACATAGTCGTAGGGCAGCACGTCAGCGTCGGCCATGCGCAGCGCCTCCAGGCCCAGGACGCGGGCCATCTCCTGCAAGTAGACGAAATTCGGGTCAGCATTCTGCGTGTACCAAGCGTAGTTATCGAAGACCGAATGATAGACGCCATAAGGGCCGTCGGAGCCAATGTCGGTGGAGGGTATGCCAATGTGCTGTAAGAAGGGTGTGAAGTCGGAGCCGGAGCCGAGGTCACCCACGTGGATTTCCTCACTGGGAGCGCGCTGGACGTTGGAGGCGCCCGCACTGTTGATGCGCCACTGCTGATAGACCGTTCCGCCCAGCGGACTAAGAACCGAGCGGGTCAACTCGCGGAGAAACTGCTTGAGCGAGGGCACAGCCGAGGCGGAGAAATCCGCGCCCGCGACGGCGACATCAGTGTTGAAGTAGGCGACGGCGTGCTCAAGCGCCTGGGCGTTTTGCTCCACCCACTCGGTTGAGCCGATAAGGCCTTCTTCCTCGGCGTCCCAACTGGCGAAGATAATCGTTCGTTTAGGCCGCCAGCCCTGTTTGATCAGCGCGCCCAGGCCGTGGACCGATTCGAGCATGGCGGCGGTGCCGCTGGAGGGATCAACCGCGCCGTAGACCCAGGCGTCGCGGTGATTGCCCACCACCACCCACTCATCGGGGTACTCCGTTCCTTTGATCTTACCGATGACATCCCAGATGATGCGGCGCTGAAACTCCTGCACGGAGACCACGTGAACCTTCACGCCTCCGGGTCCGAGATGGTAGTGGAAGGGCAGCGCGCCCTGCCACTCCTGCGGCACGCTGGGTCCTTTGAGCGCTTGCAAGATGGGCGCGGCGTCGTGGTAGCTGAGGGGGATGGAGATGATGTGCGGCTCGTTGCCGTAGGGCGATACGCGCGCCGAGTCGGGCAGATCGAGCGTTGAAGCCACGCCGGGAGTCTCCGGGTCGCCAGAGTACTTGAAAATATATTGCACCGAGCCGCGCTCGACGCCGGTCTCCGGCCGCCAGGGGCCGATGGGATACGCGTCGCCCTTGTAGTAGCCGTCATCGTGCGGGTCGGAGTAGATGAGCACGCCCACGGCGCCGCGCTGCTCGGCGAGGTAAACCTTGACGCCGCGGAAGTTGGCGCCGTAGCGCACCAGAACGATCTTGCC